>ERZ1645189.281-NODE-281-length-11623-cov-6.107452_pt1 | contig 11623 bp, 11 predicted proteins | sample MGYA00575350_ERZ1645189 | MGnify/ENA primary metagenome ERZ1645189 (study PRJEB40845, sample SAMN11283421) | freshwater sediment metagenome | isolation source: river sediment | host: Sediment | place: India: Jajmau, Kanpur | collected 2015-12-17 ...
GTGGGACAAATAGCTAATTTACATACCATATTTAATATCTCAACAACCCTACTTTTCATACCTTTTACAGGGTTGTTTGTCAAACTTCTCTACAAGTTAGTTCCTGACGAAGAAGGTAAGCTCAATTACGGACCTCGTTATCTCAATAAACTTCTTATCGAGACTCCCGAAGCTGCTTTTGCAGCTCTATATAAAGAATTACAACATTGTCATGACGTTGCCACACTCATGGTTCGTCAAATCTTCCAATCCATTTTTGATAATGATCGAACATCACTTCCTGATGTCATGAAGGAAGAAGATATTCTAAACAATTTGCAATCCGAACTAATTCAATATGTCGTTCTTTTGTCTAAACAGAGGCTGGATACCGATCAGTCTCAGCAAATCCCCTCCATTTTGCATATCGTTGGGGATGCCGAGAGAATTGGGGATCATGCGAAAGACATGGTGGAGCTAGCGAACAACAAAACAGAAGAGAAAATCGTATTCTCAGAGCAAGCCCATTTAGAATTACAACAAATCCAAACTCAAATGTCTGAATTGGCAGATTTAGCACTTCGTTCCCTAGATTCACAGGTTGAGAACCACGATTTACTTTTCCAAGCACAACGGTTAGAATGGTCCATTAAACAGCTGACCGAGCAAGGACGTCGCGGTCATATGACACGCCTAGAATGTGGTAGTTGTTCAGTACGAGCCGGTATACTATACATGGATATCTTATCTCACTTAGAAAGAATTTCAGAGCATTATGCCAACATGGTACGCAGAGGTTCTGACGACAGTAAGCAAATCGCATAAAAAAAACGCATCCGATTCTTCCAAAGAGGCGGATGCGTTTTTTATGTGATTTTCATTAGAACATTCTTCTTCTTTTCAACCAGAAAGCCGCTGCCACTCCCAACGAAAGGGCGATGAGGACAATGACCAAAAACGAGTAAGGGGAATCCGTAAAGGGCATGAAACGAATGTTCATACCATAAAAACTGGCCAGCATGGTAGGGACCGAAATCACAATGGTGACTGCTGCCAAAAAACGCATAACGATGTTAAGGTTGTTACTAATAATCGAGGCAAAAGCATCCATGGTACCGGTTAACAAATTACTGTATATATCGGTCATCTCAATCGCTTGCTTGTTCTCGATAATGACATCTTCAAGAATCTCGGCATCTTCCGGGTAGTTCTTCACCTGTTCATGTCGCATCATTTTTTCCAACACCACTTCGTTGGACTTTAAAGCAGTAGAGAAATAGATTAAACTCTTTTGTAACGACATCATTTGAATGAGTTCTTTGTTCTCGGTCGATAAATGCAGTGCCTCCTCCACTTCACGACTTTGTTTGGATATTTGTCGCAGGTGATACATGAAACGGTTGGCATTCCGGTACAGCATCTGTAAAATCGTCCTCGTTTTAAAGGAAGTTTCTACGTTGCGCACTCGCCCTTTGACAAAATCGTCCAATACTGTATTCTCATAAAGGCATACCGTCAGCAAAAGCTTGGGTAAAATAATCATGGCAACAGGGATGGTGGATAAGACACCTGCATCTGCTCCTGGTTCACGGAAAGGAGTATCGACAACGATAAGGGTTTGCCCTTCATCTGTTTCAATTCGCGCTCTTTCTTCATCGTCCAAGGCTGCGCGCACAAATTCAGGTAGAACTCCCGTTTCATCGATGACCGACTGAATCTCGGCTTCGGTGGGTTTGACCAGATGAACCCAGCAACCTTTCTCCATTTCCTGGTTTGTTTGAAGACGATTCTCTTCGTCCGTTTTAAAAATATAAATCATGGGCACTCCTCCTTTGAATACCAAACAAAGGATAGCCCAAATCCTTAGGTGATTCCCATGGATTGTTCTCCCTTAGTAGGTATTCCGTTTTTGTGTTTAAAATCCGGAGTTGTTCTACTTCCGGGGTCACCTTCCATGACATTCACCTCCTACATACTAGTGTATCTTAAGTTGGAGAAAAAGGCAAGACTCTGACTTATATTTTGTCAAATTTCCTCATTTTCGACGATATGAGCCGATTTACACAACAAGAAGGACTCTTTATCCGGCAAGCGAAGAATTACGGCACTAGATTCAAAAAAATGCCTGAAGGAAAAAATTCCTTCAGGCATTAAATTGTAACCCTACACTCGTTTCGGTAATTCCATCACGGAGCACACACTGTTGATAAAAAGTGTCATTCCCAAATCGATTCCTTCGATTTGCAACCATTCATCGGTGCGATGTGCATTGCCACCGTACGCGCAGCCAAAGCAAACTGCTGGCACCTGATATGCCATAGCAACATTGGCATCGGTAGAACTGGAGCTGGTTTCTGTGGATAATCCCAATTCAGCTAAAACCTTTTGCACGGTAACAACCAGTGGATGATCTTCAGCGGTTTCTCCACCTGGACGGTCTCCTTTCAGCTCAATGCCCACTTGTACGCCATCTGCTTTTTCCACTTCTGCAATGATCTCACGAACCCGTTCTTCCACCTTCTCTAAAGAGGGACGTTGGGTGGAACGCATATCCAGTAAGAAAGAAGCTTTTGCCGCAATGGTATTCACCGAAGTTCCGCCTTCAATGACCCCCACATTGTAGGTGGTTTTGGGATTCGTTGGCACTTCAATCTCTGCGATTTTTGCAATCATTTTCCCTAAAGAGTGCACCGCACTGGGAACTCCAAAATTACCGTAGCTATGTCCACCACCGGTCGTGACCGTCACCAGCAATCGTCTGCTTGTGATTCCACCATTGGTAATACCACCCAAGGCACCGTCGATTACCAAAACATAATCGACTTCCTTATGGTAGGTTTTCATGGCTTCTTTCATACCTTTTAAATCGCCCAATCCCTCTTCGCCAGAGGTGGCTACGCACAACAAGTCTCCCGGTAATTGAATATGATTTGCTTTCAAGGCTTCAATCAACCAAATCATACTGGTCACGCCAAAGGAATTATCACGGATGCCCGGCGCATACAATCGACCCTCTTTACGAGTTACGGTTAAGTCTGTTCCGCGTGGAAACACAGTATCGTGATGAGCTGCCAACATAATGACCGGTCCCTTACCCGTGCCCTTATGCCAGCCAATCACATTCAATGCAGAATCAATCGAAACGTTCTCCAATCCCAAGCGTTCAAAGCGATCTTTTAGGAAAATAGCTCGATCTCCTTCGTCCCAACTGGGTGAAGGTACCTGACATATTGCAGTATCCTCCTGTAACATGTCTTCTACATGATCTAAGAACCATTGACGAGTTGTTTTGAGTTGGGGATAACGAGTGGTAATGTCCATGAATAACATCCTTTCTTATTTTTGATGAGTCTCTTCGGTTTGGGAGGTTTTTGTTTCCGGCATTGCTGCCATCACTGCTCGTTCTTCTGCCCAAAGCCGTAACATCAACATGTGCTCCCGCATGGTCGCATAAAGGGGAACCGTTTTCTCCAAGCCCATGAGTATATCTTGCTGAACCAGTGCGCGATTGGCATCGAAGGCCTCTACCATGCCGGTCACCACCGACTGCTCAATCTCTGAACCGCTGTACCCCTCTGACGCAGCAGATAAGGCGACTAAATCAAATTCACTTAAGTTTTTCTTGCGCTTCTCCAAATGAATCTTGAAGATATCTTCTCTTTCTTTCGTTTGGGGCAAGTCCACGAAGAAAATCTCATCGAATCGACCTTTTCTTAACAACTCAGCGGGTAGTCTTTCAATGGCGTTGGCTGTAGCAAAGACAAAGACAGCTGCGGTCTTTTCTTGCATCCAAGTCAAAAAAGTCCCAAAGACCCGGGCAGTTACACCGGAATCTCCACTCCCACTGCTACCTGCAAGCCCCTTTTCAATTTCATCAATCCACAAAATACAAGGAGCAATGGCTTCAGCTGTTTGTATGGCTTTGCGCATATTTTCTTCGGATGAACCTACAATACCTGCGAAAATTTTTCCCATGTCGAGGCGTAACAGAGGTAATTTCCACAAAGCAGAAGCCGCTTTCGCAGTCAAACTCTTACCACAACCAGGCATGCCCGTTATCAGAACCCCTTTCGGTGCCGGTAAACCAAACGATTTTGCTTCGTCTGTAAAAGAGCGACCTCGCTTGCGCAGCCATTCTTTCAGGTTTTCTAATCCACCAACCGATTCCATTCCTTCGGTGATGGGATAGTATTCCAACATACCGGTCTTACGAATCACTTGTCGCTTTTCTTCTAGGATCAACTCAATGTCATTGGCATTTAAAACCCCGTCGGTCACAACTGCTTTGGAAAAAGCATTTTCAATTTCATCTAGGGTCAAACCTTGGGCAGCTTTGACCATTTTCTCCCGCTCTTCCTGATTGAGCTCCACTCGATACTGCCGTTCTCCTTGCTGACTGACTACCGTATCGAGCAGTTGATTGATTTCATCTTCTCCCGGTAGCAAGAAGTCGACTACGGTTACAACTTTTTGCAACTCCACTGGTATATTCAATGTAGGGCTGACCAAAACGATGGTTTTGAAGTCCTGCTTAATCTTCCCTGCTAAGTTCTTCAGTTTACGTGCGGTCACGTTTTTTGCATCCAAATAGGGATGAAAATCCAAGAAGATAAAGATGGCCGGCCTGTCAAATCGCTCCACAAATTCCAAAGCAGATAAGGGTTGCACCGTATTGGGAATCGGCTCCAGTCCTTTCCGCGTTAAGCCCGTGGCAACGGTCCAAGTATAGACAACCTTTCCAACCGATCCTGAGGTTGCGACTTCGTGTAACGTATCGACAATGCGTTTTTCTTCCCAAGATGGGATATAAAGAAGCGGATATCTAGCCTTTATTAACGTACTTAGTTTTTCTCGATTCACTGAGTTCATCTACATCACCTCCTACCTATCTTCTGAGAAAGTGCGATACTGTCGCAACCTCAGCATCATTTCTTCCAGTTCGTTCTGTAATTCGTCCATTGGCCAATGAGCAACGTGTTCCAGGGTAAACTCAGGAAAGCGGTAAGAAAATGTTTTTGGTGCTACATGTATCACTAGTCCAATACCTTTGCTCAAATAACTATACACTTCGGGAGGAGTAGTTTCTCCTAGCATTTGCTTTAGCAAATATTTCTCTACCTCTTCTTGACGAACAGTAAATCCTTCTGAGTCTAAAAAAGCTAAATGGTACTCTACCGGTGAAAACCACTCCGGCAACTGAAACTGACATAATTTCAAGCTACTTAATGCCGGTCTTGCTTTTACGCTGACATACAAAACCGGAGCTTGACCCACCGTTTCTGGAAAACGTAAGACCAATCCGTTCTCCGGTTCAAAAACCCGGGTGACCTTTTCGTCATCCGTCAATCGCAGCAAGTTTTGCTGTGACTTGCTGATGTGAGCCAGTTGAAAATCTGCCAAGTCATAGGTTGTCGCCGATAAAGGCACCCCGGCTTTCAGTAGCACACTAATAAGGTGATACATCGAGGCTCCCTGCACTAAGGTAACGGAACCAGAACCAACACCTGCTGTTTCTAAAATTGTTTCGGCATCGCGACGTATTTGTAGTCGTTCTTCGATGCTGTAGACCACATCTTCTCTCACATAGATCCCTACTTTTCTATATTTTCCCTTTAATAATGCAGGAGGATCTCCTAACCGAACAGAAATCATACCTGAATTCTCTTACTTTAACAGAATTGGATGGATATTATGCAAATCTCTAGATTACTGCCACAGGATTTACGACTGGAACCCCTTTTAAGCGAAATCAATCGTGGATTGGAAGACTCGGTCTATAGCCAAGTATCCACTATGCAGAACTTGCGTGACCTCATTGAGAGTCATCAAGGTTTGATTATAGCCGATCAATCTACCGTTTATGCGTTCCTCATCTATCACTTAAAAGAGCCCGTTTGTCAAATTGATTTTGCTTATGCTACCTTCAAAAAACCCGCTGTCACTTTGTTGAGCCATTTGCTCGGAGGACTGATTCAATTATGCGAGCAAGACTCTCAAATTCACACCATACGGTGTGATTTCATACCATGGTTCGGCAGAGATTTACAAAAAGCCTTGGTGCAAAAGAGTTTCCAACATTGTCCTCGATTGCTCATGAGTGCGGACGCCCCCTTTGGATATATCAAAGAAGAAGCCGAAGGAATTGAAATGCACTCTTGGCAGAATACCTATACAAAGACCGCTGCCAAAATGTTAGTGGAATTGTTTCGTGGTAGTGAAGAAAGCAAATGGGACCACAATATTACAACCTTGATCGGTTGCCAACGCTTCCTAGCGGAGACATATGCCGGACGATTTGGCGTGTTTGATCCAAGCATCTCGACGTTGTTAAAGTTCAGAGATGAACCTGCAGGACTAGCTCTTTGTAGTTGGGAAGAACCGTCCAAGGGTTTTATTTCGGCATTTGGTATTCTTCCGGAATATTCCGGATTGGGTTTGGGAGGTAAATTATTAAGGCACGTCCTGAGTTCCTATGAAGCCATGCAAGCAGAAATCGTGGAATTAGCGGTCAGTGAGGCAAACTTACCTGCCAGAAGATTATATACTGCTCAACAATTCGTGGTGATTGACCACGCTTCCTTGTATTATCTTACTCTTTGAGGTTCTTCTTTTCGACATCGGAACAAAGAAGTACTGTAAACCCGCACGAACGTATGGTAATAGACCTATATCTTCTTGACAAACCTCACCGATTTCATTTTGCCAAGGATCCGCAGGTAAATCCACCCGTGCAATTTCAATCTCCCCTGAGTATCGCTTGTATTCATGATTGGCCTGCCATATGCTCCCAGCTTTCCTGCTCTTGGAAGAAGGTCGCGAAGGCACTTCCATTCCACTTAGTGCGTAAGGACGGCTAGTAATCGACCGAATGACGTAAGGAGAACTGTCTATTCTTTCCTGTTGTATCTGATTATACCAGCGTTCCTCATGGAGACGAAGCTTCACGCGTAAGGGAATCATATTTTGACTAAGGCACATTAATTCCAATTGACTTTGAAAGGAACAAGATGGATCTCCAATGAGAACCCCATCGCACTTGCACTCTTTCCACAATTGTAAAGCCGCATGCATTGGTCTGACCTCTCGTGTATCTTCCACGGTAGGCAGGCCTTTTCCTATAGGACCTCGTTTCTGACCATCCCCGGCAACAAAACCGAAAACAGGTATCCCAAAATCATGACAAATCTCATTCTGATGTTTTATGTATTCTACGGACATCCCACTGAGTGGTTTTGGATAAAAATTATGGCAAGCCGCTAATCTTTGTGTCGTCTGAGTTCGTTTTATTACCTCTTTCAGAAAGGTGCGATCAAGCAATGAAGCATTCATCATGATTCCTGACTTGTCATGGAGCTTAATGATTTCATCGATGTCAAATCCATAATCAACCCGCCACCAATCCACATTCCATTTGAACAAGTCCTCTAAATGAGATATCCCCAATCGCTTCAAGCTGAAAGGGCTGATATCGGCTATGACTTCAAACCCCATATTATGGGCTTTTTGAAGCAACTGTTCTAAGAAAGACAATACTTCTTGAGATTCCTCCGGAATGTGCAACGAAGTAAAGACGTACTTCATGCCAATTTTCTTCGCAACTCTCAAAAACTCATCTACTTGATACTGGTCATAACTAGTGTAAATACTGCAACCGAGTGAAAGACCTGTCACGTAAACTCCTCCTTATTAAACCTTGATGCTGCGCCATTTGCCACTTCGATATCGAGCGAAAATAAATAAACTACGAATACTGATATCGATGGTCTGGCCAATCCAAGCACCAAGTACCCCCATATCCAAAAGATATGCAAAGACGTAAATTAAGCCTAACCGCAAGATTAAATTACCAAGAACAGACACCCAAAAGACGTATTGGGTATCACCGGCACCGCGTAGGCCACCAGAATATACAATGTTCAATGCCAATGGAATCTGAGAAAACCCAGCAATCCTCAGAATGGACGACCCCAAGGTCACTACTTCTGGGTCATTGGAGTAAATTCCAATAATCATTCTAGGAATCAACAAAAAGGCCAATCCAAACAAACCCATGGCGATTCCTGCGACTTTGGCCGCCATATGACCACAAGCATTCGCTCCATCTTCGTCTTTGGCTCCCAAATGTTGCCCCACCAAAGAAGATGCAGACATGGAGAAGCCCAACCCAATCATAAAAGAAACCGATTCAAAATTGGCTACCAAAGAATGACTGGCGTACGCCAAAGTACCCAAACCGGTAATCATACGGGTCATAATCATAGAACTGCCACGCATCACAAACTGCTCACCGGCTGCGGGTAAACCCACTTTTAGCATTCTACGCATCAAGTCCCCATCTACCGTCCAAGGGAAGCGCAAATCCAAATGCAGCTTCGCTTTGTTCGATAAGACAACTCCCAACACCAAGATACCTCCTACCGCACGGGAAATCGCAGTGGCCAAGGCCGCTCCGGCTACCCCCATTTCCGGGAAGACACCAATGCCGTGAATCAACAAATAGTTTAGTACTAAGTTCACAAGATTCGCGATGATATTCGTAATCATTGGGGTTTTGGTGTCTCCGGCTCCTCGCAAGGCACCATTGAGGATAAAGGAGAGCGTCATAAAGAAGAAGGTACTGCAACTAACCCGCAAGTACATGCTTCCCATGGTTAGAACTTCATCTCTTGCTCCCATGAGGTGCATAATCGGCTGAGAAAATCCTACCAAAAGCAAGGTAACTATGATACCCAAAACCATGGCGATAAAAAAGGATTGCCGTAACGCCATATTCGCTTTAGCTCGCTCACGAGCACCAATGAGCCGAGCTACTAACGCTGTGGTTCCAATGGACACCGCCGAAAAAATGGCCTGGCTAAAAAAGATTGGCGATCCGGGTAAGCTGGCTGAGGCAATGGCTACTTTGCCCAGCCGTCCAACCATGGCAACGTCTGCTACATTGACTAATGTCATGAGTGAATTCTCTACGATGACCGGCCATGCCAAACCGAGTACGCGTGCAGCAATGGACCGGTCCGGATTAATATGATGATTGACTTCTCCTTGGGACAAAAAAATCAGCTACTTTCCATTTAATTTGCTTCGTTTGACTAAATAACCGACACAAAAATGCCCCGCTCACAGTCGTGGACGGGGATTCCGCGAATCATCTAGAAGCCGCCTAAAAATGCTAAAAAAGCTAGGACCGCAATCAGGATCCCCATATTTCGAGCTGCCTTGCGTTTGGCTACTTCCTTCTCGGTTTTCATCATCCAGAAGAAGAGCATCGCAGTCACGCCATAAGAGAACACTGGGTTTAACTCGGTTCGCACCACAATTTGAATGATGCTTAAAGCACTTATCACATACGCGTAAATGGTTAGTTGCTTTTTGCGAACCTGATATCCTTCCGGATCATTGCCTGTCAGTTTCTCTTCAAATTGATTGACCCCGAAGATAATCACGCCACTAAACACCAGCCAGATGACCGCATTCCAGGGAATTTCTGTCCAAGAAATCATGATGTTCCTCCTCAAGAGGGAATGTTGCCAAAACCACTTTCCCTTAATTGTTCATTCGATTTTTATCTATTGCAGATGAAGCGTTATATATTTTGCCCTTGTCACAGCAGATTCCTTCTTTTCTCCCCATATCTTTTCCAGGAATCCTCTTTACCGAAGAACCGTTCAAGGGTATAATAGAAATATAGCACAAATTCACATAGGAGGGTATGTTCATGATTGTTTTAGTTCTTAACTGCGGTAGTTCCTCTTTGAAATATCAATTGTTTGATATGTCCAACGAATCGGTTATGGCGAAAGGTCGTGTCGAACGTATAGGTATTGAAGGTTCTTTCCTGGCACATCAAGGGAAAGGTGACGAAGTAGAAGTAAAAACCAATATGCCGGATCACACTGTTGCCATTAAAAATGTCTTAAACATGCTAATCGATGCGAACCATGGTGTGATTGATTCCTTCGATCAAATTGGTGCCGTTGGTCATCGTGTCGTTCATGGCGGTGAAGATTTCTCCGGTTCGGTTTTAATTACCGACGCGGTCAAAGATGCCTTAACACGCAACATTGAATTAGCCCCATTACACAATCCCCCCAACCTGATGGGTATTGCTGCTGTAGAAGCCAATATACCTGGCGTACCCAATGTGGGCGTATTCGACACCGCTTTCCATGCAACCATGCCGAAACATGCTTATTTATACGGACTACCCTATAGCTTTTATGAAAAGTACAAAATTCGTCGTTATGGATTCCATGGCACTTCTCACAAGTTCGTTTCCGAGCGTTGTGCCAAACTCATGGATAAACCCGCATCTGAGCTGAAAATCATCACCGCTCACTTAGGTAATGGTTCCTCTATTACCGCTGTCAAGAATGGCAAATCCTATGACACCACGATGGGTTTCACTCCTTTAGAAGGTGTGATGATGGGTACCCGCAGTGGCGACTTCGACCCAGCAATTGTAGGATACTTAATGCAAAAAGAAAACTTAAATTTCAACCAATTCAATGACTTGGTCAACAAAAAGTCTGGTGTCTTTGGTATTTCCGGCGTTTCCAGCGATATGCGTGATATTGAAAACGCCGCCAAAGAAGGCAACGAGCGTGCTGCCTTGAGTCTGCAAATGTTTGAGTACAAAGTCCGTAAATACATTGGTGCTTACATTGCTGCTATGGAAGGTGTCGATGCCATTGTTTTCACCGCGGGTATCGGAGAAAACGATTCTGTATTACGAAGCAATGTCTGCAAACATTTGAAATGGTTGGGTATTGAGATTGATGAAGAACTCAACAAAAATCGTAAAATCAAAGAGAAAGAACTGACGAAACCCGGTTCAAAAGTTCGGGTTTTCGTGATTCCCACCAACGAAGAGTTGGGTATCGCCAAAGATACATTCAGTATTGTCAGTAGTCTCTAAACGAATCTGCAAAACGGTTCTTTCGGTAGATGTTATGCTACCGAAAGAACCGTTTTTTTTATAAACCAATAAACTCTAACAGCCCTCGAATTAAAATTAGCACTGCGGTCAAATAATAGATTGCAGTGGCTACTTGTCTAGAAGCCTTCCCTGCCATGAGGAATAAGAAAATCCCTGCAAATAAGCGAATCAACAACGGAATCATTTCTGCCATGGGTGCAACGATAAAATCGATGATTCCCAGCAAACAAAACACACTTCCTGCCAGCAATTGCTGCCTTCTTTGAGCTGTCGAAATCGCTTTCCCCGATTCATCGTCCGAAAAACGATACCACAGATAAAAGAAACTTACCCCAACTAGGAACAAAAGCAATGAAGTCATAGAATCTCCTTAACCCAATACGATTAATTCACGAGGATACCCGGTGAGAATGCGTACTCCGCCCGGTACCATAACCGCATCATCTTCAATACGCACTCCGCCCAATCCCGGTACGTAGATACCTGGCTCGATTGTAAATACATTTCCGATTTCAAAAGGAACCCGATTGCCTCTGACCACATAGGGTTCTTCGTGAGTTTCCAATCCCAAACCATGCCCTGTGCGGTGTATAAAATACTCACCATAACCTGCTTCGGTAATCTTGTCGCGAGCCAAAGCATCCAGCTCTTCGCCGGTCATTCCGGGTTTGCTGTGAGTACGAGCAAATGCTTGAGCATGAAGAACTG
>ERZ1645189.282-NODE-282-length-11600-cov-4.201646_pt1 | contig 11600 bp, 15 predicted proteins | sample MGYA00575350_ERZ1645189 | MGnify/ENA primary metagenome ERZ1645189 (study PRJEB40845, sample SAMN11283421) | freshwater sediment metagenome | isolation source: river sediment | host: Sediment | place: India: Jajmau, Kanpur | collected 2015-12-17 ...
GAACGCGCCAGAAATGATGAGCAGCGCGTCGAAGTGACTCCACCCCGCGCGACCGCTGAAGAACGCACGCGCGTACTTGTTCAGCATGGCCTTCCCGGAGGTCGAGGTGGGCCGGCGGCCGGGGGGCCCCGGTGAGCGCCGGCCGTTGACGGACTCGACGGCGAATGGACTAATCCGCCCATGCGCGCCCTCGCCCTCGCCGCGGTCCTCGTCTGCGGCACGGCCGCCGCCCAGACCGTCACGGTCGATCTCGCGGCCCGCGAGCAGATCGCGCAGACGGGGGCTGGGCGCGACCCGGTGCGTCGAGTAGGCCAGGCGCGACCCGTCGCGCAGGCGCACGTCGACCTGGACCTGGCCGTCGTCCACCACGACCACCACGCGGCCTGCCGGATCGACCGGCGCGTGCAGGGGCGCGTAGCGCGCGCGGCGTTCGCGGATGGTGGCCAGCTGGCGCTGCGCTTCGGCCTCGATGTAGGCGTCGTCGGCACCGGTGTCGGCGGCGTAGGGTGACAGGTGGCGCCAACCGGTCTCGTCCACCGAACCAATGGCCAGCTCGGGCTGCCGCGGCGCGCGCAGCTTGCGCACCAGCACCACGTCGAAGTCGCCACCCAGCGCCTGCGCGATCACGCGCCCCATGGGCACGGCCCCGCGCGGGATGGCCAGCACCAGCGGATGCTGGCCGCGCAGGGGCGCCATGGCGTCGGCCAGTTGCCGGGCAGCGTCGTTTCGGTCCACGAACATGATGGAGTTCTCGCGCAGGCGGGCACCCTCGGGCGCGCGCGGTTGGTACTTTCACCCGACACGCCTATGATGGACTTTCCCCATCCACTTTGACAAGGAGCCCCCATGCCCGGCTGGTACGAACTCTCTTCCAACGACAAAGGTCAGTTCCGCTTTGTTCTCAAGGCGGACAACGGTCAGACGATCCTGCACAGCGAGCACTACGAGACCAAGGCATCGGCGGAAAACGGCATCAAGTCGGTGCAGACCAACAGCCCGCAGGACGCGCGCTACGAGCGCAAGGACGCCTCGGACGGCCGCCCCTACTTCGTGCTCAAGGCCGGCAACCACCAGGTCATCGGCACCAGCCAGATGTACAAGGACGCCGCCGCGCGCGACAACGGCATCGAATCGGCCAAGACAAACGGCCCGAGCACGACCGTCAAGACGGTCTGAGGCCCCGCAGGCCTTGGGCTGACCGGCCGGCGCGAACCGGTCAGCCTCCTCCGCCGCCCTTCAGTCGGCACCCGCCAAGTGCGCCTCCAGCAGGCGCTGCACCAGCGGGTGCTGCACCTTGCGCGCGGTGCCGATGGCGTAGAAGTGTTCCTGCACGTCGTCGCAGGGCGCCACCCAGGTCAGGCCGTAGGACTGTTCCAGCTTTTCGCGCATGCGCTCGGGCGCCGGGAAAACGCCCATGCCCGAGGAGCCGAAGGTGGTCAGCAGCGCGCTGTCCTCGAACTCGCCCACCAGCTGCGGCGCGACGCCCCGGCGTTCAAACCACTGGTCCAGCCGCAGCCGCACCGAGGCGTGTGCCGTGGGCAGCAGCACCGGCACCCGCGCCAGGCTGCGCGGAAAGTCCTCGCGCACGGCGGCCAGCCAGTTGGCCGGCGCAAACCAGCCCATGGGCGAGTGCCCCATGACGTGGCTGTAGAGGCGCAGGTTGGGGTTGGCCGGTGCGGGCCGGTCGGCCAGCACAACGTCGAGCCGGTGCAGGGCCAGGTCGGCCAGCAGGTCGTCGAACTCGTCCTCGTGGCACATCAGCCGCAGGTGCGGCTCATCCATGACCGGCTCCAGCAGGTCGCGCACGGCCAGCTTGGGCAGCCCGTCCGAAATGCCCACCACCAGCCGCACGGCGTGCTGGGTGGCGGCGTCGCGCACCGCGGCGGGCAACTGCTCGCCAATCAGGAAGATCTGCTCGGCCAGCTTGAGCGCGGTCTGCCCCGCCTCGGTGAGCACTAGGCCGCGCCCGGCCGGCTTGAACAGCGCATGGCCCAGCGACTGTTCCAGCAGCCGCACCTGGGCGCTGACGGTCTGCACCGCCATGCCCAGCCGAGCGGCGGCGTGCGACATGCCACCCTCCTTGGCCGCCACCCAGAAGTAATACAGGTGCTTGTAGTTGAGTTCCGCTGTCATCTCTGTTTTTCCGGAAGCCTGATTCACGCATTTTCTGCTTTTTTGGAACGCGATGCATCCCTACCGTGTGGGCTCCCGTGTGTTCAGTCTGAAAGGAAACCATCATGGACACCCTCCGCCGCACCCCGTCCTGGTCGCGCAGCCCCTCGCTGGCCGCCGAGCGTCCGCAGGTGGCCAAGGTGCTGCGCAACACCTACGCCCTGCTCTCGCTGACCCTGCTGTTCGCCGCCGGCACCGCCGCGCTGGCGGTGGCCATGGCCTGGCCCAAGCCGGGCCTGGTGCTGACGCTGCTGGGCTACTTCGGGCTGCTGTTCGCGGTCTACAAGCTGCAGAACAGTGGCTGGGCGCTGCCCGCCGTGTTCGCGCTGACCGGCTTCATGGGCTACACGCTGGGCCCCTTGCTGACGCACACCCTGTCGCTGCCGGGCGGGGCGGGCACCATCGCCGCCGCGCTGGCCGCCACCGGCGCCACTTTCGTGGCCCTGTCGGCCTATGTGCTGACCACGCGGCGCGACTTCAGCTTCATGGGCGGCTTCCTGTTCGCCGGCATGGTGATCGCGCTGGTGCTGGCCGTGGTCGCTTACTTCTTCACCATGCCCGCGCTGGCGCTGGCCGTCTCGGCCATGGTGGCCCTGCTGTCGGTCGGCCTGATCCTGTTCGAGACCAGCCGCATCGTCAACGGTGGCGAGACCAACTACGTGCTGGCGACGGTCGGCCTGTTCGTCTCGGCCTTCAACCTGTTCACCAGCCTGCTGAGCCTGTTCGGCCTCGGCAGCAACGACTGACCCTCTCATCCACTGCCAAGGAGTTGCGCATGCGAAGCTACCCCCACAACAGCCCCGAAGCTGCCGCCCGCGTGCTGGCCATGGCCCTGGTGGCCGACGGGCAGTACACCATGACCGAACTGCGGGCCTTTGACCGCCACCAGATGCCGACGCGCCTGGGCCTGACGCCCGAGGCGCTCAAGACCGTGATCGACGACTTCTGCCGCGACCTGCTGCAGGCCCAGGACGGGCAATGGACCGGACAGGTCGACGACACGACGCGCGAGCGCCTGACCGCCGAGATCACCGACCGGGACCTGCAGGACCTGATCCTGCAGCAGTGCGAGCAGCTGATCCTGGCCGACGGGCACCTGGCCGACGGCGAGGTGGCCCTGCTCGACGCCCTGAGCGCGGCGTGGCGACGCCCGGTGCTGCTGTGAACGGCATGAAGACACTGGTCTGGGGTCTCACGGCCCTGCTCGCCGCCGGCTGGACCGGCCTGGTGTGGCTCACGCACCAGATCACCGGCTGGCTGCTGGGCAGCCTCGACAGCGGGGCACTGCAGAGCGCCGGCGGCGCGGTGGCGAACCTGCCACTGCCCCCGCTGCCGGAGTGGCTGGCACCGTGGATCGACACCGCCTGGCTCGGCGCCTTCCAGGCCTGGAGCGCCACGCTGCTGGGCTGGCTGGGCGCGGTGCTGCCGGCCGGTGACACGCTGATGGCCTGGATCGGCCCGCTGCTGTGGATCGGCTGGGGCTTCGGCCTGCTCGGCCTGCTGGCCCTGGCTGTGCTGCTGCACGTGCTGGTGGGTCGCGGCCCGGCGCTGCGGCAGGCAGTGCAGTCGGTGACGTCGGCACGCGCATGAGCCATGGCATTGCCGGACGGCTGCAGCAGGCCGCCGAGGAACGCAGCGCCTCGCTGAGGCTGAGCCTGCAGGAGCTGCTGCAGCTGCACGGCGAGGCCTCGGGCGCCGTGCTGCTGATGCTGCTGGCCCTGCTGACCACGCTGCCGGTGGCCGGCGCGGGCACGGTGCTCAGCCTGGGCCTGTTCGCGCTGGCCTGGGCCTGGCTGCGCGGGCACGACAGCCTGACGCTGCCGAATCGCCTGGCTGCCCTGGAACTGAACGAAACCTGGACCCGCCGCTGCCTGCATGGCCTGGCCTGGACCTACACCCGTGCCGAGCGCTGGCTACGCCCGCGCTGGACCGCGCTCAGCCACGCGCGCACCCGCGGCTGGTGGGCGCTGTGGATCGCGCTGATGGCAGCCCTGATCTTCCTGCCGCTGCCACTGGGCAATGTGCTGCCCGGCACCAGCCTGATGCTGCTCGGCCTGGGCTGGCTGTTCCGCGACGGCATCGCCCTGCTGCTGGCGACGGCCACCGGCGTGGCCGGCCTGGGGTACGCGGTTTCGGTCGGGCACCTGGCCTTCGCGGCCTGGCAGCACGCCGGGGCGTGGATCGGGCTTTGAAGCTGGTCAGAGCCGCGCAAAAAAGATGGCGCTCATCACCAGCCCGGTGACGATGACGCCGCGCCGCACCCAGGCCACCGGCAGGCGCTTGGACCAGCGGGCGCCGAAGTAACCGCCCGCAGTGGCGGCCACCATCATCAACACGCCCTCTTTCCAGGCAATGGCGCCGGCCACCACAAAGGCCGCCACCGACAGCCAGGACAGCACCAGCGAGTTGAGGTTCTTCAGCGCGTTGACGGTGTTGAGCCGGGACTCACCCGCCACCGTGTAAAGCGCCATGAGCAGGATGCCCAGGCCGCCGTTGAAATAGCCGCCGTAGATGGCCACGGCCAGCAGCCCCGGTTCGCGCCAGCGCGCCAGCCCGTGCCCGCTGGCCGACGCCGCCTGCGCCCGCTTCGCCAGCGCCGGCCCCATGGCGAACAGCACGGTGGCAAACAGCAGCAGCCAGGGCACGATGCCGGTGAACAGCTTGGCCGGCGTGACCAGCAGCAGCAGCGCGCCCGCCACCCCGCCCGCAGCGGCAAGGAGCATTTCGCGCCGCAGGCGCTGCGCCGGCAGTTCGCGCAGCTCCGCCTTGAAGCCCAGCGTGCTGCCCAGGTAACCGGGGCTGACCGCCAGCGCACTGGTGGCGTTGGCCACAATGGGCGGCACACCGGTGAACACCAGCGCGGGAAAGGTCAGAAAGCTGCCACCCCCGGCGATGGCGTTGAGCACGCCGGCGGCAAATGCCGCGGCGGCCAGCAGGGGAGCGTGGGTGATGAATTCGGTGGGCATGGGTCACGAGGGTAGCCGACCCTGCACCCCTAGAATCGTCACAGCTGTTTCACCGGACCCGCCGCTTGACCGAACCCGCCGCCACCGCCGCCGCCCCCTGCCCGCTGTATGTGGACATGGACGGCACGCTCACGCCGACCGACACGCTGTACGAATCGGTGTTGCTGCTGGTGCGCCGCCACCCGCTGAACCTGCTGCGCCTGCTGGCCTGGCTGCCGCGCGGCAAGGCCGCCTTCAAGCGCCACCTGGCCGACGCGGTGCGACCCGACCCGGCCACCCTGCCTTACCACGCCGACTTCGTCCAGCACCTGATGGACGAACGCGAGCGGGGCCGCACCCTGGTGCTGGCCAGCGCGGCAGACGCGCGCATCGTGCGCGAGGTCTCCGACCACCTGGGCCTGTTCGATGCCACCCTGGGCACCGAAGCGGACGGCCCCAACCTCAGCCGCGCGCACAAGCGCGCCGCGATCGAAGCCCACGCCCGCGCGCTGGGGCACGAGCGCTGGGCCTACGCTGGCAACAGCCGCGACGACCTGTCGGTCTGGAGCGGCGCGACCGAAGCGGTGGCGGTGAACGCGCCGACGTCGGTGGTGAGAACCCTTCAACGCGAGCACCCGCAGGCGCAGGTGTTCGAGCGCCAGCCGCTCTCGCTCAAGACCGTGCTGCGCGCCGTGCGCCTGAAGCAGTGGTCCAAGAACGCGCTGCTGTTCGTGCCGCTGCTGGCCGCGCACTCGCTGGACCCGGCCGCCTGGGGCGCGGTGCTGCTGGCCTTCCTGGCCTTTGGCCTGTGCGCCTCGGCCACCTACCTGGTCAACGACCTGCTGGACCTGCCCGCCGATCGCGTGCACCGCCTCAAGCGCCACCGCCCGCTGGCGGCCGGAGCCATCGGCATACCGCTGGCGGTGGGGCTGGGCCTGCTGATGATCGGGGTGGCTTTCGGGCTGGCCTGGTGGATCTCGGCCGGGTTTGCGGGCATGCTGCTGCTCTACACCGCGACCACCCTGGCCTATTCGCTGCACCTCAAGCGCCTTCCGCTGATCGACGTGCTGGTGCTGGCCGCGCTCTACACCCTGCGCATCGGCGCCGGTGCCGTGGTCGCGCAGGTCGAACTCTCCAACTGGCTGCTGGCCATCTCCATGTTCCTGTTCCTGAGCCTGGCGCTGGTCAAGCGCTGTGCCGAGCTGGAGGAACTGGTGGCCGAGGAACGTTCGCCGGCCCCCGGCCGCGGCTACCAGCTGCGCGACCTGGGCTCGCTGCGCGCCATGGGCATGGCCGCCGGCTTCGGTGCCGTCATGGTGCTGGTGCTCTACATCGACAGCCAGAAGGGCCACGAACATTACCGCCAGCCCGAATGGCTGTGGGCCGCCGCGCCGCTGGCCCTGCTGTGGGTCATGCGCATCTGGCTCAAGACCGGGCGGCGCGAGCTGCACGGCGAGGACCCGCTGCAGTTCGCCCTGCGCGACGGCTTCAGCTGGCTGATGGTGCTGCTGGTCGGCGGCATTGGGCTGATGGCCAAGCTCGGCCTCTGACCAGGAAACCCCGTGAAAGCCGTCCCCCTCGCCCTGGCCGTGTTCTGCGTGCTGCTGTCCTCGGCGGCGCAGATTGCCCTCAAGCGTGGCATGGCCCCGCCGCCCGGCGCCGACCTGAGCGGCACCTATGCCCACGCCCTGACCAGCCCCATGGTCTGGCTGGGCCTGGGCCTGTATGGCCTGAGCACCCTGCTGTGGCTGTGGGTGCTCTCGCGGCTGGACGTGAGCCTGGCCTACCCGCTGGTCAGCCTGGGCTTTGTGGTCACCATGGCCGTGGGCGTGCTCTGGCTCGGTGAACCTTTTTCCTGGGTGCGCGTGGGCGCCTGCACGCTGATCGTCATCGGCGTGTGCCTGCTCGCCCTCGACGCCTGAACATGAACGCTTCCGACCTCTCCATCGGCGCCGCGCGGCGCCTGTTCTGGACCACCTTTTTCGGCACGCTGCTGCTCAAGCTGGTACTCGCCGCCGGTTTCCCCTTCACCGGCGATGAGGCCTTCTTCTACCAGTGGGGCGTGTACCCCGCCTGGGGCTATTCGGACCACCCGCCCATGGTGGGCTGGCTGCTGGCGGTGCTGCACAGCATCAGCGACGCACCGCTCGTCCTGCGCAGCGTCACGCTGCTGGTCACCAGCGCCATCGCGCTGCTGATCGTCAACATCCTGATGCACCAGCTGCGCCCCGACCGCGAGGCCGTGGCCTGGCTGGCCGGCGCGGTCTACCTGGTGCTGCCCTGGTCGTGGATGTTCGTGCTGGTGACCACCGACACGCCGCTGATCCTGTTCATGGCGCTCTCGGCCTGGGCCTACCTGCGCGCCAACGCCGCCGAACAGCGCAGCGCCGGCTGGTACGCGCTGGCCGGCCTGTTCGTGGGCCTGGCCTTTCTCTCCAAATACTTCGCCGCCCTGCTGGGCATTGCTTACGCGGTGCACATCCTGGGCTGGCGGCGCAAGCGCTGGTGGGCGCTGCCGCTCATGTTCGTGCTGGCCCTGCCGTCCATCGCCGTCAACCTGGTGTTCAACGCCCACCACGGCTGGTCTAACGTGATGTTCAACGTCTTCAACCGCAACGAAGGCTCGCACTGGAACGTCAAGACCCCGGCGGTGTACGCCGCCATGACGGCCTACCTGCTCACCCCCTGGCTGCTCTGGCAGGGTCTCAAAGGTCGCTGGGCCGATGGCATCAGCCCTGCCACACGCACCGCCGCCACCGCGCTGTGGCTGTTCCCGGTGGCCCTGTTCGCGGTCATCAGCCTCAAGCGCACCATCGGCCTGCACTGGGTGCTGGGCTTTGTGCCGCTGTTCATCGTGTGGGCCGGTCTGCGGCTGGACACCCGCGCCCTGCGCACCAGCTTCAAGGCCACGCTGGCCCTGTCGCTGCCGCATCTGATCGCGGTGGCTGCGCTGGCCTGGGCGCCGCTGTCACTGTGGCAGCCCGCCAAGATCTACGACCGGCTGGTGTTCACCCGCGAAACGCCCGCCCTGGCCGCGGCCCTCAAGGCCGACCTGCCGCCCGGCGCCACGCTCATGGCGCGCACCTACAACCCGGCCGCGGTGCTCGCCTTCTCGTACGGCCAGTACGTGCCGGTATTCGGCGTGGGCCGCCACCACGCCCGGCAGGACGACCAGATCATCGACTTCCGCGCCTACGACGGCCAGGCCCTGCGCATCTTCGACTACGACGAACCCGACCTGGCCGACTTCCAGCCCTTCTTCGCGCAGGTCAGCAAGCAGAAGGTGACCCTCGAGGGCGTGGACTTCTGGATGGTGGACGGCACCGGCTTCAAGTTCCAGCCCTACCGCGAACAGGTCCTGACGAAGATCGCGCAGGAGTTCCACGACATCCCGCACTGGTTGCCGCTGCTGGGCAACCCGTTCTGCGAGCGATATGGGTTTGCGGCGTGTTCGCCGCAGGGGCGGTGATGCTCCAGTCAGCCTGAGCCGACGGCTTCAGGCCGCCAGAAGCGAGCAACGCTGAATGGTGGCCAGCTCCGCCTGAAGTGCCTCTCTGGCCATGGCCGTGTCGTACGCGGCCTGCCCACGCAACCACCAACCATCGCTCAGGCCAAAGTAACGGCACAGCCGCAGATCGGTGTCCGCCGTGATCGAGCGCTTGCCCGCGACGATCTCGCCGATCCGCTGAGCAGGCACACCAATGTCCTTGGCCAGACGGTACTTCGTCAGCCCCAGGGGCTTGAGGAATTCCTCTTCCAGCATTTCGCCGGGCGAGACAGGTAGAACAGTGCGCATGGCTATCTTCCTTCAGTGATAGTCGACGATTTCCACGTCGGCGGCCCCTTGTGAGGTCCAGACGAAGCAGACTCGCCACTGCTGATTGATACGGATGCTGTGCTGCCCCTTGCGGTCATCCTTCAGCGCTTCCAGTCCGTTGCCGGGCGGCACCTTCAAATCGTCCAGAACCGACGACCAGTCCAGCTGCGCGAGCTTGCGTAGAGCGGGGCGTTCGATGTTCACCCAACGCTTGACTCGCTGGCCCTCGAACAGAGCCTGGGTGTCTTTGCACTTGAAGCTGAGGATAGGCACGGGAGGCGATATTAACGCGACGCGTACATAGTATCAAGCGCAGGTCAACCAGCAGAAAGTGAGCCTTGGAGGCGTGGACTTCTCAAAGGTCAACAGTCAGTCTGACCGTCAATGAGCTCAGCGCGACCTACCCAGCCGCGTCTGCAGCCGGTCCAGCACTTCGACCACGGCCTGCGGGCTGACGCCTTCGCATTGGCCGGCGGCCAGTTCCTGTTCGGCCACCGAGAGGTTCAGCCGCACGTAGGTGCTGTCCAGCGCGTGGCGGGTGGCCAGCAGTTGCTGGGCGATCTTGCTGCAGTCGGCGCCGTCTTCCAGCAGCTTCTGGAGGCCGCGTACCTGGCCTTCGGCACGGCGCAGGCGGTGCAGCAGCTCGGCCTTGCGTTCGGTGCTGAGCCGCTGGATGGGCGCGGCGTCTTCGCTCATGGGGAGGCTTTCGCGTGGGGGCGGCTCAGGCGGCCACCGGCGTGATGCTGGCCACCGGCTCGGGCGCCAGCAGCGAACCGTCGCGCAGGCCGCGCACGGTGGAGAAGCCCAGCCACAACACTGCGATGGAGCTGATGGCGAGCATGAGCACGCTGGCGGTCTGCAGGGCGGCCACACCGCTGAGCGATGCCAGGCGCAGCGTGAGCACGGTGAACGCGGCCAGCGGGAAGGAGAAGGCCCAGAACGCGATGTTGAAGGGCTGGCCGGCGATGCGGCGCACCACCGTGGCGGCCCAGAGCAGGAAGAAAAGGCCGACACCCCAGGCGGCGGCCACCACCGGCAGCGGCGCCTGCCACTGCGTGAGCACCACGCCGATGACGGCCGGCGGCGCGATGGTGATGAACCAGGCGGGCAGGATGCGGTCGGGCAGCGGGCTGTGGGCGATGCGGCGCGCCAGGATGAGGGCCAGCACCACCGGCCACAGGAAGGCGCCAATGCCGAACTGCAGCGCCGACCACAGGCCATGCCCCAGCGGCAGGCCGGCCAGCGGCACCACCACGTTGCCCACCACCGGGATGAGCAGCACCGGGGTGATGGACGGCCACAGCACCGGCGCGGCACCGGGCTGGGCAGCCGCGGCCGGCGCCAGCCAGCGCCCCAGCACCCACACGGTGGCCCAGAGCTGCGTGAGGCTGCCCACCCACCAGAGCGCGTTCCACACCGGGCCGAACGGATCGCCCGCGCCGCCCAGGGCCACGCCCACCGTGGCCAGCAGCAGGGCCGACACGGGCAGCGCCGCGATGAAGGCATGGCGCACCGGGTGCCTGAGGTCGTCGGCCAGCGCGGCCGGGTAGCGCTGCCAGCGCACGACCGACGCCACCAGCAGCACCGCAAACACGATGGCCGACAGCAGCCCCAGCACCAGCGCGATGCCGGTGGCCATGTCGCCCAGCACGCCGGCGGCGCTGTGCCAGGCCAGGGTGAGACCGGACAGCCCCATGACCAGCGAGAAATAGCCGGGCATGAGGAATTTCAGGGGCGTGGGGGAAGACATGGTTGCGTGGGCCGTAGCCAGAAGTCGTTTGAGCGAAGGGATGCCGGTCAAGGCGCACCGTGGCACTGGCGCAGCCAGGCCACCGCGGCAGCCCTCCCCGCGCAGCAGGGGAAAAGCCGCGTCAGCCGCGCAGAGCGGTCACTTCGTGCTGCAAGCCGAGCCGCCTTCCGGGAAACCCAGTTTCTTGAACAGGAAGGCCGGGGGGCAGAAGCCGGTGAAGCCGGACTGGAACAGGTTGAAGCCGGCAAAGGCGGTCAGGGCCAGGAACCATTCGCTGACGAAGATAGGGCTGCCGTGGTAACCCAGGGCCAGCGAGAGCATGACCACAAAGCCGGCCATGATGCGGATGAGACGTTCGACGGTCATTTCAGACTCCTTGATGAAAAGAAAACGGACAGGGAAACTCAGATGGCCGCGGTTTCATACCGCTTGCGGTACACGGCGTAATAGAGAACAGGGATCACGACCAGCGTGAGCATGGTGGACACGGCGATGCCGAAGATCAGCGAGATGGCCAGGCCGTTGAAGATGGGGTCGTCGAGGATGAAGAAGGCGCCCATCATGGCGGCCAGGCCGGTCAGCGCAATGGGCTGTGCCCGCACCGATGCCGACTGCACCACCGCCTGCGCAAAGGGTACGCCCTTGGCGGTTTCCAGCTCGATGAAGTCCACCAGCAGGATGGAGTTGCGCACGATGATGCCGGCCAGCGCGATCATGCCGATCATGGACGTGGCGGTGAACTGCGACTGCAGCAGCGCGTGGCCGGGCATCACGCCGATGATGGTCAGCGGGATCGGCGCCATGATGATCAGCGGCACCAGGTACGAACCAAAGTGGGCGACGACCAGCAGGTAGATCAGGATCAGGCCGACCGCGTAGGCGATGCCCATGTCGCGGAAGGTTTCGTAGGTCACCT
>ERZ1645189.284-NODE-284-length-11565-cov-6.453345_pt1 | contig 11565 bp, 7 predicted proteins | sample MGYA00575350_ERZ1645189 | MGnify/ENA primary metagenome ERZ1645189 (study PRJEB40845, sample SAMN11283421) | freshwater sediment metagenome | isolation source: river sediment | host: Sediment | place: India: Jajmau, Kanpur | collected 2015-12-17 ...
TTATTTTATTTTTAATAAATAAATAAGCTCTCACAGTTATGCCACATAAAGTAGCAAGAAAGCAACGATTAAAGCAAATAATCCAGTAGCTTCTGAAAAAGCGGATTCTAAACTTGCATCTAACCTATAACACATGACATACAAGAGATAGCGTGGCAATTTGAGCAATAGTAAGCTATATCCCCCATTTGATTAACTGCGTGATGCAAAATGTGGGAAGAACCTTGACCCGCGAAATCACAGGTCCCATTTTTTACCATATTGGCATCATAATTTAACTTACCCCAAGAGTGAGTACACTTTGCTATTGTTGAAAAGTGTTGAGCTAGATTACTACAAATAGCACATGCGGCTATTGTAGCAAGGCCATGTTCGCAAGACGATAAACGCACAACCATCCTATTTTTAAATTCTTCACTTACATGAGCTAGAGGATAATATAAGTATATAAATAAGTATAAAACTACCAGAAGAAATGTAATAAAAAATTCAGGATAATCTGTAATTCCTGTTCCTATAATTTTTGCAGCTTGTATCATAAAGTTTTTAAAAGTTTTAAACCTTCAAGAGAAATTCCATTGAATATAGTTAATTATTAGTATAATTTCCTTTAGTAGTATAAGAAAAAAAAGTCTACACTTTTTATAATATAATTATATAATATAGGTGTCTATAACTTTTTTTTTCTCTTAGGGGGGGGGTGTTGTTAATTTTTATTAATCCCGTGCAATTTCCACTACACGAACCATATTTCGACTTAACACCAATCAAAGTCACGCATACGAAAACTATCCAATAAAGTATCTTATAGAATCTTTGTTTAAAAAGGTCTAAATATTAACTAATTATTAATAGGAAGAATTATTAAATAGCCAAACTTATTGCGCATACTCCTTTCAGCGCCTGACGAGTGGTTAGTACCTATCTGAGATTAAATTCACCGTGATGTGGTGATTCACGATTACTAGTAATTCCTTATTTATGCAGTCGAGTTTCAGACTACAATCCATTTTTTATTCTGTTTTAAGGATTAGCTAAAGTTCGCACTTTCGCCTCCTTTTGTACAAATATATGTGGCACGTCTATAGCCCACAATATTAAGGTCATGATGACTTGTCTTAATCCCTATTATCATATCCAATAAATTGGTGAACTGCTCTATATATGTAAAATAAAGCAAGGGTTTACGTTAATTTAATGGATCTAACCAAAGTCTCACGACATTAACTTAAGACAGCCGTGCAACACTTGTAATATTTAAAGTAAGGGTAACTTACTTATTTTATGTTGTATGTTGTATGTCGTGGGGGACATAAATACAAAAAATAAAATAAATATCATTCAAATTGTGGTAAGGTTTTTCGAGGGTCATCGAATTAAATAACATACTTCACTACTGGTTTCAGAAACGGTCTAATGATTTCAGTTCCTGCGTTGCCGCATTACTCTTGAGGTGGAATGCTTACACTTTCATTTATACACCAAATATTTTAGTCTATAACATTCATAATTCTCTGCTTGGACTACTAGGGTATCTAATCCTATTCGCTCCCCAAGCCTTCGTCCCTCAACGTCAGTTATTACATAGAGGTTTGCCTTCGCCGCTATCCGTCCCATTAGTATCAAAACATTTTATCTCTACTCCAATGGTTCTAATATTTTCCTCTCCCATAAAACTCTAGTAAGTCTGTTCCCTTTTGAGGCTAGAAATACTGTCTAGGTACCCTTTAAACCTAATTAAGATGAATAACACTAGTCTTCCTTGTATTGCCGCGACTGCTGGCACAAGATTTGGTCAAGACATATAGATAGAAAACTGTCATAATCAATCATCTATCTAGAACTTTATACGACATAGTCGTTTATATTGATATCCCGACTAAAAGATATCACATTCCCCCAAATTGCTGGTTCGGCCGTTAGGCCATTGACCAATATTCCTCACTGCTGTACTACACGTATTGGGGTTTTTTCAGACCCAATGTGGTCGATCAACCTCTCAGTTTCGACTACGAGCTAAAGCTAGTTAAGTAGTTACCTTAACTACTACTTACTCGGAAATATCTTGAACATCTTAAAGCGAAAAGTTTTTTTCTTTTGTATAGTCAACTTAGGGCATCGCTTTGCGAGCTAGCAGTATCATATACTTTATAAGGAATTTTTTTTTCCTTACTTTAAGGTAGCCAAAAAATATTATATACTCACCTTTACACCACTTCATTTTTCTTGCTACGCCTAAGTTATGATTTAGCGCTTTGTGAGCGCTTATCCACACCATACAGTATAGCAAGAAAATGACGTTCGATTAGCATGTGTCAAGCCTTTGGACAGCGTTCAATCAGAGCCATCATCAAACTCAATAAAAAAAAAATCTAATATCATCTATTATATATATAAATATATTACTAATGTAAACATTTAAATATATAATATCATCTATTATATATATAAATATATTACTAATGTAAACATTTAAATAAACTTTTAAAAACTTTATTATTTTTTAATCAGCGTTGTCACTAAAATCCCCCGGCATATCCATAAATGCAGTTAGCTGATCCTCTATAAGGCTTATATTTCTGTTTTTTAACTCTGTTCTTATCTTATTGTTATTTTCCGTAAGAGTTTTTATATTGTGCGATAGAGTATTTAATTCGGTTATAAGATATTCCGCCTGAGTAACAGTGTGGTTTACTGCGTGTGGATTAGGTGCAACCTCCTGAACAGATTTAGCTCGATACATAGCTCCCATTAACCTTTTTAGGTATCTGTCAATATCAAGTATAGACTTTTCTTCCTCTGTGTCGTATTTAGTGTTAGAGTTTACAACTGCTCCTATATTTGCGTAGTATTCTGCTTCCCTACGTTTTTCGTCTTCTAAGCTGCTTTTATTTTTTGAAAATAAAGTACTCGCTTTATTACATAGTTTATCAGCTTCATGCATGGATAATTCAGCTGAGTGACAATTATCTAATGATTCTTGTTTGTTTTTTTTTAATAACTCAAACAACTGGTCAGGTGTTTGGGATTGTTCGTTAGCTAAACGTGAAGATGTTTTTATATGTGGATCAAGTTCAAATAATGCCTCATTTTTTTTTAATCTATCGTTTTCATCCCGATTTGCATAATTCTTAGTTGTTGTTGTAAAATTCATTTTGTTCCCAGTAGCTTTAATGTGTGGTAGTTTTAATGTTGTCATTTGTGTGTGTTGTTATTTGTATTTTTCCTCTTAATCTGTTGTATGTAATTACCAAAGAGTATAACTAATTCTGTTCTAGTTACACAAACCCTCATTATATAATAAAAACGCTCATTTCTACGCTCTTATTATACAACCTTAACTTCAAATAAATTAAGCACTTGCTTATATACATATTAAGTCTTTAATCCACAAACTACTTTAGCTAGTTAATCGTTGAGTTGCCGTGGAGGCGAAAAGAGTCTCAACCAATTCATACAAGTCTACCATTTCTTGCCAAATTACTTAAGTAGCCCTTTAGCCCTTAAACATGTATTATTTACTTAAATAATTAAGTGTAAATATAGGCAAGTTTCCTTGCCATCAGGTTATTATGATTCGAACATAACTACTCCTCAACCCAAATGAGGCGCCTAACCAGCCCGGCCCTAACCTGTTATTCTTTTAGTATATAGAAATACATTACTAATGTAAACATCTATATAAACTTTTTTTTTTCTTGCCATCGCTGTGTTTGAGTATTTACTAAGCAAAAGTTGTTTTTTTTTGCTTTAGAGGGTTGTTGTAATAATATAGTGTTTTCATCAGAGAATATCCGATTCGAACGGATGTTAGTAGATTTTACTAAAATAAGTTTCAAGCTTATCGCTATAAACCACTCAGCCAATTCTCTTTTTACTATAATATTCTATTAATCTCTTATTTTGTTTTCTTTGCGATTGATTCCTCGACGACTTGAACGTCGAACATACTCTTATCAAAAGCATACTTTACCTATTAAGTTAAGGAACCTAGTTAACCTAATTCGCAAGGCGCTAAATTCAGGTAAATCAAGAGCACTCAGACTTGAACTGAGAATTTGAAGTTTGAAGCTTCCTATTTTGCCAATTAAACTATACTCTTTTTTTTTTCCCGGTACAGGGCCGCCAATTACCGCTCCTGTATGATGCTAACCGCCAATTTAAATCTACCGTCCCTCACTATATTTTACTATCCAGTGCGCACAGGTACTAAAAAACATAGTAACAGACGCGTTTTCGTTGTACTATTGTTAGCTCTTGGTAATCGGAAAAGAGATGATTTGAACATCCAGGTGTTAAAACACAATATTTAGCAAATATCTTGCCCTACCAATGGCGACTTTTCCTTTTAATAAAAAAAAAAGATTTTTTTTTATATGCGAGTTAAGTCGGCTACGATCCGACATCTACTTTCTCGACAAGAAAGTTCTTTACCAATTAAGTTATTAACTCTAAGTATTACATTGTTATACAGCCAACCGAATTCGAATCGGTGCACTTCGTTTGGAAGACGAACGGTCTACCGTTAACCTATGGCTGTTTTTTTCTATCTACATTACTAATGTAAACATTTTTATAAAAAACTTATCGTGCTTTTTTACATAATGCCTTATTGTATTATCAATCAGGTTTTACACCAATTACGTAACAAAGGGTCAACTTCCCACAAGCTATACACACCGGCGCTTTGCAACTAAAAATAGATGGAGTTACAAACACCCTATAAGAAGAATTACTTGTGGAGGGCCCACCAGTTAACCCAGGCGCAATAACTTCCAAATGATTTAGACGCAAAGTTAGGTACTTACGTGACTAAGATAAATACTAAGAGTAAGACCATAAAAATTGCAAGATGTAAGGTACAATAACGTAAAAAGTACAAAGTAAATATGCGATCCTCTTCTGGTTTTTCTTTTCACTATGTAAAGTCTACATAGCCAAACACTTCCTGAGTCTGTGTTAAGTCTACACACATAAACTTATTCTGAGTCTTTATTGGCTTTTTCTTTGGTTTCTTCTCAATCCTTCCTGAAGCCTTGCTCTTGCCGCTTTCCCTTGATTTATTCTCAATCCTTTCTGAAGCCTTGCTCTTCTTACTTTCCTCCTCCATCTTGGCTTCAATCTTTGTCAGTTTGTTCTCAAACCCAGCAAACATATCCTCAAACCTCTGCTTCACCTTATCAAGCTCAGCCCATTTTCTTGCTCTCACTTCCAGTTCATTGAACATAGTGGTTCTCAAGTTCTGCACTTCTTCGATCTCTTTCTCCAGCTTCCTGATTCTCTCTACCTCTGACAAAGACACTCCTGGTTGGACATTGCCTTCCCCAAAATTGAAGACGAATTCTTGGTTCTCATCCAGTCCCTGGGGAAGTGTCTGAGTGTCAAGTGTGGGGGGGGGGAGCAAGATGTGTGCCCAAGTATCCTTCATACTTGATTGGGGTTGCTGATAGGGTTGGTGACATATGGGTGTGGTCGTTTTTTGGTGATGGCCAAAGAGGAATGTCTGGTTGTGACCAAAGAGGAATGTCTGGTTGTGGCCAAAGAGGAAGGCCACCAAGGGCTGATAGTGGGAAAAGAGGAGTGTCATCAATGTCTGACAATGACCAATCAGAAAGCCCATCAATGTCTGGTGATGGGCAAAGAGGAGTCCCAGTGGAGAAAGTCTTTGAAGTCATTGTGGGTGATTTGCTGATAAGAGATGTTTACAGCCAGAGAGTTTGCTAAGAAAAAGTTTAAAGAAGAAAGTTTAGCCCGGCGAACTCAAATCTTATAAAGTTGGCGCTTGACAAATGCCAAGAACTGTGTGGCAATGGGGCTGCGCACAATCGGGCCGACAGCAAAAATGCCTCATGCAGGTGTGAGTCATGCCAAGAAACCTAGACTAATCAAAGTGTAACGATGATGCCATAAAACTTGGCCTTGAGGTCATATAATTTTTATGATGTCATATAGAAGACTTTCTCATATAAGACTTTGATTTGTAATACCATCATTAGACATGGTTGCCTCAGGCATCAAGGGACTTAGAAAAAAAAAAGTTATTCGATATGGTTGCCTCAGGCAGCAAGGGACTTAGGTAAACTAAAACTAGCAGCAAAGGTTTGGGCAATGTTGAATGCCAAGCAAAAGGAAAAAGTTAGCCAATCTGGGCGATGTTGAATGCCAAACAAAGGAAAAACCAGCCAATTTGGGCAATGTTGAATGCCAAACAAAGGAAATGTTAGCCAATTTGTGCTATGTTGAGTGCCAAACAAAGGAAAAGTTTCACCCTCAAGCCCTTGGTTTGTTTGCGAGCATGTGACTCATCATCAATTTGATCTCATGCTGATCGATGTTGAAGATGCAAGGTGTTGTATATTTCTGTGCATCCTTTTTGACCTTTTCTTCAGGTTGTTTTCCTTGGTTTCTTTGTGAGCATGTGAAGCATCATCAAGTTGATTTCATGCTCATGCTCATCGATGTTGAAGATGCAAGGTGTTGGATAAGACGATGCATCATCTCTGACCTTTTGTTCATCATCTGGAACACCTTGCAATCTCTGATCATCAAACATCAAGCGTTTGAGTCCTACAGTTGCAGAAGGTACAACTGCGGGGTTCATCACCCGAGTTTCGTATTCATGTGTGTCCTGTGTCAATGAGACACAGCACCTGAAGTGATCAGTTCCCCCCTCAACCAGTTCTGTTTCACCATTGAAGTACTCAAAAAAACCAATGTCTAGTCCTCTCTGGACTATGACAAAGACTTCAAACGCACTTTTGTCCTCGTTCCCCTTCCTATATATCGTAGAAGCAATGTCTTTGACCGCTTGGTTCAAAGCTTTTTCAAACCTGTCTCCTCCTTCTTTATTTATCTCAACAAAGATAGAGGGGACTATCTAATCGTCTATCTATTTCTCGATAAGAAAATCCAATCTTTTGTCGGTGTAATCGCTTCTTTTTTTTAAGACAGTGACCCGAGTAAACATACCATTTATTGAACTTAAATGTTGAAAATTAAAGGTACCTGTAGGTTTAGGCAGAGGGGGTGAAGATAGTCAAGTAATAAAAGACAATAAAGCTCTCGCAAAGCGCTAGAGACAGATTACGTTATAGGGGCTAGTATTAACATTAACATTACAAGCACACCTGGCTTCTAAAAAAAAATACTTCTTATTAAAATGTTTACATTAGTAATGTATTAGATATGTAATGTATTATTTCATCATTATTATGATGGTAAGTATATAAAGAAACTATTACGGATAAATACAGCTATATATTAAAGACGTATAAGATAAAGTGTTCTTGGAAAAATCCATTTTTTAAACGAAGCGAATTGAAATATCTTAGTAGCTTCAGGAATAAAAATCAAATGAGATTCCATAATTAGCTATAACTGTTATGGAAAAGCCTTTAAAGTAAAACGGAAATAATCTGTTTGAATCTAGGGAAACCTTTCTCTAAGGCTAAATATGATATATAAGCGATAGCGAAGCAGTACCGTGAGGGAAATTTTTGAAATAGTAGTTTTATAAGCAGCTCAAGTTTAATTTAAAAGTATAATGAGAGCGTACCTTTTGCATAATGGGTCAGCAAGTTAATGTTAGATGCGAGACGGGTTCACAAAAGATTAAGGGGTCAAACTTACTTACTTTTACTTTTACGATAAAAAGGACAGTTTTAGGCTTAGCCGGTTTTTGGCTTAGCAGCCTTTTTGGATGTAAAGATAAGAGTAAACTGAGAATGATTACCTAAATGAGTAAGGTAAAATAATATAATTTTTACTTAAATGAGTAATATTATCGCCTTGTCCTAGATAAACCAATTATTAATTAATGATTAAGTATCTAATGTTAGACCCGAAGCCTAGTGATCTTACCATGATCAGGGTTATAAAGGCCCGAACGGGTTATCGTTGTAAAGATATCCGATGAATTGTGGTAAGTTAGTGAAAGACAAAACTGACTAGGATAGCTGGTTTTCTGCGAAACCTATATAAGTAGGTAATGTAAATAACATCATAGCAGGTACAGAACTGTGATCTCGGACAAATTATGTTGTTTTCTTAACGATAGCAACATGGTTTTGTATACATCGGGGAATCGTGAAGATTTTATCGGCGAGAATTTGCTCTCGGAAGGGCAATGATGGATTTTGCATAATCGGACATAGTACGATAAGGTTGTATGTCTAAAGGGAAACAGCCCAGAACAAGAGTTAAAGGTTCCAAAATTATTGTTAAGTGAAAATAAGGAAGTTTTCTTCAAATACAACCAGGAAATAGGCTTAGAAGCGGCCATTTTTTGAAGACCTCGTAACAGAGCACTGGTTTAACATTAAAAGTTGAAAGCACCGAAAATTTAACGGATCTAAAACAATATACCGAAACCTTGTCTATAAATAAATATATTAAGACGGATTTATTTTTTTTTCAAGAAAAAGGGAATAAAAATTATTTTTATCTTAAGTATTTTTATTTATGGGGTAGCAGAACGTTGGGCATGTCTTAGATTTAATATTTTTAATATTGAGTAGGTTCGGCAGATAAAAAGAGATCGCTGTACAAAAACAAATAGGTCCTACACTTATTAAGTAAAACAAGTAGGTTGTAGGTTCAACGCTTATTTGTTCGAGGCTGATAGATACACTGTCGAATAAGATGACCCCAAGTGAGAATGCTGGCATGAGTAACGAAAAAGGGATAGCCCCTCGCCTTAAGCTTATGGTATTTAAATAAAGTAACGGCCTCTAAGTTTATAATTGTCCTAAAGGATTAAACGATGAGAAAAATCTTAAGTCTTGATAGAGGTCTAACAACATTGTGATATTTTGAGTACACAATGTTCTGGAAAAGGACCTTAAAATGTAATAGTACGTCATGTGATGTAATGTACTGGTCGCTTAAAAAGCGTATATAAACTTTACATTTGACTAACCGTACCTAGATACTACCACAAGTAAGCAAGTAGAGTATACAAAGGCGTTTGAGTTAACAATCATTAAGGAACTCGGCAAAATGACACCGTAACTTAGGGATAAGGTGTGCCATTCTTCTTAAGTAATATTAAGTTAAGGATAGGAGGCATAGAGTGGTGTTGTACGACTGTTTAATTAAAACAAAGCACTTTGCATAAGATGACAAATCAAAGTATTGAGTGTGAATTCTGCCCAATGTTGGCTGGTTAACGAAGATTCTTAGCCGACTAATATAAGCTAGGTTTTGAAGGAAACCCCAATCAATGGCGGCCTTACCGATGAGGGTCCTAAGGTAGCGGAATACCTTGGCCGTTAAATGCGGTCTTGCATGAATGATTTAACGATACAACAGCTGTCTCAATGATTGGCTCAGTGAAATTGGAATAACTGTGCAGATACAGTTTACCTCTAGTTAGACGAGAAGACCCTATGCAGCTTTACTGTTTGTAGTTATTGGATACAATGGAACAAGTTGTAGCGTATAAGGTAGTTGATAAGATACAATTGAAACACCTTTACTTAGTTTATTGTATAAGCAATGCAACTGCCGAGAAGAAGAAGGAAGATTTTTGTTTGCCTTTTGTTAATAGGTGTTTGTGTAGTATTGGTAAAGATCACATGATCACTTGTGTGGTCTTAGTATAGATGACTATGATAAGCTTTCCACCCGAAGTACCAGTATCAGACGCATATATACGTGCTTATACCACAAACACTGATTTGATAACCTAGTAATGGTCAAGCTACAATTAAGGACCAATGGTTATGAGTCGGGTAGAGAAGTTGCAAAGCTAATCCTATAAAAGATATATATAAAAAATATATATGTTTGGAAACATTGGCTATTAGACAGTTTATGCGGGGCACAGATCCCACAAAAAGTACCTGGGTGTATCCAAAGTTAATTTTGTAAATTTATTGGCAATAATAATTTGCCGATAGATAAATATATTATATAGCAAAAGCTTTTGCTTTTAGCCTGTATAATGTATTTTTATTTTAATCTGTAATGTATTGCTTTCAATATATTCAGTTATTTATCTATTAAGTTAGATTTATTTATTTTTTTTAAGTAAGATTTTAACTATATGGAAAATAGATGTAAATAAAACACTAAAAGTAGTGTAAAAAACTACAAATCTGAGAAAAAAAGGGTAGTGTTTTAGTTTATTTTCTTAATATGCTTTTGATATTAAGGAAATGATTATTATTTTACTTTAAAAGTTTAATGGCTTAATCTTGCTTTACTGTTTGACTTACACGTCTATCAGTTGCGTAAGCAGGGCATATGATCACAAGATGCATAAAGGAAAGGTCTTGGATTTTTGAAAAAGCTACGCTAGGGATAACAGGCTAATTGCGCCAGAGAGTACAAATTGAGTGCGCAGTTTGGCACCTCGATGTCGGCTTAGCTCATCCACATGAATGCAGGAATCATGAAGGGTACGACTGTTCGTCGATTAAAGAGCTACACGAGCTGGGTTAAATACGTCGTGAGACAGTATGGTTTCTATCTTCTAGAGGAAATTAGAGTAAAATAAGGATAGCCCCTTCGTACGAAAGGAGTTGGGTATGGTAACCTCTGGTTTACCTGTTGTTTATGTATCCAATATTATGTTATAGCCGCTTTGCAATACAAAGTAGGTTAAGGATATTTACAGTTACTCATGTATATATATATATCATAGGCACGGCAGGAAACCCACGTTAGCTATAGATAAGTGCTGAATGCATATAGGCGCGAAGCTTAGCTTAAGATACTCTTAAATATACGTGGTATAATACCACGAGTACTAGTGTAAGCGCATCACAACACTTTGTGACTCAAAGCGTGTGTGCGTTATACATTAATACTGTATAGGCTTTTGCTTTAAGGATTTTGATGTCTTCAGGTAAAAAGTACTAATTTTATTAAAAACTAAATAACATACTTATCATACATAATGTAATTTTGCTATTAAATAAGCATTAAATTACCTTATAAGAAATAACAACATTATTTCTTTTTTCTAAACAATTTTTTAGCCTGGTTAGCATAAAAGCAATGCACCCGTTTTGTAATCGGAAGAAGTAAGAGCGTTACTTACACTGGGCTTTTATTAAACGGTAAACAACTTTTAGCCGCTTTGCTTTCGCTTTGCGATACATAGTTATTTAACCCTCTGGCTAGCAAAGCAATATATATTGCTCATTTAGCGCTAAATACAAAGACTAATGCGGATTGGTGTAACAGTAACATAATTGGCTCATGCCCAGTAGATAAAGGTGCAATTCCTTTGTCCGCATATATTTAATTTCTCATTAAACATTGAAACTTCAAGAAATATTGATTGTTAAAAAGGCTATAGCTTAATTGGTAGAGCAAGCTGCTCATGATAGCTCAGATGAGTGTTCAAGTCACTCTGGCCTTATTCACTATAATATACTTTCGCATCACAACACTTTGTGACACAAAGTGTTGTGTGCGCTATAACTAATTAATATCCGAGTGCTGGAATTGGTAGACAGGATAAACTTAAGATTTATTGATATAATATCGTAAACGTTCAAGTCGTTTTTCGGATAAAATACCTTTTTTATAGCGCTTTGTGATAGCACACACTTTGTG
>ERZ1645189.286-NODE-286-length-11504-cov-4.423967_pt1 | contig 11504 bp, 11 predicted proteins | sample MGYA00575350_ERZ1645189 | MGnify/ENA primary metagenome ERZ1645189 (study PRJEB40845, sample SAMN11283421) | freshwater sediment metagenome | isolation source: river sediment | host: Sediment | place: India: Jajmau, Kanpur | collected 2015-12-17 ...
AAGCGAAAATATAGAATTAGAAATCTTATCTACTTGATTATATGACACTTGTAATTTTGGCTGACATGTTCCTAAAATTCTTCGCAACCTCACTTCGTCGTCTTTAGCCCAATCTTTGTTAAAACACTGTCGACCGGTTCCCAAAGTTCGATTTTATTGCCTTCGGCATCCATGATGTGCACAAATTTGCCGTAGTCGTAAACATCCACGCTGTCAAGTATGGTTACACCGGCAGATTTCAGCTTACGCAGCAGCCCCTCAAGGTTTTGCACACGGTAATTAATCATGAACTCCTTTGTGGATGGTGCAAAATATTTGTTCCCCTTTCTGAAAGGACTCCACTGAAGGTAATTAATCTCCTCCGGCCGGTTTGCATTTCGGAACTCAAAACTCGAGCCCCACTCATTGACCTCAAGGCCGAGATTCTCTGAATACCATTTTTTTGCCTCTTTGGGATTATCCGAAAAGAAAAAGATTCCGCCAATCCCCGTCACCTTAGGGGTGGTGTCACGCTGAATTATGATAGTGTCATTTGCTGCGCTTTCGCCAGTTAATGTAATGGCATCGGCAGAGACTGAGAAAAACAGAATTATTGCAGTTAATATGAGAAATCTGGATTTTGTGTTCATGATTCTGTTGTTTGATTTCTACAAATTTACCAAAAAGTTTCACCTGTCAGCCTAATTTACATTCAGCTGATTTTTTCATTATATTTATACTAAATCTAAAATCAGTCAGCATGAAAACAAATGTTGATGAGGGCTATGTTTCAATAGCCGGGAATAAAATCTGGTATAAAATTTTTGGCAGCGGGAGCAGTGGGATTCCTCTTGTGGCTGTGCACGGCGGGCCTGGAGCTACTCACGACTATCTGCTGCCGCTTAACGCTTTGGCAGACGAGCGGCCGGTTATTTTCTATGATCAGCTTGACTGCGGAAACTCAGACAGGCCGGGAGATATCTCAAAGTGGACAATCGAATATTTTGTGAGCGAACTCGGAGAACTTTGCAGCGCTCTTAATCTAACTGAATATCACCTACTTGGACAATCATGGGGAGGCACACTCGCCGTTGAATTTGCTCTTTCTAAAAATTCAGAAGGGCTAAAAAGGCTGATTCTCTCAGCCCCGCTCATCAGTACTCCGCGCTGGTTTGAGGACCAGAGGGGTTATGTAAACCAGCTGCCACAGAATATGAGGGAGACTATTAACCGGTGCGAAGCAGCGGAAGATTACTCGAATCCTGAATACCAGCTTGCGATTGCAGAATTCTACAGCAGACACCTATGCAGAATTCAGCCTTACCCCGAACCTCTTATGAAGACATTTGAGAAGATGAACGGCGCAATCTACGCCCACATGTGGGGGCCGAGCGAGTTCACTGTTAATGGTACCTGTAAAGATTACGACGCTTCCGACAGGCTGAGCTCCATAAAAATTCCCGTTCTTTTTACCTGCGGCGAGTTTGACGAAGCCACCCCCGCTTCGCTGAACTATTTTGCAGGGCTGATGACCAGTGCGTCGGTGCATATTTTCAGTGACGCCTCCCACTCACACCATCTGGAAAAGCCAGATGAGTTTATTGATGTTGTGCGTAGATTTCTGCAGTAAAAAAACATTGGCAGGTTAGATTTTCCTGTATATGACTTCTTGTTCATTAGCCCGAATTGCAGCACAGAAACCCAACCTCTCCAGCACTCGTATTGATGCAGTATTTTCCGGATCAACGGAAGCCGAGAAGTTTTTCTTACCCAGAGCGGTTCTAAGATATTTGATTATTGCCGATAAAGCCTCAGTCGCATAACCATTGCCGTGGTATGCAGAATCCAGTGTGTACCCTATCTCTACTGTGTCCGGCAGTGAATCAGCCTCAGAAAAATGCAACCCTATGTCCCCTATGAGAGTGCCTGACTCTTTCAAAATTAAAACCAGCTGAAACCATGTTCCGGGGATGTTAATCTCTTTGGCTGTGTTAGCGATAAATCTTTCGACATCAGAAAGGGCATCCGGGATAAAGCCCTGATATTTATTTACTTCGCGCTGAGACCTGTAAGCGAAAACATCCTCTTTATCTCCCGGCTCTATTGGCCTGACGAACAGTCGTTTGGTCTCTAACCTCATAAAATTGGAGATTTCAATATATAACACTCATTATCAAGCACCTTGCCGTCAAATCGCCTTTCGGCCAGTTTCAGAATACCCTCAAATTCAAAGCCGAACTTCCTGATTATCGCCTTAGATCTTTCGTTGAATGGAAAACAGTAGGCCGAAATCGCCTCGAGTTTGAGCCCTTCAAAGCCAAACCTCATTACCTCCGCAACAGCTTCGCTCATAATCCCGCGGCCCCAGTACTCCTCACTCATCGCATAACCAATCATCTTAACACCTTCATACTGACGCTTGTGGTCATCTATCAGCCCAACCGAACCAATCATCTTCCCGCTCTCCCTTAGCACAATACCCCAAACACCCTCCTTTTCAAGAAAGATCTCCTTCATAATCTGAAGAGTCTCCTCCCTGTTTGCATGAGGCTTCCATCCCGCATTCGGCCCTACATTAGGAGTCGAAGAATATTCAAAAATATCCTCAAGATCTGAGAGTTCAATGGGCCTGAGAATAAGCCGCTGAGTATGGAGAGTGGTCATGTAATTTGATATTTTGTTGTGTAAATGCTGCCTGGCAGGATTCGTGTTAACATGCTGATTATCAAGTATTATGTTTTTAAAAAACTGAATTTATCAATGAAATTCAAAAGTTAAATAACAGATATACAATGAATTGTTACGAATCCTGCCAGGCAGCAATTTTTCGTTTCGGATTCTTCGGATACCTCCCCTGCTTCACCCTTTCTGCCTGCTCAAAGACCTCCTTGATGCTCCAGAGGCAGGAGAAACCAAGCACACCAAGCAGTGTCGAGACAATTGCGCTGCCGGCAAAAACAGATAGTGCGATACTTATGAGCCCTGCAATCAGAAACCATATCCAGCTGCGGGTGCCCAGGTAGTATTCGGCCTTAATAACCAAAGGGTGAAAAAGGCCGATAATCAAAAAAGTTGCGGCCCCTACTATTAATCCGTCGTAATTCATCTGCTGCCTTTAAATCTTTGTTCGTGAAACCTCTGCGCCGGTTGGGTGCGGGAGATTTGCCTCCTTCTCAACGGTAATGAATACCTCGTCAAACTCAAACGGGAATGAGGTTTTGTAAGTCAGTTTTTTTGCGTTTTTAACATTCAGCTGGCCAACATTTTTAATCCCCCTCTCCTTGGTGACAATCCAGACGCTGTATAAGCTACCGGCCGGTTCAAGCCTGTCCGGGCTTGCAAGATTTTTGGCAGTAATTTCCAGCACAGAATTATTGTTGTTATCCTTTGATTTCTTAGCAACTATGTCCGCAGCCGGTGCAATACTGGAAACTGGAAATACAGCTGTTGAGCCGCATGATGTTAAAAATGCGGCTAAAACCAGAACCATAAGTGTCTTAAATGTTTTCATAATTTATTGTGTTTAAATCTTAAACAAATTGAAAGACAAAAAGTTTTGTGAGCCGGAGTGCCGTCAACTATCCGTTCACCTTCTTATAATCTGCCAGAAACTTCTCAAGGCCGATATCTGTAAGCGGATGCTTAAGCAGGCCGAGGATTGCGTCGAGCGGGCAGGTTGCAACATCGGCACCGGCTTCAAGGCACTGTATTATGTGCATTGTGTGTCTGATTGATGCAGCAAGCACCTCCGTGCGGTAGCCATAGTAGTTATAGATTTCAACAATCTGGCGAATCAGTTCAACACCATCGGTAGAGATGTCGTCCAGTCTGCCTACGAAAGGAGAAACATATGTTGCGCCAGCCTTTGCGGCCAGAAGAGCCTGACCTGCAGAGAAGACCAGCGTACAGTTTGTGCGCACACCCTGCTCAGAAAAATATTTTATAGCCTTGATTCCATCCTTTGTGCAGGGAACCTTCACTACAATCTGATCGTGCAGCGCTGCCAGTTCAAGACCCTCTTTAATCATGCCCTGATAGTCCGTGGCTATTACCTCGGCACTCACGTCGCCGTCAACTATGTTGCAGATATCGACATAGTGCTGCCTGATTTTCTCCTCTCCGCGGATGCCTTCTTTGGCCATGAGCGAAGGATTGGTGGTGACTCCGTCCAGAACCCCAAGGTCATTTGCCTCGCGTATCTGGTCAAGGTTTGCAGTATCTATGAAAAATTTCATGATAAAAAGTTTTAATAATTTACCCCAAAGATAAGATATAAAACAATGACAATCCAGCCATAAAAACCAACCAGCTAAATATGAATATTATACACTCCTTTTATAAGAATCCTGCCTACAGAATCTGCATTAAGAATTTCAGTAAACCCATTGAATGTACGTCCGGTGATAACTTCGGCAGACGAGAAAAAATAGTTGCCACCCTCTTGTTTCTGAAGCACCAGAACTGAATAGCCACCAGCAGTTTTAATTAGTGCGTCAGAAGGCAGAGCCCTTACTGCTCCTGACCTGGTTACAACTTTGCACTCCACAAATTCATTAGCAACAGATTTACCACCTTTGTCACCCGAAATGGCGGCGAAACACTCTATTGATTTTGAGTCCATATCAATACTCACACCTACAGAAGAAACCTCAGCTATCCGCTCATTATCCGAATCTGCAGCTTTAAATTTCACACTCTGCCCCTTTTTGATTTTTGATATGTCTGCAGCAAAGACAGACAGACGAAGCTGTAAAAGATCAGGATTCACCACTTCGGCCAGTTCACTGCGCGAGTCCGAATAGGTTCCGATTGCAGCCTTCAGAGAAGAGATATTCCCGCTCACCGGAGATTTAATCTTGTATGAAGAGAAGAACTCACCGCTCTCCACACCGGCAGAATTCAGCCCCATTGCCTCAATTTTAAGCTTGAACCCGCTGTACTTTGCCTTGGCAGACAGAAACTCGCTCTCTTTAAGCAAGAACTCTTTATCTGAAGTGATATTATCACTCCTGAGAATTTTTGCTCTTTCATATTCGCTTTTAAGCCTTCTGTAATCTGCAGCAGCACCTGCAAACTCTTTCTGAATGTCAATAACCTCATTTCCCGATATCTCCATAAGAGCCTGCCCCTTGCTTACAAACTGACCACCGGCACACAGGATTGATTTAACAATACCCGGTACAGGCGCCGAAACTGAAGCCATACCGTTTGGAAGCGGAATAACAGTTCCCGTACAGCTTACAACATCTTCAAAGATAACAGTATCAATCCCTCCAAGTTCCATTTTGTCATTCTCAAACTGAGCGTCAGTAATCTCAATAAATTCAGAAGGGCTCTCCTCTTGCCCGCTCTGGCCGGATTTGCAAGAAACAACAAAAACAAAGGCAAATAATGAGTAAAAAATAAATTTGATTCTATTCATGGCTAATAAAATTATCAGTTAACAGCAATCCTTTTTCCTGATAAATCTCAGAGGAAAGAATTTTACCCCAATAACATTGTAAAATATCTCGAACATCAAAGGAAGTGCAATCATTGTAAGCATTGTTGAAGTAAATAACCCTCCAATTACCACAGTTGCAAGCGGCCTTTGCACCTCAGCACCTGCACCTGTTGAGATTGCCATTGGCAAAAATCCCATTGCAGCAGCTCCGGCCGTAAGCATCACAGGTCGTAACCTCTCTTTTGTTCCCTGTATAATCAGCTCCCTCATAGACATTGTGCCATTCTGCTTAAGTTTTTTGAGATGCTCAATAAGCACTATTCCGTTAAGAACAGCAATACCAAAGAGAGCAATAAATCCCACTCCGGCAGAGACACTAAAAGGCATTCCCCTTATCCATAGCAGAGTCACACCTCCCACTGTAGCAAGAGGAATTGCTGTAAAGATCATGATTGCATCCTTAAGAGATTTAAATGCAAAGTGAAGAAAAATAAAAATGAGAAGAAGAGCAACAGGAACAGCAAACAACAGCCTGTCGGTTGCATTCTGAAGATTTTCAAACTGTCCGCCGTATTCAATGTAAGTACCGGGTTTAAGGCTGATTCTCTCCCCCACCACACTCTGTATGTCTTTTACAACAGATTGCAGGTCTCTGTTCCGTACGTTAACACTCACCACAACTCTGCGGTGTGTGTTTTCTCTGGAAATTTTTGCCGGGCCCTCTGCATACTCAATATTTGCAAGTTCAGAGAGAGGAATAAGAGTGCCATTTGAAACCGGAACTTTAAGTTCCCTAATATTTTCAATATCGTTTCGATTCTGCTTATCGAATCTTACAACCAAATCAAACCTCTTCTCTCCTTCAAATACAACTCCAGTGGCCTCACCCCCGAATGCTGCAGAGAGATAACTGTTAAGAGTTTTAACATCAACACCGTAGTATGCAATTTTAGCCCTGTTATAATCTATTCTGATCTGCGGAAGACCTGCTGTCTTTTCCAGGATTACATCAGTCGCCCCGGGTATTCCCTCAATTAGTCCCTTAACCTCAGCAGCCTTATCTTCAATGTATCCGAGATCATCACCAAAAATCTTTACTGCAATATCGGAGCGGACACCTGTAATAAGCTCATTGAAGCGCATCTCAATTGGCTGAGTGAACTCGTATTCAATACCCGGAATAACAGACAGCGCCTCTTTAAATTTATCTGCAAGCTCCTCCTTGCTCTTTGCACTTGTCCATGTTTTTCGTGGCTTAAGTTTGATAATCATATCAATCTCCTCCATAGACATAGGATCCGTAGGTACTTCTGCCGCACCAATTCTGCTTACTACTTTATCTACTTCAGGAAAGTTAGTTTTTAGAATCTGTTCCATTCTGGTTGTTGTCTCAATTGTCTTTGAGAGAGAGGTTCCTGTTTTGAGCACAGGCTGAATAACAAAATCGCCTTCGTCCAGTGTAGGCACAAATTCACCCCCGATTCTTGTAAAGAGAAAAGCTGTAAGAATAAGTGACACTAAAGCAGCTCCAAGCACAATCCTTTTATGGGCACATGCAAAGTGTATCACAGGGGAGTAAGATTTATGAGCCAGATTCATAATAAAGTCTCCAATATTCTTCCTGTCGGTTTTTGAAGGTCTTAAAAAGAGTGATGAAGCAACCGGAAGCCATGTCAGACCCATAATCATTGCACCTATTATTGCAAAACAAAATGAGAGCGCCATTGGTTTGAACATCTTTCCCTCTACTCCGCTAAGAGATAAAATTGGAATAAATACAATAAGAATTATTATCTGACCAAAGATTGCAGATTTCATCATTTTTGATGCTCCCTCATACGAAATCTTATCCATAATACCAGCTCTCTCCTCCCCGCTTACATTCGCCAGCTCGCTTCTGCTTTTCATGGTCCTCAGAGCAATGTATTCCACAATTATAACCGCTCCGTCAATAATAATCCCAAAGTCGAGAGCTCCAAGACTCATAAGATTAGCATCAATACCAAACAAGTACATCATCGCTATAGTGAAGAGCAGTGCCAGTGGTATCATTGATGTTATTACCAGTGCAGACCTTACATTCCCCAGCAGAAGAATAACTGTTATCATAACAATCAAAGCGCCCAGGATAAGATTTTCCACTACTGTAAAGGTTGTCTTGGCAACAAGTTCGCTCCTGTCTACAATAGGGTTAATGAAAACGCCCTCCGGAAGATTTTTCTGAACCTCTTCAACACGGCTTTTTACCTCCTTAATAACCTCCTTGGAATTTGCATTCTTGAGCATCATTACCTGTCCCAGAATTGTCTCACCCTTTCCGTTTGCAGTAATTGCCCCGTATCTGTTTGCATGGCCATATTTTACAGTTGCCACATTTTTAATAAGAAGCGGATTCCCTCCCTGGTTTTTTATGACAATATTCTGAATGTCTTCAACTGACTTTACCTGTCCGTCTCCCCTTATAAAGTAACTCTGGTTTGTCTTTTCAATATATGAACCGCCGGAAATGTTATTGTTTGCCTCAAGTGCATTAAACACCTCCATAAGAGTAACATTTGATGCAGACAGCAGTGACGGGTCAACTGCCACCTCATACTGTTTAAGGTATCCGCCCCAGCTGTTAATCTCTACAACACCAGCTATCCCCGACAACCTCCTCTTTATTACCCAGTCCTGAATGGTACGCAAATCTGCGGCTGAATATTTACCCTCATATCCATCCTTAATATCAAGTGTATACTGATAAATTTCACCCAAACCGGTCGTTACCGGACCCATTTCAGGCTCACCAAATCCCTCCGGAATTTTCGCAGATGCACTCTTGATTTTTTCTGCAATAAGCTGACGCGGAAGATAAGTACCCAGATTTTCGTCAAATACAATAGTAACCAGTGAGATTCCGAACTTAGAAACAGACCTCATCTCCTTGACACCGGGAAGGTTCGCCATCTCCATCTCTACCGGAGCAGTAATGTACTGCTCAATCTCCTGAGTTGAAAGATTCCCCGAAGTTGTTATTACCTGAACTTGATTGTTTGTGATGTCCGGAACTGCGCCAACAGAAATTTTGAACACAGAATATAGTCCAAAAGCCGCAATTGTTAATGTGAAAAGAATAACTATCAGCTTGTTCTTAATACTTACGTCAATTATTTTTTCAAGCATAGTGTTTAAGTCTTTAAGTTACTATTGAAAAAATTCCCTTGAATTACGAAATATTTGACAGTAGAAAATACTTTTGGTTTAATAACAGGAACCAAAATAAGTATCTACCTGAACGCTTTCCTTACAAATATACCGAAATTCTCCTTACTGTTTTTGAGCGGACCATACCAGTCCCAGTTTGCTGCAAGGCCAAAGCCGACTGTCTTAAAAGTAAGGCCAAGGCGTGCATAGATTCTGCTTCTGTCGTGCCTGTCAGTCTCCATGCTTATGTTGTACTGACCCTCTGCGCGGGTTAGCAGAGACCAGTTTTCACTGAATTTCGGCTTGTACTCAATGAATCCCTTGGTTTCAAAATTGTGCGACTCCGTCAGATAAAATCCGGAAGTTGCCGTCGCAGAAAAATCTCCTGCCCAAAGCTGATACTGAAGGCCGGAAAAGGGGCGGAATCCCCATGCCGAATGCAATGCTGCACCCGCCACAATATTAAGTCCTTTTAAAACCTCATAGCTGAGCAGAGCCACATTCATGGACTCATTGTTAGTTTTGTCGTTTCCGTAATCCGCAGCCATATATGATGAGGCCAGAAACCCGAACCTTGTTTTGTCAGTAAATTTTCTGGCAATCGAAAAACTAATCACAAACCTGCTATGCCCCGCAAACAACTCCACCGGAATTGGAGAGGCAGTGCTTACAATGGCTGTAGTCGAGTTCATCCCGGGAGTAGTAGCATTTACACCGGATTTCGAATCCTGCGCGATTACTGTGGAAGATTCTTGAGAAGAGTTAAAATTCTGCGCTATTGCCGTGGAAGATCCTTTAGAAGAGCTATAATCCTGCGCAATTGCCGTGGATGCAGAGAGAAGTATCAAGATCCAAAGTGAAAATCGTCTTATCATAAGAGATAGTTTTTCAAGCGGTTAAATTATATCTAAATATAGGACAAATTTCTCGAGTAACTTTTGTTGCCTGGCAGGATATGTATCATTTAACTGATTATCTGATATATAGCTTTTTTAAAAACTGAATCATTCTGTTTTCTCAAAACTTAACACGCTGTTTATCTGTACTTTCTCACATATCCTGCCAGGCAGCATTTTGGCTGGCTTGCAGAAGAAGGTACCGTCAGCCTTGCTGCCGGTGAAGGTGCAGCGCTGCGCGCGCTTTTATTGTCTGAATAAGCCTTTCCGGAGATTTTTACAGGGACCCGTACAGCTGCAAGTTGCAGATTATGTAAGACTTGCCCGTTGGTCTGACATCTGAGATGTCAGACCAACGGGCTAAACGCAATCAATCAACTAGTTACAGCCGCACGGGTCCGTCAAAAATGCAGACCAATTCACACTCAAAACCCTCGCCAGACAAAGAAAAGCGACCCAACTGCAGTAATTACCCAGAGAGTAATTCCAAGAGCAAAGCTTTTAAATCCAGACTGCCTTATCTGAGAAACTGTGATGTTTGAACCTATAAGCAAAAGAGCTATAACCATTCCTCTTTTTCCGGCAAAGCTCAGAAGAGTATAACCGGATTCAAGGCCGGGGAAGAGATTTGCAAACAGAATGGCTGCAACAAATATGAAAATGAACCACGGAATTTTGATTCGGCTCTTATCTGCCGTTTTATTAAAAAGGGCAATTATTAATGAGAGAGGAATAATCCAGAGAGCCCGTATGAGTTTAACTGTAGTTGCCACCTGCAAAGCCTTTTCACCATACGCAGCCCCCGCCCCAACAACAGAGCTTGTATCGTGAATTGCAATTGCGGCCCAGTTTCCAAAAACTTCCTGACTCAGCCCCAGAGTTTGTCCTATGAATGGAAAGAGGAAGAGAGCTATGGCATTCAGCACAAAAACCACTATAAGGGCAAATGAATTCTGATAATTTTCACTCTTTATTATGGGCGCAACCGCAGCAATTGCGCTGCCACCGCATATTGCAGTACCCGCAGAGACCAGCAGAGTAATATTCTTTTCCACTCTAAACAGTTTTCCCAGAAGAATTCCGGCAGTCATAACAGCTGTTACAGAAATGAGGGTTTCGACAAATCCGCTTCTTGAGGCCGAAATAACATCGCTCAGGTTCATCCCGAATCCAAGCAGTACAATTGAGGCCTGTAGTATAAAGGATGTATGCCTGTGAAAACCGGTTCTGGGAAGGCCCAGTAAAGAGAGCACTATTCCCGTTCCAAGGGCAGCTGCAGGTGAAACAAATGGAAAAAGGCAGAAAAAAATCAGAATCAGATATAAAATTCTGGAATCAGCAATATTGGATAACTTCATTATGGTACTTTTTCCGGCAAAAGTACCGGCAAGCCATAATTAAAGCAAATACCAATTATTATGGATTAATAACTATATGTTATAACTAGTCAGAAACTCCTCAAACAATTCAACTATCGGGCTCTTGTATCCTTGTCTGTCTGCAATTCTGAAAATCCTTGTCATTGAGAAATCTGCAAGTCTAAGCTTTACAAGATTTCTGTGATAGAGTTCGGAGACAACCGCTCTGGCAGAGACAATAGCCAGACCATCAAAATCCTGCAGGAAGTTTTTGATTGACTCTGTACTGCCAAGATGGATAACTGTGTTGAGGGCCGTGATGTCAATACCATGTTTAACCAGTGCCTCCTCAATCACCTCAAGCGTCCCCGACCCCTGCTCCCTCAGCACCAGGGGAATCTTGACAAGGTCTTCCCGGGAAATTACATCCCGCTTTGCATATACGCTCTGAGACCCGGTTACAACAATTAGCTCATCATCAAGGAACTTCCTGTACCTTATCCCCGACCGGGATGAAAAATTCTCCACAAGTGCAAGGTCAATCTGATTGTTAATCAATAAGTTTTCCATGTCAAGAGAGTTTCCGCTTGATAAAAACACCTGAACTTTCGGGTACTTTTTGTGGAACGACCCCAGAACCTT
>ERZ1645189.288-NODE-288-length-11424-cov-6.071598_pt1 | contig 11424 bp, 11 predicted proteins | sample MGYA00575350_ERZ1645189 | MGnify/ENA primary metagenome ERZ1645189 (study PRJEB40845, sample SAMN11283421) | freshwater sediment metagenome | isolation source: river sediment | host: Sediment | place: India: Jajmau, Kanpur | collected 2015-12-17 ...
GAGAAAATGATACGCAGAATCAGTGTGATTTTTTCCATATCATCCTTAGCTAATACCATATGGATTTTTGCGTGGCATTATCGTCTGATTCCTCTTACTATGATCCTCATGTTAGTCATCTTATTGTGCTTGATTATTATCAATCAAATGACGTACAAAGAGAAATTTACGCTCTTGGAAAAAGTGTTCATTAAAGTACCGTTTTCCGTATATTTTGGCTGGATTACCATAGCCACCATTGCGAATCTCACAACCCTTTTGGTCGACATCCAATGGAACCGATTTGGTTTGTCGGAACCGATTTGGATGATTCTTACACTCGCCGCGGGTGTTCTCATTGGTGGAGCAACCCTGCTTAAGCACCGCAACATGCCATATGGCTTGGTTTTAATCTGGGCCTATGGGGGTATCTGGTTAAAACACACCTCGGAAACCGGATTCAAAGGACAATACTTTAGTGTCATAGCAGCGACCCTGATTAGCTTATGCTTATTCTTAATTGCCGAGATTTATTTAGTGATACCCAAACGAGAGAAACCGCTCATCAAATAAGACGTTGAAGTAGACGAAAGTCCTCCCCTTACGGGGGGGATTTTCTTTTATCATGGGTTTTTTGGTCGTTCCTTCGCTGTTTTTCAACGAATCCTCCGTTTTGGTATGGGAAGGCAGGAATTGCAGAGGCAAAAGCGAAAGATAGGGTTATAAACCAACTTGAGAGGAATGAAACGCCTTGGATATGCCTTTGACCATCGGAAATTGGCTACTGGCTATAGCACCGGTACTGGTATTGATTAGTGGGATTTTATTTTTTAAATGGGAAGCATCGAAGGTCGGTGCGGTTTCATGGGTTGTCGCCTTGGGTATCGCATATGTTTTTTTTGGAACCGACTTTCGGCTTATGGCACTCGCCAACAGTAAAGGGTTAAGCCTTAGCTTATATGTGCTCCTCATCATTTGGGGGGCTGTATTTCTGTATAACATAGCCGATGGGGCGGGGGCTATAAAGGTTATTGGCAAGACCATGACCGGGGTCTCAGAGAACCGGCGCATCATGATTCTGCTCTTAGCCTGGTGTTTCGCCTCTATGCTACAAGGATTGGCTGGATTTGGTATTCCGGTGGCTGTGGTCGCCCCCATTATGGTAGTAATGGGTTTCGAACCCTTGGTAGCGGTGGCATCCTGCTTGATTGGGCATTCTTGGTCCATTTCCTTTGGTTCCATGGGCTCTTCATATAACTCCATACAACTCGTCACCGGCATTCCAGGGGAAATCATTGGTCCATGGATGGCGATCATCTTCAGTGTGGGCATTTTTGCTACCGGTTTTGGTGTGGCTCATATCTATGGTGGCTGGGATGCGGTGAAGAAGAGTGTACCACAAATCCTAACAGCAGGATCTGCCATGTCATTTGTCTTATGGTTCATGAACATCATCGGAACGGCACAATTAGCTTCCCTCATGGCAGCGGGTGCCGGTTGCTTGGTGATGATTCTTTGGGCTGTAGCAGAGAAGAGGAAAGAAAAAAAGCCCAGTGAAATCAAGCAAGATTCCAACACCATGGGCTTTCATATTGCCTTTGCTCCTTACTATACCTTGATTTTGGTTTCGATTTTAACTCAGATCAAACCCATTAAAAGTGCACTCAGTTCGTATCACTGGGGGTTAAACTACCCAGAGCTGCAAACCACCTTTGGCTATGTGGTTGCTGCGGTGAGTAAATACTCCAAGATACAGTTCTTTTCGCATCCGGCCCCCATCCTCTTGCTTTCTTCCCTCGTGGGATATGCTATTTATGTGACTCGAACCGGAGCCAAGAAAAGTTTGTTACAAACAGCTGCAGTGAAGACAGTAGATAAATGCATTCCTACCAGCGTGGGAATTGGTACCATGGTGATGATGGCCTTAATCATGAGTGATTCGGGCATGACTCATCTGATTGCGCAAGGAATTGCCAGTGTCTTTGGCTCGTTCTTCCCCTTGGTGTCACCTTACATCGGAGTGTTGGGTTCCTTTATCACTGGAAGCAACACCAATTCCAATGTCATGTTTGGTGTTTTACAGCAGAACACTGCGCTTGTCTTAGGGAAATCTGCGGTGCTCATGGCAGCAGCTCAATCGGTAGGGGGATCCTTAGGGGTGTCTATTGCACCATCGACCATCATGACCGGTGCGGCTAATGTGGGATTGAATGGCCGAGAGAATGAGATCATGAAAGTGACTATGAAATATTGCTTGATCAACGTTTTACTGGTCGGGATCTTTGTGTATCTGTTATCCTTCTTCTACTAAGCTTCGAAAGGAGAGTTTCTAATGACTCAAACAAGCCCAAAACCTTGGCGAAAAAAGTATAGAGTTCTCATGTTAAAAGGGTCGTTCTTGTTATTCTGGCCCGGATTTTACTTTGCATATATCGGAGGAATACAAAACCATCCTCTTCTAATCGGTGCTTCCTATGCATTCTTAGGGCTCGCCGCGTTGTTGGCGATGCTCATCCAAAAATAGGAGGAGAAGCCATGCGCAAATACTACGTGTTCGCGATCTTGCTTATATTACTTTTCACTATAACGGGATGTCAGCAAAAGCCAAAAGAAACCTTTGTATATGATGAAGCACAAATACTAGCTTTGAGCAACCGATACGCAGAAGAAATGGCGAAAGCCCAATTTGATGGTACAATAAAGGTGTTCTCTGCGACGATGAGCAAAGCCCTCAGCAAGGACGCTCTCATTGGAGCTTGGAAATCGGTGGCAGACCCGATTGGAGCGTATCAGACTCTCTACAAGACCGCGGTGGAATACAAAAATGATCGGGCCGTGAGTACGGTCATCTTGCAATATGAGCTCAATGGGATTCAAGTCAAACTTACCTGGGATCATGATTACAAATTGGAAGGGCTTTGGTTGAATTATTTCTCCATTGAGGAACCCTTACAAATCACCGATTCCTATGAAGAACAAGAGATCGAAGTCGGAACCGGGGAGGAGAAACTCCAGGGCATTTTAACCTTACCGGTAGGAAAAGAGAATCCTCCGGTGGTGATTCTGGTGCATGGTTCCGGACCTCAGGATATGCACGAAACCGTGGGGGCAGGGAATCAACCCTTTAAGGATTTGGCACAAGGATTAGCGGCGGAAGGGATTGCGTCCATTCGTTACCATAAACGGTATTATCAATACCCTCCGGCCGCAGAAGACCAAGCTGCTCTACACCAAATCACAGTTCAAAAAGAAGTGACCGACGACGTCATGGCGGCTATTGCCTTAGCCAAAGAAATGTTACCACACTCAGAGATTAGCATCATTGGACACAGTCTGGGTGGTATGTTGGCTCCGTATTTGGCTACAGAAAACCCAGAGGTGGCACATATTGTCATCATGGCAGGAACACCACGAAAACTAGAAGACATTATGGTAGACCAAACCAAAGATGCTCTCGCGCTGAACACCACACTTTCGGCAACCGATAAAGCGACATATTTGGCACAAGTGCAGCAGGAAGCGGCAAAAATCAAAAAACTGACTGAGGCCGATTTGGGCACTCTGGTATTACAACAACCGGCTTCATACTGGTTGAGTCTCAATGCCATCGATACAGGAAAACTCATTTCCGAACTAGAAATACCCATACTCATTTTGCAGGGAGACGCGGATTTTCAGGTAAAAGCCGATGTGGATTTTTTAGCATGGCAGGACTACTTAGGCACCCATATGAATGTGACCTACAAGCTGTACGAAAATCTCAATCACTTATTTATGCCTAGCAATGGGAAGCTAGATGTTAGTGAATACAACACACCGGGAAACATACCGGATCAGGTCATTCTCGATATTGCTACTTTTTTAAAGAAATAAACTTAGTACAGAACAAGACTCCGGACAAGCGACCGGAGCCTTGTTTTGTACTCTAATATACATCTTCGTGATCGATGCGCAAAACGGCATGGTAGGTGGGACTCAACTCGCGAAGTCGTTCTTCAATCAGCAGGAGTAAATCCTCATCGGATAAACTAAAATCGAAGGGTACCTCGATATCGAAAATGACTTTCGTCAGTTTCTTTCCCCACACCACACGAAAGTCGTGCATCTTAAGTAGAGGAGATATATGGGTCAATAATGCAGATACTTCATCTTGCAAGGCATCGCTTCGTAGATCATCGGCAATAATAGGATCCATGTGGATGACCATGCGAATACCCAAGTCATGGTAGAAGTCCCGTTCAATGCGATCGATAAGCTCATGGCTGTCCATGACATCATGGTTGGCATCGATTTCGCAATGTAAAGAGGCATAAATGCGCGTTTCCCCATAGTTGTGTAACGTTAAATCATGCAAGCCCAAAACGTGTTCATAGGAAAGGACTCTTTCACGAATGGTTTCGATTAACTGGGGGTCCGGGGCGGTGCCCAAAAGGGGAGTCATGGTATCACTGATGAGTCGGATCCCACTATACAGGATGAACAAAGCCACCAGCAAACCCATCCAACCATCGATTTGCCACCCCAAGAATGCTCCAGCCAGAGAAGACAATAGAACTGCTGTGGTGGCAAGGATATCGTTACGACTATCTTCGGAAGTCGCAAGGAGAGCAACCGAGCCAATGCGCTGACCTACGGTTTTATAAAAGCGACTTTGCCAAAACTTGCCGGCTATGGCGATGAGCAGAGAAACCACCAAAGTCCTATGGAATAACACCGGTTCTGGGTTGAGAATCTTCTTCCAAGAAGAAAGCCCCAATTGAAATCCCAACAAAACAATGAAGAAGGAGATGACCATACCGGCAATGTATTCCATGCGAGCGTGCCCGTAAGGGTGTTCGGCGTCGGCCGGTCTTCCTGCCAAATAAAAGCCAATGAGAAGTACCAACGAAGAAGCGGAATCCGATAAGTTGTTCACTGCATCGGCAACAATGGCGACACTGCCCACCCATAAACCCATGACGATTTTTAAAGCAAATAAGCATAAATTGGTCGCAATACCCACTCCTGCTGCCATTTTACCATAGCGTTCACGTACCAAAGGATGGTTGGTTTTACTGAAATCTCGAACGAGGAACTGTATGAGAAAATCGGTCATGATGTATCGCTCCTTACATAAAAAAACACCTGTGGAACAAAACTGTCCCACAGGTGGTAGATCCTGTTGCCCGACTTTAGGCCCGGTTGACTTTTCTGGTAGAAAAGCAACCTGCTCAGTACTGTAGCAAAATGCAGTGCCAAGTCTATATACATATAGTATAAACCATAGAAGTGGGGTACGTCAAGCATTATGGAGCGACTTGTTCAAAGGCCACTTGAGAAATGGCCGTTTCTAAAACCTTACGCGGATCGACAATGGGATTTAACCACTCGTTCCACTGCTCTCGAGGCAAGATGACCGGCATGCGTGGGTGAATGTGACGAATCCCTTCGGCCGCATCGCGAGTGAGAATGACAAAGCTAGGAACTCCTTCCGGACCTTCCGGGCGATAAATCCCTGCCATGAAGAAAAACGCTTGATCTTCGGGGAAAAGAGCATATTTCTGTTTGCCATGCTCCATGGTCTGCCATTCGAAATACCGATTGGCCGGAATCATGCAACGGCGGCTATGCACGCTTTCTTTGAACATGGGTTTATCAACCACTGTCTCACTGCGAGCATTGATGATCAAGCCCCCGCGGTCTTGGGAATATCCCCATTTCATAAGAAAAGGAGCTTGCTTCATACTCTTGCTGTTGGCGACCACGACCGAAATCTGAGAAGGAGCCACTTCTCCTACTTTGAGCAAAGGCAGGACAGGGGACTCGGCATACCGACGCCGAATCTCCGCCAGAATGCCCATCATTTCTACTGCAGTGGCTTCGGCTTCTACATAATATCTACCACACATAGTGAACCTCCTTAGGCCAGCTGACGTTCGACAAACCAACGCCCCAGCTGATTCCCTTGGGCTGCCGCACTGCGCTCGAAGAACAAATAACTATAATGATTGCCCAAACGTACCATATACCGATCCCCTTGGCTACCGGCCTTGGCAGAGAACGAAGGCCGAACGTCGAGGACTCGGTCGATGGCATAGGCAGTGCCATCTTCCCAAATAATGGCTTCCGGAAGTAACGTACCTTCCGGATCGAAACTAGCCGTGACACGCACATACACTTTTGCCTTGTTTTCCATGTTGCTTACCTCACTTTCTTTAAAAAATCACCACTGGCCACAATGGGAGGGTCAATCACCTTGTAGCCCTTCCGCTTCAACACGCGAAACTTAAAATCCAATAATTCCGGAGGTACCTGTAAGGCCGCTGCGGCAGCGAAAAAAGAGATATCGTCGTTCAGCAAGGACAACACTTCTTCATCGGGCATCAGCAAATCGGCTGCAAAGATATTGGCTTCGAACTCGAATTGAGAAGTTTCGTCAAACATGACAAAGTCGTGAAAGGTGCGAATGCCGGAAGCCTTTCGGTGTAACACAGCATGCCCCAATTCGTGCGCCATGATAATTTCTTGCAGATCTTCCGATAAATGACTGTTGACCATAATCACCTGTTTACGGGACTGACTTAAGTAGAAACCCTTGCAGGCCCCATCGAAACTACCCATTGGAGAAAAGAGTACGGTTACCCCCATGGATCGGCAAAGACGGGCGACATTGGTTTCGTCATAACGCCGAATCAGCTGTTCTACTTCGCGGCTGATGGTGGTAATGGACATATTATTCTCCGTCCTTTGTGCGGCTAAATGTTTGCCGTGCATCTTCTTTGCAAGTGACATAGGCCGTCATGACGGCCTGGAAAAAGGCATCTTTGGCTTCTTGGCTCAAGGACCCGCCGGCAAATAACGCACGATTTTGCAGTAGCAAAGCTTCGGCTTCGGCAACACCTCGGGTGCCATACATGGAGCGGATGTTGTCCATGGATTGCTCACGAACCAGACCGGCATTGGGATCTTGCACCTCATCGTTGGTTAAGTATTCTACCGTGACGTGTAAGGCCTTGGCCAACTTGCGCAAAGTAGAAGGGCGGGGAAGAGCGGTTCCGGTTTCATAAGCGGAAATGGAACGAATGGATAATTCGGTCTCCTCGGCCAGGGTTGCCTGGCTCATGTTGAGTTCGGCTCTGGCATCACGCATTTTTTCGGCAAATTTTTGCATATCGAACTCCTCCTTCGAAAAATAAAGGTCAAGTTTTGTGGTAACTTCCTTGACAATACTTCTTCTTTCTGCTACGATTAAAACGAAGTTTATAGAAGATGGCTTCATTATACTTCATAGAAATACGCTTGTCAAGTAAAAAAGCACGCAGAATATAGAAGTTAGAAATATTTTTTTCGGAAAGGAAGAGCGAGATGAAGAAAGGACGCATGATTCTTCACAGTGACCTCAATGCTTTTTATGCCTCGGTCGAAGTTATGCAGCAACCTTGGCTAAAGGGTCAGGCAGTGGCAGTCTGTGGTTCGGCCGATGACCGTCACGGTATTGTTTTGGCCAAATCTGAAAGAGCCAAAAAAGCCGGCATCAAAACGGGCATGGCCAACTGGCAAGCCAAACGTCTCTGTCCCGACTTAATTATATTGCCACCACATTTTCATGAATACGTCAAATACTCTCGAGCCGTGCGCGAAATTTACAGCCGATTCAGCAAAAAAATTGAGCCTTACGGCATGGATGAGTGCTGGGTCGACATTAGCCCCATCTGCAGCAATTACAAACAGGGAGAGGAAATTGCCAATCAGATTCGTGAATTGACCAAAAGCGAATTGGGCTTAAGTGTCAGCATAGGGGTCTCGTTTAATAAAATCTTCGCCAAGTTGGGTAGCGACTTAAAAAAACCCGATGCAGTTACCGTGATTACCGAAGATAATTTCAAGCAGAGGATATGGCCCTTGCCAGCCAGTGAGCTGCTTTTTGTCGGGCGCTCGACGACGCTAAAATTGCAAGCCGCCAACATTCATACCATTGGGCAATTGGCCAATACCGATCCCGGGCAACTGCGCAAGTTGTTGGGCATCAATGGGGTGCAACTCTGGACCTTTGCCAATGGACAGGATATCTCCGAAGTGAAGGAACTCGATTTCAAAAGCCAAATCAAGTCCATTGGTCACGGCATTACCAGTCGTGGGGATTTAGAAAGCAACCGTGAAGTCTGGCGGGTGATGCTACAACTCACTCAAGATATTGGCGAAAAACTGCGCACCCAGGGGCTTATGGCGACCGGCGTGCAAATTGCAGTCCGCGATAACGAACTCCATGTTCAGCAGTATCAAACCGGGTTGGGCTTTCCCAGCCAGAGTGCCATGGAAATTGCTCGACTGGCAAAGAAACTATTTGAAAGCAATTACGACTGGCATTTGCCCATTCGATCTGTGACCGTACGGGCCATCAATCTGTTTCCCGCCGAGACACCATTGCAGTTGGACTTGCTCGACGATTTTCAAAAACGTCAACGCCAACACGCCTTGGAGACCACCATCGATACCTTGCGTAACCGGTTTGGTGAACGGTCCATCACCTTGGCCGCTCTTCTGGGCGACCTAAAAATTCCCTTGCACTCCAGCAGCGTGATTTTAATGCCCGGGATGCAAGACGATATACCGCTTTAATACATCCGAAATTCTGGAAAATTTTCGCTAGCCCGCATTGACAAATGGCATAAAGGTCGTATACTAAGGATTGGTTGAGAGAAAAATCCTGCGAGGAGGCGATGATTATGGCCATTTTAAGCGAAAACGAGAAGCAATACCAGAAAAAAGAAGATATTTGCACGCATTTGGGTGACGACTATGCAAAATTTATGGGAGCCATTGTACCCCCAATTTTTCAAAACTCTTTGTTTGTCAAACCCACGCCCAACAATGGGGTAGCGGAGGGCGGATACGTCTATACTCGTGTTTGTAACCCGACCACCGAAGTCGCCGAAAAGAAAATCGCCGCTCTGGAAGGGGCTGAAGGAGCATTATGCTTTAGTTCCGGCATGGCAGCCATTTCCTCGGCAATCTTGCATTTCATACGCGATCACTGTCATGTGGTCTATGTGGCATCCAGTTATGGACCCACCCGGACCTTTCTCACCAAATACTGTACTCCACGCTTTGGTGTCACGGTAACCCCGGTAAAAGGAGTGACCACCGAAGAAGTAGAAGCCGCCATTCAGCCAAACACCAAACTGATTTACTTAGAGAGCCCTTCCAGTGGTGTGTTCCGCTTACAGGATATCGCGGCGATTGCGAAAATCGCTCAAGCCAAAGGGATCGGCACGATCATCGATAACTCCTACGCCACTCCTTTGCACCAAAATCCTTTGCAGCATGGCATCGATATTGTTGTTCATACGGCATCGAAATACATGGGTGGGCACAGTGATATTGTTGCCGGTGCTCTAGCAGCCAAAGCAGAAATCATTGAAAGCATACAACACAACGAACGTGAGTTATTGGGTTCGATTATGGACCCGCATCAGTCGTGGTTATTGACGCGGGGACTACGAACCCTGCCTATCCGCCTAAAACAACACGGAGCCAACGGCATGAAGGTGGCACAATACCTGGAACAACACCCGAAAGTAGAGCAGGTATTTTACCCGGGGTCCGAATCATTCCAGCAAAAAGAGCTGTTCCAACGTTATATGAGCGGAACCAATGGACTCATTAGCTTTGTGCCCAAGGGGACGGTGGAACAAATTCAACAATTCATGTATGACCTGAAAGTCTTCCAATTTGGTGTAGGTTGGGGGGGCTTTGAGAGTTTAGTCATCAATATTACAGTAGGGTACACTCCAGAACAAGCAGAAGCGGTCGATTGCCCAGTCAACTTGGTTCGCATTCACTGCGGGCTAGAAGATGCCGACACTCTCATTGCCGATTTGGAGCAAGCCTTTGAGAAACTGAAAGTGTAGGGATTTATGCATAAAATAAAAGGATTGATTGGAGATAAGCCCTTTTACAGGCGTCTCCTGTTGCTGATTTTACCCATGATTTTACAACAAGGAATTAGCAGTACCGTCAACTTGCTTGATAACGTGATGGTGGGTACCCTAGGTACCACTGCCATATCGGCTGTGGCGATATGTAGCCAATTCTTCTTTGTCTTCCACATCACCATTTTCGGCGGAACCTCGGGAGCCTCGATTTTTACTTCCCAATACCATGGGCGGAACGATGTGGAGGGTGTTCGTGCCACCTTCCGTTATAAGCTGCTGTTTGGCATAGTCATCAGCATTGTTTCCATCTTCCTCTTCACCTTCTATGGAGAGAACATCATTGGTTTGTACCTCAATAAAGACAACACCAGTGCAGCCGAGATTGCGGCTACCATGGCTTTGGCCAAAGAATACTTAAAATACATGATTTGGGGCATTGTACCCTTTGTACTATCGCAATGTTTTACCACCACCTTACGTGAAACCGGGAATACCTTCATGGCCATGGTGGCGGGAATTTTATCGATGTCGGTCAACCTCGTTATGAACTACCTCTTGATCTTCGGGCATTTTGGTTTCCCCAGAATGGGTGTAGCCGGTGCGGCTCTGGCGACGGTCATTGCACGGTTGGTGGAAATGACCTTTATCATCATCCAAACCTACCGGCATCGCGAAGCCAACCCCTTTATTATAGGGGCGTTTAAAACCTTGCGAGTACCTGCCGATATCTTAAAGGCCATTTTAGTCAAAGGATCCCCTTTATTGGCCAACGAATTCATCTGGTCCATGGCGCAAGCCGGTGTGATGCAGAGTTATGCAGTGCGAGGGGTTCAAGTCTTGGCGGCGATGAATATTTCGGGCACGATTTCTCAGCTGTTTAATGTCTTCTTTTTTGCCATGGGGAATTCGGTGGCCATCTTGGTCGGACAAGAGCTCGGAGCAGGGGAGATTGAAAAAGCCAAAGACACAGACAAAAAAATCATTGCGTTCAATGTGACCGTCACCATGGGAGTCGGCTTGTTACTGGCATTAGCGGCGCCTTACGTTCCGCATATTTACAATACCGAAGAAGCGGTGAGACACTTAGCCACCAACTTCCTATTGGTACAGTCGGTTCTCTTCCCAATTCATGCTTTTAATCACAGTACGTATTTTACACTGCGTGCCGGTGGTCAAACCATGGTTACCTTTATCTTTGACAGTATATTTGCCAGTGTGATTAGCTTTCCTCTGGCGTACTGTATCTCGCGGTATACTGCTGTACCAGTTATCATGATGTATATGATTGTCGGTTCTGCAGACTTAATCAAATCCGTGATCGGTTTCAGTTTCTTGAGAACCGGTAAATGGGCCAGAACGATTGTGGTGTAGAAATTTTCTGTGGCCCCCCTTGACAAAAATGCCCCTTTCCGTTATGATTTGACCTGTTGTAAGTTCAGAACGAACAACACTTCACTTCATCACATGGGGGTATAGCTCAGCTGGGAGAGCGCTTGAATGGCATTCAAGAGGTCAGCGGTTCGATCCCGCT
>ERZ1645189.291-NODE-291-length-11312-cov-3.115661_pt1 | contig 11312 bp, 8 predicted proteins | sample MGYA00575350_ERZ1645189 | MGnify/ENA primary metagenome ERZ1645189 (study PRJEB40845, sample SAMN11283421) | freshwater sediment metagenome | isolation source: river sediment | host: Sediment | place: India: Jajmau, Kanpur | collected 2015-12-17 ...
GTGATATCGCGACCAAGCGTACTTCGGGTGAAGTCATCATCAAGGTCTCAGGCAACGTGCGAAGCGGCGCATAGACCTTGTCAAAGGCATAGTTCCCTCCGACATGGTCGATGTGGCCATGGGAGTTGCATACGATCAGTTCCTTATCCGTCAGCGAAGAAAGCAACGGAAGAAGATCATGGATTCCATATCCGGTATCCCATAGCAGCGCCTTTTTCGTCCCGACAATCAAATCGAAGTGCACGGCTTCTTCTTTGATATGGTAGATTCCGGGAAGCACTTGGGAAACATGAAATGACATGGGCGACCTCGATTCGTATGGGGTTATTATACGCATGCGGTCAAAATTACGCAACTACTTTCCACTGTCCCCATAGTTGCGAAGAACACGTGCGCTGGGATCGTCGACCGCACATCCCGGCCACTGCGCGTTAGGCATCCAGAATCCGGGGATCAGTTTTTGACGATCGGGATAGAAGCGTTCGAAGATGTCGCGATAGAGTAACGCTTCCGGACTGCGGGGGGTCGCATAAGGATAGCGATGGTGACAAGCGATGACATCTTCAAAGGTATACAGCGTTTCCGCATAGCGTTTCAGTTGATCCACCATCGAATGGCCGACCGCATCGCTGAAGGCTGCTTTTTCACGCCATAAGATCGATTCCGGCAACAATTGATCATCTTCAAACGCTTTGCGTAAGAGATACTTGCCATGTCCGGAGGTATTTAGTTTCAAATCGGGATGAATCGAAAGAACATCCTTCACAAAAGCCAAATCCCCAAACGGAACCCTCGCCTCCAGTGACCACGCGGCGATACAGCGATCGGCGCGTAACACGTCGTAGACATGGAGTTCTTCGATCCGTTTAATGCTTTCCGCTTGAAACGCATCCCCTGAGGGAGCGAAATCGGTATATTTGTAACCGAACAACTCATCGCTGATTTCGCCCGTTAACAAGACTTTGATATCCGTATGTTCTTTGATGTACCGACAAATCAGATACATCCCTATACTGGCGCGGATCGTCGTGATGTCGAAGGTTTCAAGATGATAGATCACCGCGTTGAGGGCTTCCAAGACATCGCCCATGGTCATCGTGATTTCATGATGGTTACTACCGATAAAATCGGCGACTTGTCGGGCATATTTAAGATCGATGGCGTCATGCGCCATCCCGATCGCGAAGGTATCGATCGGTCTTTTTGTCCGCTTTTGAGCAATCGCGCAAACCAACGATGAATCTAACCCTCCGCTTAACAGATAGCCGATTGGCACATCGCTCATCAGACGTTTTTCGATGGCGGAAATCAATCCGTCATGGATTTTGGACTGAATTACCTCCATATCTTCCAAGACTTCCGTTACGGTCGTCAAGGAACTATACTTGATCCATTCGCCATCGTTGTACAGATAACCCGGCGGAAACGGACGAACGTCGTCACATAACGTATGTAAGGCTTTCGCTTCGGAAGCAAATGCCATCAATCCGTTTTCTTTCAATGTTCCGAAAAACATCGGACGAATCCCGATCGGATCGCGGCTAGCGATCACTTTTTCACTACGTTTATCAAACAGCACAAACGCGAATTCCGCGTCCAACTCATCCGCCATCGCGCTTCCGTCGGCGATGTAGAGCGGAATGAGCGTTTCGCAATCACTTCCCGAAATAAAGGGATAGCTTGAGAAGCGTCCTCTGAATTTCTGTTCGTTATAGATCTCACCGTTACAGACGATCCGGACATCTTCCGTATCGAACGGTTGCATCCCGTGTTCGCTGGTGTCCATGATCGATAGCCGGTGGAAGCCGAAAATCCCCCACGTTTCTTTCATGACCCGGCTCTGGTCGGGACCCCGATGTTGGATGCGTTCAAAAGCTTCTAGAAATGATTTCTCCGAGATGTTTCCTTCGGTAAATAGGAATCCGCACATGTTTTTAACCCTCCATGGATAGTAAAAGGCAGCCTTGTCCTGTAAGGGACGAAGGCTGCCTCCGTGGTACCACCCTAATTATCGGTCTTCCCGATCGCTTTCCGGGTCCGATGAACCCTTCGACGTTTAACGCTGTCTAGACGTCGTGCACTACTCCTTGCGTTTCGCACCCGCACTCTAAGGGGTTACCGTTCCGGGTTATTCCTGTTGGCTTGCACCTTCCCAACTCGCTGTGTAGACCTGGCCCGGACGACCGATCCTTATCAATGTTTTTTAAAGCATAATCCATAGATGAAGATTTGTCACGCATTATTTTCCGAAAATTTTCTGAAAACGGAATCATTTACCAAATCGTACGTAGTTTTAGCCAAATCTTCTCCCACAGGACGAACAATACTCCGTACCGACGGGTTCGGCTTTCCCGCAATGTACACAGAGGATAAAATCCTCCGCCACGTCCGCAGTTTCAGGTTCGACGGCGAGTTCTTCGATTTCGGCGGATTTCGGGATCAAAAATCCCAAGATACGCAAGAAACTGACAAGCGCGATGATCCCGCCGACCCCGACAACCGTCAGATTCGATCCGGAGATCGACTTATTTTCCAAAAGATCCCGACCTCCCGCCACGTATACAAGAATGAGGGACAAAATAAGAAAGAGTATCCAAGGCAGAATCTTAAGCAGACGATTCTTCTTCATACACATACCTCCGCTTCACTAGAGTAAGCGTAAACGAAAAAACGATTGGACGCAAGATGATACGGGTTAAAAACGAACCGATCGAAAAAAAAGGTGAACGAGTCACCTTCGAATATGCATGGATTCCAACATCGAATTAAAGACGATCATACTGACGATCGTGTCCGGCGCGATCAAATCGGTATCCAACGCGCAATAACCGCGATATTCCCCGTCCTTCATGATTTGGAGCAGTTCTTTGTAATCGATGTCCCCTTGACCTAAGATCGTGGGCTTGAAGGGTTTCACTTCATGTAAGACATACTTTAGGTCTTTGATATGGATATGCCCGATCGACTTAAAGATCGAACGTTGTTCTTCTTCCAAAGTAAGATTGAGATATTTACGCGGGATCCGATCTTTCACCGACTGATAGGAATTGGCAGGGTCCCAGAGAAGTTTGAAATATTCGCTTTGGTAGTGGTCGACAATCCGCTTGGTCATCATCCCTTTCGGTAAATGGCAATACGGACAGTTCTGCAACAACAACGTGATCCCTTCGCTTTCCGCCATCTTGACGGGGATGCGAAGCTTCTCGATAATCAAGTATTGATCATCCTCGTCTCCGATGACGATACGATTCTCAGGGGCACGGAACGAGAAGATTCGGATGTTCGAACAATTCAAGATTTTGGCGAGCTGGATGGTATGCGCCAAGGCGGCGACATGTTGGTCAAACGTTCCGGTAAACGACAGAACGGAAGGATCGATGCGGCGTAACGTATCGCTGGGGCGGAGCGGCACCATTAAAAACAAGGTGGTCGCCAAAACCGCGGCTTGAAGGTCGTAACGCTTTAAAAGTTCGGCTGCGTGTTGCGCTTCTTCCAAGCTCAACTGTTCGACCGGTTTTCCCCAGATCGATTGGATCTCGACATACGGATAACCGAGTTTACGGCACTTTTTCAGCGCTTCCTCAAAGTCGGAGTTGACTTGATCGGTGACGATACAACGCTTCATGGGCGAACTCCCCCTTCTTGTGAAACAATGAACTTCTTCATCCTTAGTTTAAACAAAAAACGGTCGGTTGTCAACGTGTTAACAAGGACCGTTTATGATTGTTTGAGATATTTTTGTGCGAATTCATCCGTTTCTAAAGGGTATGTATAGTAATACCCCTGCAACCCGTCGATTTCCAAGGTTTTGACGATGTCGTGTTGCGCTTGGGTTTCGATCCCTTTGAGGTAGATTTCAAATCCTAATGCCTTGATCATCTTGACGATCGCTTTGAGAATCGCCAGGCTTTTTGAACTAACGGCGATATCATTGATCAAGTCCCGGGCGATTTTGATGCGATGGATCTGCAACTTCGACAAATCAAACAGTGAAGAGTATCCGGTACCGAATTCGTCGATCGAAACCTGAATCCCCTGTGCGACCAAGGCTTGAACACTTTCGCGCATCAAGTCCGGACTCAATAATACGGATTCCTTGATTTCAAGATCGAGATTCTTCGGATCGACCTGGTTGCGATGTAATTCCTTGATCAAGGTGGATACGAAATGGGTCACATTCATCTGACGATAGGAGATGTTGACGCTCATCTTCAAGTTAAGGCCATAACGTTGATTCCATGCTTGGACTTGTTTTAAAGATTCATGCAAGATCCATTCCCCCAACGGTACGATCACTCCGGTTTCCTCCGCCAACGCGATGAACTCATCCGGCAAGATCCATCCTCGCCGCGGGATATGCCACCGACAGAACGCTTCCGCCCCGGTGAGATTTCCGTCAAGGTCGAAGAGGGGTTGATAGAAAAGTTTGAAGTCTGACGAGATATCGGCTTGTTGAAGGAGGATCGCCAACTCGTTGCGACGGTTCACCGCTTTGGCGAAGTTCGCATCGTAAAAGAAACATTGATTACTTCCGATTTCTTTGGCCCGATACATCGCGATGTCCGCGTATCGCATCAGCGTTTCGACCGTATCCGCATCTTCCGGATAACGGGTGACACCGATACTCATGGCCAATTTAAAGCGCAGTTCGCCGACGTTGAGTTCCTGTGCGACAACGCGGCGAAGTTCTTCGGTGATCGCATAAACAAAGGATTCGTCACGAGGATGATCGAAGGCAAGCACAAACTCATCGCCCCCGATGCGCGCTTTGATTCCCTGTTCTCCGCCGACCTTCGCAAACCGACGACCCAATTCACGCAGTACCGTGTCTCCGACATTGTGTCCATAGGTATCGTTGATCGACTTAAATTTATCCATGTCGATATAATATAAGATGATCTGTTCGTGGCTTTTGAGTTTCTTCGCCAACTTCTGCAGTTGAAGTTGGAAATAGCGCCGGTTATACAGTCCGGTCACCGTATCGTAATCGGAGAGTTGTTTCAGTGCTTCCGTCTTCTCGATCAACTCTACGCTCCGTGCTTCGACTTGCGCTTGAAGATAGCGTAAGTCTTCCTGTTGCTTCGTTAAGCGGACTCTGCGGTTACGAAAGATGACGACCGCTTCCGATGCGAACAAGTAGATGACCACCATGACCATCAGAAGTACGATGTCCTTGATATAAAACGGATGCGTCATGTAGACCAACACGGGGGCGAAAAGGATGATGACCGATTTCCCCGCGATTTGCGCGACCCGATCTTTTGAGAACGCGCCTTGGATAAATACGGTCTTGTGGTTTTCGATTCCATAGCCGATGCCGATCAGAATCAAGGTATACGCCAAGCGAAACGAAAGATCGACCAACGTCGGAAGCGTCAGATTTAATGTTCCATGAAATGTGATCCGCGCGATATCACTCATCGCGATTAAGGCGAAGCCCGATAAGATTAATGTGAGAAAGTTGCGATATCGACGGCCGGTCACCTGACGAAGAATCAATAAGATGAGCGATAAGGACAAAACATCCATCATCCCGTTGATAAACAATAAACGTAGCGACAATGGGATATCGAAGAAATTCGGGAAGTGTGATTTTGCCAGCAACAAATAGAACGTATACGACCAAATCACCAGAATCGCGATGAAATCGAAGAGGACCGCTTTGATCGGCAACTTCGTATACACTTCGCGTAAAAGAAGAACCAAGCCGATCGTCATTAGGAACCCGGGTAAGATAAAGAGCAGGTTCCCGAAGTTTCCGGCCCATGACTGTAGAGCCGCATTCTCTCCGAGATCCCAACTTAAAATCGCGACGGCGGCGATGATCGCGGAAACTTTGATGATACGACGAGGGATGACCGGGATCATCGTAACGATCGCCAAGGCGGTGAGGAAAGGAATCATTCGTCCGATCGAATCGGCCCATGCGCTTTCGTTCTGGTAGAGCGCATAAGCGTACAGGCAAAACAACGATAACGAAACGACAAGATGTAGCCGAAAGCGCCGATTCGAACTTACCGTTTCGATCCATCGTTTCATGACAAATACCTCGCTTCAAACTGTTTCGGTTCAAGCGGACGGCTAAAATGATAACCCTGGACGGAATCACAACCCAAGGATGTAAGAACAGTCAACTGCGATGGGTCGGCGACACCTTCCGCAATGATCTTCAAGTTCAAATCATGCGCCAGTTCGATCAACGCGACGACGATATCTTTGGTTTTTGGGTCGGTCGAGATTTCGTCGATCAGCGGTTTTGCGATTTTTAGCGTGTTCAACTGAAGATTACGAATGTAATTGAGCGACGCGTATCCGGTACCGAAATCATCCACGGAAATCAAGAAGCCCATATCGGAAATCTTATCCAAGGTGGCTCGATTCATGTCGAAATTGATCAACACCGATTCCGTGATTTCCAAACAGATCATTGAAGGCACGACCTCATATTTTCGTACGAGTGCCAGCAGTTTCTCGGCGAAATCCCCCGTCCGCAACTGGATGGAGGAAAGGTTGATGCACATCAAGAGTTTCTCGTCGCGATCTCGATTCCATTCTTTGATCTGGCGAACCGCCGTATCAAGGATCCAAGCACCTAACTCGATGATGACCCCGTTCTCTTCCGCGATCGGAATAAATTCGGCGGGAGAAACCCAACCGATTTCAGGCGCGTTCCAACGAACCAAGGCTTCCATGGAGGTAATCTTTCCTTCAGGCGTTACAATCGGCTGATAGTGCAGGCAAAATTCCGAATCGAAGCGCGCGCGCATTAACGAGATATCCAATTGCGTGCGGCGATGAAACGTATCATTCAACAATTGGTTGAAAAAGACATACCCGTTGGATCCGCTTGCTTTCGATTGGTACATCGCGATGTCCGCATATCGTAAAAGCGTTTGCGCATCCGTGGCGTCCTGCGGATAGATCGATACGCCGACGCTTAACTGAATCTTGAAGACAAACGGATCGATCTGGACCGGAAAATTACACTCTTCGATGATCCAACGGACCATCGCGTCAAGTTCTTCCATCGACGTCGCATCTTCCAATCCGATGACAAATTCATCGCCTCCTTGACGGGCGATCAACGTGCCGGCGGGTAAAATGCCTTGTAATCGTTCGGCGATTTTGATAAGAACTTGATCCCCGACCGAATGACCGTAGACATCGTTGATGGATTTGAATTGGTCCAAGTCCACAAACAATACCGCGAAACTCGCTGAGGATTCGGCATCATCGATACGTCGACTTAATTCTGACAAAAAATACCTACGGTTATACAATCCGGTAATGGAGTCGCTGCGCGATAAAAGTTCGAACTCGTTCTTCTTCATCACAAGTTCCGAGGTTTGTTTTTCGATTTCCTGATCCAATAAAGCTTGTCGACGTTGTGCGTCATGGATCGCCCGTTGATCCGCCGTGGAGGCATAGAGTAGATCCGTGATCCGTTCGTATCCGACCACAAGGATCAATAGGATGAGCACTTCCCAAGTATAACGGGTCCGAACCGCGATCAAGAACACCGGAGCCGCCAATAAGACAAACATCCTTCCGCGATTGATCGCGATGTCGTGTGCCTGCAGAGGTTCGATTTCAAACAGCGGGGCCGAGTTTTCCCGTCGGATCGCCAGTAAGGCGCCGACACCCATCATTAAGAACGATGTCATGTAGACCAAGTCGGTAATGCCAAAAGGTTCATAGATGCCCGAGAAATATTGATATGCATAAGATATATCGATCAAGGCAAACAAAAGCATACCGGCGATGACGATACTAAAAGGTTGCTGGCGGATCGATTTACGCAAGATGCTGGCAAACATGACCACGACGGATAAGACCAGGATATCCGTGATCATATAAATCAACATCGCGGTATCGATGCTGTTCATTTCAAACAACGCGGAGAACCGTAAATCAAACATACCGATGGTAACCGCCAAGATCCATACCGTAATTAAAACGATACTATCGACCATGATCGCCAACGAATTGAAATGTTTGCGGATTTTGACCATTAATAGAATGGAAGCCAATCCGAAACATACATTGGGAACCATGTAGATATAGTAGTAAACGACCAAATCTTCCGGCACCAACCGCAAAGCCTGTTGAACATAGATGCCCCAAAAATCACCGATCGCCCAACTGAGCACTCCGGTCGCGATCACCAACATCAACCCTCGATATTCACGTGATTGCGAGTGTGTAAAAAGTAAATAAAAACTACCCGACACGCTTAAAGCGAAGAACGGGCTGACTACAGAAGCAACCGTCTCATTCCCTAAGACGGTTGCGAGAAAATATGCGGCAAAGGTCATCGTTATGAATATGATGCTGCCTTTTTTGGATCGTTGCATGGGGTTTACCGTCACTTCACAATTCTACCCTCTTCAACATTGGATTTCAAATGAAATTTTGTCACTCCTCGATTCGCGCGATGCGTGCTAACGGAAGGGTGCGATTTGGCAAAACTTGGATTCCGCCCAGTTGTTTGTCGGTGGCGACATACGTCAGGACGCTTTTCACCGGCAGCAATACGCCATCGTTTAGAAGTTGTTGTTGGATCTTCCCCAATCGTTCTCCCCTGATTTCAGGGTCGAGGGTACGTGTGGCCGCCAAGATCCAACTTTCAACCGTCGCGTTTTGATAGCGTAAGGGATTGCCCGCATCCGCCCCGAACAAGTTGTCCAACAGTAAGCTTCCGTCTCCTAGTAGTTCATCCCAATTGAAGACCATCAAATCATACCCCTCATTTCCCATGCTTCGGGTGAGGAAGGTTTGTTGGTTCAAAGGTTCCAACGTTACTTTATTAAATCCCGCTTCAACAAGCGCATCTTTTACGTCCGATCCCGCAGTTCCCACATCCGAGGCAATCAGACGGATGTCTTGATCAAGCCACTCATCCAAATCAACATTTCCGACAAGTGTTTGCGAAGATTTCGGAAACACTCCGGCTCCGAATAAGCTGAGTTCGTTATTTTCGTGAAACCCTTCAAGAATCACCTTCGAAATCGCTTGTCGGAATTCCATGGATCCCAATTCGGGGTTCAACAGGTTCTGTTGGCGAATACCCAAGTAGACACTTGACGAGGTCTTTGCTTCGAACCATTGAAGTTCTTTGATTCCGTCGACGATCGCCTTCGCGCTTACAGGAACTTCGTCAACGAGATCGATTTCTCCGTCGCGCAATTTCGTCAACGCTTCATTGATATCATCGACGACGATCCCTTCGATTTGCGTGATCTTCGCGACCTCGCCGTGGTAGTTGTCAAAACGGGTCAGCGAAATGGATTTCCCATTCTCGCTTGATACATATTTATAGGGACCGGTCCCGATCGGAAACTCCGACAGTTGACCTTCATTGTCGCTATCGGTCGGAATGATGGCGAAATACGGGCTGGCCAGTTTGGCCAACAGAGTTCCATCCGGAAATCGTAATGTGATTTTCACATGCGTCGCATCGACCTTGCTTACCGATTCGATCGGATTGATCCAAGGTGTGTTTTGCAGACTTGTCGGATGTTGGAGGGAGTATACAACCGCATCCGCATCCAAACTCGAACCGTCATGGAATTTGATCCCATCGGCGACTTCGATGATGCAACTTCGGTTATCGGAAGAAAATTCAGGCAACGCTTTCGCTAATACGGGAACATAGGCGCCATCGACGATTTGGTACAGGTTCTCATAGATTTGCGACTGCATCCACGCTTCCGCATGGTTCTCGATTTTGACCGGCGACATGTTCTTGGGATATTGAAAAAGTGCGACCCGTAACACGTCCGGCTTCGCTTCTTTGCTTGTACAAGCGGCCAAGCTGAATCCTAACATCAATGTAAGTAGGATTTTTAGGTATTTCATATGGATTCCCCCGAATTTCATTTCTATTTTAACGCAATTCTTATTCCTTGTACATTTCGTGCGTCACATTCCGATGGTTTGGGCGAGTAAGATGATCAAAGGTAAGGTGATGATACTGAAGAGCGTCGTCACGATGACGATTTTGACCCCTTCGTTATAGTCCATATGGAACTGTTGTGCCATGATCGCCGTATTGGCGGCCGAGGGGGCGCTGATGCCGATCAAAATGGTCAACTTCGCGAAGTTATATTTCGCGTCGATCGGGATGAAGGCGAGTAAGACAAGGAACGGGATGACGATCAAGCGCAAAAACATGACGCGATATACGATTGAAAACCGGAAGATTTCCCGCAATGAAAGTTGTGCCATGTAAACCCCCAAGATAAACATGGCCAAAGGCGTATTCAATGCGGACACCGAATTTAAGGTCGAGAGAGCCAAACCGGGTAAACGAATCCCGGAAACATAGATGACCCATCCGATCAAGGCGCTGATGACGATCGGATTTAACAAGAGTCGAGAAATGTGCAAGTCTTTCGCATTTCTCTTGAGAATCGCGATTCCGTAGGTCCACATCAGTACGGACGCCAAAACCAAGAAGGATGAGAAATAAAAGACGGCTTCTTGACCGAGCGCGGCCGAAACCAAGGGAATTCCGATGAACCCCGCATTACTGAAAGCGACGCCGAAATGTTCTAATCGATGTCGCCGAAAAAACAAACGGGCGACGAAGATACTGATCGCAAAGGCGATGCTACTTAAAAGCGCGGCCACAAGCAACCCTTCGCTGCGCTCTGCCGACGCTTCGATCGTATAGGCTTTGATGGTGATCATCGGTGTCACCACGTAAAGCAAAAGTGCCCCGAGTTCTTTCGAGCCGTTTTTACTGATAAATCCTTTACGATATACCAGGACTCCGATGCCCATTAACATAAACATCAAAAGGATTTGTTCGAGCAGAATTTTACCCAACGTCATCTTACAGTCCCAATGCGGTTTTGATTTGACCGAGTATCTTCTGCGTATCCATCATCCCGTAAGCCACGATATCGATCGCCTCGACCGGAATGCTTGGAAACGAACGTTTGATTTTATCCAGGTTATACCGTATTTGCGGACTCAGTAAAATCATGTCCGCAGCCACGGCGGTTTTACTTGCCTCACCATAAGGATAGGACTCGACTTCGATTTCGACACCTTCGCTGTGCGCCGTTTGGATAAGTTGACTCACGATCTTTTGGGTCGACATCCCCATCGCGCATAACAGAATGATTTTTCTCATCGTATCCTCCGTCCTAACTTTTGTGTTTTTACTATTGTACCCCTCTTTTCGGGATTTGTCTTTCGGAAATCACAATAAAAAGACATCCTTGCGGATGTCATTGCGTTTCATAAGGCCAATCGATGATGCCCCCGAAATCATAAACTTTCGTATATACGATCGCGGCCAATTT
>ERZ1645189.296-NODE-296-length-11203-cov-3.748475_pt1 | contig 11203 bp, 8 predicted proteins | sample MGYA00575350_ERZ1645189 | MGnify/ENA primary metagenome ERZ1645189 (study PRJEB40845, sample SAMN11283421) | freshwater sediment metagenome | isolation source: river sediment | host: Sediment | place: India: Jajmau, Kanpur | collected 2015-12-17 ...
GGGAAAGTAATCCTTCATCAGGAATGGAGAGGGAGTTCTTCATAGAGGTCAACAGCCAGCAGCGGAACCATCACGGTGAGCGTATCTGCGGCGATGTGTTCCTGTCAGAGAACGTGAGGGAAGAAAACCGCATAATCACGGTTCTGTCAGACGGTATGGGGCACGGGGTCAAGGCCAACATCCTGGCCACACTCACTTCAACAATGGCCCTCAACTTCACAAAGGAACACAAGGAGCCGGACCGTATAGCCGAGATTATAATGAATACCCTGCCGGTCTGCTCCGAACGGAAGATCAGTTATGCCACATTCTCCATTGTGGATATTGAAAGTGACGGACGGGCCAACATACTTGAGTACGACAATCCCCGCTGCATAATTCTCAAAGGGAACCAACCCTTCGAGCCGGGATGGCGCGATGTGGTGCTTGACAAGGGGAAGAACGCCGGCAAGCGGCTGCACAAATGCACATTTTACCCCGAGAAGGAGGACCGCATCATCCTCCTCTCCGACGGTGTGGCGCAGAGCGGAATGGGATCGGCGCCATGGCCGCTCGGGTGGGAACGTGACAACGTTCAGCAGTATGCCGTGTCACTGGTATCAAACGAGCCTTCCATTTCCGCCTCGGCACTGGCCGGGAAGATTGTGAATATGGCCTACAAGCATGACACTTATGAGGCAAAGGATGACATTTCCTGCGCAATTCTCTATTTCAGGGAGCCGCGCAAGCTCCTCATCTGCTCAGGACCTCCGTACGATGAGGAGAAGGACAAGGAACTTGCGTCCATGGTCACGGACTACAACGGAAAGGTTATCCTTTGTGGTGGTACAACAGCAGATATAGTTGCCCGTGAGCTTAACCGCAAGATAGTGGATGAACTTATATTTGAAGACCCGGACCTGCCTCCTGAGAGCTTCATGGAGGGGGTTGACCTGGTTACCGAGGGAATCCTCACTCTTCAGAAAGTCAATGAGCTGCTCAAGGGTTACAAGAGCAGTGTCAAGCTTGGCAAGGGACCGGCTGACAAGATTGTAAAGATGATAATGGAGAGTGACGAGATCAACTTTATTGTCGGCACTCGCATCAACGTGGCTCACCAGGATCCCACCCTGCCGGTAGACCTCGAGATCCGCCGCACCGTGGTCAAGCGCATCGCCCGCCTCCTGGAAGACCGGTGGCTGAAGCAGGTAAGCATTGACTATATTTGAGGCAATAGGCAATAGGCAGTAGGTAATAGTAGTAAATGACCGTAGGCCATAAAGCATTGTAGATCAGGAATAACCAAGATGCAGATGGTCGTAGACCATCAGGAATTGTAAAAGCGGCCTTCAGACCACCAACCCTCTTGCAAACCCCCGTGCAACGTTGTAGAGAAATGCCATCACATCCGGCAATGACAGGTTGCGCGGCCTCCTCCGGAACACCCTGACCCCTTCAATTTCATCCGTGTCAGTCAGCTCCCCCATTGACTGAACCTCTGCAAGAAACAATCTGCCGTATTGTATTCCTGCACCAGTATCCACGGAGTAGTATGTAACCGGCTGCATCACAAAATCAAGGGCACCTGTCTCCTCCGTCAGCTCACGCACCGCCGCCTCAACACTCCCCTCACCTTCATCGGGGTGACCGGCAGCCATCTCCCATCCACCTCTCCTGCGGTGCCTGACAAACAGCCAGCCTCCGTCATGACGTGCCGCTATTACGACATACGACAACCGGGACGAGATGCTGTCAACGGGAATAAGTTCAACCCTGATCATTCTGTAAAAGTAATCGAAATAACATTTCCGGACCACCATGTCCTCTGAATTATTACTTTTGTCCAAAAGTAAAAAGGTGCTGTATTACCTCATACTGTTCATCGCCGACCTGTTTCTGTGGTTCATCATCCTGAAGGAGATGAAGGGAAGGAAGAGGGTTCTCAGGAAATTTGTGCTGGTGCTTAAATCCGCGGTAACCGCAATGTTCCTGTTTCTGTTTATCAGGATATTGCTCTACAACGGTGAGTTTGCTGATCCGGCCAACGCCTTCAGGCAGATACAGATGGGAACAATGGCTGCACTGCTTGTTGCAGCAGCCGCAACATGCCTTGCTGTCACAGTGATAATCCGGCTGGTGTACCTGCTGAAAGGCAAAAAGCAGGGCACCACCGGGATAACAAATACTGTGATATTTATCCTGCTGACACTGCTTGTGGCTGACGGCTATTTCCGTCAGAGGCTGGATATCAGAACTACCCGGCAAACTGTGACCATACCTGGCCTTGATCCGGCACTTGACGGGATGAAAATTGCCCTGATTGCCGATATTCACATCTCCTCGTGGCATGACAGCTATGACAGGCTCGACAGAGCCATGCAGTCAGTCGGTGACGAGGATCCCGACCTGGTACTGAATACAGGAGACTTTATCACATTTGGCTGGCAGGAATTTGGAAAAAGCGACACGATTCTGCGCAAGGCGATGGGATCCGCAGCAGCCTTTGCGGTTGAAGGCAACCATGATGACGGTTCCTATTACCCCGGCAATAAAGAAGGCTATGGCGAAGATGGCCGCAGGGTTGTGAGGCAGAAGATAGAATCCTCCGGTTATACCCTGCTCAGGGATTCGGCAGCTTTAGTCAGTCATCGGGGTAAGAATATTGCGGTCGCAGGTGTAGTCACACACGGTCACCACCTGGATATGAATTACGGTAATTTTGAAGAAACCCTGACTGCACTTCCTGACAGTCTGTTTACAATTCTCCTTGTACATGACCCTGCAGGCTGGCTTATGTCATCCGTTGCCGGGCGTCTGCCTGACTTAACGGTTGCAGGTCACACCCACGGTTTCCAGGTTGGTTTGCCCGGAAGGGGATGGTCCCCTTCTGCACTGATCCATGAGCAGTGGCGAGGGTTGTATGAGTTTCGCGGTAGCAATCTGTACGTCTCCACCGGTCTCGGTACCATGGGTATGGCCGCCCGCTTCTTCATGCCTCCCGAGATTGTTATCCTGACCCTTAGTGCAGATTAGGATTCCTGATTGATCTGTGGCTCCAATCCCGGACCCTGCCGTCGATCTAAGTATTGTTCCTGTTAAGCATCAACCTCTTTATTTGTGGACATGGCGATAACAACTGATCGTGCAATTCCTTAACTTTACCTCTTCTAAAAAAGACTGTTCAAAGCATGAAATTAAAACCTGTTATCGTAGCAGCTGCCCTGCTGGCTGCTCTTCCTTCATATTCGCAGAAGGAGGCCCTTCGGGCAATAAACCTGAAGGACTCAGAGGCACATATGAAATACCTCTCATCCGATAACCTCGATGGAAGGCGGACGGGCAGCGACGGCAACAATACAGCGGCTGAATATATCCGTGCCGAAGCCCTTAGAGCCGGAGTTAAGCCACTTCCGGGACAAACTGATCTTTTTCAGCCGCTGGAGTACCTCCGGGTAACAACCGTTCCGGGTGAGGCGAAGATTACACTCAGGGATACAAATGCCTACTTCATTCACACAGCGGACCTTGTAACCCTCATGGCTCCGAATGACACTGTCAGGCTTAACGGCGAAGTGGTCTTCGCAGGTTACGGTTATACGAACAGCAAGGAAAAATATAACGACTTTGCCGGGATCTCAGTCAAGGACCGCATAGTGATTGTCATGACAAGGATTCCTGAGATCAGAGGCAACGGAATGCCCGAGCCGGGCTCAGGCATCAGCGAAATGACCGAGGTTCGAAAACTGCCGATGATAATGCTTCAGCAGGCAAAGGCTGTACTGTTTGTGGCCGATCCTGCCCTTGGCAGTGACATCTCCGCTGATCTGCTTGCAATGGGTTCTCCGTATCAGCTGGTACCCCTGTTCAGAAAGCAGATGTTCAGTTTTTCCGTGAACGCATATGCTATCACGACTGAGATGGCCGAAAGAATGCTTAAACCCTCCGGGCTAACGCTCAGGGAGTTGCAGGACAGCATCGCCAGCAGCCACAAGCCTGCCTCCTTTATAGTTCCCAACCTGAGAACATATATCGACATAAATGTTGCCAAAGACACCGTTACAAGCAACAACATTATAGGCTATATCGAAGGTTCAGACGAACGGCTGAAAAACGAAGCAGTGATATTCACTGCCCATTATGACCATGTTGGCAGGGATGCCTCGGGAAACATCTACAACGGCGCCAATGACAATGCTTCAGGAAGCGTAGGTCTGCTGAATATAGCCGCAGCTTTCTCCTCACTTAGCAGGAAGCCTGCGAGGAGTGCAATCTTCTTCTGGACCACAGGCGAAGAAGAGGGGCTGCACGGATCAACCTACTATACCGAAAATCCGCTGTTCCCTCTGGAAAAAACAGTGGCTGCCATTAATTTTGACATGATTGCCCGGTCAAGGCGTGATACCGACACAGGGGCATCACTCACAGGAGAGATAGACATCACCGGGAAAGATACAATCAGGATAATTCACGGGGCCGATTGTCCCGATCTTATTGCCAGGGCAACAGAGGCCTGCATTGAGCAGGAAATTCACCCCCTGGATGATGGAAAGGGGACGCACTTTTCAGGCTCAGACCACTATCCGTTCTATCGCCAGAAGATACCGGTTCTGTTCTTCTTCACCGGTTTGCACAAGGACTATCACAAGCCCAGCGATGATTTTGAATTCATTGATTTTGACAAGCTTGTCAAGGTATCCAGAGCAGGGTTCCTGACCGGCTACAGGGTGGCGTCGCAGCCTGTTTTCCCTTCGGCAGGGAAGAATAAGTAGTAAATCGCCGGAGCAAGTTGCCATGGGCAAACGCACCCTCTCCCTGCCTGACGGTGATGTTGAAGTTGAGATCATAAGGTCATCGAGGCGGACAGTTGCTTTATATGTCCGCCCAGGAGGAATAATTATCCTCCGGGCTCCGTGGCTCGTACCGGCCGGAGTGCTTATGAAGTTTGCCGCAGGGAAGGCAGGATGGATTGAGAAACAACTGACCAGGCTCAGGAGCGTTACCCCTCCCGGAACACCTGTTTCTGTCAGGGACGGCAGTATAGTGCAATTCATGGGCAGGGAGCTTACACTACAGGTGACCCGTGGATCAGTACGTAAAGTGAGACATGATCCGGAGCGGCTTATTCTGAATGCCAGGGAGGGAGACGGTCCGGAAGTGCTTGCGGGAATGGTTGAAGCCTGGTATCTGCGTGAAGCAAAATCATACCTGCCAGTCAGAACTGCGGAGCTTGCCGCAACGTACCGGGCACTGTTGCCGGTACCGGGAGATGTCAGTGTCCGTAAGATGAGGCGCAGGTGGGGCACCTGCCATTCCGGGGGATCAATCTGGCTGAACAGGGAACTGATGAAAAAGGCTCCGGACCTGATAGATTATGTGATCATCCATGAACTGTGTCACCTGGTGCACCACAATCACGGCGCTCAGTACTATCAGCTTCTTGAAATGATAATACCTGATTTCCGGGAAAAAAGGAAGAGGCTGCAGCAAGCGTGAAGTCGGCAGTCGGCAGTCGGCAATCCCTGAATAGATGAATAACCGGAGACTAAAGACTGAAGACCGGAGACTGAAGACCGGAGACTGAAGACCGGAGACTGATTATTGCCCCTCAGACTCTCAGATTGAGACCCATCGGGTCAAAACCCCGCATCCGCCGGATGGCGGATCGGGGCTCTCAGATTCTCAGGCTATATTGGTATATACCGCCTGCACATCGTCATCATCCTCTATGCGGTCTATGAGCTTTTCAACATCCGCCATCTGCTCCTCGCTGAGGGTGACGGGATTGAGGGCAATCCTCTTCAGCGATGCCTTCTTCACCTCTATATCCTTATCCTCCAGTGCTTTTGCCAGAGACCCAAAATTTGTATAGTCACCGTAAACGTACCACATGTCGTCATACTCTTCAAGCGACTCCAGCCCGGCCTCAATCAGTTCCAGCTCAAGATCGTCACGGGTTATATTTTCCGGTGTGTCAAACTCAAACACCGCCTTGCGTGAGAACATGAATTCCAGCGACCCTGTGGGTACAACCGTTCCTCCGTTCTTGCTGAAATAAGCCCTTATGTTGGCCACCGTACGTGTATTGTTGTCGGTGGCAGCCTCAACCATAAAGAGCACTCCGTGAGGACCTTTTCCCTCATAGGTGAGCTCTGCATAGTCGGCTGTATCCTTACCGGCAGCACGTTCAATTGCAGCCTTGATATTATCCTTCGGCATATTCTGAGCCTTGGCATTCAGGATAGCCGTCCGGAGGCGGGCATTCATCTCCGGGTCTGTACCTCCGTCCCTTGCTGCCATTGTGATTGCCTTGGCAAGCTTGGGAAAAAGCTTGGACATCTTGTCCCATCTGGCTTCCTTGGAAGCCCTGCGATATTCAAATGCACGTCCCATTCTGGCGAAAATTAGTTTTTTTGGCTCATCGAATTACACGGCGGTATTTATGCCACGATGTTTGATAAGTGCGGCAAAAATACAACTTGGGCTGTAAATTGGTATTCGCGTCAGCAAAAAAAACTCTGCCGGTCAGGCGAAGAAGAGATATGCCACAAAAATTGCCGCTATGCTTCCTACAATGTCTGCCGTCAGTCCGCATATCACGGCATACCGTGAATTCTTAATGCCGACAGAGCCGAAGTAAACTGCCAGTACGTAGAAGACTGTATCTGTTGAACCCTGGAGGCAGCATGCAAGCCTGCCCACAAATGAGTCTGCCCCGTGTATAGTCATGGCATCGATCATCATACCTCTCGAGCCGCTGCCGCTGAGCGGTTTCATCAGTGCCGTTGGCAATGCCTCGGTAAAAGAGGTGTCGATACCCATCCATGCAACCACTGCCGTTATGCCATCAACCAGCAGGTCCAGAGCGCCGGATGCCCTGAATACCCCTATTGCAACAAGTATCGCCACCAGGTATGGGATGATCGTGATTGCAGTCTTGAAACCGTCCTTTGCTCCCTCTATGAAGGTTTCATAGACATTGACCCTCTTCACCATCGCCATCACGATAAATGAAATAATAATACTGAAAAGTATGAAGTTGGCCGCGAATGTCGATATCAGGTTTATCTGTTCCTGAGGAAGTGTGCTGAAATACCAGACAATCCCTGCGATAATTGCAGTAAGACCGCCCAGGTAGGCCAGCACCACCCTGTTGAAAAGATTGATCTTCTGCGCTATGGCCACGCTTATCAGCCCTGCGAGGGTGGCGATGTAGGTTGATATGAGTATCGGGATAAAGACGTCTGCAGGATTGGCCGCCCCCAACTGGGCGCGGTATACCATTATAGTGACTGGAATCAGGCACAGCCCTGATGCATTCAGTACCAGGAACATAATCATCGGATCGGATGCCACCTCCTTGTCGGGGTTATGCTCCTGAAGTTCCTTCATCGCCTTCAGTCCCATCGGGGTGGCGGCATTGTCAAGACCGAGCATGTTAGCGGCCACATTGAGCATCATCGATCCGTTTGCAGGGCTCTCTGACGGCAGTTTCGGGAAAAGTCTCCTGAAAAATGGTCCTATGGCCCTCGAAAGCAGCCTGACAGCACCACCCTTCTCCCCCACGCGCATCAGCCCCATCCACAAAGTGAGCACGCCTGTCAGACCGAGAGAGATCTCAAAACCTGTCTTAGCACTTGTGAAGGTAGATTCAACAATCCGGTTGAAAATCTCAGTATCGCCGTTAAAGATCAGCTGACCAAGGGCAAAGAGAAACCCGATCAGAAAAAAACCTATCCAGATATAGTTCAGAGCCATCCGGTCAATTGTCAGATCCTAAAAATAGGGATTTCTTTTATTCCGCGCAGGACGATAATAAATTCAGAGTTCATCCACCTCAATTATTTCGAAGGGAACCTGAAGTATGGCTTTGAAATCCCTTCCTGCATCACGCATGCTTTCATCTCCCTTCTCACAGTACCACTTAATGAGCACCTCGCCGTCGGCCTGGCTGATTCTTTCAAATCGCTTGAAAAGGGCATGTATTCTGTGTGATGAGCTGGTATTGAAGAATTCAAACTTCACGCTGAGGATAGTCCTTCGTGCCGGGTTATGGCCGTATTTCTCAACATAGAGTAAAAGCGGGGTGTAGAAAATATTTGAGTTTTCCGGGATTGATTTACCCCTTATCTCAAAGAGACCCTGCTCCGGATCAAACAATACAGACGGGGTTTTTTGAGTCTCCCTGATTTCTATCTTTTCCATGGGCATAACAACCGCAGCAAAGCATAAAAGTATGGATTTCCTTCAATATAGACAAATCTTAGGGGGTTGTTGAAAAATTCCCGGGAAATTAACATCGCTTTGTGCTACATTTGAATGCAACAGCCAGGCATCCACAATAAATCATATAAAATGACCACATTGGCCAAATATCATAAAAATCTTATTATCAGCATTATATTTCTGTTTTCCCTTTTAACGGCCACCTTTGCTGAAGAGGTTACTGTGACAGGTACCGTTTCTGACGGTGCGGGTGGACCGGTAATGAATGCCAGTGTATCTTTCTTCCTGAATACCAGGATATTCAGGGCCACTACCGGTACTGACGGCCGTTATTCTGTGAGGATTACGGGTTACTACAGTGATGTTGCAGGGGAGTTCTCCGCCGGCACACCCTATCCCAATCCGTTCGATAACAGTGTCAACATACCGTTTATTATCAACAGTGAAGGTGATGTGATGCTCACTGTATACAACCTCTCAGGGGAAAAGGTCAGGGTGATAGTCTTTCCGGCAGTGGTGCCCGGGAGCTATAATGCCATCTGGGACGGCTGCGGACCGAACAATGCGCCGGTAAGTGCCGGTCTTTACATTTATGCGCTGACATTTAAGGGAAGATCCTACAGCGGCAGGCTCGTGAAATCAACCAGCAGCGGTTCCCTGTCTTCAGGCAGCGGTCTTGAACCGATCATGCTGCCGCCGTCTGAGCCTGCTCCCCAGCCTTCGCTGCGCTTTCCGGTAAGTGCGGAAGTGATTGCCACTGACTACTACCCGGTCAGACTCACAGACATCACACTGGCTCGTGATACAGTGATCGACTTTGTCCTAAACCGGAAGAACTCAATGCCTTTCACCGTCTCCGGAAATCACATAGCACGGTTCAGTGACGGTGAATACAATCCGATGATCCTCAAGGGCATAAATCTCGGATCCTCTCCTCCCGGTTATTTTCCCGGTGAGATAGCCTACGCCATAACCCCCGAGACCTATGAGCGGTGGATTGAACGTATTGCTGAAGCAGGATTCAACACAGTCCGGGTCTACACACTGCATCCACCTGTCTTCTATGAGAAACTGGCAGAATATAACCAGCGCCACCAGGAGAGACCTCTGTTGCTTTTCCAGGGCATATGGCTCGAGGAGGTTGAGGACGGCACTGATCCCCTAGCCTATGACCTTATCCGGCGTCGCTCTGGGTTCAGTTCCGAGATTTCCGAGGTGATAGACTGTATAAACGGCAATGCCGATATTGCCTTCAGATACGGCAAGTCATACGGAATTTACAAAACTGACGTCTCGCAATGGACAGCGGGATACATAATCGGCCGTGAGGTGGCTCCGCAGGAGATAGACTCGACAAACAAGTTCCATCCGGGAACCTCTTCTTATACAGGCACACGTTTCAGCATCAGCGGTGGGACGGCTGCTGAAGCATTTATTGCCGAGATGCTAGACCGGGTGGTTGTTTTTGAAGAGAACAGGTATTCAGTCAGCAGACCTGTCAGCTTCTCGAGCTGGCCTACGCTTGATCCCCTTGAGCACCCCACAGAGATATTCACAGATGAGGATGTTGCATCATTTGACATCACAAAGATCAGCCGCAACGGTGGTCCGGGACTTTTCGCGAGTTACCATGCCTATCCCTACTACCCGAACTTCATCAGCCAGCAACCATCATACCTCGGGTACAGTGACAGCCAGGGACCGAACAGCTACCTGGGGTATCTCACTGCAATGAAGAATCACTACTCCTCCATGCCGCTTGTGATAGCCGAGTTCGGTGTTCCATCCAGCTGGGGCAGCGCACATCAGTCGTACAGCTCGATGCACCACGGCGGTTATTCGGAGAGACAGCAGGGTGAAAAGAACATGCGTATGATGCATAACATGCTTGATGCCGGTTGTGCCGGGGGATTCATGTTTGCATGGATGGATGAGTGGTTCAAGCGGACATGGATCGTGCTGTACCAGGAGGCCTACGGGCTTGGCTCCGGGCCGGAGACAGTTCCTACCCGCCAGCTGTGGCATAACGAGACTTCACCCGAACAGTGCTTCGGCCTTCTGGCTTTTGAGCAGAAGGAGACCGCTCCGTTCGTTCCTTATAATACCGACCAGCCGGCCGGTCCCGTCAGCTCCGTCAGCGCCACACATGACGAGGGTTTCCTCTACCTTGAGATCACCACAGCCACCGATCTTGCTCCCACAGATGAGTTCATGGTGGCCTTTGACACCTACCTCGGCAATACGGGTGAATCGACCCTCCCCGGCGGGGCCACCCTGGGCAACAGGGCGGAGTTCCTTCTCACCTTCGCACTGGAGGACGATACCGCGCTGCATCATGTGACACAGGCTTATGACATGAACGGACTGACGGTCCGATTCAACCTGACCGATCCTGCACTGCAGAAGTTCAGGAGCACTACAACAGACGGAGACCCATGGAAGGTGATGCGATGGATAAATGACGGCTTCGAACTGACTTACCAGGATATCGGCAAGGTGCCCCTTGAACACTCTGCCACATTCACGGGAGGAAACAGGGCCGCAGTGGCATGGGATGGCAGAAGGATCAATATAAGACTGCCATGGACGATGCTTCATTTCTTTGATCCGACTCAGATGACTGTCAATGACGGGGCGGTTTCATACGACGGCGGCTATAATTTTGAGATTATCACCGCAGAGTCAGACGGAGTCGCAGTATCCGTGTGGCACAACGGCACGGTTACCAATGCCACCAACCGGTACAGCTGGCCCAAATGGCTGACAGTGCCTCAGACAGTGGAGAGGGAAAAAGCCTCGCTCCATGTAATTGAGACAGGGCTGGCAGCGATACCGGATTATTTGGATTAATTACTATTGGATAGGTTATGGTTCAGTCGGCAGTACTAATTCGGCAGTCGGCAGTCGGCAGTCCCTAATTCGCTGAATGACCGGAGACTGGAGACTGGAGACTGGAGACTGGAGACTGAAGACTGATGACTGAAGACTGGAGACTGGAGAC
>ERZ1645189.300-NODE-300-length-11156-cov-3.623097_pt1 | contig 11156 bp, 7 predicted proteins | sample MGYA00575350_ERZ1645189 | MGnify/ENA primary metagenome ERZ1645189 (study PRJEB40845, sample SAMN11283421) | freshwater sediment metagenome | isolation source: river sediment | host: Sediment | place: India: Jajmau, Kanpur | collected 2015-12-17 ...
CTTGTCACCTTTGCCCATAGTATATCTTAGTTTAATTGTGAACTCAAGATTGCACAAACAACAAAAGTAGTAAAATTTGGTACTTGGATATGCATTTCTGTTAATAAATAAGAGTGCCTGGCTCAGGATGGTTGCGGACCGTTTTAGTAAATTTGTTGTCATGGCAACAAAGAAGCTGCGAATCTACGCTCCGGATGTCACACCGCGGCTGGAGTACACCGCCGGAGTGATCTTTGACACTGTCCTGGGCATCAGTTTTGAGCTCACCTCCGACCGGCGCCGGATCGGTACCGGGCCTTCGATCATATACTCAGGCGAGAAGGTAAGGGACCAGTTTGTGATTCGCCCCTCCGGACTCCTTTCTGCTACCGGCGTGTCCTTTCCTGATCCGGTTGTATCCTTTGCTGACGGCATGCCTATGCTTTATCCGGCTGATGACGGAAGCATACCGTTTGATCTGTTTTCGGCGGTATTCTATATGCTGTCGAGGTACGAGGAGTATCATCCTTTTGCCCCCGATGCCCATGGCAGGTTCCAGGGATCCGGATCGCTTGCCGGGCGTAACGGATTTCTCCGTCAGCCCGTTGTTGAGACCTGGGCAAGATATCTGGCCGGTGAGCTTGTCAGGCGTTTTCCGGTTCTGACAATCAGGCATAATGAGTACAGTTCACTTGTTACTGTGGATGTTGATCAGCCCTTTGCCTACCGCAGCCGGGGGTTTCTCCGCAGCGTCGGAGGCCTGGTGAAGGGGCTCACGGGAACCGGGGCAAGGCCTGCCGAGCGGATAAAGACGATGACTGGGGGCAGGGATGACCCGTATGACAGTTTCGGATGGATCGAAGAGCAATTGCGTAATAGCGGCAGCAAGGCCATGTTTTTCTTCCCGACCGGAGATCAGGGTGAGTATGACCACAATCCTCCATACAGGGATCATGATTACGGACAGATAATCAGGAAGTATGACAGCCTCTTCGGCAGCGGTTTACACCCTTCATATCGCTCTGCGGGAAGGACAAAGCTGCTCAGAACGGAGGCGGAGCGTTACAGAAACATAACCGGCCATTATCCAGACAAGGCCCGGCAGCACTGGCTCCTGTTGAGCATCCCTGAGACCTACCAGGCCTGGGAAGAGGCAGGGATATCGCATGACTACACAATGGGATTCAGTGACGAGCCCGGCTTCAGGGCTGGCATAGCAAGGCCGTTCCCGTTCTACGATATTTCCAGGGAAAAGAGAACCGGAATCACAGTCGTCCCCTTCCAGGTGATGGACGGCACCCTGAGGCAGTACATGCATCTCGGCCCTGACAGCGCAATCGGGGTAATTGAAGAGCTCATTGCTGCCACACGGAAGGCAGGAGGACTATTTGTTGCGATCTGGCACAACACCTCCCTGAACGAAGGCAACGGGTGGGAGGGATGGAGACGTGTCTTCCTTGAAATGCTCTCAATGCAGAAGGGATGATAAACTATCTGAGGAATTCAGAGATAGACAGGGCCAGGTGGGACGCATGCCTGAAGGATATCCCGTTTGTCCGGCCCTATGCCTGGTCCTGGTATCTTGATATCATGGCACCTGGTTGGGATGCGCTTGTTGATGACGATTACCTTTCGGTCTTTCCGCTGCCGCGAAAAAAGAAATTCGGATTCAGCTACATTGCCACGCCGGTCTTCCTGCAGCAACTGGGGCTCTTTACGCCCGACGGCGACCGGGTGAGGATTGCAAAGGAATTTGTCTCCTTCATTCCTGAGTTTTACAGGCTGACAGACATTTGCATAGGGCAGGAAGTGAAGGTGCCCGGATACACTCTTACTCCCAGGTACAATTATGAGCTGAAGCTTGACAGGCCATACGGAGATCTGTGGCTCAGCTACATGAGTGACTGCCGCAGAAATATAAATATTGCCCGCCGCTATCCGCAGGAAATAGTTGAAGATGTTAAGCCCGGAGAGATAATCAGCCTGTTCCGGAACAATACGGCTGCAAGGGCAGGGGTGATCAGAAGCAGCAGTTACATGGGGCTTGACAGCCTGATGGAGACTTGTCTTCTTAATGGCAACGGACGGATTCTCGGTGTGAGGTCACCAAAGGGCAAGCTGCTCTGGGGAATGTTTGTGATTGAGATGCGCGGGCGGACCACGATGCTCTTCACCGCAGGCAGCAGAAAGAGCCGCGAGCTGAGGACATCTTACCTTGTAATAGATCATCTCATTAAAACCTGCGCAGGGACAGGACAGGTTCTTGATTTTGCGGGCTCAACTGTTCCTTCCGTTGCAATTTTCATGCGCTCTTTCGGGGGAAAAAGAACCACATACTGGCGTCTGTATCGCAATACGCTACCCTGGCCTGTAAGGATATTAAAATAATCAGAATAGCAGTTCAATTACCTGGTCACCCGTGTTTGACTCGGTCAGTTTACCATCCTCGCAGCGCAGTGTCCGCTCAGGAAATTTCTTGACAAGTGAGTGCTTGTGGGTTGACATTATGACTGCCCTGCCGGTGTTGCTTATGTTTTTCAGGAGTATGTGAATCTCCTCTGATGTCTCAGGATCGAGATTGCCGGTAGGTTCATCGGCAAGTATTATTTCCGGGTCGTTGAGCAGTGCGCGTGCAATTACAACCCTTTGCTGCTCGCCGCCCGAGAGCTGGTGAGGCATCTTGAATCCCTTGTTCTGCAGTCCCACCTTCCCAAGTACCTCTGCAATCCGTTCTTCGACGGCTGTCCTGTTTGTCCATCCTGTTGCCCGCAACGCAAATTCCAGGTTGTCATGCACAGATCTGTCAGTCAGCAGCTGAAAATCCTGGAAGACAATTCCGAGTTTTCTTCTAAGAAGGGGTATCTCCCTCTTTTTGAGTGTCCTCAGGTTGAATCCTGCCACCCGTCCTTCGCCGGCTGTAAGCGGCAACTGGGCATTGAGGGTGCGTATAAGAGAAGTCTTGCCGCTGCCGACCCTTCCAACCAGGTAAACGAATTCACCCTTGTCTACTTTCAGATTAACGTCTGAGAGCACCATGTGATCCTGTTGCATGATCATGCAACCATTGAGTTCAATTATCGTATCTGGAGATGTGGGCTCTTCCATCCGGAACGGTTTTTGTGCAAAATAAAAAAGAATTAACAATCAGTAGCCTGTATGTTGATAAAATGAGGAATCATGGAATTTTCCGGAGGTATTATAGTCGTATTTTTACCATGGATGAAAATGCGCTTAAAAGATTGCGCAATAATTTGTTAATAAGTTGATTGGATGCAGTGTTTGCCTTCGGACATTTTTCTGTCCGGAGCGGATCATGAAAGGATAAAGTTATGAACAGGAAGATATTGATGATTTTGGCGGTCTCACTCATGGCAGCGGGAGCCGCTGTGAAGGGGCAGGTCTCATTCACAGGGGAGGAGATGACCTCACTGCTGAACAGCGGTTATGAGATGTTTGCAAAGGCGAAATATGCCACCGCAGTAAGCCTGTTTGACAAATGGCTGGAGTCAGAGAAAGAGGGGAACAAGCTTCAGAGGGCTGATGCAGAGTATCATGCGGCGCTGGCCTCGATGAGGCTCATGAGTCCTGATGCGGAGTACCGGATGGAGCAGTTCATCAACGGCAACAGCGAGAGCCCCATGCTCAACAATGCCCGGTTCGAATCTGGCCGGTACTGCTACCAGCAACGGAATTATGCCTGTGCTATTGAATGGTTTGAGCAAACTGACCGTAACATACTGTCAGACAAGGAGTACCCTGAGTATATCTTCAAGCTAGGTTATTCTCATTACAGGAGGGGTGACACCAAAAGGGCGCAAATGTTCTTTGGTGAGCTGATTGACACTGAGACTGACTTTACTCCTCCGGCAATCTACTATTACTCGGCCATTGCGTACGAAAACGGATACTACAGCACTGCCCTCGGGGGATTTGAGAAGCTGAAGGGAGATGAGACCTTCGGAAGCATCGTCCCATTTTACATAACCCAGATCTACTATATCGACAAGAATTATGACGGGATTCTGGAGATGGCCCCGTCACTCATCGAGCAGGCAGGCAAGACCAGGGAGACGGAGCTGTACCGTTTTATCGGGGATGCCTATTTCCAGAAGGGAAATTACAGCGAAGCGATCCCGTACCTTGAAAAGTTTATCAGGAATACGAAGCTGAGCGACAGGAACGACAAGTATGAGCTTGCCTACAGTTACTACCAGACCGGTGCCTTTGATCAGGCCACGAAGCTCTTCAATGAGGTGGTGGGCCGAAGTGACATCCTTACACAGAATGCGTATTTCATGCTCGGATCATGTTATCTGAGGGCGGAAGACAAGAAGAAGGCACAGATGGCTTTTTCGGCGGCTGCCGGAATGACCCATGATCCCGGGGTCCAGGAAGAGGCACTCTTCAACTTTGCAAAGCTGGCGTATGAGAATTCGTATGCACCTTTCGGTGAGGGGATTGACGCACTGCACAACTACATCCAGAGATATCCGAACTCAGAGAATGTGTCAGAGGCATACGACTATCTCATCTCGGCATACATGAGGCTCAAGAACTACCAGGCAGCGATAAGCTCACTGGAGAAGATCAGCAGCAAGGACAGCAGGCTTCGCGAGGCATACCAGAAAGTCACCTATTACAGGGGTGTGGAGCAGTTCCGGAACAAACAGTATGCTGAAGCGGCCGCAATGTTTGACAAATCGCTGCTCTACAGGGAAATGAATGCTGACCTGATGGCACAGGCCCTCTACTGGAGAGGTGAGTCAAACTACCGCCTCGGCAGGAATGATGCAGCTGTCACTGACTGGGAGAATTTCCGGAAGCTTCCCGGCGCCTCCGCGATGCCGGAGTATGAGCTGATCGACTATAACCTGGGTTATGTCTGGTATAATTCCGGTGACTATGCAAGAGCCCTTTCGCACTTTACTGCCTTCAGCAGCAGGGTTGATGCGAAGGCTAAGCCGGAGATCGCAATTGATGCCCGAAACCGGATTGCCGACTGTTACTACATAAGGGCTGATTATTCTTCTGCCATCGCCAATTATGACAAGGTGATTGACTACGGCAGGATTGATGCCGACTATGCAATGTTCCAGAAGGGGTTTGCCCAGGGACTCAGCAATGACAACCAGGCCAAGATTTCAACCCTCACAGGGCTTGTGAACAAGTTCCCCAAATCATCCTATGTTCCAAATGCCCTCTTTGAGAGGGGCAGGGCCTATGTGGTTGTGAATCAGCCTTCGCGAGGCGAAGCGGACTTCACAAATATAATTGCCTGGTACACAAGCAGTCAGTTTGTGCCGCCTGCAATAGTGCAGCTCGGTCTGATTTATTACAACGCCGGTGAAAATGAAAAAGCTATCACCCAGTTCAAGAAGGTAATAGAGAATTACAGAAACACACCTGAGGCCCGCAATGCAGTCAACGGCCTTAGGAATGCCTATACAGACATGGATGATGTGGAGTCCTACTTTGCCTACATGAAGAACGTAGAGGGGCTTGGTGACGTCGAGGTCACAACGCGTGACTCCATGACCTACACGGCAGGCGAGAACCAGTATATCAAGGGCAACTGTGACAGGTCATCCGAGATTTTCCGGAACTATCTGAAAGAGTTTCCTTCAGGCAGTTTTGCCACGAATGCCAGGTTCTACCTTGCCGACTGTCTTAACAGGTCCGGTAAGAGTGACGAAGCTCTGGATCTTTATCTTAAAGTCATAAGCGTTGGCAACAATCAGTTCATGGAGCAGTCATTGCTGGGGGCCGCCTCAATTACATTCGGCAAGGCTGATTACAAGGGATCATGGACCCTTTACGAGCGGCTGGGCAGGGAGGCTTCAAATCCGTCCAACCTCCTCTTTGCCTGGCTCGGGATGATGCGTTCAGCCTCTGCCCTGCAGGATGATGAGAGGGTGATTGCATCGGCCGAGCTTGTACTTGGCGCTGAAAAACTGACAGAGGAGCTTGCCCGCGAAGCTACGTTCCTGACTGCAAAAGCCAACCAGCGGCTTGGCAACAATGCCGATGCCCTCGACGACTACCGGAGGGTGGCTCAGGAAGTGGCAACCGCTTACGGTGCTGAGTCGAAGTACCGTGTTGCAGAACTGCTCTGGATTGCGGGTGATGTCAGCGGGTCTGAGACAGAGGCCAACCAGTTTGTTGACATGAGTTCACCCCATGCCTACTGGACTGGGAAGACCTTCCTGCTGCTCTCTGATATTGCGGTCAGGAAGGGGGACACCTTCCAGGCGAAAGCCACACTGCAGAGTCTGATCGATTATTATACTGTAAAGGATGACGGGATAATTGATGAGGCGAAGACAAAGCTTGCGGCGCTCAATGCCGGCAGTTCAGCATCCGCGGAGGCCCCTGCAAACTGATTTACTTATACTGATCAAACAGAAGGAGAAAGCAATGAAACTAAAAGGATACATTACCGCAGCAGCTTTTCTGTCAACTGTGCTTCTAACAGCCCAGACAGAGGATGAGACGATCAGGAGATCAGTTACTCTCTACAACCCCTATAAGCCCACGTTGCAGCAGGCTGACAAGCGTGCCCTGTTGCCGGAGATTGATGACACCACGACCGTACCCATCAGGTTCAGTTATGATTTCACGCCGGGTTCATTTGTCCCTGAATATGAGGTCAGTCCCATCAAATCAGCAGTTCTATCACCTGAGCCTCTTCCGGAGTTAAAGAAGGGATATGTAAATCTCGGACTGGGAACATATCTCTCTCCTTTCCTTGAGGTGAGCATTTCAAACGGCCGGTCAAAAAACGGCGCCATCGGGCTCTTTACACGCACATTCGGTTCAGCAGGCAAGATTGAACTTGAGAATGACAAACGGGTCAATGCCGGGTTTCTTGACAACCAGGCGTTGCTTTACGGTAAGAAATACTTCAGGCGCAGCCGTCTCGATGCCGATATTGACTTCCGTCAAATGACACGCCATGCATACGGGTATGATCCGGATGTGACGGGTTATGAACCTGAGAAGAAAGATATACGGGCACTCTATTATGATCTGTCAGGCAAGGCAAGGTATTTCACGATGGAGACCGATTCGAGTGAACTCATATGGGACGCCACCCTGAGGTACAATATGTTCAGGAGACAGGGCGACGGCCTGCAGCATAACCCGGGTCTGACGCTGAGTGCCGGAACGGAGATGTTCGGGCTTTACGGCGGACTGAATGCGGAGTATGACCTGTACCTGTTTTCAAAGGAGATAGACCATAAGGCCAGGAGTCTCTTCTCCGTCGCTCCCTATATCACAAAGGGCAATGAAGACTGGCGGTTTCGCTTCGGAGTCAAGGTGGCTGCGGACCTCAAGGAGAATCACGATGCACTGGTGGGCGGTGACAGGAAGATGTACCTGTATTTCTATCCCGATGCAATGTTCACATTCAGGATCATCCCGAAATTCCTGAGATTCAATGCCTCCATTGACGGTTTCATGGAGAATAACCAGGCCAGGAACAGTGCATATGTCAATCCGTGGATGCTTCCGGGTGACACCCTGTGGAACCTGCGCACGACGGACAATGAGCTGAGGATCAAGGCCGGTCTCTCCGGCAGCGTGAATGTCACCTCTTCATATGCCTTCGATGTGAGCTACAATCTTTTCAAGGATATGCTGCTCTTTATGAATGATACCACAGGTGTCGGTAACTGGTTTGTCCCGGTTTATGCTGACGGAAGCCTGCTGAAGGTTCACGGCGGACTCAATATCCCGCTTAACCGTCAGCTGACCCTTTCCCTTGACGGCAATTATTACGGTTACAACCTCTCAGGGCAGGAGTATGCATGGCATAAGCCGAAATGGGACGGGTCCCTCAGGGGCGATTATAACCTGAGGAATAAGATCATAGCATCTGCACAGCTTACGCTGATTGGCGATCGTTATGCGAGGGTCAGGGCGCCGGAGGAGACGGTCAGGCTTCCATTTCATCCGAACCTTAACCTTGGAGTTGAATACAGGTACACACCGGATATCTCCTTCTGGCTGAAATGCAATAATGTCTCCTACAGCAGATACTTCGAATGGAACTATTATCCCTCGAGAAATTTCATGCTGATAGGGGGCATCTCATACAGTCTCTAGGGTTAGTCAGGGGGATAACAAATTGTTTATATTTTTTTCGGAAATAATGCGTTTCTCCGGCTGTAAACCGGTGAATTTTACTACCTTTGTGTGATTTTATAAGTGACATATTGTCAAAGCGTTAATAGCTGAAAAATTTGAATTTAAAACGAGTTGTATGACAAATGATGAACTGAGGAAGAGGAGTAAGGAGCAGGATGAATATTCGGCCGAGAGTATCCAGGTTCTCGAAGGGCTGGAAGCTGTAAGGAAGAGGCCCGCAATGTATATCGGGGATGTGGGTGTAAGAGGTTTGCATCATCTTGTTTATGAGGTTGTTGATAACTCTATTGATGAGGCTCTTGCGGGGTATTGCACCAGGATTGACGTTACAATAAATGAGAATAATTCCATAACAGTAGTGGATAACGGCCGCGGGATACCCGTGGAGATACACGAGAAGGAGAAGCGCTCTGCCCTGGAGGTTGTAATGACTGTACTCCATGCAGGTGGTAAGTTTGACAAGGACTCCTACAAGGTATCCGGCGGACTGCACGGTGTCGGGGTATCTTGCGTCAACGCACTCTCCTCAAGGATGACCGTGGAGGTCATGAGGCAGGGCAAACGCTGGACGCAGACCTACGAACGGGGCAAGCCTCTTGCTCCGGTTGCACCAATAGGTCAGTCGGACGAATCAGGTACCATCACAACATTCATGCCTGATACAACCATATTCCAGACTGTCGAATTTAAATTTGACATACTCGCAGCACGACTGCGTGAGCTGGCGTTTCTTAACAAGAACATACTTCTCACCCTGACTGACAGGCGAGAGGTTGCTGAGAGCAGCAATGGCGAAGAGACCCGTCCGGTAACTGAGGAGTTCTATTCCGAGCGCGGGCTGATAGAGTTCGTGGAGTATCTCGACGGAAACAGGGAGAGACTGATTGATAAGGTGATTTATATTGATTATGACAAAGGCGATACCCCGGTTGAGCTGGCACTGCAATATAATACCTCCTTCTCGGAGAATGTGCACTCATACGTAAATAACATCAACACCGTAGAGGGAGGCACCCATCTTGCCGGGTTCCGCAGGGGACTTACCCGCACTCTGAAGAAGTATGCCGAGGATTCCGGGCTGACATCCAAGCTGAAGTTTGACATCAACGGTGACGACTTCCGGGAGGGCTTGACATCAGTGATATCAGTGAAGGTTGCCGAACCCCAGTTTGAAGGCCAGACCAAGACAAAGTTAGGTAACTCTGAGGTTATGGGTTCAGTTGATGTGGCTGTAAGTACGGCTCTTTCAAACTATCTTGAAGAGAATCCCAAGGATGCCAGGTCAATTGTTCAGAAGGTTATTCTGGCTGCCACGGCACGCCATGCAGCCCGCAAGGCTCGCGAGCTGGTACAGAGAAAGAATGTCCTCTCCGGTTCAGGGCTTCCGGGTAAGCTGGCCGACTGTGCAGACCGTGATCCCTCTGTTTCAGAGATATTCCTTGTTGAGGGTGATTCTGCAGGAGGTACCGCCAAACAGGGTCGTGACCGCCGCTTCCAGGCTATCCTTCCGCTGAGGGGAAAGATCCTGAACGTTGAGAAGGCTATGCAGCACAAGATCTATGACAGTGAGGAGATAAAGAATATTTTTACCGCCCTGGGTGTTAATATCGGAACTGAAGACGACAGTAAGGCTCTTAATACGGCCGGGCTGCGTTATGCCAAGGTGATCATAATGACTGATGCTGACGTTGACGGCTCGCACATCACAACTCTCATAATGACCTTCTTCTTCAGGTACATGAAGGAACTGATTGAAAACGGGCACATATATATCGCTACTCCGCCTCTCTATCTTGTCAAAAGGGGTAAGGCCGAAAAGTACTGCTGGACCGAGGAGGAGCGTGAAGCCGCAGTGCTGGAACTTGGACAGGGCAAGGAGTCGGCAGTTACCATCCAGAGGTATAAAGGTCTTGGTGAGATGAACGCTGAGCAGCTCTGGACGACCACGATGAACCCGGAGACCCGTACGTTGCGTCAGGTTACAATAGACAGCGCTGCCGAAGCGGACCACATTTTCTCAATGCTCATGGGAGACGAGGTGCCTCCGCGAAGAGAATTCATTGAGAGACATGCCAAGTATGCAAATATTGATGCATAGGTGATTCAGGCAGTAGGCGATAGGCAGTAGGCAATAGGCAGTAGTGATATATTATTTATAATCAATTTATTGACTGCACGACTGCAAGACCGCATGACCGCATGACTGCAAGAATGCATGACCGCATGACGTCATGACTGCAGGACCTTCAGACGTTCAGACTTTAGACTTTCAGACATAAAGCATGGAAATTTTTCAGACCGTATTTGACTGGTACATGGCCAACCTTAATTATTGGACCATTTACCTGCTGATGACTATTGAGAGCTCTTTCATACCTTTCCCATCTGAGATTGTTGTGCCGTTTGCTGCCTGGAAGGCAGGGGAGGGCTCACTTTCCATGTGGGGAGTGCTATTGGCTTCTACGGGCGGAGCAATGACCGGTGCAGTCATCAATTATTACCTGGCTGTATGGATCGGAAGGCCGCTGCTATACCGTCTGGCCGACACCAGATGGGCGCATGCCCTGCTCATAACCCGTGAAAGCGTAGAGAAGTCAGAAAAGTACTTCATAAAACACGGAAAGGCTTCAACATTCATTGGCAGGCTTGTGCCGGCTGTGAGACAGCTGATATCAATCCCTGCCGGTCTCTCAAGGATGCACATGGGAACCTTTCTCCTTTACACATTCCTTGGTGCCACCATCTGGAACATAATCCTCGCCGTCATAGGATACTATGCCTATGACAAGCGTGAGCACATCCTGCCTTACCTTGACTGGATAATGTATGCTGTTGGTGCTCTGTTTGTGCTGTGGCTCGCCTGGAAAGGCTACCAGGTTTACAGGAAGAGGCGCAAAAGCGTTACTCAGTAAGTTCACCGGCCAGAAGCCGTAATCCTATCTCGGAGATTTTTGCCTGGTAGAGTGCCGTAAGTCTCCTGTTGATTGCATTCAGGTAGTTATTCTGGTACTCCCTGAACTCGAGCCCTG
>ERZ1645189.301-NODE-301-length-11135-cov-5.814440_pt1 | contig 11135 bp, 8 predicted proteins | sample MGYA00575350_ERZ1645189 | MGnify/ENA primary metagenome ERZ1645189 (study PRJEB40845, sample SAMN11283421) | freshwater sediment metagenome | isolation source: river sediment | host: Sediment | place: India: Jajmau, Kanpur | collected 2015-12-17 ...
GACCGGCAAATGACCGCCCCGCTCGTATCATCGTCCTACCCGGTTTCTTCCACCAATTTCGGACTGAGTTTCAAGTTTATGCTCACGAGGTAGGGTTTATCTGCCGGAAAAACTTTCGGGCATGAACCAAATGCATTATTACTTGTTATCTTTCTGAAAAATAACTGAAAATAGTGATACTTAGGTTATATTATTGTCGGATTATTCCTAAATTTGCACCCAATTTTGTAAATATAAAAAAACGAAACGATGAAGTCAAAACTCATTCTGCTTACCATTTTAAGTTTTTTGTCCTTTCAATTGTTCAGTCAGATATATGACCCGGTGTCGTGGTCGGTCGAAAAGAAGGTGACCGGTAAAACCACAGCCGATCTGATTATCAAAGCCACCATAGAAAAAGGATGGCATTTGTATGGACTGAACATTCCTCCCGATGGTCCTATCGCCACCAGAATTTCTGTTGAGAACCTCGAAAATGCCAAAAAAGAGGGTACACTTCAGGCAAAATCAAAGTTGATAGAAGCGTTTGATCCCAATTTCGATATGAAACTGAACTGGTATGCTAATGAGGCGGTATTTGTGCAGAAAGTGTCTTCACCCGATCCGAATGCCATTTATGCCAAAGTGTTGGTGAATTTCATGGTGTGTAATGATGAAAGCTGTCTGCCTCCTACCGAAGAAGAACTCGAGGTGGGAAAACCGGGAATAAAAGTCTCTGAAGTGAAAGAAGAGACGCCATTGACTGCATCTGCAGTTGCAGGAATCGATTCGGTGCTGAAGCCTGATTCTGCCTTGCTTGTTCCGCCGGCGTTGTCAGATTCTACTGCGAAGGCAGATCTTTGGACACCTGTCATCGATCAGTTGCGAACTTTTGGCGAAAACGCGAGCGGTGGAGGAATGCCATCGCTCTGGTGGATTTTTATCATGGGGATGCTCGGCGGATTTGTAGCCTTGTTTACACCGTGCGTATGGCCTATCATACCGATGACAGTAAGTTTCTTTCTGAAACGGTCGGAAAACAAAGCCCGCGGACGCCGCGATGCTGCCACCTACGGCTTGGCCATTATTCTCATTTATGTAGGTCTGGGACTCCTCATTACCGTTATTTTCGGAGCAAGCGCTCTCAACAGCCTCTCTACCAACGCTCTCTTTAATCTGATATTCTTCGCTTTGCTCGTGGTGTTTGCCATCTCGTTCTTCGGAGCCTTCGAAATTACCCTTCCGGCTTCCTGGTCCACCAAAATGGACATGAAAGCCGACTCCACAGCGGGCATTCTGAGCATACTTTTCATGGCTTTTACACTCGTACTGGTTTCGTTTTCCTGCACCGGTCCTATTATCGGCACCTTGCTTGTGCAGGCTTCGGTGAGTGGGTCGATACTGGCTCCTGCCGTCGGTATGCTCGGATTTGCCATTGCACTGGCCATTCCTTTCAGCCTTTTTGCTTTCTTCCCAACCTTGCTCAAGTCGATGCCGAAATCGGGCGGATGGCTCAACCGCGTGAAGGTGGTGCTGGCATTCCTGGAGCTGGCGCTGGCGCTCAAGTTCTTCTCTGTTGCCGATTTGGCTTATGGCTGGGGACTCCTCGACCGTGAGACATTCCTGGCGTTGTGGATTGTAATATTTGCTTTGTTAGGCTTTTACCTCATCGGAAAACTGCGCTTCAAGCACGATGATGAAACCAAACACACATCAGTCACAGGCTTGTTTTTAGGAATCATTTCGCTGGCATTTTCTATTTACATGATTCCCGGATTGTGGGGTGCCCCATTGAAAGCGGTAAGCGCATTCTCGCCGCCGGTAATCACACAGGATTTCAATCTGTATGAAAATGATGTGCATGCCAAATTTACCGATTATGAACTCGGAATGAATTATGCAGCTTCAGTCAACAAGCCTGTAGTCGTTGATTTTACCGGTTTCGGATGTGTCAACTGCCGTAAAATGGAAGTGGCCGTATGGACAGATCCGCAGGTAAGCAATCTGCTCAACAACGACTATGTGCTGATTTCGCTCTATGTGGATGATAAAACACCGCTGAAAGAGCCTTACGAAATCACCGAAAACGGACGGACTCGAAAGATAAAAACCATAGGCGACAAATGGAGCTACCTGCAGCGATATAAATTCGGAGCAAACGCACAGCCGTTTTATGTCATGCTCGACAACCAAGGCAAACCAATGGCAAAATCTTATGCTTTCGACGAAAATCCGGCTAATTTTGTGAAATGGCTTGAAAGAAAATAGTCCAATTCACTGAAAAAATGATAACCTGCCAAAATGTCCCGATTTCTGACAAAAAATGAAGTCCGGATGTTTTGGCAGGTTTATTGTAATAAACAGACTGCTTATTGCTTCATCAACAATTAATAAATTCAATAAAATACACAATACAGACAAATTCAGATATGAAAAATAAAAAACACGCTCCTGAAAAAGAAACAGAAAACAAAGACGTTTTGATGCCGGAAAATGTGGAGAATGCAGAACAAACTGAAAACAATAAGGAGAACATCACCGAAGAAACTGACAAAATTGCAGAAGAAATTGCAAAACTGAACCAGAAATGTGAAGAGTTAAACGATAAAAATCTACGGTTGATGGCCGAATTTGACAATTTCAGAAAACGTACTCTCCGTGAAAAGGCCGATTTGATAAAAACTGCCGGCGAAAAGGTGTTTGTCAATATTCTTCCGCTGATCGATGATTTCGAAAGAGCTATACAAGCCATGGACTCAACAGAAGACGTGCTGGCTGTGAAAGAGGGTGTGGATTTGATTTACGCCAAATTTATCAGTTTTCTGAATGCCAACGGCGTGAAAGCTATTGCTACTGAAAATGAGCCGTTTGATGTAGATGTACACGAAGCAGTTACGATGTTTCCGGCACCGTCCGAAGAGATGAAAGGTAAAATAATTGACTGTCTGTCAAAAGGATACATGCTGAATGATAAGGTAATCCGTTATGCTAAAGTTGTAGTTGGAGAATAAGAGATATGGCCAAAAGAGATTATTACGAAGTATTGGGTGTATCCAAAACAGCTACGCCAGACGAGATAAAAAAAGCCTACCGTCAGAAAGCCATTCAGTATCATCCCGATAAAAATCCGGGTGATAAGGCTTCTGAAGAAAAATTCAAGGAAGCTGCCGAGGCTTACGAAGTTTTGAGCGATCAGCAGAAACGTCAGCGTTACGACCAGTTTGGTCATGCGGGCGTAGGCAGCAGTGCAGCTGGAGGAGGTTTCGGCGGAGGCGGAATGAGCATGGAAGATATTTTTGCTCATTTTGGCGATATCTTTGGAGGACATTTTGGCGGATTTGGCGGTTTCAGTGGATTTGGCGGCTCTCAGAGAGGTGGGCAGCGCGTTCGTCGCGGTTCCGATTTGCGTGTGAAGGTCAAACTGGACCTGTCGGAAATTGCCAATGGAGTAGAGAAAAAAATTAAAGTCAAGAAATACGTTTCCTGTAAGCACTGTAACGGCACAGGAGCTGAATCCGGATCGGGTACGACTACGTGTACCACCTGTAACGGTAACGGACGTGTTACCCGTGTGCAGCAAACTATTCTGGGACAGATGCAGACCACCAGTGAATGTCCGACCTGCCAGGGCGAAGGGAAGATTATCAAGGATAAATGCTCTCACTGCAACGGCGACGGAATAGTACGTGAAGAAGAAGTGATCAACATCAATATACCGGCGGGTGTAATGGAAGGTATGCAGCTTTCGGTAGGCGGTAAGGGAAATGCTGCCCGGCGCGGCGGTGTGAACGGCGATCTGCTCGTGGTGATAGAAGAAGAACATCATCCTGAATTGATTCGCGATGACAATGATTTGATATACAATCTGTTACTTTCGGTTCCGGTGGCTACACTGGGCGGATCGGTAGAAGTGCCCACCGTAGATGGAAAAGTGAAAGTAAGCATTCCGGCCGGTACTCAACCCGGCAAAGTGCTTCGTCTGCGCGGAAAAGGTTTACCGAGTGTAAACAGCTACGGCAAGGGCGATTTGCTGGTCAATATCGGAGTATATATTCCCGAAAATCTGAGCCGTGATGAAAAACAAACGATGGAAAATCTCAACAAATCGAATAATTTCAAACCAAACTCATCGGCTGCCAAAGGATTTTTCTCCCATTTCCGGAATATGTTTGAATAATTTTTCAGAAAATAATACGCACAAAGGGTGAAATATTGCATTTCACCCTTTGTTTTTTTTTAAAAAAACATGTTGTCTAAACCTCGTTCATCAGCATTTCTTTTGCCTTCTGAAGCTCCCCGGACGTTTCACCTGCCGGATACTGCAGATCCAGTTTTTTCAGATGTTCCACTATGATTTCGCCGATTGCCACCCGGGCAAAGAACTTCTTATCAGCCGGTACCACATACCAGGGAGCATATTCGGTGGATGTTTTTTCCATCATTTCTTCGTAGGCAGCCTGAAATTCATCCCATTTAGCACGTGATTTCAGATCGTCGGAACTGAATTTCCAGTTTTTCTCTTTTTCGTTGAGTCGAGCCAGCAGCCGCTCTTTTTGTTCCTCTTTGGAGAGGTGCAGAAAAATCTTGACTATGCGGGTGCCGTTTTGATAGATATGTTTCTCGAAGTTGTTGATTTGCTCGTAGCGCTCGTTCCAGAACTTCTTATCGGCTTTTTCGGGGCTGTCGATTCCCGGAATGTTTTCACTCATCAGGTATTCGGGATTCACTTTGGTAGCCAGTACATTCTCGTAGTGCGAGCGGTTGAAAATTTCAATCATTCCCCGTTCGGGCAGGTCTTTGTAATGGCGCCACAGGTAATCGTGGTCAAGTTCCTCGCGCGATGGAGCCTTGTAGCTGTGCACCCTACAGCTTTGCGGATTCAGCCCCGACATCACATGTCGTATGGCACCGTCTTTGCCGGCAGCGTCGGGAGCCTGCAGTATGATAAGCATGGAGTAGCGGTTGTCTGCCCAGAATTTTTCCTGCAGTACTGCCAGTTCCTCAATGTTGTTTTGTAATTCTTTTACACCCTTTTTTTTCTTCAGTCCGGCAGCGTATCCGGTATCGTAATCTTTCAGTTTTACTTTACTGCCCGGTTTTACAATGAATTTATCAAAATCGAGTTTCATGATGGTAATGATTTTTTTAAGATGAACGTAATGTAGATTTATTTATTGTTAACAAATTTGAAATCAAATAGTTTAACCTGTTTTCTTTTTTCATTTCAGTCCGATCGATTCTTTTACCGGAATATTTCAACGATGATGTGAATAAAAATTACATTTTTTAGTAAATAAATCATAAATTTGATTATTTTTGCGTTGATAAATTTCCAAAAAGTAAGTAATAATCATACCATTTTCACCGATCTGACAGCTTATGTTCAAAGATTTATACCTGCGCAAAAGTCTGGCCAGCATAGAGGCACAGGCTCACGAAAACAGTTTGAGAAAACACCTCAATGTTACCAATATCATTCTTCTGGGGATTGGATGTATCATCGGAGCCGGAATTTTTGTACTCACAGGCACTGCGGCAGCGCTTCATGCCGGTCCTGCTGTATCAGTTTCTTTTCTGGTTTCAGCTTTAGGATGTTTGTTAGCGGGCTTGTGTTACGCCGAGTTTGCCTCCATGCTTCCGGTATCAGGCAGTGCTTATACCTACGGATATGCCACTATGGGTGAGTTTATCGCCTGGATTATCGGCTGGGACCTGATCCTCGAATACCTTTTCGGCTCAGCCACAGTGGCGGTAGGATGGTCGGGTTATGTGGTGAGTTTTCTGGACGACATTGGCTTGCATCTTCCGGCACAGATTTGTCAGAGCCCGTTTGCTTATGATATCAACGGGTGGCATCACACCGGTGCTATTATCAACTTCCCGGCTGTGTTTATCATAGCTCTGATGACTACCTTGCTGGTTATCGGCATCCGGGAGTCGGCTCGTTTTAATAATGTCATTGTGATGATTAAAGTCGCTGTCATTTTGCTGTTTATCGGATTTGGTATTTCATACATCAATGTAGATAACTGGACACCTTTTATTCCCGAAAATACCGGAAAATTTTCCGAATTCGGCCTAACGGGAGTATTAACCGGAGCTGCTGTTGTTTTCTTTGCTTACATCGGTTTTGATGCTGTTTCCACCACTGCACAGGAGGCCATTAATCCGCAGCGCGATATGCCGAAGGGGATTCTTATTTCACTCGCTATTTGTACCTTGTTGTATGTGGCTGTCAGTCTGGTGATGACCGGCATTGTCAATTATACCGAATTAAACGTCCCGGCACCGATAGCTGTGGCCATTGATGCTACCGGACAGGGACTTGCGTGGTTGCGACCTGTGATCAAAATAGGTGCAATTGCCGGTCTGAGTTCCGTAGTCATGGTGCTGTTACTCGGACAGTCCCGCATATTTTACTCCATGGCGCATGATGGATTGCTCTGGAAAAGCTTTGCCCGGACTCATCCGAAATTCAAAACTCCCTACATCACCAGTATCGTTACGGGATGCTTTGCCGCTTTGTTTGCCGGTTTATTCCCCATCGGGTTGCTGGGCGAACTGGTATCCATCGGCACCCTGCTCGCATTCGTAATAGTTAGTGTCGGATTGATAATTCTCCGGTACAAAGAACCCGATGCTCCCCGCACTTTCCGCACTCCCTGGGTGCCTTTCGTGCCAGTTATGGGTGCTTTAATCTGTCTGGCTCAAATGGCCGCATTGCCCAAAGATACCTGGCTGCGGCTCATAGGGTGGATGGTAATCGGCTTTGCAATCTATTTCACTTACGGCCGAAAACACAGCATAGTACGTCAGGAAGCCAAAAAGAATAAATTAATGTAGCGAATAATCACTTGCGGTACATTTTCCGTTCACACTATTTCAGACCTACTGATTCGCGTCTCCACATTTTGTATTCTCAAAATGTGGAGACGCCTCTGTGTAGTATACATTAACTCAATTTCGATAAAAAATGAATAAAAATTATCACTCTGTTATTCCGTGTGTTTTTTTATCGCCGTATTTTTTGTGAAAAGAAATATTTCCTCAGAAATCATGTTTTTTTTGTTTCTTTGGTGAAAAACAGGCTTTTAACCCCTAAGAAAAAAGTAAAGATATTGCATATAATCTATTTAATTTTTGTACCTTTGCACCCACGTTTTTTTTAATCAACATAATGTCTAACCTACTATTTATTAGTAAAAAAACAAAAATTTCAGAAATGGAAGAAAAAGAAAAATTAGCTGAAGAAGTGGCTCAAACTCCCGAAGCTGTGGAGGTAACTCCTGAAACTGCTGCTGAAGCTACTCCCGAAGCTGTGGAGGTAACTCCGGAAACTGTTGCTGAAGCAACACCCGAAGCAGAAGAAATCCAACCCGCAGAAGTTGTAGAAGCAGTAGAAGAATCAGTAGAAGAAGTGATAGAAGAAGCTCCTTCAGAAAAAAAAGAGAAAAAGCAAAAAGTGGTGTTCGAAAAACCTGCAGGTCCGGACGCCGGATTTGACTGGGATTCTTATGAAAGAGGAGATGTACTTTCCGGAAAATCTCACGATGAGCTTGAAAAAATGTATGATGAAACACTCAATGCCATCAAAGATCACGAAGTAGTGGAAGGTACCGTTATCTCTATCAACAAACGCGAAGTAGTGGTCAATGTAGGTTTCAAATCAGACGGCATCGTACCGATGAGCGAATTCCGCTACAACCCCGAACTCAAAGTGGGCGATAAGGTAGAAGTCTACATCGAAAGCCAGGAAGACAAAAAAGGGCAGCTGCTTCTTTCGCACAAACAGGCTCGTGCTACACGCAGCTGGGATCGTGTGAACTCAGCGCTCGAAAGCCAGGAAGTGGTGAAAGGCTTTGTAAAATGTCGCACAAAAGGCGGTATGATTGTAGATGTATTCGGAATCGAAGCATTCCTGCCGGGCTCACAGATTGACGTGAAACCGATCCGCGACTACGACGTATTCGTTAATAAAACGATGGAATTCAAGGTGATTAAAATCAACCAGGAATTCAAAAATGTTGTCGTTTCTCACAAAGCACTTATCGAAGAAGAAATCGAACAACAGAAAAAAGAAATTATCAGTCATCTTCAGAAAGGTCAGGTTCTCGAAGGAACAGTTAAGAATATCACCTCTTACGGAGTATTCATCGACCTTGGCGGCGTAGATGGGCTGATTCACATTACAGACTTAAGCTGGGGACGCGTATCGCATCCTGAAGAAGTGGTTACACTCGACCAGAAACTCAACGTGGTTATCCTCGATTTCGATGATGAAAAGAAACGCATCGCTCTTGGTCTTAAACAACTTTCACCACATCCGTGGGATGCTCTCAGTGCAGATCTGAAAGTAGGCGACAAAGTAAATGGAAAAGTAGTGGTGATGGCCGATTACGGAGCATTCGTTGAAATTGCACCCGGAGTGGAAGGTCTGATTCACGTATCTGAAATGAGCTGGTCACAACACCTTCGCTCTGCACAGGACTTCCTCAAGGTAGGCGACGAAGTGGAATCAGTAATTCTCACACTTGACCGCGATGAACGTAAAATGTCACTGGGCATCAAGCAGCTGAAATCCGACCCATGGAATAATATCGAAGAAAGATATCCGCTGGGAAGCAAACACAACGCTAAAGTGCGCAACTTTACCAACTTTGGAGTTTTCGTTGAAATAGAAGAAGGTGTAGATGGGTTGATTCACATCTCAGACCTGAGCTGGACAAAGAAAATCAAACACCCGTCCGAATTTACCCAGATTGGTGCCGATATCGAAGTACAAGTGCTCGAAATTGACAAAGACAACCGCCGGTTGAGTCTTGGACACAAACAGTTGGAAGAAAATCCATGGGATGCTCTTGAAAGCCTGTTTTCAGTTGACTCAATTCACGATGGAATCATCGTTGAAATGATGGACAAAGGGGCTGTCGTTTCGTTGCCTTACGGCGTAGAAGGTTTCGTAACTCCGAAACACCTGGTGAAAGAAGACGGATCACAAGCACAGGTTGAAGAAAAACTTCAGTTCAAGGTTATCGAGTTCAATAAAGATGCAAAGCGCATCATTCTTTCACACAGCCGTATTCACGAAGAAGCTAAACGAGCTGAAAAATCAGCAGAAGGTGGCGATGAAACAAAGAAAACCGCAAAACGGGTTAAGAAAGAAGAAGTTTCGGCTCCTGCAATTGAAAAAACTACCTTAGGCGACATTCAGCAACTGGCTGATCTGAAAGATCAAATGGTTAATGAAGCTGCCGTGAAACTCGCTGCCAAAGAAGCTAAGAAAGTAAAAGCTGCCAAAGAAGCTGAAACAGAAAAGGAAGCTCAAACAGTAAAAGCTGAAAAACCTGTAAAAACTGTAGCAGAAGTAACGGTTGAAAAAGAAGAGAAACCTGAAACTGAAGTAAAAGCAGACGTAACGGTAGCTGAAGTGGTTGAGGCTAAAGAGGTACCGGCTAATGCAGAAAAAACTCCAAAAGCAGAAAAGAAAGAGAAACCTGCAAAAGAGAAAGAAGCATAATTTATCCAATTAATCAAAAAAAAAGCTGTGCAATAAATTGTACAGCTTTTTTTTTGATTTTCTTTGATAATTTGTAAAAAAAAATGTATGTTTGCATACTTATTCAACACTAAAAACAAACAGATATGAAAAAATTACTAATTTTATCACTTGGATTGCTGCTTATGTATTCCTGCAGCAACAATCCGCAAAGTATGGCCGAAAAGGGTGTAACAAAGTACCTGAAAAACAGCATTGCAAAATATGAGCCTGTTTCGTTCGGAGCATTGGATACCATTACCGTGGGTGAAGATCCGGCTTACATGGCCGCAAGAGATTCGATGAAAATCTATATGGATGGACTCAAAGAAACGGCAGATCAGTTCAAACTTGCTGATAATCAGAAAAATGCCAAAAGATTAAAAGCAGTGATGGCTGACTTTGAGAAATTCTACGAAGGTAAAAAATTCAAAATCAATCATAAATACAAAGCCAATACAGCTGAAGGCAAAAATGAAGAAATCGATAAGGATTTTTTCCTGAACAGTATGTACGAAGTGGTAGAATAATTCCAATAAATATCAAAAAAAAATGAAGGAAGGATTAGCAGCAAGTTAATCCTTCCTTCGTTTTTACCGGGTGGAGATTACCGGACTCGAACCGGTCACCTCGACACTGCCAGTGTCGCGCTCTAGCCAGATGAGCTAAACCCCCGTTTTTGGAAATTGAACTGCAAAGATAATCATTTTCGGAAATAAATTCGTAATTTTGTTCGAAAATATATCAAAAAAAATATGCTGATTTACAACACCACTTATCTGATAGCCGACCGTAAGTTCGGTCCCTGGATCAAATGGCTTCACGAAATTCACATTCCGTTTATGCTCAGCTGTGGATTCAGCAATCCGCTCGCAGCCAAAATTCTCACAGCCGATTCCGAGCAGGAAGGCACTTCCATTGCTGTGCAGTTTCAGATTCAGAATTTTCAACTGTTGAAGATTTGGGATGAGGAAAATGCAGAAGCTATTCTGAATGATCTTTCTGAAAGGTTTGGATCGGAAGTATTATCGTTTGCTACTGTTATGGAAATACTGTAAGCCATGGTAAAAGATCAGATAATCTTAGGAATCGACCCCGGAACCACCGTAATGGGTTACGGTATTATCCGCGTGAGTAAAAATCAGCCCGAGATGATGGCCATGGGTGTGCTTGAACTCAGGAAATACATCGACCATTATCACAAGCTTCAGAAAATATTCAGCCGGACACTCTCGCTTGTCGACGAGTACAAACCGGATAGTCTGGCTATTGAAGCTCCTTTCTTCGGTAAGAATGTGCAATCCATGCTGAAACTTGGCAGGGCACAGGGAGCAGCCATTTCGGCTGCTCTGTACCGGGATCTGCCGGTATATGAATATGCTCCGCTTAAAATCAAAATGGCAATTACAGGTAACGGAAGAGCCGCGAAAGAACAGGTAGCAGATATGCTTCGACGCTATCTGAGAATTTCGCAGGAAGAAATGTTGCCTCAACTCGATGCAACCGACGGGCTCGCAGCTGCTTATTGTCATTTTCTGCAACTGGGCACTCCATTTCAGGAAAGTGAATACAAAAGCTGGAAAGATTACGTCAGCAAAAACGAGCAGAAAGTGAAAAACAC
>ERZ1645189.302-NODE-302-length-11084-cov-6.361955_pt1 | contig 11084 bp, 8 predicted proteins | sample MGYA00575350_ERZ1645189 | MGnify/ENA primary metagenome ERZ1645189 (study PRJEB40845, sample SAMN11283421) | freshwater sediment metagenome | isolation source: river sediment | host: Sediment | place: India: Jajmau, Kanpur | collected 2015-12-17 ...
GCGGTGTGACCGGAGATCTGGTGGGCTTGACGGCAGCTTTGTATCAACGCGGCATCCCAGTGGTGCAAGTGCCAACCACGCTCTTAGCAGCGGTGGATTCATCCGTGGGGGGGAAAACAGCGGTCAATTTACCCCAGGGTAAGAACCTGGTAGGTAGCTTTTGGCAACCGGCATTGGTGGTCTGCGACCCTAACGTATTCCAAACTTTAACCCCTGAACTTTGGCTCGATGGTATGGGAGAAGTGATCAAGACCTTCCTTTTGGGCGATGCGGTGTCTTTTGAGCGCTTGGTGCTTGAGGGCAAAAATTTCCCAGTGGAAGAGATGATTCAGCGCTGTGTGCAGATCAAGGCAGCCGTTGTTTTAGCCGATGAGCGGGAGGAAGATGGTCGTCGGTTGCTCAATTTGGGGCATACCATTGGCCATGCCTTAGAGCAGGTGAGTGGGTATTCGGTGGATCATGGGCAGGCGGTTGCATACGGGATATTTGTTATTTATCGTATTGCAGCAAGCTTACGTGTTTGTTCGGCTGAATTGGCAAACAAGGTAGAAGCCCTCTTGCGCAAATTCGGATTCCCTCTACACTATGAGTTTTCTGTAGAGGCCTTAACTCTTGCCATGGTGCAAGATAAAAAACGCCAGGGTGAAAGCATCACCGTTGTGCTACCGGAAGCGGTGGGAAGCTGCCGGTTGCATACCCTGCCCTTAGAGAAATTCCGTGACCTCGTAACGGAGGCCTTATATAAGGCAGGCGAACCACTATGATTCGCAACATTGAGCCGGGGTTTTTACGTGGTGAGATTCAAATACCGGTTTCTAAATCGCAAGCCCACCGAGCCCTATTGGCCGCGGCTTTGGCAGACGGCCCCACCGTAATCAATGGGGTAGGCTCTGGCCAAGATGTGTTAGCAACGAAAGCATGTTTACAAGCCTTAGGTGCTGAGATACACGATTTGCCTAATAAACGGTTTCGAGTGAAGCCCATTCCACAAGCCGAGCTACATAATCTTCGTGAAAAAGAAGTGAACCTTCAGTGTGGAGAATCGGGAACCACGTTACGCTTATTATTACCGGTGGTCAGTGCTTTGGGAATTTCCTCTTTCTGGACGGGAGAGGGTAATCTTCCTGCCAGACCCTTAGCTGATTTAGTTCAAGCCCTTACTGGGCAGGGTGTCCAGATTCAACCCGAATCCTTACCCTTCCATTTAACCGGGCAGTTACAGCCGGGTCTTTTTGTCTTGCCGGGGCATATCAGTTCGCAGTATTTTAGTGGCTTGCTCTTTGCTTTACCCTTGCTTATGGGCGAAAGTGATGTACAAGCATCCACACCGATCGAATCTTTGGGCTATGTGCAGATGACTCTACAAGTGTTGCGTAGCTTTGGTATTCAGGTAGAAGAGACCGAACAGGGGTATCGCATTCCGGCGTCGCAGCATTACATTTCCCCGGGTAGCTTTTTGGTGGAAAGTGATTGGTCGAATGCCGCCTTTTGGTTGGTGGCTGCCGGGTTTTCTCCCCAAGGTTTGCGGTTTACAGGGTTAAGTTCGTCAAGTTTGCAGGGCGACCGAGCAATCGTTTCAGTTTTAGAACAATGGGGTGCTGTGGTTACCTGGCAGGGGCATACCTTAACTGTGCGAAAGGGTTCAAAAAAACCTTTGCATCTTTCGTGCGAACAGATCCCCGACTTGGTGCCAATCTTAGCTGTTTTGGCAGCCTTTACACCGGGGTTCAATCGGTTGAGTGGCTTACAGCGCTTGCAATATAAGGAAAGCAACCGTATTCAAGGTGTTTTAGCGTTGGTCCAAAACATTGGCGGAAAAGCCGAATACAACGTTAAAGAAGATTGCCTGTTCATTTTTGGGCAAGAGAGTTTGCCGGGAGGTCTAGTTGACAGTTTGCGAGATCATCGCTTGGTCATGGCGGCCGCCGTAGCTGGCTTATTATGTACTGAGGGTGTGCAGATCAAAGGTGCAGAATCGGTAGCCAAATCGTATCCGGATTTTTTCAAAGATTGGCAGAGCGTAGGAGGGGTTTCATATGTCATCGCAAATGGGAAATAGCTTGCGCTTCTCCCTCTTTGGCGAGTCTCATGGCGCAGGGGTCGGTGTACTAATCGAAGGCTTACCGGCAGGAGTGCGCATCGATGAAGAAGTAATCAATTTATTCTTGAAACGCCGCTCTCCCGGGCAGCGTTCTGCCACCTCAGCAAGGATCGAGACCGATTCGTATCTGCTACAATCGGGGGTTTATCAAGGGGTTACTACCGGTGCACCCTTAGTGGCGTTTTTTCCCAACCATGATGTTCGTTCACAAGATTACGAAGCGTTTCGACACACCCCACGTCCTTCGCATGCCGATTACCCCGCCATGTTGCGCTATGACGGTTTTAACGATCTACGGGGTGGTGGTCATTTTTCAGCGCGCCTCACTGCACCTTGGTGTTTTGCGGGTGCCCTAGCTCTACAAATATTGGGAGAGAAAGGCGTTGTTATAGGCAGTCACATTGCCCAAGTGGGTTCTTTCAAAGATGAGGGGTTTGATCCGGTCGCGGTGTCGAAGGAGCAATTACAGGAGTTAAGTCAGGCAGCTCTGCCTTTTATACAGGAAGAAGTCCATCAGTCCATTTTAGATGCTGTCAGCCAAGCTGCCTCCGATGGTGACTCCTTAGGGGGTATCATCGAAGCAGCTGCGGTGGGTTTTCCCGGTGGATTTGGGAATCCGATTTTCGAGAATTTGGAAAGCCGTTTAGCGTATGCTCTTTTTGCCATTCCCGGAGTCAAAGGAGTGGAATTCGGCAGTGGATTCCAAGCAGCTCAAATGCAAGGCAGTGAACACAATGACCCTTGGGTGTTTCAAGAGAATCAAGTGATAACCAAGACCAATCATCATGGCGGGATCTTGGGTGGCATCAGCAGCGGTATGCCTATCATCTTGCGAGTGGCTTTCAAACCCACCGCCTCCATTGCCAAAGAGCAGCAAACAGTGGATTTACAAGAACACAAAGCAGCCACATTACGAATTACGGGTCGTCATGATCCTTGTATTACCTTGCGCGCCGCACCGGTGGTGGAAGCTGCCATGGCCATGGTGCTTTTAGATGTGATTCTCGAAGGAGGTCGCTAAGATGGATTTACAAACGTTTCGCCTCATGCTAAACCAAATAGACGATCGCATGGCGGAGCTGTTTGTGCAACGCATGAACATTGTCAACGAAATTGCTTTGTGGAAACAGCAACAAGGGGTGCCGGTTTTAGATCGCAGTCGGGAAGAGAGTGTCATGAATCGATTAACAGAAGCTCATCCGGAGCACTCCGAATCCATCCGTCAATTATATGAGGGGATTTTTCAAACCTCGCGAGAGGCACAAACACAAATACTTCATAGCTCGTTTGGCCTTTTGGGGCATCCTTTGGGCCACAGTCTTTCGCCAGCCATTCATGCAAAACTGGGTTCGTATCCCTATCGCTTGTTCGATATTTCACCCGACAAACTACCTGGTTTTCTACAAGAGGGGTTGTTTGCAGGGCTAAATGTAACCATCCCCTATAAACAGGAAATCCTGTCTTATTGCCAAACGATTAGCCCTTTGGCGAAACGAATTGGTGCCGTTAATACCATCGTCAGACACTCGGATGGCTCGCTTCATGGAGATAATACCGATTATTTTGGCATGCAAATGGCCTTACAACAAGCAAACATGTCACTAAAGGGGCGAAAAGTTCTGATATTAGGTGGAGGAGCAACTTCTCGAACTGCTCAGGTGGTTGCAGAAGAGGGAGAAGCCAAGGAAATTGTCAAGGTCACACGTCAGGGACCTATTGATTATGATAATGTAGATTCGTATCGGAATTTTGAAGTGATTATTCAGACCACACCGGTCGGAATGTACCCAAACAACGGGGAGCAATTAATTGATCTACAGATGTTTCCACATTGTGTCGCTGTGTTCGATGTGGTGTATCATCCCTTAAAAACATCCCTTCTCTTGCAAGCAGAAGAATTAGGAATCCCATACGAGAACGGATTGACCATGTTGGTCGCACAAGCCGTGAAAGCTTCAGAGCAATTCACCGGAAGAAACCTAGCAAATATCTCCATAAACGAAATGACCGCTTCTTTGAAAAGCGAGATGCAGAATGTGGTTCTCATTGGCATGCCGGGTTGTGGTAAAACGACGTTAGGGCGAATCCTAGCCGAGAGACTCCATCGGCCTTTTTTTGACAGTGATGAGATATTAATGGAAGAACTAGGAAAAACCCCGGCCGAAGTGATTACACAGTTGGGAGAAGAAACATTTCGAAAGGCAGAATCCGAAGTGATCTCGCGGCTTGGAAAAGGCAAGGGTTCTGTAATAGCAACCGGAGGAGGTTCGCTTCTACGAAAAAGCAATCAAAAGGCATTACGGCAAAATGGTTTTCTTGTTTGGGTTCAACGCGAGTTGCCATTGTTATCTCGGGAAGGACGACCTTTGTCGGGGGATGTACTCCAATTACAGAAACTGTATGAGAAAAGAGAACCCTTGTATCGAGGGTGTGCCGATGCAGTGGTTGAGAACAACTCTTCCCCGGTGCAAGCAGTCGAACAGATACGGGAGGTTGTACTATGAGATTTCTCGTTTTGAATGGTCCTAATCTCAATCTATTAGGGTTGCGCGAGCCTTTAGTCTATGGCAGCCAAACCTATGAGGATCTACTAACATTTGTAATGAACTCCGCAAAAAATCTATCTGTTGATGTGGACTGTCGTCAAACCAATCATGAAGGCGTTTTGGTGGACTGGATACAAGAAGCCCGACTGAATTACGATGGCATTATCATCAACCCTGCAGCGTACACTCACACATCGATTGCCATCTTAGATGCACTACTGGCTGTGAAGCTTCCAGCCGTTGAGGTGCATTTAAGCGATACACAAAAGCGTGAGATGTTTCGAAAGCAGTCCTATGCCGGACTTGCCTGTCAAAAAACCTTTCAAGGATTCGGTTTCGAAGGGTATCGCTTGGCTATGGAATGGTTGAAACATCACTTGGAACAGAAAAATCAAACAGGAAATGCCATAGAGATTCGCCCATACAAGGATACAGATTGGGAGCATTTACAACGAATTCATGACGCGGCTCGTCAGCAGGAATTGGCACGTTGTGGTTATTTGGAGGGTTATACGAATTTATTAGCCACTTTTGAAGAGGAAAACTTGTTTGAAGGACAAGTTGCGGTACTGCTACTCCATGAAGTTCCTCGGGGGTTTGTCGCTTTTACCAATCACGAAATCACTTGGTTTTATGTAGAACCCGGATATCAGCGCCGCGGATTCGGCAAAAAGCTATTGTATTACACACTGCAACATACACATAGACCTTTATCGGTTTGGGTTCTGCATGGAAACCTTCCTGCAATCTCCCTTTACGAATCCATGGGTTTTGCCTTTATGGAAGAAAAGAAAGGACCGCTGCATCGTCCACAATCTCAGCCCATCTCAGCCATTGGCTTACGATATTGTCTCATGGGATAGTTTGCAGGATTTACAGCTTCTTTTGCAGAATTAAAAAGGTCAGTAATTTCTCTGCTTTGCAGAGGTAAAGGAGCGATGAAGATGAGCCATCCGGTGACAGCAGTCATTTTTGAAGGCGGAAATCCCACCAGTATGGTGGAGCTCAGTATGTTGGGTGTACGCAAGGCCATCTGCTTGGATAATATCGAAACATTGATTCAACATCCCGATTATGATCGGGTGTTTCTTGCGACCAATTATTCGGATTTAGCTTTGGAAGCCAAAGCGATGGGAGCGCAAGTTATCGATACTACAGGCTGGAAACCGTTTCACTTCGGCAAGGCACTCCAACGAGTCATTCGCGAGAACCCCATGGAGCGTGTGCTGTATTTTAGTGGGGCCAGTTCCCCTTTAATCAGCATCGATGAATTTACCGATATAGCTAAAGTACTTAACGATAACGAAAAAGTCGTTTATGTGAACAATGTTCAGTCCGCCGACATCGTTGGTTGGCATCCGGCCAATATTTTGCTAGAAATGGATCCTCCCGATATGGACAATGCATTGGGGTTTCAGATTCGATATCAAAAACATTTGACCCGGTTGCTAATGCCTCATTCCCCCGGGATACATTTTGATGTGGATACTCCAACCGAGATTCTCTTTTTGAAACTGATGCCCAATTTAGGGCGTCGAACCCGTCAAGCGGTAGACGCCATGGATTGGTCAACCGAAACCTTGGAACGGGCTTGGAACGTCTTATCCCGTAAAGGGGAGGTCCCTAGTGTATGGGTCAGCGGTCGGGTAGGCGCACCATTGATTGCTCATTTTAATTTACATTTGCGTGCTAGGTTGCGTGTGCTTTCAGAAGAGCGCGGAATGAAGGCCATGGGATTGGAAGCCGAAGGGAAAGTCCGATCTTTTTTAGCAGCTTTTATTGAAGTGGCCGGGATTGACACCTTCTTCAAATGGGTCAGCGAGAATTCCGATGTTGCATTCATCGACACACGGGTGATTTTTGCGCACATGAAATTACATGCCAGTGAACACGACCGTTTCAATTCCGATTTAGGGAACTGGGAAATCATTGAAGACCCCTTCATTCGAGAGTTCACCAAAGTGGCAAAAGAAGCTCCGATTCCCATTGTTTTAGGTGGACATACCCTGATTTTAGGCGGATTATGGGCTATGGTCGATGAAATCCGTTATCAACGAGCCCTGCATCGCAGCGCTAAAGGAGAGTAAGCATGTTTGGTTTTGTTAAAAAAATCTTTGGAGATCCCAATCAAAAAGAACTGGACAAGCTGCAACCGTCTATGAAGAAAATCAATCAGTTGGAAGCAGCGATGAAGTCCTTACCGGATGAAGGGTTAAAAGCGAAAACGCTGGAGTTTAAAGCACGGCTGGTAGCCGGTTCAACTTTGGACGATTTGCTACCCGAAGCATACGCCGTGGTGCGCGAAGCAGCAATTCGCGTGATTGGGCAACGGGCTTTTGACACTCAGATGTTGGGCGCGATTGTCTTGCATCAGGGTCGTATTGCAGAAATGAAAACCGGTGAAGGCAAAACCTTGACCTCTGTTTTCTCGGCGTACTTGAATGCACTAACAGGAAAAGGTGTACATATCGTTACGGTCAATGAATATTTAGCCAAACGTGACTGTGCCTGGATGGGAGAAATTCACCGTTTCTTAGGTCTGACTGTCGACGTTCTGTATCACGATTTGGACTATACCGGTCGTAGAAAAGCGTATTCCGCTGACATTACTTACGGTACAAATTCAGAATTCGGCTTCGATTATTTGCGGGATAACATGGTGGTGTATCAGCAAAACATGGTGCAACGGCCGTTAAATTATGCCATCGTCGATGAAGTCGATAGCATCCTAATCGATGAAGCCAGAACACCTTTAATCATCAGTGGCCAAGGAGATAAGTCGACGGATCTGTACGGTAAATTCGCACAAATCGCTCGCGGTCTGCGAGTAGAAGAGGATTACACGGTTGACGAAAAGGCGCGTACGATTTCAACCACAGAAAGCTGCGTTAGCAAGGTTGAGCGACTTTTGGGAATTGACAACCTCATGGCACCGGAGAACAGTGAGTTATATCATTTTCTGGTGAACGCCATTAAAGCCAAAGCGTTGATGATTTTGGATGTCAATTATGTGGTGAAAGAAGACCAAGTCATTATCGTTGATGAGTTTACCGGACGCCTAATGTTTGGTCGTCGTTTCAGTGACGGGTTGCATCAAGCCATTGAAGCGAAGGAAGGCGTTACTGTAGAACGCGAGAATCAAACTCTGGCAACCATCACCATCCAAAATTTCTTCCGTATGTATAAGAAACTTGCTGGTATGACCGGTACTGCCGAAACAGAAGAAGCAGAATTTCGAGCCATTTATAAAATTGATGTCGTCGTCATTCCTACCAACAAACCAATGATTCGCCAGGACTTAGCAGATTTGGTCTATAAGACCGAAATGAACAAATTTCAAGCTGTTGTCGAAGATGTAGTACAGCGACATGCGTTAGGGCAGCCCGTTTTGGTTGGAACCATTTCCATAGAGAAATCCGAATATTTATCGAAGTTACTCGTTCGACGCGGTATCCCTCATCAAGTCTTAAATGCCAAATTTCACGAGAAAGAAGCCGAAATCGTAGCCCAAGCCGGACAAAAAGGGACGGTCACCATTGCTACGAACATGGCAGGACGCGGAACCGATATTCTCTTAGGCGATGGCGTGGTAGACTTAGGCGGCTTGCATATCATAGGTACCGAACGGCATGAATCTCGACGAATTGATAATCAATTACGGGGACGTTCTGGTCGTCAAGGGGATCCGGGTTCCAGCCAGTTTTATATCTCTCTCGAGGATGATCTGATGCGTTTGTTTGGTGGGGACAGAGTATCTGCTCTTATGGAAACCTTTAAGGTGGAAGACGATATTCCCATTGAACACCCGATTTTAAGCAAAGCCATTGAGAACGCACAGAGAAAAGTGGAGGCACGGAACTTCGATATTCGTAAACACGTCTTACAATATGATGATGTTATGAACAAGCAACGAGAAATCATTTACGGTCAACGTCAGCAAGTATTACGAGGGGAAGAGCTAAAAACTGTCATCATAGGCATGGTTCGAAACGTGTTAACGGAGAAAGTAGACCTGTTCTGTAATGAGCATACGAAGCCGGAAGAATGGGATCGCACCTCTGCTCAACGGTCACTCATGGAGGTCTTGCCGGCAACAGTGGAGCCACAGGTTCAAGAAATACTCCAAAGTAATCGACGCGCGGAGATGTTGGAAGAGCTCGAGGCTTTATCCGATGAAGAGTATGAACGCCGGGAAACGGAGTTCGGCTCTGAAATCATGCGACAACTGGAACAAATGATACTGCTGCGCACGGTAGATACCAAATGGATGAAGCATTTAGAGGATATGACAGAGTTGCGTACTGGAATTGGCTTACGCGCCTATGCTCAGCAAGATCCTTTACAGGCGTATCAGGTAGAGGGTTTCGAAATGTTTGACGATATGATTCGCAATATACAGCACGATGTGGTCAGACAAATGTATCAGGTGCAAATACGAGTTAGCCAAGAACCCATCCAAAGGGAACAAGTGGCGAAGCCGATGGATCCTGCTCAAATGCCCTCGGATTCGAAGCGAACACCTGTCAAGAAAACAGCTGCGAAAGTGGGACGAAATGATTCTTGTCCTTGTGGTAGTGGCAAGAAATATAAGCATTGTTGCGGAAAATAAGTTCTCCTATCGCGAAAGGTGTGTAGAACATGTTAGAAGACATTAGAAAAGAGCTCGCGTTCATACCGAATCGATTGGATGAGCTGAGGAGGTCTCTTTGACTACGATTTAAAAAAGAATAGCTTCCTTGGCATGCAAGAAGAGATTCAGAACGAAAACTTTTGGAATGATCCGGAAGCAGCACAAAAGAAAATCTCTGAAAGCAATACACTTAAAAGCCAACTCGATGCGTTTGATGAGTTGCTCCATAGTTTTCAAGAATCGCAAGATCTCATCGCCATGTTAGACGAACATGAGGATCCGGAGTGGTTGAAAGAATTACAACAGGTTCATAAACGGCTATTGGCTAATCTGGAGTCGTTGGAGCTCAGCACTTTGTTGTCGGAACCCTATGACCACAATGATGCTATTATGACCATTCACCCGGGTGCAGGGGGTACCGAATCACAAGATTGGGCAGAAATGTTGTTGCGCATGTATTTGCGTTATGCCGAAAATTGTGGTTATAAGGTGGAGACGGCCGATTATCAAGGTGGGGATGAAGCAGGCATTAAAAGTGTTACCTTTTTTGTTCGTGGTGAGAAGGCCTACGGTTATCTAAAATCCGAAAGTGGTGTTCATCGTTTAATACGCATATCCCCTTTTGATACATCGGGGCGTAGACATACTTCGTTTGCTGCGGTGGAGGTTTTGCCGGAAATCGATGATGCCATTGAAGTCCATGTGAAGGCAGAGGATTTAAAAATTGATGTCTATCGAGCAGGTGGTGCCGGAGGACAGAATGTTAACAAGGTGGAGACAGCCATCCGCATTACACACTTACCCACGGGTATTGTAGTAACCTGCCAAAACGAGCGTTCGCAGCATGCAAACCGCCAAATGGCCATGCGAATCTTGAAGGCGCGCTTGTATGAGCGGGAGAGATTGGCTCGAGAAGCAGAAGCCAGTCAGGTACGCGGGGGTAAATCCGATATTGCTTGGGGAAGCCAAATTCGCTCATATGTGTTACACCCATATAATATGATTAAGGATCACCGCACTGGAGTAGAAGTGGGGAACACTCAAGCGGTCTTAAATGGCGAGTTAGAGCCGTTTGTCCAAGGGTATTTGCGTTGTTTGGCTACGGGTCAGTGGTTGGAGAAAGAATAGAGAGGATGATTTGATGTCCAGGAAATGGTTTTGGCTCGTAGGCTTACTTTGTTTGGGCATGGTTTTTTTTCAGGCGCAGGCTACGACTCCACAGGATCCGCTGATTTCCTTAAGTTATTTAGAACTGCGACTCAATACACTTCGTGAAGAAGTGAAAAGTTGGATCCAAGAGGCCATGGAATCGGCGAATACTCCTCAAACCCCGACAGAACCGACTACCCCCGGGGAACCCCTTCCGGAAACACCTGGGACAGATCCGGTCGTAGTACCAACTCCGGAACCAACCCCTACGTGGGAAGTGATTTCTATGAAAGTAGGTGAAACACTGATCGCCGAGGGAGGATGTGAAATTATTCTTCGAGCGGGTAAGGCGTATGCGATTGCATCCATCAATGGGGGAATCGCCAATCTGACACAAGGTGTGGATTTAACAACCGGGAAGGAAATCCCTACCAATCATTTGCTTTTAGTCCCTCGAAGTGATGGACGTGGTATGAAGATATTGGATTTATCGTATTTGATGATTAAAGGGAAATACACGATACAAGCCACACCATAGACATTATTCACTATACAGTAGACATGTTTTTATATAGGGACAGACCCCACTCGGAAATTTCCGAGTGGGGTCTGTCCCTTTTGGAGAATGGATGGATTAGTGAAACGAAAAAAAGCGTCG
>ERZ1645189.305-NODE-305-length-10974-cov-5.207162_pt1 | contig 10974 bp, 10 predicted proteins | sample MGYA00575350_ERZ1645189 | MGnify/ENA primary metagenome ERZ1645189 (study PRJEB40845, sample SAMN11283421) | freshwater sediment metagenome | isolation source: river sediment | host: Sediment | place: India: Jajmau, Kanpur | collected 2015-12-17 ...
GGTTATAGGGAGCGTTGTACGGACTTTCGTTGGCATCCAGATACACCGATGCTTCTCCCTTAAACTCGTCGCGCGCACAGGAATAAGGCTCCAGCGATTGGATATTTTTGCGGAGAAGCCCCCTCAATTCCCAGAAAGGGGATTTTTCCAGGCGTTCTTCAGAATTTTTACTATCGGTTTTTTTATCCATAAAATCAGATTAATCAAAAAAAAACATAATAATCACAGTTCAGGCTTTTCTATCCTCACTTTCACTGCATTGGCATGTGCCTGAAGTCCTTCATTTTCAGCCATCAGAATTATGGCATTGCTGAGGTTGGTCAGTCCGTCGGGAGTGAGCTGCTGAAAGGTAATTTTCTTCAGAAAACTGTCCAGATTTACGCCGCTGTACGCTTTCGCAAAACCGTGTGTAGGCAGTGTGTGGTTTGTTCCGGAAACATAATCACCGGCACTTTCCGGACTCATATTACCTAAAAAGACTGAACCCGCATTGATAATGTGTTCAGCTACAACCATATAACTGCGAGTAGAAATAATCAAATGCTCCGGTGCATACTCGTTGGTGATGGCAATGGCTTCATCCAGCGATTTTACAAGGATTATTTTGCTGTTTTCGAGCGCTTTGCGGGCTGTTTCTTTTCTCGGAAGTTTTTCTATCTGTATTTCTATCTGCCGGAGTACTTCGTCCATCAGATTTTCGGACGTGGTGACCAGTATGGCCTGACTGTCGGCGCCGTGTTCTGCCTGTGAGAGCAGGTCTGAAGCCACATAGGCTGCACTGGCAGTTTCGTCGGCAATAATTTCCACTTCCGAAGGTCCTGCCGGCATATCGATGGCGGTATCGGTGAGCGAAACGAGCTGCTTGGCTGCCGTGACATACTGATTGCCCGGACCGAAGATTTTATACACTTTCGGAATGCTTTCGGTGCCGTAAGCCATGGCTGCAATAGCCTGAGCACCCCCTGCCTTGAAGATGCGGTGAATACCGGCCACCTGAGCGGCATAAAGTACGGCAGGATGAATTTTTCCATCCATACCCGGAGGTGTACAGAGGATAACTTCTTTGCATTCAGCTATCTGAGCGGGTATGCCCAGCATGAGCACAGTAGAAAACAACGGCGCACTGCCACCCGGTACATAAAGACCTACTTTTTCGATGGGAACTGCTTTCTGCCAGCAGTAAACGCCTGGCGAGGTCTGTATCTCGGTATATTCGCGCTGCTGCTCGGAGTGGAATTTCCAGATGTTTCGGCGTGCCATTTCGATGGCTTGTTTCAGTTCTACCGAAACAGCTTTTACCCCTTCAGCTATTTCTTCTTTCGTAACTTCAGGTACTTTCACGTCCACTTTGTCGAATTTCAGGGTGAAATTTCGCAGCGCGGTATCGCCCTGCTCCCGGACTTCGTCGAGCGTCATTTTAACCTGGTCATAGAGCGATGCTACATCCAGCGATGGCCTTTTGAGTAGCTCTGCCCACTGTTCTCTGGCGGGATATTTGATAAGTTGCATACAGTTAATTTTAAAAATGAATTAGAAACGAACTACAAATTCGAGCACCAGTTTATCATCGCTGTTCACATGATTTGCAGCATAGTAATATTTTTCGTAGTTGAGCCGTATATCATTCTGAAACGGTTTGCCCAGGCTGAAGGTGATGCCGCCGGTCAGACGTTTGCTTGCCACATCGTCTGTTTGATATACATTGCCTTCGGAGGGCTTCCCCTTGTTGTTATCGGTCATGGAGTCGAAACGGACAAGCGGTGTGATTTTTTTCAGAAAGCGTTTGTTAGTCCATATATCGTAAACGGCAAATACAGAATATGATTTGGTAGCCGGAAAAACCTCACCCTGATAGGTTTTATAAATGTATTCTCCCTCCAGATGCAGGTTGGAGAAATTGGCGTATGCTCCTACGTCGTACAGGTTCATCCGGAGATTATCCGGCATGACCGAATTGTAGTTCAGACTGATTTCCATATATTCTGTCGGGAAAATCTCCATCCTGAATGCGTAATTCATCGATTTCTGCCAGTCTTGCTGGTTGTAGAGTCCGTCGCCGTTGTACACTCCGGCCTGAAAATCAAAAGGAAGGGCTTTCCGGTTCGAAAACATCAGTGTAGCTCCCACATCTCGCAGTCCGCTGACCAACTGTTTACCCACAAACGAACGGTTGGCAAAGTAAAGCTGATGAGGAGAACGCAGATTATCCGTTCCGAAGGGAATTTTTTGCTGTCCGATAGTAAAATTGAACCAATCCACAGGTTTCAGCCGAACATAGGCGTCGAGCATTTTGGTTTCTCCCTCGTCCGAAAGATCAATTTCAGCTTTGTAGGAAGTAACGGGGCTCAAACTGCCGTTGATGCTGAAGCGGGCACTCCGGATCTGAAAGCGGGAAGCATCCAGGCTGGTGTTGTATTCATATTTTGCCCGTATTGTTCCTTCAATGCGTGGCAGGTACTTTTTCAGCGAATCCGTTTCGGAGGCTGTGAGGCCTGCTACAATCATCAGAAGTGATATAGCCGTGATTATACGTTTGATAAACATAGAGTTTCAGCGTTTTTTTCAGAATCCGAAATCACTCCATTTTTCGTAGAGTTCCTGCATACTATGGAGTACCAGATCGGCACCGTTTTCAGTCAGCACATTACTGTCAAGCGGGCCTGTATTGACCCCGATAGTGAAAATACGCGCGGCTACAGCTGCCTGTACGCCCATCGGAGCATTCTCTATCACCACGGCTTCCCAGGGTTTGACGCCCGCTTTCTGCAGTGCTTTGAGGTACGGCTCGGGGTGAGGTTTGCCTTGCGTTACGTCAAAAGCCGAAATAATGTTCTCTTTTTCAAAAATGCCGGGAAAATGATCCTTCAGACTGTCGAGCAGGGTGGGCTGAGCCGAGCCCGTGACTACGAAGATGCGGTATCCTTTTTCCTTGATTTTCTTCAGCATTTCCAGTGCATACGGCATTGTGCCTATAGCTCCGAGCTCTTCGAAATACTGCGCTTTGAGTCGGTAAATGTCTTGTTTCTCGGCTTCGGTGGCTTCGCGGCCATTGAGGCGCACGAATACGCCGTTGATGGTTGCAGTGCCCGTCTTTCCTTCGTTCATATAAGCCTCTTGCTCCGAAAATTCCAGCCCAGATTCGTTCATGGCTTTGACCCAGGCTACGGAGTGGTGGGGCATGGAATCGAACAGCACGCCGTCCATATCGAAGAAAACAGCTTTCAGACTGAGTTCACTGAAATGATTTTTGCTCAGGTAATTGTCAATGGCTTTTTCAATCATCATTTTTTTTGTTTTTGCAAAGATACAAAAAATCTTTTTTCAGACAGTTGTATGTCTGATGCTTATAGCACAAAGTATAATTTATCTGAAAGAAATTGCCTTTACTGTTTTGTTTTCAGCAAAAAAGCAGTAAATTTGCACCCACAAAATGTGAACGGGATGTGGCGCAGTTGGTAGCGCGCTACGTTCGGGACGTAGAGGTCGCAGGTTCGAGTCTTGTCATCCCGACTGAAAAGAGAATCATTCCGTTGGTTCTCTTTTTTTTTATTTATTTAAATCAATTTTAACTAAAATGAACCTCTTACGGCCCGGTTTTTGATGCTGTTCGGGTGATTTTTTTCCAAATAAAAGAAAATGCATTATGAAACGTAAATTGTTTTTTCCGGTTTTACTGATAGCACTCGTTGTTGCCATGAACAGCTGCAAACTGGGCAACGACTCCAATTATTCTCCCCGTCTTACACTGATGAACCCTGCTCTGATCAATACCGACAGTACCCTTCGGATGAGCTATACGAACGAGGGCAATATCAAGTTTGATTCCCTGCATGTAAATGATACAGTGACAATCAGTGTTATCGGTGAGGGTTTTACGAATAACCTCACCGCATTCGAATATGAAGTGACCAATCCGGGAGATATTGAAGTGATCATTCCCGATTCTATCAAAACTTTCTTCGAATCCCGCTCCGACTTTGTAAAAGGAACTCTTTACTTTACACCGAAAATCGTATGGATGAACATTCCGTTTAAATTTGTGGCAAAAAAAACCAGCGATAAGGTGAAACTCAACTTTCTGCTTGAGTCTGATGCAAAAAATGTTAGCAACCTTTACGGATTGCAGATTGAATTTCCCGTTAAACCCTGATTTTGTGAAATCAGGAATAAAAAAACCATTTGGAGTGATTCAAATGGTTTTTTTTATTCTTTTAAAAACAACTGACCTGTAAGCATGTCATCCGGAATAAATTACGGGTTTCAGAATGATACGGAAGTGACTGTTCCCGAAGAACTTAAAGTACCTGATTTTTTTGATGTTCCCGGAGTATAAGTTCCTCCGGTGTAAAGTCCCGCGGTGTTAGTTGCAGATGAATACGAACCTCCTGTGTAGATGGTGTATGATGCTTCTTTGGTCATTTTCGGAGTGGATAACAGGAATTTGTAGGCACCATATTTCGGTTTGAAGGTAATCACGTCGGTAGAATTTATTCTGATATCAATCAACGTAGCTGATGAAATCATTGAACCGGATGAAACATACATGTTCGGTTGTGTGGAGGTTACGCTCATCGATTTTGTCATGCTGGAGTTCGAACCGGCTCCGATGAAAACCCCTCCGTTCATGTTGAAATTGTCATTGTAGTCCACAGCTTCTTCCACTCCTGTAGAAGGACCGTTGACTATTGCGGTTCCTCCGGTCATTATTATACTGCCGTTACTGTCAATGCCATCACCGTTGGTACAGGTGGCTATCAGTGTGCCTGAGTTAATGTATAAGCAACTTCCATCGGGTGTTTCCACACCTCCGCTTCTTGTTCCTTTAGTTGTGTTGATGGCGTCGTTACTGGCCAATACATCTGCATATGCTCCGCTAAGGTAAATGTATGGCGCTTCAATGCCTTCGTATGATTTATTTACATTAATATTTCCTCCGTAAAGATACACGTTTGATTCCGATTTTATCCCGTCGTCCGATGACCAGATGGTTGTAGTGCCGTTATTGAACGTGATGTCACCGTCAGCTTTCATAGTTTTGGGTGAGGCATACGTCGTGATTGTACGTCCCGAAGTTACCGAAATTTCCTTACCTGTGGTAGTGAGTGAAACGACAGGATTTCCCTCGCTACTGCCAACAATGATATTTCCCCCTGCACTAATTCCCTTGCCTCCTGTTCCCGAAGCTGAGCAGGTGATGTCTCCCGCAATCAGGCGTAAGTCTGAATTAGTGGTTATGCAGGTTGCGTTGTACCCATCCATTAATCCGGATGAGTTGGTGTAAGTATTTCCGTTGCCGGAAGTATTTGAAGTAATTCTGCCTCCGCTTATTTCCAGGTTTCCGTCGGCGGAAATTCCTTTTCCGGCTTCTCCCGAATGATTGATATTGACATCGCCGCCCGAAATGAGTATGTTTTTATCGCTTTTTATGGCTGTGCAATATGATGGATCGGATCCTGAACCCGATGCCTGAAGAACAACTCCACCCGAACAGGTAATGTTTGTTATACCTCCTGTAATTGTGATGTTTCCGCCTGATTTCAGTCCTTTTGCCTGTTTTCCGGATACGGTGAAGTCAATAATTCCTCCTGAAATGAATATTGTACTGTCGGATTTAAGTCCTTTGGTGTCGTTCGTAGCAATGGTTGATGTGATGGATCCACCCGAAACCTTTATATTTCCCTCTTCGCAATCCACAGCATCGCCAGTGGCTGCTACGGTTACCGTGCCGGCTTCGAGATTGAAGTGATCGTTGGCATGAAAACCGTCTTTTGCCGCTGAAGTTACGTGGATAGTGCCCCCTTCAATTTCGATGTAATCATCGCTGCAGATTGCGTGTTTTGACCGGCTCAAAATGTTGAGCGTACCGCCTCCTTTTATAATGAGTTGACCTTCGGAAAAAAGGGTAGATTTCTGGTCTTCGGGATCTGAAGCATAGGTAATTCCGTCAGCAAGCGAGTTGGTAGTGCCGTCGGTCAGAAGAAAGGTACATTTTTTTCTGGATTGAATATTGATGGCAGGTCCGCGTGTGTTAGTAATGTCAGCGCCGTTCAGTGCCAGGGTGTGCCTGAAGTTGCTGTATATTTTCAGCGAGCCGTCGGTAGTGGTTCCGGATACGCTGCAGGTGATTTCCTTATCGGATAAATTCGAATTAATAGTGACATCAGCACCTGAAACAGCCACATCAACACCTCTGCAGGTAAATGGATTGATGATGGAAACGTTTGTGCCGTAGTAAATGATCCGAATGGTCTCGTCGGTCATGGAAGCGAATGTAATGCTGTCGATTGCAGCTATCGGATATACGTTTGCAGATTGTGTATTTCTGTAAACAGCCAGTTCTGACTGTCCGGAAGTGAAAGCGATGCTGTCCAGGGAAGTCATATCCAAGGCAACGACGGTATTATTTTTCAGGTGAATAAAAAGATAATCGGCAGCCACCAATGAAATAACCGAAAATATCAGGGCGGTAAGTATGATAATTGTTTTCTTCATAGTTTAATGAGACGGATGCTGAAGTTTTGCGTTTTCACTACATATGCACCTTTATTCAACATGCTGATATCCAGAATGTTTGAAGAAGAACTTATTCGTGATGTGAGTATAATTGCCCCTGTGATACTGTATACCGAAACGATTTCTTCCTTAGCTGGTAAATTGCTGAATATCACATAATCTTTGGCAGGATTCGGACTCAAAACAGGGTGGGGTTGAAGTGCTGTAATTTCTTTGGCTTCTGTAGGGGTATTAAAGGTGATTTTACGGATTTGTTGAATAGGAGTGGTGCTTATGTTCTTGAATATCAAGCTGCCATTCAGAAATTGAATTTTTGATGCAGACGTAAGCTGATAGTTTTGCGAATCTCCGTTTGTGAGCCAAAAATTAATGGTCTGTGAATCAGTACTGATGACAATTCCTGCCATGAGAAATACAGTAACAAAAAACCTGTAAATTCCTGATAATTTAGTAAATTGCATTTTGTAAAACATCATTCAGATTATCAAACGTTTTGAAATAAATCATTGGATGAATAGTGTATTGTTACACAAAAACAAGAAAAACCCGGATGCAAATGTAATAATTTTTTGTTCGGTTGTTAATAAAAGTGGTGATTTATATTGAATCATTGACATCGGTTTAACTTTTTTTATTTGTGGTAATGAAATTCAGGTGATGTCTGTAATTGCAATTCATTTATTTACCCTTCGGGCCTTTGTTATTTTATCTTTGGTTTTTCTCCGGTTGCTGATTTCGTATAATACCTTTCCTGTGGTGTTTTAGGGCTACAGAAGGCTTCTCCTGGTATAATACAATATTCGTATAAAAAAATGTAAAAAAATGTTGCGGAATCAATTATTAATGAATAATATTGCGCTTCCTTTCTTTTCGTTTATTTCATTTGATTCTGCAACGTTTTCATCGAAAAATTACGACTATGTTTACACTTAAAAAAACCTCCGTTTTCCTTTTTACTATTCTGTTTTCAATCACTTTATTTGCTCGTCCGATAGATAAAGAAGAGGCACAAAACATTGCGAAAAAGTACTTTTCATCGGGAATTTCTTCCTCTTTGCGCATGAAATCCGCCATGAATTTCGAACTGGCGTATACGTGTACCGATATTGCCGATGTTAAGAATTTACCACAATCCAGTTATTATTATGTATTTAATATTGGTCAGAACAACGGATTTGTAATCGTTTCGGCCGATTCGCGCACCAAAAAAGTACTGGGTTACTCCTTAACCGGTTCATTTGACATCTTGCGGATTCCGGTGAACCTGAAAGCGTGGCTGAATGAGTATGCCAATCAAATCAGGTTTGCTATCGGTAATCTTCCGGATGTGGATTCGGAAACAAGCAGCCCGCTCCGGACTATCCGGAAAACTGCACGTCAAAATCTGACCGTGGAGCCTCTGCTCGGAAACATCTCATACGATCAGGGTAAGCCCTACAACGATTCGTGCCCGGCGCTGGCCGACGTAAGAACAGTAACCGGATGCGGAGCAACAGCTGTGGCTCAGGTAATGAAATACTACAACTGGCCTGTGAAAGGTACCGGCATAAAAGCATATACATCGGCTACCAACCATTTTAATTTATCTGCCGACTTTGGAAATACCACCTACGACTGGACAAATACTCTCCCATATTACAGTTCTTCCGGAACTGAAAACAGCCTGCAAAAAGCTGCCATAGCCAAATTGATGCTACACGTGGGTATTTCCATCAAAATGGATTACAACACTTCTGCAAATGGAGGCAGCAGTTCCTACACCACCGATATTCCGCCGGCTCTTTATAATAATTTCGGATACGACGCCGGAATTCAGATTTATCAGCGTAAATATTTACAGTACGAAGCCTGGGAAAACATTCTGATTACCGAACTCGATGCCCGAAGGCCTGTACTCTACCGCGGAAGCACAGCCGATAATGCCGGGCACATTTTTGTATGTGATGGTTATGATGCCAATGGATTGTTTCATTTAAACTGGGGCTGGGGCGGCTCATCCAACGGTTATTTCGAGATCCAGAAGATATCTGATTACCTCGATCAGACTGAGAAATATGTCATCCCGATGGCAAGGATGGTTAATCCGGATATGCTGATTGAGCTCACTGACCTTGTGGCCAAGCGAAGGCGCATACTCAGGCTGCAGGAATGCGACAGGAAGCAGGGGACTGATTCCTGATACCGGCTCAGCCCAGCAACTGTTTTACTTTTGCTGATATCTCCCGTCCTTCAGCCTTGCCGGCAAGCTCCTTCGAGGCAGCACCCATTACCCTTCCCATGTCTGATGGCCCTTTTGCCCCTACGCGGTCTATGATCTGCTTCAGCGCAGCTTCCAGCTCCTGCTCACTCATTGCAGCCGGCAGGTATCTCTCGAGTACCGCTGCCTCACTCTCCTCCTTCTCCCACAAATCCTGCCTCTTCTGCTCCCGGTAGATGGCAGCAGACTCCTTCCGCTGCTTAACGAGTTTGCGGATTATCTTTACCTCTTCCTCTTCCGGTATAACCGTATCCGGTCCCTTCTCAGACCTTGCAAGAATGAATGCAGTCTTTGCGGCCCTAAGAGCCTCCAGGACACCCTTGTCCTGCGCCTTCATGGCAGCCATAAGGTCTACTGAAATTTTTTCTGCCAGTGACATGTTGCTGTTATGTTTAATTGTTATAAGACAATAACAAATTTAGACTATTTTTTATAGCCACAGGCTGCCAGTGCTCCGTTTACAGCAGCCGCCGTTGCCAGGATGTCGCCTCCCGTCACCGATCCCATATGGCCGACCCTGAAGTAGCTGTCCTTTATGCCGGGCATCAGTCCGCCAGCCAGTATCACATCCGAAGCAGCTATATACTTCATGAAATCTGCGCCCCTGACGCCATCAGGGTAATATGGTGCAGACAGGGTGTTTGCGCAAACCTCTTCGCCAAGCGGTATCATCCTGAGTCCCAGGTCACGCATTGCTGCGCGGAACATGGCTCCCATCTCCCTGTGCCTGCGGAAACGGGTCTCCATTCCCTCTTTTAGTATCAGCCTGAGGCTCACTTCAAGACCGTTCACCAGGTTGACGGCCGGGGTGCCGAAATATGCAGGACGCCGCTCCTCGTATGCCTTCATCACAGGCAGCCAGTGGGTCCAGTCGCTGTAGTAGCTTTGCACCGGGCTCTTCCTCTTCTGCCATGCTTCCATGGCACGTTCAGAAGCAACAAGAAGAGCCAGTCCCGGGGGTACTCCCACAGCCTTCTGTGAGGCTGTGAGCACCACGTCAATTTTCCATTCCTCCTGCCTGATCTCCTCACCGGCCACCGAACAGACGCCATCCAGAACAGTTATGACACCATATTTTTCTCCCAGGGCCCCGAGAGGTTCGGGATTAACCCTTACCGCAGTGGAGGTGTCCACATGGGTGAATGTCATCAGCTTGTAATGTGATCTTGCCAGTTCTTCTTCAACGGCCTTCAGGCTGACAATGCCGCCTGTCTCAGCCGTCAGCACAGTCACCTCTGCACCATACCTTTTAAGCAGTGCTGCATACCTGTCGCCGAAATACCCGGTTGAGAGCACAAGTGCCCTGTCGCCCGGCTCAATAAGATTGGCCCCGGCCAGGTCCATTGCAAGGGTACCGCTGCCGGCCATGATGAACGGCTGACCCGACGGAGCCAGCCATACCTCCCGCATCATCTCAAGGGCATGACCGAACGTATCAATAAAATCAGGAGCCACATGGCTCGTAGTGGGCATCCCCACAGCCATCATCACCTCCGGTTCAAACTCGATTGGACCGGGTATCATTAACAGTTTTCTCCCTTTCATAATCTCTTAATGGTTTCTTTCATACATTATTACTCCTTCGTTCTGCATCACCTCCTTAAGATACTCCCTGTTAACCTCATCCATCGGTAACAGCGGTCTTCTCACGTTTCCGCCATAGAGTCCGAGGAGGTCCATAGCCACCTTAAGGGCCGGCACTCCCCAGCGGGAGGTAACCGCGGCATTAAGCGGAATTATCCTGTGCTGGAGTTCACGGGCACGGGTAATATCGCCTGCGGCGAAAGTCCTGAAGATTTCGGTGCAGTGGCCTGGTGCGATGTTGGCGCTTGCCAGTATTCCACCGACGGCGCCCACAGCCAGCGCCGGAAGAAGGAACCCGGCGCCGCCGGCCAGCACCTGGAAGCCGGGTTTGACATTGCCAAGCACCTCGCCCATCTTCACCACATTTCCGCCCGACTCTTTCAGCCCGACAATGTTCGGGTGCTCCGCCATGGCAATTATCATCCGTGAACTCATGTCAAGACCGGTGTTACCGGGCATGTTGTAAACAAGGACCGGTACCGTTGATGCATCTGCCACATCATAATAGTGCCTGACCAGCTCATCATGATTCATGTTCCCCTTGTAGTAGAACGGATTCAGTACAAGCACGGCATGGGCTCCCGCCGCTGCGGCAGCCTTTGTGAGGGAGATCGTCTCGC
>ERZ1645189.306-NODE-306-length-10960-cov-4.597249_pt1 | contig 10960 bp, 7 predicted proteins | sample MGYA00575350_ERZ1645189 | MGnify/ENA primary metagenome ERZ1645189 (study PRJEB40845, sample SAMN11283421) | freshwater sediment metagenome | isolation source: river sediment | host: Sediment | place: India: Jajmau, Kanpur | collected 2015-12-17 ...
TGCCACAGAAGCTAAAGTAGTGGCAAAGCTCAAAAGCGAAGGGATTGAAAAAACAGATATCACAAGGGAGGAGTTCCTTGCCCACGCGTGGGAATGGAAGGAGAAACACGGAGGCATTATACTTGAGCAGCTTAAAAAGCTGGGAGCATCATGTGACTGGGACAGAACCAGTTTCACTATGGATCCTGAACTCAGCGAGGGTGTAATAAATACATTTGTTCATTACTACAACAAAGGCCTCATTTACCGCGGAGTAAGAATGGTAAACTGGGATCCGGAAGGACAGACAGCTGTCAGTGATGAAGAGGTAATCCATAAAGAGACCCCTTCGAAGCTCTATTATATCAGATACTATATTTCAGAAAACGGAAAACCCGGAAAAGATTATATAGTTGTGGCAACTACCCGTCCTGAAACAATCATGGCAGATGCTGCAGTTTGTATTCATCCGGAAGATGAGAGATTTGCATCAATAAAGGGAAAAAGGGTATTAATACCTCTCATAGAAAAAGAGATTCCGATTATTGAAGATTCATATGTATCGATGGATTTTGGAACCGGCTGTCTGAAAATAACTCCCGCTCACGATATAAATGACTATGAAATTGGCATCAGGCATAAACTGCCGGTTAACGATATTCTTGACAAGTGGGGTAAGCTGAACGAAAAGGCAATTATACTAGTAGGTGAGGATAGATTTGCTGCAAGAAAGAAAATTGTTAAAATGCTCACTGAGGGAGGATTCCTTGAAAAAGAGGAGGCCTATACATCACAAATTGGTTATTCGGAGAGAACAAATGCGGTAATTGAACCAAGATTATCTCTGCAGTGGTTTATGAAAATGGGTGATGCATCAGTTGAGGCCCTCAGATATGTAGAGGAGGAGAAAATCAAGCTTATTCCTGACAAATACAGAAATACATACAGACACTGGATGGAAAATGTCAAGGACTGGTGTATTTCAAGACAGCTGTGGTGGGGTCAGCGTATTCCTGCATGGTACCTGCCGGACGGAGAATTCGTTGTAGCTGCAAATGAGGCGGAAGCTCTTTCTCTTGCACAAAAAATCAATCCCGGTCTAAAATCAGAAGATTTAAACCAGGACCCAGACGTTCTTGACACATGGTTTTCATCATGGTTATGGCCAATATCTGTGTTTGACCCGTCAAAACCAGGTTTTCCTGATAAAGCTCCAAACAGAGATCTTGCATACTACTATCCAACTAATGATCTGGTTACAGCTCCTGAAATTCTCTTCTTCTGGGTAGCCAGGATGATTATGGCGGGGCATGAATTCTGCGGGGATCTGCCATTTAGAAATGTTTACCTTACAGGAACAGTAAGGGATAAGCAGGGGAGAAAGATGTCAAAATCGCTGGGCAATTCACCTGACCCGATTGAATTAATGAAACTGTATGGTGCAGATGGCGTCCGCGTAGGTATGCTGTTATGCAGCAGTGCCGGTACAGATGTTTTATTTGACGAAAGTCAGGTTGAGCAGGGAAGAAACTTCTCAAACAAAATCTGGAATTCATACAGACTTATAAAGAGCTGGAATGCAGATGAATCTGCTCATACTCCACTTCGTTCAAAAACCGCAGTAAAATGGTTTGATGCTTTGTTATCACAGTCTGTAGAGGTAATTAATGACCATTTTGAGAAATTCCGGATTTCCGATGCTCTGATGCATCTCTATAAACTCTTCTGGGATGATTACTGTGCCTGGTATCTGGAAATTATTAAACCTGCACAGGGAGAACCTGTTGACAAAGTTACATACGAGGCCACAATTCAGTTTTTTGAAAAGCTGATGAAGTTGCTTCATCCTTTTATGCCATTTATTACAGAGGAACTATGGCAGAATATTGCCGAAAGAGAAGAGGGAGAGAGTATAATGATATGCGATATGCCTGCAGCAGGAAATTACTCTTCTGAGTTTATCATAAAAGCTGAACAGGCCAAGCAGGCTATTGCCGGAATCAGAAGTCTGAGACAGGCAAAAGGAATATCTCCTAAAGAGCCTCTTGAGTTATATATTACAGACAATGCAATACCTGAAGAGTTATATTCATTCATTCTGAAAATGGCAAATATTTCTGAGATCCATCCTCTCCTGAAAAAGCCATCTGACCTTAACGGGTCGTCATTTATGATTGATACTATTGAACTCTTTCTCCCAATTGCTTCCCTCATCAATAAAGAGGAGGAGATTGCAAAGATAGACGCTGACATTGCCCATCTTACAGGATTCCTGTCTGCAGTGAACAAGAAGCTTTCAAATGAGAAATTTGTTGAGAGTGCTCCTAAAAATGTTGTTGAGATGGAATTCAAAAAGAAAAGCGATGCAGAGACAAAAATCGCGAAACTCTCGGCAGCCCGTGAAGAGCTGCTTAAATGATAATCATGCGATGCAGATTTGCTAAGTATGTTACATTAATACTGCTTGCTGCAGCTTCCGGGGTGCATCTCTCCTGCGATAAGGTTAGCACCCTGAGCGACAGCAATGTAATTCTCTCTGCAGAAGTTAAATCATCTTTTCCGGTCGGTTTACAGTTCGATACTCCTGTTATTGAAGGAGAGAAGATTATTCTTCCGCTCAGATTTGGAAAGTATCTGTTTCCTGCAAAAATAAATCTTGATTTTAAGACTGCCGGTAAAATTCCGGCTATCCTTGGACCGGATGATGAAGGTTTTCTTTCTTTTGATTCTCCTGCCAATATCAGGTATATTCATGTAGTTTCAGAAAGCGGGCTTACAAAAAAATACCAGGTATCAGTCAGAATCCTGCCCTCCGGTGACCTTGCAGAAATTGAGGAATTAAACTCTTATATAGTTTCCGGTACAGATACCTCTTCGGTGGCATCTTATATTGATCCTGTTAAATCTGAGGTTACAATTTACACACATAAAACTAACTTTCCTCTCTCGCTGGTCCCGGATATTAAATTATCCCCGGGAGCAACATTTTCTGGTTATACAGCAGGGACTAAGTTCAACTTTAACGAGCCGGGATCTTTCACCACACTTCAGGTTATTAGTGAAAGCGGCAGACTTCAAAACTGGAAAATCTTTCTAAAAATAATTATTCCTGCAGAAAACAACTTCGAAGGTGTGCCCGAAGAGGTAAAAATCAGACTTAATAATGCAGTGAAAGCAATATCACCATCTGTTATATCGGGTAACTTAAAAATTGATACGGTATTAAAGTCTTCAATATACAGAGATATTTCTATTTACGGATCACAAACACCCACTTCAAAGATTGATTTACATCTGGTTACAGCAGCCGGAATCTCTGTAATCTGGCCACATCGCACATCTGAAATCAGCTTATCGGAATGGAACAAAGCGGAAAAGCTTATTCTTTGTGATTTAATGACTGGATATTCAGCAACATGGAATGTTATAGCAAAAGAATTTGGCTCCAGAATAGAGGTCACCGGATTTTCATGGAACAAAATTGTTAGTCCTGCTAACCAAGTTGTTACCGGAAGCGTGCAAATATCAGAATCAGAGCGACTCATAACTATTCCTGTTTCTGTTTCAGGCTTTTTTCCTGCAGAATTTATGGATATTTCGGTGACTACTAACGGGACAATTAATGGAATGGGCAATTCACTTCTGTTTAGCAGTATGTCTGACGAAAAGGAATTTTTAATTCTTAAGGGAGGATTAGCTGAGAAATGGAGGGTTAAACTTAAAGATGGCTACTCTGCTTACAGCAGCAAGGCAGATGTTACCGGATTTTCATACGGTCCTGTTTCATACGGATATAATCTGTATGAAACCTACATTGAACAATATTCCGGCAAAATAACAATAGTAGCAGATCTCTTTCCTGAAGAGGGAAAACTATGGATTAAGCCTCAGTTTGCTCTCTCACCAGGCGCATCCCTGGATGGAATAGTTCCGGGCGGAGTTATTGGCCTGGAAGAGGGTAAAGCATATTTATTTAATGTTAATGCAGAAAACGGGGAGCAAAAATCGTGGTCACTGAGGGTTATCAAATCGCCTCAGATACCCGGAAGCAACTTTGAAAACTGGATTACTCACCCGCAGTTCAGCACGATTGATCAAACTATTGCACCAAGCGACGGTTCAGGATGGAATTCATCAAATAATCCGTCTGTGCAGGGAGTAACAAAAACTTCCGGATTTGAGTCTGATTATGCCGCAAAAATATCAACGGCTTTGACAACTGTAAATTTTGGAAGCATAGTCTCTGTAACTTCGTTAACTGCAGGAAGTATGTTTCTGGGAAACTTCAGGTACAGTATTCTCACAAGAGATGTATACAATCCTTCAAACATGACTTTAATGGGCGTTCCTTTTGACGGAAAGAAAAAACCACTTTCGTTCAGCTTTATGTATAAGTATTCTCCCGGTGACCAGATAGTAAGAACTGCACCCAGATTGACATCAGTTAATATTCCGGCATTTGAACCGCCGGTAAATATATCCGGTACAGATGCAGCAGTTGCAAGGGTAGAGTTGTGGCAGCATAATTCATCCCTTGAATTTGATGTAAACAAAGAGCCTGCAGAGAACAGAATTGCTTCGGGTGAATTTATCGTTAATGAAAAGAGGGAAACCTGGAACAGGGGAGTGGCAAATATAAATTATCTTGCAGGAAAAGAGAACTCTCTTCCCACTCACATTGTAGTCTCCTTTACCTCAAGCAGAGACGGATTACATTTTACGGGGGCAGCTGGTTCAATTCTTGTTATTGACAATTTCAGACTTAACTACTACAATCCTTCCGAAGGATCAATAATTATAAAATAAGAGATGTATATTTCAGAAACAGAAATTGAGGTGAGGTATTATGAGACAGACCTGATGGGAATTGTTCACCATTCAAACTACATCAGGTATTTTGAGGTTGCAAGAAGCAAAGCTCTTAAGGACCTCAATCTTCCAATTGAAAAAATTGAGGAGATGGGTATCATGATGCCTGTTATTCATGTTGAGTGTGATTATAAAACCCCTGCAAGAGTCGGAGAGGTTCTCAGGGTTGTAAGTACGATAAAAGATGCCCCGAGGGTAAAAATTACCATAGATACTGAAATATTCAGCCCCGCAGGAGAAAAAGTTGCCTCAGGAAGTGTAACTTTGGGCTTTATTCACTCAGACACAAGAAAGGCTACCAGAGCCCCAAAGTTTGTAGTTGAAGTTTTTGAACCTTTTTTTGAAAATTAATTATTTAAATACATTACAATGAATCATTTATTACTTTTTGGAACTTTGGGTGCAACTGAGATTATAATCATCGCACTTATTGTACTGCTTCTGTTCGGAGGAAAAAAAATTCCGGAACTGATGAAAGGCATCGGAAAAGGTGTCAAGAGCTTCAAAGATGGAATGAAGGGTATTGAAGATGACATCAAGGATAACGGAGAGAATAAAGAGGAAAAGAAATAGTGAGCGGTGAAATGACATTCTGGGAACACCTTGACGAACTTCGCAGGGTATTGTTCCGCTCTGCAATTGCAGTTGCGGTGCTTGTTGTTCCCATTTTTCTTTCCAAGGAGCTTCTGTTTGGTGATATTATATTTGCCCCTGTTGAGCCCGGGTTTATTATATACAAATGGTTTGATGCACTTGCCATTTTAGTGGGTCTGCCTCCCGCCGGCATGTCTGAATTCAGCCTGAATCTCATAAATATTGAGCTCTCTGCCCAGTTTTTTATACATATTTCTGTTTCACTGACCCTTGCCTTTATTCTTGCTGTTCCGTACATATTGTATCAGCTGTGGCAGTTCATAAAACCTGGTTTGTATGAAAAGGAACAGAGATCTGTAAGAAGAGCCTTCTTTTTTGGATCAATCCTCTTTTTTATTGGAGTGTTGGTAGGATATTTTTTTGTATTTCCTCTTACCGTAAGATTTTTAGGAACTTACCAAGTAAGTCCGAATGTGCCAAACCAGATCTCTCTTCAGTCTTACATCTCTATGTTTACAAGGCTTATTCTTATTATGGGAGTTGTGTTTGAGATGCCTGCACTTGCGCTTATTCTCTCAAAAATGGGGATTATAAGCAAGAGTCTTCTGAAAAAATACAGAAAACACGCTTTTACTGTTCTTTTAATAATTGCAGCTATTATCACACCAAGCGGAGATGCATTCACTCTTTTCATTGTTGGTGCACCTCTTTACATGTTATATGAATTTAGTATTTTAATCTGCCGTGATATCGATAAATAACCTTACCGTATCGTTTGGAGGTTATTCGCTCTTCAACGATGTCAATTTTCATATTGGCGATAAAGACAGAATTGGACTCGTGGGTAAAAACGGTTCCGGAAAGTCAACAATTTTAAAAATTATTGCAGGAATCAACGTACCCACCCAGGGTACAGTGATGGTCCCGTCATCTGAGACCATTGGCTATCTGCCTCAGCAGATGGAACACAACAGAGATAAATCTGTGATTGACGAGGCTATGATGGCATTTGCCCATCTCTTCGAAATGAGAAGCGAGATTGAAAAGGTTACAGAGCAGCTGGCCAGCAGGGACGATTACGAGAGCAAAGAATACCATAATCTAATAGTTAAACTCAACGATTTAAGCGACCAGCTTCATCTTCACGAAACAGGCAATCCTGTGGGTGAGGCTGAGAGAACTCTGATTGGACTTGGTTTCAAAAGCAACGAGCTGGAGAGGGCTACATCAACTTTCAGCCAGGGATGGAATATGAGAATTGAACTGGCAAAGATACTTCTCTCAAAACCCTCTGTTCTGCTGCTTGACGAGCCTACAAACCACCTTGATATAGAATCTATTCAGTGGCTTGAAGACTATCTTGCCTCATACGGAGGTTCTCTGGTTCTTGTCTCTCACGATAAGAGATTTCTTGACAGGGTAACTAACCGAACTGTTGAGATTATGCTTGGCAAAATTCACGACTACAAGGTGCCTTATTCCAGATATCTGGAGCTTAGAAAGGAGCGAATGGGTCAGCAGCAGGCAGCGTATGAGAATCAGCAGAGACTTATTGAAAAAAGCGAAGAGTTTATAGAGAGATTTCGCTATAAAGCTACAAAATCAAATCAGGTTCAGTCAAGAATCAAACAGCTTGAGAAGATTGACAGGATTGAGGTTGAAGAGGAGGATAACTCTGCTTTGTCAGTTAAATTTCCTCCGGCTCCCCGTTCCGGACAAGTTGTTGTAAAGACAAAGAATCTTGCGAAAAGCTTTGGACCTAAAATGGTTTTTTCTGGTGCAGATATTGTGATTGAAAGGGGAGAGAAGATTGCACTTGTGGGAAGAAACGGAGAGGGAAAGACTACATTCATGAGAATGATGTGCGGAGAACTTGAAGCTACAGAAGGTACAATAAACCTCGGGCACAATGTATCTCTAGGTTATTATGCACAGAATCAGGAAGATCTCATGGAGAAAAATGATACTGTATTTGATACTCTGGACAAAGTAGCCGTTGGGGAGATTCGTACTAAACTCAGAGATATTCTTGGGGCATTTTTATTCAGGGGAGATGATGTAGAGAAAAAGGTAGCTGTACTGAGCGGAGGAGAAAGATCAAGGCTTGCCATGGCTAAACTGATTCTGAAACCTCATAACCTTCTTGCTCTTGACGAACCCACCAACCATATGGACATTCGTTCTAAGGAGATACTCAAACAATCTCTTTCAAAATATGACGGAACTCTTGTAGTTGTATCGCACGACAGAGATTTTCTCGAAGGACTTGTAAACAAGGTTTATGAGTTCAGAGACGGAAGAGTTCGCGAACATATCGGGGGTATTTCTGAATTTCTTGAAAGAAGAAAGGCCGAAAGTTTTTCTGATATTGAGAGAAAACCGGAGGCCGTTAAGGAGTCCCCTTCAGGCCAGGCGGTCGTGACAGAATCGGCACAACCTGTTGATTATAAACAACAAAAAGAGGAGGAGAGAGAGGTTAAACGAAGGCGCCAGGCAATAGAAAAATGTGAAAAGGCGATAGAGATGCTGGAATCTCAGATTGCTGATGCAGAAAAAAGGCTTTCGGAATCACCGTCGGGTAAAGAACTCGATGAACTTATAAAGAAATACGATGTTTTAAAGGCTGAACTCTCTTCAAAAATGGAAGAGTGGGAGGGCCTTCATTAAAATGAAATTACTATGCAAGAAATGGAAAATAAGAATGAGTATCTGTTTGGTATGCACCCGGTTACCGAGGCTGTAGAATCAAATAAAAAAATTGAAAAGGTTCTTTTCAGACAAGGGCTGGACGGGCTTCAATTTCACAAACTGCTTAAATTGCTGCAGGATAAAGGAATCCCCGTTCAATTCGTACCGGAAGAGAGACTCAACAGAGTTACCCGCGGAAGACACCAGGGTGTTATTGCACAGATTTCACCTGTTGAATATGTTTCAGTAGAATCAATTACTGAAGCAGCACTTGCATCAGGGCCTGCTCCAATAATCCTGCTCCTTGACGGAGTGAGCGATGTGAGGAACTTTGGCGCAACAGCGAGAAGCGCTGAGTGTGGCGGTGTCAGCGGAATAATCCTTCCTGCAAAGGGAGGCGCTGCAGTTAATGCCGATGCAATCAAAGCTTCTGCAGGTGCATTGCTCAGGGTTCCCACTGCGAAGGTTCCAAATCTTAAGACAGCACTCTATTACCTGCTGGAAAGCGGTTTTCAGATAGTTGCCGCAACCGAAAAGGCAGAAAAGACAATTTATCAGGTAGATTTTAACAAGCCGACTGCAATAATTATGGGTTCTGAAGAGAAGGGTATATCAGATTCTCTGCTTTCTCTCTCAACAGAACAGGCAAGAATTCCGCTTGGCGGAAAAATTGGCTCCCTCAATGTATCGGTAGCAGCCTCTGTTATTATTTTTGAAGCGGTCCGCCAGAAGGGCGTCTGAATTCGGCGCATACCACAGCTGTAGCTATGGCGACATTAAGTGATTCTCCCCTTTCTGAATCTGCAGGATAGGGGGGAATCATTATTTTTTTAGTAACCAGTTTGCCAATGGATTGAGAAATACCATCGGACTCGTTTCCCATGACAATTATACCACCTTTACCAAGCTTAACCTCATAGATTGAAGGGGCGCCAAGAAAGGTACCATATATATCAGTTTTATCATGGTGTATGCTTAAAAACTCAGATAGTTCTGTATAGAACACCCTGACCCTGGAGATTGCTCCCATAGTTGCCTGTACACATTTTGGATTGTAGAGGTCTACTGTATCCTCTGATGCATAAATTGTATCAATTCCAAACCAGTCTGCAATTCTCACAATAGTGCCAAGATTGCCGGGATCTCTTACAGAGTCAAGAGCAAGTGCCAGTTTTGAATTGTCCGGTGCAGGCACTTCTGTATATTCAGGAATCTTTACAACAGCCAGAACCGGAGAGGGAGACGAGAGCAAAGAGATTCTTGACATATTCTCTTCACCAATTTCATCACGGTAAAAGGTTTTAACAACCTCAAAATGAGAAGAGAGAATCTCGGTTACGAGTTTCTCTCCCTCTGCTACAAACATTGAATTCTCCTCCCTGTACTTTTTTTGTGACAGCGATTTGATAAATTTTATCTCTTGCTTTGAAAGCATCAGTATCCCAGGATTTTAAGCATAGATTTGTAGGTCTGTTCCTTGCTGAAAAGCTTTGTGTAGTATTCGCCGTTTTCGTCAAGATCAATTATAATATGCTTAGGTGCAGGCTGAAGGCAATGCTGAATACCACCAAATCCGGCTATAGATTCCTGATATGCACCAGTATGGAAGAAACCAATATAAAGAGGCTCTTCTCCTCCGTTTATTGTTGGAAGGAAAATTGCATTAGCATGTGCCTCTGCGTTATAGTAATCCTGGCTGTCACAGGTAAGTCCTCCAAGAAAGACCCTCTGATACTCCTCATTCCATTTGTTAATCGGGAGCAGAATAAAACGCTGCTTTATTCCCCATGTATCAGGAAGAGTGGTCATAAACGAACTGTCTACCATATACCATCTCTCTCTGTCGTTTTGCTGCTTCTGGCCCATAACCTGATAGATGGTGGCTCCGCTTTCGCCTACAGTAAAGCTTCCAAACTCTGTGAAAATATGAGGCTCCGGAGTATTTCTCTGCTGGCAGATACTCTTGATTTGTGCAATTATCTCTTCTGCCATATATTCATAGTCATAGTCAAGCAGAAGTGAGTTTTTAATCGGGAATCCGCCTCCAATGTTGAGTGAATCAAGTTCGGGGCAAATAGCCTTGAGGTCACAGTACACAGATACACATTTGCTCAGTTCATTCCAGTAGTAAGCATTATCTCTTATACCGGTATTAATGAAGAAGTGTAGCATCTTAAGGGTGAATTTCTTATTCTCCTTAATCTTGCTTTCATAAAACGGAAGAATGTCACTGTAGCGGATTCCAAGTCTAGAAGTATAGAATTCAAATTTTGGTTCCTCCTCTGCAGCTATTCTTATACCAATTTTAGTTGGTTCAGTTATTACAGCATCCAGCTGATCGAACTCATTCATATTATCCAGAACAGGGATAGTGTTCGTCCATCCGTTGTTTATGAAATTAGCTATATTTTCAATGTAAATATCTTTTTTATAGCCATTACAAATTATATAATGCTCTTTGTCAATTACATTCTGTTCACTCAGAGATTCAATAAGATTCAGATCAAAAGCAGAAGATGTCTCAATATGAATATCATTTTTAAGTGCCTCCTCCATTACAAAGGAGAAGTGAGAACTTTTAGTGCAGTAGCAGTAGTTGTAGTCTCCGTTGTAGTCCACTTTTGCCATAGCAACATTGAACATTCTCTTTGCACGCTGAATCTGGGAAGAGATTTTTGGCAGGTATGTGATTTTAAGAGGAGTTCCGTACTGTTCAATCAGATCCATTACCGGAATATTGTGAAAGTAAAGTTCACCGTCCTCAACACGAAATTCATCCTGCGGAAATTCAAATGACTGCTCAATTAAGTCTATGTATTTGTTCTTCATT
>ERZ1645189.307-NODE-307-length-10935-cov-3.954779_pt1 | contig 10935 bp, 13 predicted proteins | sample MGYA00575350_ERZ1645189 | MGnify/ENA primary metagenome ERZ1645189 (study PRJEB40845, sample SAMN11283421) | freshwater sediment metagenome | isolation source: river sediment | host: Sediment | place: India: Jajmau, Kanpur | collected 2015-12-17 ...
GGTCAGGCTGCGCGAGAGTCCGGTCATGGCCTCGTAGATCGCTTGCGCATCGCCGCTGCCCTGTGCGCTGGCCTGCTGCAGGGCCTGCTCGGCGCCGCCCCAGGCCTGCGCGGTGTCCAGCCGGCCGCCCAGCTGGCCCTGCACGGCCTGCAGGTCCTGCCAGCGGCTGTCAAAGGCCGCCTTTGCCTGCGCCAGTTCGTCGGCGCCACCGCCCAGCGCCACCCGGCGCGCGGCGTAGCGCCATTGGTCGGCGGCCTCCAGCGCCGGGAAGAGCGCCTGGGCGTAGGTCAGGCCCTCGCGCTCGCGGGCGACAAAGCCCAGGTCCTCGCGCTCGGCCTGCAGAAAGTTGGCCAGCAGCCACAGCACCGGCAGCATGAAGGCGGCCGAGATCAGGGCCATCTTGCCCGGGAAGCGGAAACGCCGCATCAGGGCGGCGGCGGGCGACCACAGTGGCCAGTTGACGATTCGCAGACCGGGTGACTTCATCACGACTCCATCAAAACCATGAAGCCAGTATCGGTATTCAGCGCCCGGTCATTGAGGGGAAAAAAGCACGCAAAACCGTTCATTTGCAGCGGCCGCTGCATACGCGGGTATTCAGTTCCCGCCGGTGGTGCGCGCCGCTCAGCGCTGGCGCAGCGTGCGCGAGAGCAGGATCACCGGGGCCAGCCCCACCAGCACCAGGGTAAGGGCGGGCAGCGCGGCTTCGCCCAGGCGCTCGTCGCGCGCGAGCTGGTAGGCCACCACGGCCAGGGTGTCGCTGTTGAAGGGGCGCAACACCAGGGTGGCGGGCAGCTCCTTCATCACGTCCACGAACACCAGCAGCGCCGCGGCTGCGATGGAGCGCCGCAGCAGCGGCGCGTGCACCCGCAGCGCCAGGCCCCAGCCGGTGGTGCCCAGCATGCGGGCCGAATCGTCCAGGCTGGGCGGCACGCGGGCGTAGCCGCTCTGCACCGACTGCAGGGCCACTGCGGTAAACCGCACCAGGTAGGCCCAGACGATGCCCAGGGCGGTGGCCGTGATCCAGTAGCCGACGCTGGTGTCGGGCTGCGCCGCCTGCAGCCAGCCCACCGGCAGCAGCAGGCCCACCACCACCACCGCGCCCGGAATGGCATAGCCCAGGCCGGTGAGCTGCACCACCCCGCGCGTGACCGGGCCGGGCCGCGCGCGCAGCGCGAACGCCAGGGCCAGCGCCAGCCCCACCGCCAGCACCGCCGACAGTCCGGCCAGCCAGACGCTGTTGCGCGCCCACTGCACGAACATGCCCCAGGGCAGTTCGTCCCAGCCGCCGATCAGCGGACGCAGCATGAAGATCACCGGCAGCACGAAGCCGAACAGGATGGGCAGTGCGCAGACCGCCACCGCCGCCGCCGCCCGACTGCCCTGCAGCCGCACCGGCTGGGCCTCGGCACTGCCGGCGCGCTGGCCGCGCAGGGCGGCAAAGCGCAGGCGCCGCTGCGCCCGGTGCTCCAGCCACAGCAGCAGCGCCACCGTGGCCAGCAGCACGGTGGCCAGCTGGGCCGCGGCGATGCGGTTGTCCATCACCAGCCAGGCCTTGTAAACGCCCGCCGTGAAGGTCTGGATGCCGAAGTAGCTGGCCACGCCGAAGTCGGCCAGGGTTTCCATCAGCGCCAGCGCCACCCCGGCCATGACCGCCGGCCGCGCCAGCGGCAGCGCCACCTCGCGGATGCGCCGGGCCAGCGGCGCACCCAGCAGGCGCGCGGCCTCCATCAGCTGTGCGGCGCGCTCGCTCAGCGCGGTGCGCGCCAGCAGGTAGACGTAGGGGTAGAGCGAGAAGGTGAACACCCAGACCGCGCCGGGCGTGTTGCGCACCTCGGGGAACACGCGGCCACGCAGGCCGAAGCTCTCGCGCAGCCACACCTGCAGCGGGCCGCTGAACTGCAGGAAGTCGGTATAGGCGTAGGCCACCACATAGGCCGGCATGGCCAGCGGCAGCAGCAGCGCCCATTCAAAGTGGCGCCGGCCGGGAAAATCGAACAGCGTGACCGCGCTGGCGGTGGCCATGCCCACCAGCGCCACGCCCACCGCCACGCTCACGCACAGCAGCAGCGAGGTGAGCGCGTACTCGGGCAGCACGGTCTGCGCCATCTCGCGCAGGATGGCCTGCGCCTCGCCACCAAACTGCAGCCAGGACGCGCCCAGCGACAGCACCGGCAGAGCCAGCAGCAGCGCGAGCGCGAGCAGCAGGGGGAAAGCGAGCCAGCGGGGCATGGGGTGGGCGGGGTGGTCGATGAAAGCGCTGGAAGCGGACGGGGCACCCCGGTCAGGCTGGCCAACAGAAATGAGAATTGTAGTTATCTACAATCGAGCCCATGTTCCTCAGCCTGTCCCAGCTCAGCGTGCACTACCCCGGCCAGCCGCAACCCGCGGTGGACGCGGCCACGCTCGGCCTGCGCGCAGGCGATATCGGCGTGCTCATCGGCCCCTCGGGCTGCGGCAAGACCACGCTGCTGCGCGCCGTGGCCGGGCTGGAACGCGCCAGCGGTGGTCGCATCACGCTGGGCGGCGAGGTGGTCAGCGACGCGTCCCACCACCTGCCCGCCGAGCAGCGGCGCATCGGCATGGTGTTCCAGGACTACGCGCTGTTTCCGCACCTGGACGTGGGCCGCAACGTGGCCTTCGGCATCCACCAACTGCCCAAGGCCCAGCGCGACGCACGCGTGGCCGAGGTGCTGCGCCTGGTGGGCCTGGACGGGCTGCAGGCGCGTTACCCGCACGAGCTCTCGGGCGGTCAGCAGCAACGTGTGGCCCTGGCCCGCGCGCTGGCGCCCAGCCCGCGCCTGCTGCTGCTGGACGAGCCCTTCTCCAACCTCGACGTGGACCTGCGCGAGCGCCTGGCGCACGAGGTGCGCGCCATCCTCAAGGCCGCGGGTGCGACTGCGCTGTTCGTCACCCACGACCAGCTCGAAGCCTTTGCCATCGGCGACGTGATCGGCGTCATGCACCAGGGCCGGCTGCACCAGTGGGACGATGCCTACGCGCTCTACCACCGCCCGGCTACCCGTTTCGTGGCCGAGTTCATCGGTCATGGCGTGTTCACCACGGCCCAGATCCAGCAGCAGTCCGACGGCGAGGTGGTGGTTCAGACCCCGCTGGGCGCCCTGACCGACGTGGCCGAGTGCCCACTGCCCGGCGCCTACGAAGGCGGCCTGTGCGACGTGCTGCTGCGCGCCGACGACATCGTGCACGACGACGCGGCGCCGGTGAAAGCGCAGATCGTGCGCAAGGCCTTCCGTGGCTCGGAGTTCCTCTACACCCTGCGCTTGGCCAGCGGCGAGACGGTGATGACCCACGTGCCCTCGCACCACGACCACGCGGTGGGCGAATGGATCGGCATCCGCCCGGAGGTGGACCATGTGGTCACCTTCGAGCGCGGTGGCGCGGCCGGCTCGCCGCCCGCGCCGGGGCGGGTCTCAGCCCAGCCCTGAAGCGGCAGGCCCGCCCTCGGCCGGCAGCTCCAGCCAGGCGGCCAGCCCGCCTCCTTCGCGCGGCAGGAGCCGCACCTGCCAGCCATTGGCGCGTGCCAGCTCGCGCACGATGGCCAGACCCAGGCCACTGCCGCCGGTGACCGGGCTGCGCGAGGGCTCGCCGCGCTGGAAGGGCTGGAACATGGCCTCGACCCGCTCGGCCGCAATGCCCGGCCCGCGGTCGAGCACGCCCAGGCGGCAACGCTGGCTGTCGACCTCGCACACCAGTTCCACCGGCCCCTCGGGTGCGTAGCGCAGCGCGTTCTGCAGCAGGTTGCCCAGCGCCCGGCGCAAGGCCAGCACCGGCACCGCGCGCTCGCAGGCCGCGCAGTGCACGGTCACCGGCCGCGCGGGTGTGCCCTGCTCGGCCGCCAGCGCGTGCAGCAGGGCGGCCACGTCGGTCGCCTGGGGCGGCTCGTGCGCCAGGCCGCGGGCCAGTTCGAGCACGGTGCCGATCAGCTGGTTCATCTGCTCCAGGTCGCGCTCCAGCCCGGCCATGAGCCGCTCGTTCGGCTGCTCGCGCAGCATTTCCAGCGCCAGCCGCATGCGCGTGAGCGGCGTGCGCAAGTCGTGTGAAATGCCGGCCAGCAGCGTGGTGCGGGCGGACAGCAGGTCCCGCACCTGGCCGGCCATGGTGTTGAAGCGCCGGCTCAGCGCGGCAATCTCCCGCGGCCCGGTCTCGGGCAGGGGCGCCGGGTCCTGGCCTTCGCCGAGGCGGGCGCTGGCTTCCTCCAGCCGCGCCAGCGGCGCCACCAGCCGGCGCGCGAGCAGGCTGGCCAGCAACAGGGCCACCGCGCCCCCGAGCAGCAGCGACCACAGCAGCGCGGTCACGGGCTGGGTCTGCACCCGCGCATCGGACACGCCCACCGCCAGCTGGCCATCACCCGCGGGCAGCCAGGCCCAGTAGTGGTCCTGGCCATCGGCATCGGCACGGCGGATCAGGTGCTGCGCATGGCCGGTGCGCCGCGCCAGCGCAGACTCCAGCAGGTAATAGAAAGGCGGATGCCATTCGTCCACGCCCGTGCCCTCGAAGGCGCTGCGGATCTGCAAGGCATGGCGCTCGTGGAGTTCGGCCTCGAATGCCGGCCGTGTGGGCGGTGGCAGTTCGGCCCAGGTCTGGGCCGACAGCACCATCAGCCCGGCCAGATCGTCGGCCGAACGGCGGGCCATGGGCAGCATCACCCACCACACAAAGGCCAGCACCGCCAGCAGTTCGAGGCCGATGAAGGCCAGCGCCAGCCACAGCCGGTACTGCTGCGCCAGCCCCGGCGCCGGTTTCACCCCTGGTCCCCGTGGGGGTTGAACAGGTAGCCCTCACCGCGCACGGTGCGGATGTAGCAGGGATGGGTCGCATCGGTCTCGACCTTGCGGCGCAGGCGCGTCACCCGGCTGTCGATGCTGCGGTCGAAGGGGTCGCGGTCGTAACCCTTGAGGCGGTCGATCAGCCAGTCGCGCGAGAGCACCCGGCCCGGATGGGCGACGAAGGTGGCGAGCAGTTCGTACTCGGCACTGGTCAGCGCCACCTCCTGCCCGTCGCGCAGCAGGCGATGGCCCACGGTGTCGAGCTGGAAGGGGCCGAAAACCGGCCGGGCCTCCGGCGTCGGCACGGCCGCAGCCACCGCGTGGGGTCGGCGCAGCAGCGCGCGCAAGCGCGCCAGCAACTCGCGCGGGCCGAAGGGTTTGGGCAGGTAGTCATCGGCGCCAACTTCGAGGCCGATCACCCGGTCGACCTCCTCGCCGCGTGCGGACAGCATGAGCACCGGCACGTCGGACTGCGCCTTGAGGTGGCGGGTCAGCGACAGGCCGTCCTCGCCGGGCAGCATCAGGTCCATGACGATGGCATCGGCCGGCCACGCGGCCAGCGTCTCGCGCATGGCCACGCCGTCGGGCACGGTGCGCACCTCCAGACCGTTGGAACCCAGGTAGTCCGAAAGCAGCTGGCACAGCGCCGGATCGTCATCGACCACCAGCACACGGGGCGCAGCAGAAGGAGCAGCAAGCGTCGTCATGCGAGCAAGTGTAGGCCGCCACCCGGGGCGCCGGCCAGCCCTGACACCGGCCGACACACACCGCCATGGGCGGACAAACCCGGGTGACACACCGCGCGCAGCATACGTACATCGCCTCGCTGCACGGGTTGCCACGAGACGCTGCTTCCAACCCTGCAACCCACGACAATGAAGGACCAGACCATGAAAACGACATTTGCCACCCTGAGTACCCTCGGCGCCACCCTGATCCTCGCCGCGGTGCCGGTCCTGGCCCAGGACACCGCCACGACCACGCCGCTGGACCTGCAACTCAAGACCCAGCTGCAGACGCAGCAGCGCAGCCAGCTGCGACTGGACCAGACGGCCGATGGCACCCGCAGCGAAGCGCTGCAGCAGCAGGCCCGCACCCGCCTGCAGACGCAGACACGCACCCAGACCCAGTCGCGCCGCATGCTGCAGGACGGCAGCGGGGCCATGCAGGGCAGCATGGGCGGTGGCGCGGCCCGCAGCGGCGGCCAGGGCGGCCGCTGAACGGCACCCTCCCGTTCCATGAAGGCCATGCCTGCCATGCAACACCCCCCTCAGACCACAGCGCTTCGCCCGTTGTTGTGGCTCGGTGTGGCCACGCTGGCGGTGCTGGCCGCACCGGCCTGGGCCGCCACGGGCGCGTCAGGCCCCTGGCCCGCCGCCGGTGAAGCCGAAGCCACACCCCCCGTCCTGCCCTACGGCGCGGGTTACGAACAGCGCCTTCGCGCCGCGCGCAGCACCGCACAGGGCTCGCCCAGCCTGCCGGCCGCTGCGCCGGAAGGGGCTGGGCCGGTGCGCAACAGCGGTTTCGGCCGTGGCGGTGCCGGCGGCAATGGCCAGGGTGGCGGCGGTGGAGGCGGAGGCCGCGGCCGCTGACCCGCGGCGCGCGACACCCCGACAGAGCTCACTGCAGCGCAGGCTCATGCTCGCGCAGTAGAGCCGCTCGCTCCTGGCCAGGGCGTTCAGGCAGCCGCGCCCAGCGCCCGCCCATGCGATGACCAGGCGCCGGACGGCCGCGTCACGGTCGTGCGGCGACCCGTGACGGCCTGCCGCGCCGGACCGCTCTTGCGGCGACGCGGGGGCAGCAGTTGCGCCAGTGCGCGGCAGACGGTTTCGGTCTTGGCATCGACCAGCTCCGCCACCTCGCGCAGCGGCGGCAGGGCCGCGCGCACCCGGTCGGCCTGATCACCGGCGACGGTGTGTGCGCCCTGCCAGGGCAGGTCCAGCAGGCGCAGCAGGTGCGACAGGCGCTGCAGCACGCTGCCGGTGCGCAGGCTGGCCATGTCGTGGCTGCGCCGCTGCTGCTGCAGCAACGCCTCGCGCAGCAGCTCGTCATGACCGGCAGGGTCGACCGGTTCGAGCGCGCAGTCGGTGAAGGCTTCGGCGCCGTGCTGGTAAGGCTGCGCGGCCAGCGCCTCGATGCCGATGAGGTCGCCGGGCAGGGCAATCTGCACCGGCAGGCGGCTGGGGCCGCAGGCGTGCACCAGCCGCACCAGGCCCTGGCGCACGCGCCAGACGGTACCCGCCTGACCGGGGAAATAGATGGAATCGCCGCCGGCACACACGCGCAGCGACAGGGAAACAAGGGCAGTCATGGAGCGCTCCTGCAAGGGACGGATCGGGGCGTTCGCGGGGGCCAGCGGACCGGCCGAACGCAGCGGGGCGACCCTGTGGGGCCACCAGCGGGATCAGCCCAGGCGCGGCGGGCCGCGGGCCCGCGCAGCGCGCACCGGCGCGTCCGCACCGGCCCATGCCCGAAAGGTGGGGAGTGGCCACATGCCCGGTGCCGGGGACAGGGCCGGCGGCGACGGCAGGAGGGGGGCGAAGCGCTCGCCGGCCAGCGTGCAGTGGCCGCAGCGGTCGAGCGTCTCGGGGTCGGGGATGGCGGCACCCGCATCCACCGGGCCCATGTCGACCCGCACCCACTGCGTGCCTTCGCTGCTGCACAGCTCCACCCAGTGCCCGCCGGCCCGCACATCACCCGGTCCGCCCGCAAACGCACCGAGCGCCCGCGAAATGCCCGGTGCCAGGGTGGCCAGCAGCAGGGCCACGAGCAGCCAGCCCGCCCAGCGGCGCGCCCGGGGGCGCAGGCCGTGGGCGGTGTGCAGCAGCGAGCTCATGGCGTGCAGGGTGGTGGAGGGACCGCGGGCCGTGCGATCAGCGCAGACCGTTCAGGTACAGGGTCTTGAGCTGCTCGAACTGCTCGGCGCTGAGGGTCTTGCGCAGGTTCTCGACGCAGCGGTTGCGGCCCTGGAAGTGCTGCACTTCGGCCTCGGCGATCTGCTGCATCAGCGCATCGCGCTCGGCCTGCGGCCGGTTGTCCAGCATGGCCATGCGCAGCTGGCCCCGCAGGTCGATGATCTTTTTCTGCAGGGCGACACGGCCGGGCATGGCTTGCTGGCGGTAGTCGGCCAGCGCCTGGATCTGTTCGGCCGAGAGTTTGAGGTCGGCCTCGTAGCGCATGGTCAGCGGCATGAGCTCGACCACGGGCAGCGCGCCGTCGCCGGGCACGCCCCTGGCAGCGGCCAGGCCCGTGGCGGCCAGCAAGGTCAGCAGGACGGCGCCGTGGCGCAGGTTTTTGAATGCGTTGGTCATGGGTGACTCCTGTTCGGGCGTGACGCGATCAGTGTTTGTGCGCGCCGTGGTTCATGGGCATGGGCGCATTGCCACCGCCCAGCGCCGTCACGGGCGCCTTGATCTCCTGCGTGAAACGCTTCTGGGCAGCGTCCTCGAAGACCAGGGTGATGGGCACCTGCTCGCCGGCCTTGAGCGGCTGCTTGAGGTCCATCAGCATCACGTGGTAACCGCCCGGCTTGAGTTCCAGCGTGCGGCCGGCGGCCAGGTCCAGGCCCGGCACTTGGCGCATGCGCATGACGTCGTTCTCCATCGCCATTTCATGGATTTCGACCACGCCAGCGACCGGCGACTTCGCTTCCACCAGACGGGCGTTGGCCGAGGGCGTGAGGCGCATGAAAGCGCCGGTGGCCTTTTGCGTGGCCACGGTGCCGCGCACCCAGGCGTCCTCCACCTTGACGGTGGTCTGGGCCCAGGCGGCGGTGGTCAGGGCCAGCAGGCCGGTGATGAACAGTTTTTTCATGGTGAGCACTCCTTGGAAGGGAAAGAACAAAGGGACAGGGTGAGGGTGGGCATCAGGCGGCGGACTCGGCCAGCAGCGCGCGCACGTCGGCGGTGTAGTCGTCGGCGGTCTGTTCGTGCCGCAGCACCACACGGATGCGGCCCTGGCGGTCGAACAGGTAGCTCAGCGCCGTGTGATCCATGGTGTAGCTGCTGCCGGTGGGCACCCGCTTGTAGTACACGCGGAATTCGTCGGCGGCGCGGCGGATCTCGTCCGCGCTGCCGGTGAGCGCCAGGAAGGACGGGTGGAACGAGCCCATGTAGTCGCGCAGCAGTTCGGGCGTATCGCGCTCGGGATCGACCGTGACGAAGATGAGCTGCAGATCGGCCGCCTGCGGCCCCAGCTGTTCCATGACGGCCGCGGCACGGGTGAGCGCGGTCGGGCAGACATCCGGACACTGGACAAAGCCGAAATACAGCATCACCAGCCGGCCGCGGAAGTCGGTCAGGCTGCGGCGCTGGCCGTTGAAATCGGTCAGCGAAAAGCCGCGCGCATAGCTGGCGCCGGTGATGTCGATGCCGCGAAATGCCGGGGCGCTGCCACTGGCAGGGGTTGAAACCCGTTCACAACCGGTGAGCCACAGGGCCGTGCCGGCGGCGAGCCAGCCCAGGGCCTGCCGGCGCGGCAGCACGGCGGAAGATAAAGATGAAACCGAGGGCGTGCGATGCACGGCGACCTCCTGAAAACGGGACAACACACGGCACCGCCCACAGGCGGCGCCACGGCGGGGTTTTCAGGCGGTCAGGGGTGGCGCGCGCGACTGGGCCGGTGCCCAGACGGTAGCGGCCAGGGGCGCGCGGTAAAACGCGGGCGGCAGGTCGGTCAGCCGCGGCGGCAGGTCGATGCTGTGTGGCGCGGGCGGCAGGCCGGCCACGCCGCCGTGCAGCGTGCACCAGGGGCAGTGCTGGCTGGCGTCACCCATGGGGCTGCCACCATCGGGTTGCTGGTCGCGCACCTCGCCGGTGTCGGCCTGCACCCAGACCATGCCGCTGACGCTGCAGACCTGCAGCCAGTCGGCACGGTCGCCGCCGGCCACCATGGCCTGCGTCACCGTGGGCGCGAGTGCACCGAACACCAAGGCCAGCAGGGCGACCCAGGCGGTGAGACGGCGGTGCAGACGCGACCAGAACATGGCACCAGTTTATCAGCGCTCACTGATGAGTGGCAGAAGGTACGACCTGTTGCCCGCGCGACGCCACCGGCGCCACCTTCAACCCAGAATGCGGCGCACCGACACCTGTTCAGGAGACACCCATGCTCACCCTTTGCGGTTTTGCCGCCAGCAACTACTACAACAAGGTCAAGCTCGCCCTGCTCGAAAAGGGCGTGCCCTTCGAGGAAGAACTGGTCTGGGTCGGCCAGACCGATCTGTCCGCCAGCCCGCTGGGCAAGGTGCCCTACCTCAAGACCGACCAGGGCACGCTGTGCGAGTCCACGGTGATCCTCGAATACCTGGAAGCCCAATACCCGCAGCATCCGCTGCTGCCAGCCGAACCGTTTGCGGCCGCCAAGGCGCGCGAGCTGCTGCGCTTCATCGAGCTGCACCTGGAACTGGTGGCGCGCAACCTCTACCCCGAGGCCTTCTTCGGCGGCAAGGTCAGCGACAACACCAAGGAAAAAACCGGCCAGCAGCTGGAGAAGAACATCGCCGCCTTCGCCAGGCTGGCGAAGTTCTCGCCCTACCTGGCCGGCGACACCTTCACCCTGGCCGACTGCGGCGGCGCGGTGCACCTGCAGCTGGTGGCCAGCGCCACCAAGATCATCTACGGGCGCGACTACATGGCCGACCTGCCGGTACGCGAGTACCTGAAGCGGCTGGGTGAGCGGCCGACGGTGCAGAAGGTCAACGCCGACCGCAAGGTGAACACCGAACTGATGATGGCCGCCGCCAAGGCGAAAGCCCAGGCCTGAACATACGCCCCCACGCTCCCTACTGCGTGTGGTCGCTGCCCCCCCGAGGGGGCGCGCCTTGCTTGGGGCGGCCCGGCGCGGCGGCGGCTTCCTGCGCGGCCGCGACTTCCTGATCAGTACTTCGGCGCGCGGCGCTCGCGCAGCGAGGCCACACCTTCGCGCACGTCCGGCCCGGCGAAACCCATGAACTCCAGCGCCAGCGAGGTGTCGAAGGTCGGACCCGCCTGGCGCAGCCAGTTGTTCAGGCTGTATTTGGTCCAGCGGATGGCGGTGGCGCTGCCGGCGGCCAGGCGGTCGGCCACTTCGTAGGCCTTGGGCAGTAGCTGGTCGTCGTCCACGGCCAGCGAAACCAGGCCGATGCGCTCGGCCTCCTCGCCGCTGA
>ERZ1645189.308-NODE-308-length-10853-cov-5.276718_pt1 | contig 10853 bp, 10 predicted proteins | sample MGYA00575350_ERZ1645189 | MGnify/ENA primary metagenome ERZ1645189 (study PRJEB40845, sample SAMN11283421) | freshwater sediment metagenome | isolation source: river sediment | host: Sediment | place: India: Jajmau, Kanpur | collected 2015-12-17 ...
CAGAAACTTTTTCAGATACTATAACTACAGCTACCGATCGCAAAGGCTGGGATGGTTCGGTGAAAGGAAATAGTAAAGGAATAAACGAAGCCGGTATAAAAAGAACCGAAAACCACCGTAAAGGCTGGGATGGTACTGTGAAGGGTGGAAATATTCAGGATGAGAGCATGAACGAAATAAATAATCCACGCAGCAGCGAGCAGCAAAAAGCGAACATCAACACTTCACGTTCCAACATCAAACATCAAATCAGAAATCCGGCAGACAGCCTTCAGCATACAGGAGCCGGTGATATGCCTGCTCAACTGCAAAGGGGTATTGATAAAAAAGATATAAGAAAAGGCATGGTAGATAATACTAAGACAATCCTACCTTTACGGAACGATAGTACTTCTCAAAATACAGATAGAGGCGTACCCGCTAACCGGCTGAAAAACAAACACGACACTGCCAAAAACTCGGTTGGCAATATCAGATAACAACTCATACATACCGATGACCAGCAATCGTCCGGTTATATATCCTACTAACATTTGTGTGTCTTTCTTCATTTCAGGCATCCTTATGATGATTTAATGACTGATCTATTTTCCCGTGAGTATGAAGTTTTTGCAGGCGGTTAATTTTTACATCGTCAGGTAATCCGCTTCTGTTGTTCGCATTGTTTTATTGTTTTTTCAAGCCGCGATTGCCTGGTTATTTTCTGCACAGCACTGTTTATCCACCGCACCACCGCTTTTCTGTACGAAGGAGTTTGTTTCATAAAAAACTCCCACGCTTTTTCATTTTTCCTGAACAGTTTTTCATCCTGATAATCAAAAGATTCCGCTTCATTTTCGTAAGAGTAAATCCCGGATTTACTTTCCTTTCGAAAACTGAATGCTTTCATTCCGGCCGGTTTCATGAGTCCTGCCCGGGTGAGTTCCTCTACTTTTTTTATGTTGATTTCACTCCAATTGCTGGTATTTTTGCGGGGTGTAAAACGAATGGAGTAACTTTCCTCATCCATGGATTTCCGGATTCCATCAATCCAGCCGAAACAGAGCGCCTGGTCAACCGATTGCGACCAGTTCATCGAAGGTTTTCCGCTTTTCACCTTGTAAAATCCAACGATTAGTTCCATTACTTTTTCGTGATTAATTTCAAGCCATTCTCTGAAATCATCCTGTGTTTTGAAAAAAGTTACGGATTCTTTGGATATCGATTTTTCAGACTTGTTCTCACTCATTTCACTGATAGTATTTGTATTGTTTCCGGGCAGGTTAATCCTTGTTTTTATGCCTGTCTTTTTTATAATTTTTCAGCATTTTACCAAATTCCTTGTCCTTTTTTCGTCTTTCAGCTACCGTTGATTCGAAGTATGCTCTCTCCTTTTCCATCTTCAGGTAATTGTCATAAGATGCTTCGTCGATTTCTCCCTTTCCCACGGCTTCCACCACAGAGCAGCCTTTCTCATACGTGTGAGTACAATCTTTAAACTTACAACGCTGAGCGTATCGGGCAATCAAATCAAAAGTGATTTCGATTCCGCCGGCCGAATCGGTAATGCCGACTTCCCTCATTCCCGGATTGTCAATTAAAATTCCGCCGTTCTCAAGGATTATCAATTCCCGGTGACTGGTAACGTGCCTGCCTTTGTTCGTGCTCTGGCTTATTGCGCCTGTCTGCATAAGCGGTTTGCCCGACAGATTATTCAGCAGGGTGGATTTACCTACGCCCGATGAACCAAGCAGGCAATACGTTTTGCCCTTTTCGATGATCGCCTCCAACTGGTCGTATCCATCGTGCGACTCGTTGCTGATGGCTATTACCGGAACATTTTTAATCCTTGCACGGATACTTTCCATTAATTCACCCTTTCGGTGCCGGTCTGTTAAATCAATCTTGCTTAACACTATCACGGGGTTCACTCCGGATGTATGACAAACGGTGAGGTATCTTTCGAGCCTGTTGATATTAAAATCCCTGTCGGCTGCCTGCAGCAGCAACGCGTAATCGATATTAGTTGCTATAATTTGTATCTCTCCGAACCTGCCCACCGCCTGCCGTGAAATGACCGAGAACCGCGGCAGAATGCCGTGAATGATGGAAAAATCCGAATCATGCATGGTCAGTGCTACCCAATCACCCACTGCCGGAAAATCTTCTCGGCTTTTTGCCGTAAAGCGAAGGTTGCCGGTAATTTCGGCTTCCGATTCTCCATTCACGGTTTTTACAATGTATCTTTCCTTGTGTTCAGAAATTACCCTACCCATCTCAAAATCGTGAAAATCATTCTCCGACCTTAATTTTTCGAGTTTGTCATTGTATCCCAGATCTTCTAATTTCATTGTAGGATTCTTTGTTGGCGTGTCTTATTGGAATTCTTATTTCAGCACAAGCAAATTTTAATGCTTACATCGGACCTGCATTTTTTTCATTCGTTGCTGGAGCCGGTTGTTTATTGATGTCTGTTGTTTCAGATTCTGCATTCAACAGAACGTATTGTCTGAAATCAACCAGCATCCGTTCAAAGTCCGTTCCATAAATTTGCCGGAAAATAGTATCGTGATCGTTGCCCTTAGTCAGGTTTTTCATGTAAACCAGGAGTTTTTCCTTTCCGTACTTTTCAACCAGGTAATCTACAATGCATGCGAACTCAGAATACATAAACGAAATTCTGTTCTCCACGTCCAGTTTTATATTGTCTTCATTTTTGGTCTTAAATACGGTGGGCGGCATGAAATTTCTCGATTTCATCATCCGGTAAGTCTCCTCCCGGCCCGGATAAACAGAAGTACCCATTTGATCGGCACTATAAACAGCAATGCCTTCCATTAGCCATTTTGGATATCCGGCAGCATTTATCAGCCCGGAGTGTTGATGAAGCAATGAATGCGACAACTCATGGGTAATATAAATTTCCAGTGAGATTTTCCCATTTTGAGCCTCCTTCAATGCCCACGGAGAGGCAAATATCCGGCCATTGTAAAATGCGCAGAATCTTGCTCTGGAAAGCGAACGCCTTAAATAGCTGATGCTGTCGGAAAACAGTAATATTTCCGGCTTTCTCCGAAACGCCAATTCATGGAACTTTTCAACCCGGGGAATCAGCGTATCGATTTTTTCGTAATCGTCGAACGTTACTCCTTTTTGGAAATAAATGATTGAATGTGTCAGTTCATGTTTTTCAAAACCGATGATAACTGGTGAATATGCGAACAACTTGCCGAAAAGAAATAAATAAACCATTATTCCGGTCAAGACCAGCACTGCGGTTACAGCTAATTTTTTCTTTCGTATCATACCTTTGAGGGTGTTTTATTGGAGATGAAAATGAGCATTTCTTCCTGACATAACAATTTAAAGTGTAAATTCCACTGTATTTTTAAGTGTTTGAATTTCAACCTTTCAAAGGTAAATAATTAATTCATCACATCTGTAGAGGCAAACGTTCGTTTGATTCCTTTTTGATATTTCACAGCCGGATACCCGAATATGACAAAGAGTCCTTCGCGGCTGGTGTATTTTATCCCGTGCTTTTCCCTGAAGATTTTAGCTTTTCTGCCGCTTTGAATGAGCGGATGAATGGCACCCAGCATGCAGGTTCCCAATCCCAGAGATTCGGCGGCGTACATGGCTGTAGTGGCAGCTACTATCGGATCGGCCGGATCGGTATAGGGTGAACCGTAGAAATACATGGCTAAAGGGGCATCGTAGTTCACCAGGTTGATTCCGGCCTGCATGTTCCGGATATAAATATTGAAAAGAGGCTTTACGAAACCTTTGAACATTTCGTCGTTCGTTTTGCCCCAGAATGGCCGCATAAGCGCCAGAAACCAACCGGAAACAAACCATTTCATGTTGTCGAGAAATGCACAAAAATCAACTGCAAATCTCCTTGTTTTTTCTCTGCTGTCGAGTATTAGCACATTTACATCCGAAGGGGGTAGTCCCATCGGCGAAGTGACGGCAGCATCGAGAATTTTTTGGATGATTTCTCGCTCAATCTCTTTATCCTGAAATTCTCTAATGCTTCTTCGTCGGGCGAACAAGGCATACAACTGCTCGTAGTTAGCAGCATCCTTTCGGAGCGGCAAGTCAAACAAATCGTCTTTGGATAATTCCCTGCCGGAAATTTCTATGGCTCCTGCCGGACATACAGCCATGCAATGTCCGCAGGCAATGCATCCGAATATCGGTGAACCGGAGATTTTTGCCTTTTTATTTTCGATGTAAAAATTGAAATCTTTACATACCGAAACACATTCACCACAACCCGTGCATTTTTCGGAGTCAATGCTGATTGTAGCATTTTCTTTTGTTCTTGTAGTCGGAATTGCCATTTTATTTTTTTAAAAAAAATCCTGATATTAGCTGCCTCGTTGCTGAAGTGATTTATTCATACAACCAGACGCTTTTATTCAAATAATTAGTGTCGGTAAGTTGAGAGAGAATAAACGCTGCCACTCCTGAACGTGAAATCCTCAGATTTCCGGTTAGTTTTGTGAATTCGGAACCGTGTTTCAACGTGTCAGATTTTGCACCGTCGGATAATCCACCGGGGCGTATGATCGTCCATTCGAGTTTGCTGTTCATGATACGGTTTTCGTTGGCTGTGTGATCGGCCAAAGGTACACGCAGCATCAGGTCGGCAATAAAAAACCGAACTGGCTGAGGCATGAAATTCCGGCTTTTTCCGGCACCGATACTCGACATATAAATGAAGCGTTTCACGTTCAACTCTTCCATTATAGCGATAATATTGGCAATTCCTTCCATTATTTCGGTAGAGTGTTTCGTCATGGACGATCCGCCCAAAGTAGAGATGCAGGCATCCGACCCGCTAATTGCTGATTTAAGTTTTTCCTTGTTGCTGAGCTGACCTACAACTACTTTTAATTTAGGATGAACCGTGTTGATCGATTCTTTCGTGCGGGCATAGGCAACTACTTCATGGCCGGATGCTAATGCTTCCTCTATCAATAACCGGCCTGTTTTTCCACTGGCTCCAAATACTGTTATTTTCATGTTTTTTATTTTGTAAAATGTATAATTCAGGAAAGAAACGCTCTGAAACTTTTTGCAGGGAGCACTCTAAGAATGGTTTTCTCCCCTGGTTTTCAAATCAGATTTTCCGTTTCCACAAAATTACTTTTTTTTCTCCATGCTATAACTTTTCATCAGCAAATTTGTTTTAGTTTTAATTTTTCAATTAAAAGAATCAAGTATGGAAATAAAACCAAAAGACAAAATAGTCATTGTAGGAGGTGGCTTTGCCGGCATGCGACTGGTTAAAGAACTGAAAAACCAACCGGTAAGTGTCACCCTGATTGATAAACAAAACTATCACTCGTTTCAGCCACTATTTTATCAGGTAGCCAGCGCCCGACTCGAACCGGCAAGCATTTCATTTCCTTTCCGAAAAGTATTTCAGAATTACCGGAATTTTGAATTTCGGATGGCAGAAGTCAAAAGTGCCGATGTAAAAAATAACCTGTTGATGACCAGCAACGGCATTGTGCATTATGATCATTTAATAGTGAGCACAGGCTGCACTACCAATTTTTTCGGCAACGAAGAGATCCGTAAAAACTCACTCGCCATGAAAACCATGCAGGAAGCCATTGAAATCAGGAACCGGATTTTGCTTGATTTTGAAACATACCTCACTGCGAGTTTCGAAGAACAGGAGGAACTGATGAATATTGTCATTGTGGGAGCAGGAGCTACCGGAGTGGAACTGGCCGGAGCATTTGCGGAACTCAAAAACGATATTCTGCCCAAAGACTATCCGAATGTCGATTTTTCGGGGCTCAAAATCATACTTCTTGAAGGGAGTCCATTTACGCTGGGTGTAATGAGCGACGAATCGAAAAAAATGTCGAGAAAATATCTCGAAGATTTAGGCGTAGAGATCAAAACGGGCGTGATACTCAATTCATACGATGGTAAAACAGCGAAATTAAATACCGGCGAAACCATTCCATGCCGCAATCTTATCTGGTCGGCGGGCGTTACGGGAAACATCATCGAAGGTATAGCCGGGAAAGAAAACATCGTCAGAAACCGCTATATAGTTGACAGATTTAACCTTGTGAAGGGCACAAAAAATGTGTATGCTTTAGGCGATGTAGCCTACATGAAAACTGAGTTGTATCCCAACGGGCATCCGCAGGTAGCCAATGTGGCCATCACCCAGGCCAAAAATCTGGCCGAAAACATGAAGAAATCCCTGCAGGGCAAAAAACCAGCCGAATACGAATACAAAAATAAAGGCTCCATGGCCACTATCGGTAAACACAAAGCCGTAGTGGATCTGAATTTCTGGAAATTTCAGGGATTTTTTGCATGGCTCATCTGGATGTTTCTTCACCTGATGCTCATATTAAGCGTAAGAAATAAACTGATAATATTCATCAACTGGGCCTGGAGCTATTTCACCAAAGACACTTCGCTCAGATTGATCATCAATCCCGAAGAAGAAGATATAGGTTGAAAAAAAATGAAACAGACATTAATTATCAAACCTGAAATATAGACCTCTCTCACCATTCACTCGGGAAATAATTTTATCGGTCATACTTAAATTTGCAATATCACAAACAAAATTAGTTCATTCTTCATTCTGCCAGAAATGAATACTGAGACAAATTTATTCAAAAAAAAGTTAGGTCTGTTAAAATTTGCAGAACAATCATGCAATGTTTGCAAACAGGCTTACAACTATCTTTTTTAATTCCACCATTACATGAATATGAATTAGTCAGTTAAAATTTGCTTTTGTTGGAAAAGGTTGAGTGTTGAAAATCCAAATAATATCCCACAATGAAAAGACCTGTTTTGTTTTTATTACTGATTTTAAGCTGTTGTATAAATAGCCGGAGTCGTGCAGCCGTAAGCGATGCAGATTCACTAACAAGACCTAAGATGCCTCTGTTAGCCTGGTTTAGCATTCCTGAAGCTTACACTGACTCCAATCGGTTCGGCGAACTGGCAGAAACGGGAATTAATCAGTCTTTAACATTCTACAGCTCTGCAGATGCAGCTATGAAAGCCCTGGATATGGCCGAAAAGGCGAATGTGAAAGTCATTGTTGCCTGCCCCGAGTTGGAAACTGATACAGAAAAAACAGTCAGACGTTTTATGAATCATCCGGCTCTGGCAGGATATTACTTACGGGATGAACCGGATGTTTCCCTGTTTCAGAAACTGAACGCATGGGTAAGAAAAATTGAGGCGGTGGACAGTACGCATTATTGCTACATCAATTTGTTTCCGAACTTTGTGTCACCCAACAGCCTGGGAACGCCGCAATACAGCGACTACGTAACCCGGTTTCTGGAAGAAGTTCCCGTGCGGTATCTTTCTTTCGACAATTATCCAATAGTAGAAAAAAAACTGCGCCCGCTGTGGTATCAAAATCTGGAAATTATTGCCAATTCCTCCCGGCAGTTCAACTTACCTTTCCGGGCATTTGCGCTGACTACTGCCCATGGTAAATACCCCATCCCCGGTTTGGCTGAATTGCGGCTGCAGGTATTCAGCAACCTGGCATACGGAGCTCAGGGTATCCAGTACTTTACATACTGGACTCCCCCACCCGTGGAATGGGATTTTCATCATGGCCCCATCAACGCCGATGGGCAACGCACGAATACGTACGAACTAATCAGGACGATGAATGCAGAAATCAATGCTCTTTCGGGCGTGTTTTTGGGTGCAAAACTTATTGCAGTATACCACACAGGAACATTTATACCCAAAGGCACCAATCGGCTAAAAAAGCTACCCTTACCATTTCTGAGAATAAAAACAGGCAATCCCGGAGCTGTTGTGTCTTTTCTTCAAAACAAAGACAAAAAATACCTGGTAATCGTAAACCGGAGTATGCTGGAGTCAACATTTGTTCGTATTGAATTTAATTCCGACTCCGTAAAACAGGTTATGAAAGATGGAAAAACGAGCTCTTTGCCAGGCGGATTCAATCGTTTTGAAGTAGAACCCGGCGATGTTTTAATTCTGAATTATCCTTAAAATTCAGTGAAAGTACTCACTATTAAAAGTCAGGGTCCGTTTATGAAACTTCAAACTGTTTTCACAAAATAACGATAAATTCATTACAAATCAGAATGAAAATTGGTTTTATGTTACAAATTCAATTTTTTTTATGCTTTTTTGTTTGATATTTGAAAATTTTGATTTACCTTTGCATCGTTTTATAAAAAAACACAACAATGTCAACCTCTTTCAACCACATTATTCTCCTCGGTCTCATTATTCTCTTACAAAATAAGACGAAGTGAGTTTGGTATGTGTTTGATTCAAAATAATGAAAAAATATAAAACCTTTCTCACACAAGAGAAAGGTTTTTTTTAATAAAAGAAATGACCCCTAACTACTAAAGGGGAATATAGAAAAAACAATTATAGAAATTATTATAAACTTAATATGCCCTTAACAATCACTTTGAATAGATAAAAAAGGGACGGGAGATTTATTATGGAAAAACTTTTTATTTTTGATACAACACTTCGGGACGGCGAGCAGGTTCCGGGTTGTCAGCTGAACACAGTAGAGAAAATTCAGGTAGCCAAAGCATTGGAAGGACTTGGCGTGGACGTGATTGAAGCCGGTTTCCCGATTTCAAGTCCGGGTGATTTCAAATCGGTTGTAGAAATTTCTAAAGCCGTAACCTGGCCAACTATCTGCGCACTCACACGCGGCGTGGAGAAAGACATTGAAGTGGCAGCAGAAGCGCTTCAATATGCCAAGCGAGGACGAATCCACACTGGAATAGGTACTTCCGAGCAACATATAAAGTATAAATTTAACTCCACTCAGGATGAAATTCTGGAACGCGCAGTTGCAGCTACCAAATATGCTAAAAAATTCGTGGAAGACGTGGAATTTTATTGCGAAGATGCCGGACGGACAGACAATGTGTATCTGGCACGCGTAGTAGAAGCCGTGATTAAAGCTGGTGCAACCGTGGTAAACATCCCGGACACAACCGGATATTGCCTGCCATGGGAATACGGTGAAAAAATCAAATTCCTTTTTGAAAATGTGAAAAATATCCATCAAGCGGTAATTTCCACACATTGCCACAACGACCTTGGAATGGCGACTGCCAACACAATGGCTGGCGTGCTAAACGGCGCTCGCCAAGTGGAAGTGACCATCAACGGTATCGGTGAACGCGCCGGAAATACGTCGCTGGAGGAAGTGGCGATGATACTGAAATGCCACAAAAGCCTGAACATCGAAACGCAAATCAACACACAGAAAATATACCCGGTTAGCCGCCTGGTTTCGAGCCTCATGAATATGCCCGTGCAACCCAACAAAGCAATTGTTGGCCGGAATGCATTTGCTCATTCTTCAGGAATTCACCAGGATGGTGTTCTGAAAAATCGCGAAAGCTACGAAATAATGGACCCGACTGACGTGGGAATTGACAAAAACTCCATTCTCCTTACTGCCCGGAGCGGCCGCGCCGCACTCAAGCACCGCCTGAGTATTTTGGGAGTAGAAGTGGACAACGGAAAATTAGACGCTATCTATGAAGAATTTCTGAAACTTGCCGACCGGAAAAAAGACATCAACGATGACGATGTACTCATGCTTGCCGGTATGGAACGTAAAGAAAACCAGCGCATTAAAATCGACTACCTGCAGGTAACTTCCGGAGTAGGTGTTAAAGCTGTGGCAAGCGTTGGACTTTTGATTGCAGGAGAAAAATTCGAAGCCGCTTCGAGTGGCAACGGCCCGGTAGATGCAGCCATCAAAGCCATGAAGCAAATCATCAAACGCAACATGACACTTCAGGAATTTACTATACAGGCCATCAGCCGCGGAAGCGACGATGTAGGAAAAGTGCATATGCAGGTGGAACACAACGGTTCGGTTTATTACGGATTTGGTGCCAATACCGATATAATTGCTGCATCGCTTGAAGCCTATGTGGATGCAATAAATAAATTTGTGAAGTAAAAGCCCCCTAAATCCCCCGAAAGGGGGACTTTTTGGAGTAACTAACAACATTTATGCATTTGAATTTGACAGTTCTTTTGTAAGTATTATTATTTTTGAAACTACAATTGCTCTGAAAATGCTAAATAAATTACTTACTCAAGTGCTGAGTAGCTACAAACTGTAGCATATTCGTGTAACTTGCCTGCGGCCCCGACAAGTCGGGATAAACAAGGCAGGTTCGTATAAATTCGTATGAATTCGTATAAATTCGTGAAATTCGTATTCTAAATGACTGAAAAACAAAAAATGCTTGCCGGGCTTCTTTACGATGCTAACAATGACAAAAATTTGATCAACGAGAGGTTGATTTGTAAAGACAAGATTTACAACTACAATCGCCTTCGACCGTCAGACCTTTTGTATCGCAAAACGCTTTTACTCGAATTACTGGGTAAAACAGGTGAAGATTTCATCATCGAACAACCGTTTTACTGCGATTACGGATCCAATATCACGGTAGGTGAGAATTTTTATTCCAATTATAACCTGGTAATACTGGATGAGGCACCCGTTACTTTTGGCGATAATGTTTTCATTGCTCCGAATGTGGGGATTTACACCGCAACTCACCCACTGGATGCGGCACTTCGCCGACAGGGACTTGAAACCGCATATCCCGTAATGATTGGCAACAATGTCTGGATCGGAGCAGGTGTACAGATTTTGCCCGGAGTAAGCATTGGCGATAACTCGGTAATCGGAGCCGGAAGCGTGGTAAACAAATCAATACCGGCAAACGTTTTAGCAGTTGGAAATCCTTGTAAAGTGGTCAGGGAAATAGCCCCCTGAACCTGCCTTGTTTATCCCGACTTGTCGGAACAGTAGACTGGTCTCT
>ERZ1645189.309-NODE-309-length-10836-cov-6.834060_pt1 | contig 10836 bp, 8 predicted proteins | sample MGYA00575350_ERZ1645189 | MGnify/ENA primary metagenome ERZ1645189 (study PRJEB40845, sample SAMN11283421) | freshwater sediment metagenome | isolation source: river sediment | host: Sediment | place: India: Jajmau, Kanpur | collected 2015-12-17 ...
TTTTTAGCAATACAAGGGCCAATAAATACAAGTTTTGAATCCCTCCTGCCGGAGGCTCTCAGCATTCTGGCGTGGGCAATCATTGGAGAGACAAAAGGGGCAAGGTGACCTTCAAGTTCCGGATAGTAAATTTTAATGTAGTTCACAACTGATGGACAGCATGTTGCAAGAAGTACGCCACCCTCCTGTTTATCAAGATGGGCAGCTGTGGCTTTGGCAACTACATCGGCACCAAGTGCTGTCTCTGAGACCCCGGTGAATCCCATTGCGTGAAATGCCTTGATAAAATTGACAAATGTTACATTGTCAAAATCAGAAACAAAAGAGGGAGCCAGACAGGCAATAACATCATAACCATGATTGAGCCAATCCCTGACCCAGTCCAGCTCCTCTCTGTATTTTTTTGCACCGGCCGGGCAGGCGTTTATGCACTGACCGCAATAGATGCAGGTATCATTTATGACTGAGGCGCTAAAGTCCTCTACCTTAATTGATTTTACGGGACATACCTTGATGCATTTGTAACAATCCTGGCAGTTAATCTTCTCAGTGTAAATTACAAGATCCCGTTTCATAATTTCTATATTTTACCGAGCCTTCTTGTGGCCGCTTTATAATCCGATATAGTGCTGCATCCGTTCACACATCCCCCCTGGCACATCATAACCTCAATCATATTTGCATCAGTCTTGCCACTCTGCACAATACCCCTCAGGAACTTCACAGACTCTTTGTCAAGTCCGTTTATGACCATTGGTTTGTATGACCCGGAATCATGCAGATACTGTGCCACCGATGCTGCCACTCCGCCTGTTTTTGCATAATAGCGGCCACTTTTCTCAATTTCTGCAGATAGCTCAAGAGGTTCACAGGAGGCGATATCAATACCCCTTGCCTTTATAATTGCATCCAGCTCCTCAAATGTGATAACATAGTCAACATTTAAATCGTAGAAACCCTCCACCCTCTTTGCTATACAGGGGCTTATGAATACCGTTACAGAATCAGGCTGTGATTTTTTTACAAGCTCTGCTGTGTAAGAGGCGGGGGTTCTTGTGTGAGAAATATACGGCAAAAGATCCGGAAGATTTTTCTCAGCCCACGCTTTATATGATGGACAACAGGATGTTGTCATAAAAGGGGCTCCACCCTCCTTTACACGCTCCTCCCACTCATCGGCCTCGTTCCTGGAGGTAACATTTGCTCCCATTGCAACCTCAACAACCTCGTCAAATCCGCTGGCCTTCACAGCTGCCAGTATCTTCCCGTAGGGCTGATCGTACTGGCCGGCAAGGGCCGGGGCAACCATTGCAACTAGTTTCCTTGTGGGATCTTTCATCTCCTGTGCAATCTGAACAAGGTATGTCTTCTCCATAATGGCTCCAAATGAGCAGGCCTCTTTACACTTCCCGCAGAACACACATTTACTCCAGTCAATAACTTCAACCCCCCTCTCGTTCTTTGAAATTGCTCCAACCGGGCAGGCCTCTTCACAGGGAACGGGAGTGTATACGATTGCGCGGAAAGGGCAGGCTACGAGGCACCTTCCGCAGTTTACACAGAGTGCCGGGTCTATTACTGCCTGCCCGTTCAATTTAATAGCCTCCTTATTACAGGCGTATGTGCAGGGATGACCCACACAAGCCTTGCACAGGTTTGTTACTGTATAGTTCTGTTTAACGCAGGAGCTGCAGGCCTCATCTACTACTGTGAGCATTACATCTGTAAAATCCTTGCGCTCGCCTGACATCTTAGCGTATTCGCTGAGCCTGGTAAGTTCATCTGTCTCGTCTGTTACATTAAAGCCCAGTATGGTCATCACCCTGTATTTAATCACCGCCCTGTCCTTATGGACACAACAACGACTTAACTCTGTAATTCTTGGCCGCATTATTAGCGGTATTCTGTCTATCTCCTCCTCCAGCTTTCCGCTGAAACTCAATTCGCAGACTCTCCACAATAACTCTCTTCTTATTTCTGTTGCCTGATGATACATATCTATTGAATTTTCGGCCGCAAATGTAGGCAAAGAAGTTATGATTTGTAATAAAAATGTTAAAATTTTTAAGCATCCCCCTCGCTGTGGCGTAAAATAAATTGCGGGTGAACATATTTGCTATAGTCTGATAATGCATCAATTACACCATTTTGCATCAAAAAGCGGATGATGTATATATATTTTTTCTAAAATCGTATAAATTATTCAATTTAAGGTGTTTAAAATTTTGTGATTTCAAATCCTTTTGTAAATTTGAAAACATAAACTACTATATATGAATACAATAAACAATTTAACCGGATTTTTCAACACATCATTTGAATTCTTCTCCTTAATCGTCTTTTTGACGATAGGTATTTTTCTAATTTTCCATACTCAGTTATATAAAATTAAGAGGGAGAGGGGCGACGACAGAAGAAAACTTATTGCTGTTTCATTTTTAGCAAATGCAGTTGTTCTCATCCTTAGACAGATCCTGGATATAAATAAGAGTGAGGATGCTCTGTACGATTTTTCGAGTATTATGTTAATTACTCAGCTTGTTTACCCTCTTGTATTATATCTGTATTCGGTAACAGGCAGGAGAATTTTTGCGGCAAAAGAGATCTTTTATACCCTTATTCCGCTGTCAATAATAAACATTTCCACCTCTGTTCTTATTCATACCGGGTCACAAATACCTTTTATTGTTATACTGCTGTCCGGTGTTTCAGTATTGGTTTATCTAATCTTCAGAGTAACTGGATTCACTTGCAGCTATTGTATTCATATCAAAAAATTAATGAAAGATCCATTTGCGGTCAGATGCGAATTGCTGCGTTTCACTCTTTTTATTACCGGAGTGACCATATTTTTAATTTCACTGGTTAATATTTTGTTTACCGCATCAAATTCTCTGATGTTCCCATCTCTTTTAACATTCACTATACTTTCCGCAACGGCCGCATACAGAATGTCACAAGAGGACTTGGTTTTAGCACCACTGTACGATAAGGGAGAGGATAGGGTTAACCAGATAGTGGCAGAAAATTCTGAGCGGATAGAGGATTACAGGTATAACCAGATTAAGGAGAGACTTGAGCAGTATTTTGAGACAGGAAAGCCATATCTTAACAAGAAATTATCAATCAAAGATGTTGCAACAAAGCTCTACACAAACAAAACCTATCTATCAAAGATAATTAACGATAATATGGGTGTCAATTTTAATCAGTATGTAAATACATACAGGATGAAAGAGGTTGATCGCCTCCTTATGGAGGACAGTAAAATAAGCATGAAAGAGCTTTGTGACAAGGCAGGTTTTGGCTGTATGGCAACTTTTGCAGTAGCCTTCAGGTTGAATAAAGGGGATTCTCCTGCAGAGTGGTGTAAAAAGAATGCAAAAAATCTAAACAAAGATGATGAGTCTTTGCAGGATGAGAAGATTTAAAATTTCTGCAGAAAAATTTTCGAGGAGGGTTCTCTTTTTATTTGGTTTAATGGATGTTGGGAACAAAAAAGAGATTCCCTCCTCCCTATTTAATGCCGATGAAATACTTTCAAGAGTTGAGGCTCTGCTGGAGAGAGAGGAGTTGTTCCGATCTTCACAACTCTCAATAAACCTCCTTGCAAGAAGGGCCGGAACAAACAGGACTTATCTATCCAGATGCTTCCAGTTAAAGAGGACAAGCTATGTAAATTATATTAATAATTACAGGCTTAAGTATGCAAAAAAGCTAATTGATTCTTCAGTAAGCGATAGTAAAAGTATTGCAGAGATCTCTGAGTTGGCAGGATTTCCAAATCCAAGGTCTTTTGCAAAGTGTTTCTCTGCAAAATATGGGATGAACCCCTCTCAATACAAAAGAGAGATACTGGCTACACCACCTCATTCCTAAGATTTGCTCTGACAAAGTTCTGTCTGTCCGGGGTATTTTTGCCCATATAGAACTCGAGAAGTTCCGGAATATTGTCATCGTTGCCCAGGCGAACACGATCCAGGCGGATGGTCTCACCTATGAAGTTGCGGAATTCGTCCGGGGAGATCTCTCCAAGTCCTTTGAATCTGGTTATCTCGGGATTGGGGCCGAGTTTTTTAATAGCCTTTTCACGCTCTTCGTCTGAATAACAGTAGGTTGTCTCCTTTTTATTTCTGACACGGAAGAGAGGTGTCTGCAGTATATAAAGGTGTCCCTGCCTTACAAGATCAGGGAAGAACTGAAGGAAGAATGCAAGAAGAAGCATTCTGATGTGCATACCGTCCACATCGGCATCTGTGGCCATCACTATTTTATTATATCTGAGGTTTTCTATATCATCCTCTATGTTAAGTGCGGCCTGGAGGAGGTTAAACTCTTCGTTTTCATAGACAATCTTTTTAGAGAGACCGTATGAGTTTTGAGGTTTGCCCCTTAGTGAAAAGACAGCCTGGGTCATAACATCCCTGCTTTTAGTAATTGATCCGGATGCCGAGTCCCCCTCTGTAATAAAAAGGGTACTCTCCAGTGATCTTTCGTGTTTGTCTGTATAATGGATTCTGCAGTCCCTGAGCTTGCGGTTGTGCAGGTTTGCCTTTTTGGCCCGCTCTCTAGCCAATTTCTGTATGCCTGAGATTGCTTTTCTCTCCTTCTCTGAGTCCAGAATCTTTTTAAGTATGGCATCAGCCGTATCCGGATGGCGGTGAAGGTAGTTATCCAGCTTCTCTTTAAGAAAGTCCCCGATAAAGTTCCTTACAGTTACTCCTCCGGGGCCCATCTCTTTGGAGCCCAGCTTTGTCTTTGTCTGTGATTCAAATACCGGATCCTGCACCTTTATACTTACTGCAGCTATCATACCCTGACGGACATCGGCAGGATCAAAATCCCTTTTGTAAAAATCTTTTATTGTCTTGGATACCGCCTCTCTGAAGGCCGAAAGATGGGTACCACCTTGTGTGGTAAACTGGCCGTTTACAAATGATGAGATTCCCTCTCCGTAGTCGTTTCCATGGGTTATCGCTATCTCAATATCATCCCCTTTAAGATAGATGGGGGGATAGAGAGGCTCCTTTACAAGTGTCTCATTTAGCAGGTCCAGTAGTCCGTTCTTTGAGATAAACTCCTTACCGTCAAATTTAATAAGCAGACCGCTGTTAAGGTAGGAGTAGTTCCTGAGCATTGTCTCAATGAACTCATAGTTGAATATGTAATTCCCAAACAGCTCCTCGTCTGCAAGAAAGGTTACAAGAGTTCCGTTTTTTTCTGAGGTAAGTACCCTCTCCTGCTCTGTAAGAATCCCTTTGCTGAATCTTGCCATCTGAGACTCTCCGTCTCTGTATGACTGAATTTTAAAGTCAATAGAGAGTGCATTAACTGCTTTTATACCCACTCCGTTAAGACCCACAGATTTTTTAAAGGCTTTGTTGTCGTATTTGGCTCCTGTATTCATCTTACTGGCGGCAACAATTAGTGAATCCAAAGGAATTCCGCGGCCATAATCTCTTACTGTAACTATCTTGTCACTTATTGAGATTACAATCTGTTTTCCGTAACCCATAGCATACTCATCTACAGAGTTATCCATCACCTCCTTGAGAAGAACATAAATACCATCATCAGGCGAGGAGCCATCTCCAAGCTTTCCTATGTACATTCCTGGTCTGCGCCTTATGTGTTCATTCCACTCAAGGGTTTTGATTTCGTTCTCGGTATAAGTATTCATTGTGAAGTTTTAGGGTCTGGAGTTACAAAGTTAAGAAATTTTGCAAAATGGAGTGAGTTGCTCAGCAATCATTACTGCATTTGTTGCAGCTCCTCGCCTTAAGTTATCTGCAACAATCCAGAGGTTAATTGAGTTTTGTGTGGAAAAGTCTCTCCGAACCCTCCCAACAAAGACCTGATCTTTTCCAAATGAGTACAAAGGCATGGGGTACTGGTTAAGTTCCGGATTATCCTGTAGCTCCACTCCCGGAGTCTGTTTTAAAATCTCTGCAATTTGCTCCATATCAACGCTGCCGGTGACTGACTGGTATGTTGAAACGACTATCCTCTTTATCTTTAGTTTATCGTGTAAACGGGCCAGGGCAACCACCATCTGGATTGTAGAGCAGTTAGGATTTGCTATAATCATATCTGAGGGGGTAAGATTGCAACCATTCACTTCTGGTACAATAAGCTTAATCCTTGGATCCATTCTCCAGCAGGAGGAGTTGTCAATAACACGGCATCCCGCCTCTGCAAATCTGGGGGCCCATTCTCGGGAGATATCTGATCCTGCGGAGAAGAGGGCAATATCCGGCTTCATCCCCAAAGCATCTTTAACAGTAACAATTTTATCCGCTCCAATAAACTGACCAACAGACCTCTCTGAGGCCACTGGTATAAGGGTACTAATGGGGAAGCTGCGTTCCGAGAGAATCTCGGTCATCTTCCTCCCCACCACTCCTGTTGCTCCAATAACAGCTACTTTCATAAACCTGCAATTAGAATATCATTGAAGAGACCTGTTGCTGTTTGTCTAGCACCTGCACCGGCTCCTGATATAACTATTGGTGAGGGATAGTCCCGGCTTGTTATAATAATAGTATTATTTGTGCCATTCGTGCCAGCGAGCGGATGATCAGCAGGAAGAGACTGCACGCCTGCTCTGCATTCGGTTCCGGAAATTGTTGCAACATATCTTAGCTTCTCTCCTTTTGCCTCGGCAATTTTATATAGCTTCTCAACATCTTCAGGAACGAATGGCTTAACATCAACATCTTCCGGCTCTCTTAAAATCCCGATCTCCCTGCTCAAAATAAGGGCTTTGCGTCCAACATCGGTTCCGGAGAGGTCCTGCCTTGGATCGGGCTCTGTGTAACCCAACTCTTTTGCTCTGCTTACCAGAGAGGCAATACTCTCTGTCCCGTTGTATGAACTGAGCAGGTAGTTTAGTGTACCTGAAAGGATAGCCTCAATTTTCTCAATTCTGTCTCCTGACTGAACCATCTGTTTTATAGTCGCAATTACAGGCAAGGCTGCTCCTACTGTAGTCTCGTACAGAATTCTTTTTCCTGACGAGGCAAAGCTCTCTCTCATTCTGCTCCAGCTCTCAAGAGGAGCGCTAAGGGCAATTTTGTTGCATGTGACAACTGAGAACCCCTTCATTGCAAACTCTGAATATGATGAAGCAACAACTCCGTTGGCAGTACAATCTGCAAATATGCTGTTGTTTAAACCCATATCGGCTGCTCTTGAAAGAAAATTTGCAATGTCTGCATCCTCCCCTGACTCCAGGCACTCTGCAATTTTATCAGGGACAATTCCGGTTTTGGAGAGGAGCATTTTGCGACTGTTGGTTATCCCGGCTATTGCAATATCCTCCCTTTCAGAGAGAATAGAGATCAGCTGCTTTGCAACACTCCCGTATCCTGCAATAAAAAGGTTTATTCTCTCCCCTCTCTTTCCAAAAAACTCTTTATGGACAGCTCTCATTGCCTCATTGAAATCTTGGCTTGAAACTACTACTGATATATTCTTCTCGCTTGATCCCTGGGCAATAGCCCTAATGTTTATCCCTTCGCTTCCAAGTGCATTGAACATCTTACCCCCTGTCCCGGATTGGTTCTTCATATCGTCTCCAACAAGTGAAATTATTGAAAAACCTCTCTCCACGCTAAGAGGATTAACTTTTGAAAGGCTTATTTCATAAGCAAATGCACTGTCTGCAGCCTCCTTTGCTTTGTCAGCATCACTCTCCGATATTGCTACGCACATAGTATGGACAGAGGATGCCTGTGTAATAAGAATAATATTAATCCCTGCACCGGCAAGTGCTCCAAACAGTCGCGATGAGTAGCCCGGGATTCCCACCATTCCGCTACCCTCCATTGAGAGAAGAGCTATATTACTGCTCCCCGATATTCCTCGTATTTTTCCTCTGGTCTCCGGAGGAGAAGATTCAATATAGGTTCCCGGGGCCTGAGGGTTAAATGTGTTTTTTACCTCAATTGGTATTCCGCTCTCTATAGCCGGCTGGATTGTAGGCGGATATATAACCTTTGCCCCAAAATGAGACAACTCCTGAGCCTCTTTATATGATATATGTCTTATGCATTTAGCATCCGGAACAATTCTTGGGTCTGCAGTCATCATTCCATCTACATCGCTCCATATCTGAAGAACTCTTGCACCTGCTGCGGCAGCAAAGAGGGAGGCGGTATAGTCAGAACCTCCTCTGCCCAGTGTAGTAGTTCTCTTTTGCAAATCTGATGATATAAAGCCTGGGATTATATGAAGTCTGGATTTTTCTGAGCTTAGCAATTTGCGGATATTGGAGTATGTCTTGTTTATCTCTGCAGTATTTACATCTCCGTGTTTTACTGTCTTAACTATATCTCTTGAATCTGCCCAGTGGTTACCTATTCCCATTGATGTAAATTTGACGCTGGCAATTCTGGTGGATAACAGCTCTCCAAAACTCACTATAAGGTCAAGAGAGCCCGGGCTTAACTCCCTAAGCGAACATACTCCTTTGCATACATCTCTGAGTTGATTGAAAATATTCTTGACCTTTAACTCAATTGCAGGACGAAAGTCTATTGGAATGAGTTCATCAATAATCTCAATATGACGGGATTCAAGACTGTCAATAATAGTGAGATATCTTAAATCCTGAGCGGAGGCAGCCCGGCCTGCCTCAATAAGGCTATCAGTACAGCCACCTATTGCAGACAACACAAGAATGGTCCTGTCTCTTTTTACCGCTTCTGCTGTGATTGCTGCTACTTTGGATATGTTTACGGCGTTAGTAACAGAGCTGCCGCCAAATTTCAGTACTTGCATATTAACTTATGAAATTTATGTGACGCTTCACAATCTTTTGGGTCTGTTCCCACTCAAGCAAAAAGCCATCGTGTCCCCATTCAGATTCAAGAAGTTCTAATTTAGAATTTTTTATGTATTTATGGAGTAATTTCTGCTCCTCAACAGGAAAAAGATTGTCGCTATCTATCCCCACAACAACAGTATTTGCCATGATCTTATCAAGGGCCTTTTCAACTCCGCCTCTTCCCCTGCCACAGTTATGGCTGTCAACGCTCCCCTTAATCCTCTCTCTCCTCCCCTGATGTTTTTTGCCTCGGCAAAAGTACTATCTGCAAAAAGAGCCATTCTCTGAGACTCGTTAAAAGCTGTCCCCCAGGCGGAAACTCTTGCATTACAAGCAATAACCAGCAAGTTTCTGATTATCCCGGGGAACATTATACTCCACTCAAGAGCCTGAAACCCTCCAATAGATCCTCCTGCTATCAGATCAATATTCTCAATCCTTAACTCCTCTCTTAACAGATTGTGTGCTTTTACAATATCTCTTACTGTCACTTGAGGAAAGGAGAGCAGATAGGGTTCTCCTGAGGGAGAGAGAGTTGAAGGGCCACTACTTCCGTAGCAGGAGCCTATCATATTAGCACAAATAATATAATATTTCTGAGTGTCAAAAAGTTTTCCCGGGCCAACAAGGCCATCCCACCACTCTTCAGGATTTGAATTGGCCGTGAGTGCATGACAAATCCATATAACCTCTCTTCCCGGCCTTCTGTTTCCGGTATGGTGGTAAACAATATCAAGCTCTTCCAGCCTCTCTCCGCTCTCAAAAATAAATCCATCTCTATATTTAAAAACCTCTCTGATCATAAGCCAGCCCTCCTGAATGCCTGTTCGATATCTTTCCTGATGTCATCAATATGCTCTATTCCAAGCGATATTCTCAGGGTGTTTTCACCTATCCCTGCTGAAGCAAGGGCCTCTTTACTCAACTGAGCGTGAGTAGTTGAGGCAAAGTGAGTGATAAGAGTCTTGTTGTCTCCAACATTAACCAGGTGGCTAAGCAGTTCAAGTGAATTCACAAACTCTGAGGCACTCTCTCTTGTACCTTTAATATCAAATGAGAGAACGCCTCCAAATCCCCCCCGAAGATACCTTTTCCCATTTTGGTAATTTGGATTGCCTTTAAGGCCCGGATAATTAACCCTCTCTACTTTTGGGTGCAGCTCAAGCCACTCAGCCAGACGCTGAGAATTGGAGAGTACCCTCTCTAATCTCAAAGATAGTGTTTCACTCCCCTGTAGTATAAGAAATGCGTTGAATGGAGAGAGTGAACAGCCCCAGTCACGCAATCCCTCGGCCCTGGCTTTAACAGCGAATGCTATATTCCCTGCATCACTTCCGGGACCAAAGCTCTCCCAGAAGCTAAGCCCATGATATGACTCAGAGGGCTCTGTAAATCCCGGAAACTTACCGTTGCTCCAGTCAAAGTTTCCGCAATCCACAACTATCCCCCCGATTGAGGTGCCGTGACCTCCAATCCATTTAGTGGCTGCATGGGTAATTATATTTGCTCCCCATTCACGGGGTTTGAAGAGATATCCGGCTCCTCCAAATGTATTGTCTACAATAAGCGGAACACCATGCTTTGCTGCAAGCTCGCCAAACTTTTCAAAGTCCGGAATATAAAAATCTGAATTTCCTATTGTCTCTATGAATATTGCTTTAGTACGGGAGTCTATCAATCTTTCAAAGTTCTGAATATTCCCCTTTTGCGCAAAACGGAAATCTATTCCGAGTTTTGCAAAACTTATTCTGAACTGATTATATGAACCGCCGTAAAGAGAAGAGGAGCTTACTATGTTATCTCCGCTTCCTGCAATATTCTGTATTGCAAGAAACTGTGAAGCCTGACCCGATGATACTGCAACTGCTGCAGTTCCCCCTTCAAGAGCGGCTACTCTTTGTTCCAGAACATCTGTTGTTGGATTTGAAAGCCTGGTGTAAATATGACCGGATTTTATGGGGCCCGCCCAAAGGGCCTGCGTAAGACCCTTAAACTATGCCAGCATCTTG
>ERZ1645189.310-NODE-310-length-10835-cov-5.357792_pt1 | contig 10835 bp, 8 predicted proteins | sample MGYA00575350_ERZ1645189 | MGnify/ENA primary metagenome ERZ1645189 (study PRJEB40845, sample SAMN11283421) | freshwater sediment metagenome | isolation source: river sediment | host: Sediment | place: India: Jajmau, Kanpur | collected 2015-12-17 ...
AGGAAGGCGCCCTGGCCGGGCCGCGCGTGCTCGAACACATTGTCGATACCGTGCTTTATTTCGAGGGCGACACCCATTCCAGCTTCCGCCTGGTGCGTGCCTTCAAGAACCGCTTCGGCGCGGTCAATGAGCTGGGCGTCTTCGCCATGACCGAAACCGGGCTGAAGGGGGTCAGCAATCCCTCCGCCTTGTTCCTGTCGCAGCACGGCCAGGATGTGCCGGGTTCCTGCGTGATGGTGACGCAGGAGGGAACGCGCCCGCTGCTGGTCGAGATCCAGGCCCTGGTCGATACCGCGCATGGCAATCCGCGCCGGCTGACGGTCGGCCTGGAGGCACAGCGCCTGGCCATGTTGCTGGCTGTGCTGCATCGCCACGCCGGGATCGTCTGCTTCGATCAGGATGTCTTCGTGAACGCCGTCGGCGGGGTCAAGATAACCGAGCCGGCTGCCGACCTGGCGGTGCTTCTTTCGATTTCATCATCATTAAAAAACAAACCGTTACCGTCGAAACTTATTGTGTTTGGTGAGGTTGGACTGGCCGGCGAGATTCGCCCGGCACCGCGCGGACAGGAGCGCTTGAAGGAGGCCGCCAAGCTGGGCTTCACCCGGGCGCTGATTCCCGAGGCCAACAAGCCGAAACAGGCGATACCGGGCATGGAGGTCATCGCCGTCAGACGGGTCGAGGAGGCGGTGGCACGAATACGCGAGATGGAATAAGCTTTCGGAATAATACTTTCGGCTTATATGTTCAACCTCTCGCGCTATTTCTCGACGGTCAGCTTCATCCTCATCGTACTCGCTGCCGGCGTACTCGGGCCCTTGTACCAGAAGCTCTCCCTGCAGCAGCTGCAGACCTTGGCCGAAAGTCGTAATGTCGCCATGGCCCAGGTCTTCCAGAATTCCCTGCATGGTGCGCTGGCCTCCTTGATCAGCGATGCGGTCGGGCAAGACGCCCGCAAGCTGCGTGCTTCGGAAGACCTCGATCGCTTGCGCCAGCAGGCCGTGGTGCTGATGAAGGGCACCGCCGTCGTCAGGATCAAGGTTTACAACCGCATCGGCAGCACCATTTTTTCGACCGATCCCGCACAGATTGGCGAAAGCGCGCTCAATAGCAGTGGTTTTAGGGCCGCCAGCAAGGGCGTGGTGGTATCCGAGCTGACCCATCGCGACCGCATCGACACCTTCGAAGGCACGAAATCCGATGTCGATGTGCTGGCCAGCTACATCCCCATCGTCGGCAAGGACCAGTCGATCGATGGCGTCTTCGAGCTCTACCAGAATGTGACCCCCTTCGTGGCGCAGTTGCAGCGCAGCCTGTGGTGGGCGACGGCTGCCGTGGCGCTGGTTTTTGCGGTGCTCTACCTGATGCAGTTCCTGATCGTGCGCCGGGCGCAGGGTATCCTCGAAGATCAGGAAGGGCGGATCAAGGCGGCACGCGATACGCTGGAGCTTCAGGTCGAGGCACGGACCGACGAACTGAAGCGCACCAACAGCCAGCTGGAGAGCGAGATCGCCGAGCGCCGGCAGGCACAGAGCAAATTGAACTACCTGGCCTATCACGACCCGCTGACCGGGCTGGCTAACCGGCGCTGCTTCATCGAGCGGCTGGAAGAGAGCCTGCGCGAAACGGCACGCCACGGCGAGCGGCTGGCCGTGCTGTTCATTGATCTGGACCAGTTCAAGCAGGTGAACGATTCGCTCGGCCACGGCGTCGGCGACGAGTTGCTGGTCGCCGTGGCGGCACGGCTCTCTGAACATGTAAGGCTGATCGACATGCTGGCCCGCCTGGGCGGCGACGAGTTCATCTGCCTGATGGAGTCCGTACGCGAACCGGAAGAGGTGGATATGCTGGCCCGCGAGATCATCGCCAACTTCGAGCAGCCTTTCCGCTTGGGCGACCATGAACTGTTCCTGACGGCGTCGGTTGGCATCAGCCTTTTTCCGGGCGATGGCGAAAGTGTCCTCGACCTGATGCGCAATGCCGATTCGGCCATGTATCGGGCCAAATCCATCGGTCGCGGCAATTACCATTTCTACACCCCGGAAATGACGGTCCAGGCCAAGGAACGCATCCAGATGGAGAATCTGCTGCGCCGCGCCCTCGACAACGGTGAATTCCGCGTGCATCTGCAGCCGCAGGTCGATACCCATACGGGAGCGCTGGTCGGCGCCGAAGCGCTGGTACGCTGGGAAAGTCCTGAACTCGGTTCGGTGATGCCGACCCGCTTCATCCCGGTAGCCGAGGATTCCGGCCTGATCGTCGGGCTGGGAAGCTGGGTGCTGCGCGAAACCTGTCGACAGTTCATGGTTTGGCGTTCGAGTGGCTTCGAGTTGGCGCAGGTATCGGTCAACCTGTCGGTCAAGCAACTGGAGCGCCCGGAATTCATCGATGTGCTCGAGCAGATTCTGGACGATACCGGGATGGAAGCCGCCTGCCTGAAACTCGAACTGACCGAATCGGTCGTCATGGCCGTCGGCGACGCCTGCGCCTTGCTGGAAAAACTGCGCAGCCTGGGTATCAGCCTGGCCCTCGACGATTTCGGCACCGGCTATTCGTCGCTCAGCTATCTGAAAATGCTGCCGGTCCAGCAACTGAAGATCGACCGTTCGTTCATTGAAGGGATCGGCCGCAACGCCGGTGACGAGGCGATCATTCGCACCATCATGGAACTGGCGCGCAGCCTCGATTTCGAGGTGGTGGCCGAAGGCGTCGAAACCCCCGAACAAGCCGAATTCCTGGCTGCGCTTGGTTGCCAGCAGCTGCAGGGCTTTCTGCACGGACGGGCGGTGGCACCGGCCGAATTCCGTGCCCGCTGGTCGGTACGGCCATGATCGCTGCGCTCTCCTGGCGGCTGTTGCGACGGGAACTGCGTTCCGGCGAGTTGCGGCTGCTTTTTGCTGCCTTGCTGATTGCCGTGGCGGCGGTCACGGCCGTCGGTTTCTTCGGCGACCGGGTGCGCCAGGGCTTGCAGCGCGAAGCGCAGCAGATGATGGGCGGCGACCTGGTCATCACCGCCGACCATCCCCTGCCGGACAGCTATCGCGACGAGGCGCGACGCCGCAATCTGCGCCTGGCCGAGACCCTGGTCTTTCCCAGCATGGTCATGGCCGATGGCCAGGCCCATCTGGCCGACATCAAGGCGGTGAGCAGCAGCTATCCCCTGCGCGGCAAGCTGGGCACCAGCGGGCGCCCGGGCGAGGCGGGGCAGGAGGTGGCGAGCGGCCCGGAGCCCGGCTCGGTCTGGCTCGATGAACGCCTGAGTACGGCGCTGAATGCCAGCACCGGTGGGGCGGTGATGGTCGGTAGCTCGACCCTGCCGGTCGCCGCCATGCTGACGCGCGAGCCGGATCGGGGCGTCAATTTCTTCAGCCTGGCGCCACGCCTGATGATGCACCTCGACGACGTGAAGGCGACGGGCCTCATCCAGTTCGGCGCCCGCATCCGCTATCACCTGTTGCTGGCCGGTAGCGAGCGGGAGATTGCGGCCTACCGGAAATGGCTGGAAAAGCAGTTGACCCGGGGCGAGCGGCTGGAAGATGCCGGCAATGCCCGGCCCGAGATTCGCAGCGTGCTGGACCGGGCCGAGCGCTTTCTGGGGCTGGCCACCCTGCTGACGGTGATCCTGTCGGCAGTGGCGGCGGCGATGGCCGCCCGCCGTTACATGCAGCGCCATCTCGATGCCTGCGCGGTGATGCGCTGCCTGGGCATGACGCACGGCCGGCTGCTGCGCTTCCATGCCACGCTCTTTCTCTGGCTGGCCTTGCTCGCCGGCGTTGTCGGCAGCTTGCTCGGTTTTGCCGCCCATTTCGTGCTGATGCGCTGGCTGATCCAATTGCTGGCCCTCGACTTGCCGCCTGCCGGCTGGTTGCCGCTGGTGGCCGGCTTCGGGGTGGCCGGCGTGCTGCTCTTCGGCTTTGCGATGCCGCCCTTGCTCCAGTTGGCGCGTGTGCCCACCCTGCGTGTCCTGCGCCGCGAACTGGGGCCGCCACAGTTTTCACTGTTGGGCGGCTACCTGTTCGGGCTGCTGCTCATCGCGGCGCTCATCGTCTGGGTGGCCGGCAACCTGCGCCTGGGCTTGCTCGCCGTAGCGGGTTTCAGCGGGGCCATGCTCGCTTTCTGGCTGATTGCCCGCCTGTTCATCGCCGGCCTGACGGCATGGCGGGGTGGCGTCGGCTTCGGCTGGCGGCAGGGGCTGGCCAGCCTGAGCCGGCATGCCTCGGCCAGCGCCATCCAGGTGGTCGCCTTGTCGCTTGGCCTGATGGCCATGCTGCTGCTTACCGTGGTGCGCGGCGACTTGCTGGCGACCTGGCAGAACTCGGTGCCCAGCGATGCCCCCAACCGCTTCATCATCAACATCCAGCCCGAACAGCGGCAAGCCCTGGCGAGCGAGTTGCAGGGGCTGGGCATCGCGGCAGAGCTGTTGCCGATGATACGTGCCCGCCTGGTGCGGATCGGCGAGCAGGCGGTCAGCCCGGCCAGTTATCCGGAGGATGAACGCGCCCAGCGCTTGATCGAGCGCGAATTCAACCTGTCGTGGCGAGGCGATCTGCCGGAAGGCAACCGCATCATGGCCGGCGCCTGGTTTGCACCGGACGAAGCGGGGCAGGGCCTGGCTTCGGTCGAGGAGGGGCTGGCCAAGACCCTGGGCATCAAACTGGGTGACGAACTGGTCTTCATGGTCGCCGGGCTCGAGAAAAAACTGCGCGTCTCCAGCCTGCGCAAGCTGTCCTGGGACTCGATGCGGGTCAATTTCTTCGTGCTGGCTCCCCCGGGCATCATCGAGGATGCACCGGCCAGCTACATCACCAGCTTTCACCTGCCGGCCGAGCGGGCTGAGGCGGCGTCTGCGCTGGTCAAGCGCTTTCCCAACCTGACCCTGATCGATGTCGAGGCGGTGCTTCGCCAGTTGCAGACGGTGGTCGGGCAGGTGGTGAACGCTGTCCAGTTCGTCTTTGTCTTTACCCTGCTGGCCGGCGGCATCGTGCTTTATTCCGCCATGCTGACGGCGTTTGACGAGCGTCGTTACGAGTTGTCCGTGATGCGTGCCCTCGGCGCCCAACGGCAACAATTGGGGCGTGCGCTGCTCATCGAACTGGCGGTCATTGGCGCGCTGTCCGGGCTGTTTGCCGCAATCGGTGCCCTGGTATTGGGCGGTCTGGTCAGTCGGCAGGTATTCCAGCTCGAACTGGCTTACAACGCCTGGTTGCCGGTCGCTGCGGCAATCGGTGGCGCGCTGATGACGATGGCGATCGGCTGGCTGGGCGTTCGCCGACTGCTGGCCACGCCACCGCTCTTGGCTTTGCGCAACGGCGCCTGAGTCTGCTCAGAGGTCGATTTCGCAGATATTCCGGCCGTCCTGCCGGCGATAGCGAAAATCCCGGCACATGCCGCGAATCAGTGTCACCCCAAGGCCGCCGGCCTTGTCGACAGAGGCGGTTTGCTGCGGGTTGGCGGTCGGGTCGTAGGCCGGCGCGGAGTCGCTATAGCGCAGCGTGATGCCGGAAGCGTGGCGTTCCAGTTCCAATCTCACCGGCGCTTCGCTGTCGTGGCCGAAACCATGGGCGACGGTGTTGGTGAACAACTCCTCGGCAATCAGTTGCAGGCGCCGGCTGTCCTCGTCCGAAACGCCCAACTGGCGGGCATCGGCGACGAGCAGGCGGATAAGTCCGGGCAATTCCGAGAAACGCGCGCCGACCGAAAAGTCCGTAGAATGAGTCGTCATGGCAGATGAAGAGAGGGACGACATGATTAAAACACACTGCATGGTTGCTGGCTTGCTGGCGACTTCGATTCTCGGATTCCCGGCCCAGGCTGCAGAGCAGGCCGGTATGATCAAGGTGAGCAAGGGCACGGTGAGCATCGAACGCGAAGGTCAGCGCATGGCTGCCGGGGTCGGTACCCCGGTCATGGTCGCCGACCGGCTGCGGACCGGGGCCGATGGTTCGGTCGGCCTCACCTTGCGCGATAACACCCTGCTGTCGGCCGGGCCGAACTCGCTGCTGGTGGTCGACAAGTTCGTCTACGACAATGCGACGCAGGATGGAAGGATGGCGCTCAGTATCCGCAAGGGTACGCTGTCGGTTGCCTCCGGCAAGATCGCCAAGCGCACGCCGGAGTCGGTCGATTTCCATACGCCGACCTCCATCCTCGGCGTACGCGGCACCGAATTCGTCATTGAAGTGGAAGGGGATGGCGATGAATAAGTCACCGCTGTCACTTGCCCTGTTGGCCTTGTTGCTGGGGGCGTGCGCCAGCGAGCGCGTCGTGCTGTTGCCGGCACCTGACGGAAAAACCGGGGCGGTCGTCGTCCGCGACCAGCAGGGTGAGCTTCGCCTCGACCAGCCCTATGCGGCGCTCAAGCGGAGCCTGGCTGCCAATCGCCCGTATCAGTCGTCACCCGCCGAGGTAACGGAGCGCTTCGCTCAGGCGCTGGCCGCCCAGCCGCCCCGGCCGAGTGCCTACGTGCTTTATTTCGAGGCCGGTGGCAACGTACTCACTCAGGAGTCGCAGGCTGCCCTGGCCAGCATTCGCAAGGAGATTGCCGAGCGCCCGGCGTCCGAGGTGATGGTCATCGGGCATACCGACCGGGTGGGGAATGCCGAGCTCAACGACAGTTTGTCGCTGACGCGGGCCGAAGGTATCCGTGATTTATTGATCGAATCCGGAGTGGCGGTGGACAAGCTGGAAGCCGTCGGGCGTGGCGAGCGCGATCCCCTGGTGCCGACCGCCGACGATGTCGATGAGCCGAAGAACCGGCGCGTCGAGATCAACGTTCGCTAGGGCCATTCCAGCGAAGCAGCAGCAGGGTCAGGTCGTCCGAGGGCGGGTGACCGGCCTCGAAGGTCCGCACTGCATCGCGCAGCAACCGGGCTGCGGCATGGAGTTCCGTGCTTTCCGGGGCATCGAGTGCGCTCAGCAGGCGCGTCAGGCCGAACATTTCCCGGCCGTTGGTCGCTTCGGTAACGCCATCGGTGAACAAGCAGAGGAGGTCGCCGGCCTGCAACTGCATGCTGGCCGAGGCAAACGGAAAGTGGTCGGCTGCACAGAGCGGCGGCCCGCCCACTGTCGACGTGTCAATGCGCAGAAATTGCCCGTTGCGGCGTATCACCGGCGCGTCGTGGCCGGCGCAGGCGTATTCGAGTTGGCCGGTATCGACATCCAGGATGCCGACAAAAGCCGTCACGAAAAGGCATTCGCGGTTGTCGCGGTTCAATTCGATCTCGATGTCCTGCAAGGCTTCGCCCGGTTGGCGGTGACGGCGGGCCAGCGTGCCGGTCAGCGTTTTCGAGATGGCCATGAACAGGCTGGCCGGCAGGCCCTTGCCGGAGACGTCGCCGATGGCCAGGCACAGACGGCTGGCATCGAGCATGAAGCAGTCGTAATAGTCGCCACCTACAGCGCGTGCCGGTTCGAGCAGGCTGCCCAGCGCGAAACGCTCTTCACCGGCGAACAACTGCGTGGTGTCGGGTAGCAAGCCTGTCTGGATGCGTTTTGCCGCATCCAGTTCGCCATTCATGCGTGCCGTTTCCTCCCGGCTCTGTTGCAATTGCCGCTCGGCCCTGCGTCGCCGGGCATCGGCGGTGACCAGGGTGTTGCCGAGCAGGGAAATGAACGAGGGGCTGAGCAGCAGGATCAGGGAAGCGGCATCGAACAGATAGCGTCCTGCCAGGAACGCCAGATGGCCTCCAGCCATGATCATGGCCGCCAGCGCGACAAAACCGCCCACCGCATAGCGGGCGCGCAGGATGGGCAGGAAGCCGATCAGGAGCAGGCCGCTCGCGAGCAGAACGCCCAGTTCCATCCAGGTCGCCCAGTACGGGCGTTGCAGGGCCTCGCCGGCGAGCAGGCTCTCGATGACCTGGGCGTGGATATCCACGCCGGGCAGGCTTTCACCAAGCGGGGTGACGACGCGGTCCTGGAGGCCGGTGCTGTTGAAGCCGATCAGCACAAAGCGTGCGGCGAACAAGTCGGGGGGATGCACACCGGCCAGCACATCGGCGGCTGACAGGTAGTAGTGTGAGCTGGCACGTCCGTAATGCAGCAGCAATTCGCCATTCGGCTGCACCGGCAGGCGGTAGTCACCGATGCCTATGGCCTGCAGGCCATGCGGCCCGTCTTCCAGGCGGACAGTGCCGCCCTCGCCAAGCGCCTGGCGCACCATGGCCAGAGGCAGGGAGAGGAAAGGCAGTTCGTCGATGAAGGCCAGCGTTGGCATGCGGCGCAGAACCCCGCGCTGGGTATCCGCTGTGCCGAGTTTCGGGCTGCCATTGATCAAGCCTTCGCCAGCCGATGCCCTGGCCAATTGCGGGCGGCTGGCGAGCGCCGTGACGAAGTGGGGGAGCCGGCGATCGCGGTCGGCGTTCAGGTCATAAACGGGCAAGGGCCGGGATGGCTGGCGGGCACCGGGCAAGTCCCTGCTCAGGCCGACCACGGCAAGAACGCTCGGGGCGCGTTCGAGCGCCTGCGCCAATTCACCATCGGGATCGGGCAGCGCCGCCAGCGTTTCGCTGGTCAGGCCCGGGAAATGCTCGCCCAGCACCTCCGGGCTGTAGCGGTCGGGCTCGGCAAATACGATGTCGACGCCCACGGCCAGCGGCTTTCCGGCCTGAATGCGGTCCACCAGCCGGGCAATCAGGTCGCGCGGCCAGGGCCATTGCCCGTGTTCGACCAGGCTTTGGCTGTCGATGCCAACGATGATGACCGGCTCGTTGTCCCGTGATCGCGGCTGCCAGCGCTGATAGTGGTCGAACTGCGCCTCGCGTACGGTGAGTAGCGGCGACTCCTCGATCCGTGCGAACAGGCCGGCAGCCAGCGCCAGCAGGAGCAGCGGCAAGGCCCGGCCGCGTCCGGCACGGATGACGACGAGCAGCATGCCGGCCAGGCGTTTCACAGCGAGATGCTGAGTCCGTCGTAGGCCGAAATGATGTCGAGCGGCCGCTGGCTGCCCCGGGTGATCTGCTCCAGACGCCGGGTTTCGGCCTCCAGGCGGGACAGTTGCTTGTCGTCGTGCATCGGTTCGTGGTGGAAGAGCGCGAGCCGCCGGGCTGCAGCCGCCAGGCATAGCTCGACACCGACCACGTTGCTGGAGTGGCCCCAGTCAGCCTTGACCGATACGGCTTCGGCCAGCGAATACATGGCGTCGAAGATGACGAGGTCGGCTTTGGCAAAAAACTTGACGAGCGATTCGTACTCACCCGGGTTGTCCAGCTTGTGTTCGGAGTCGGTGGAGTAAACGACGGTGCGCTTCAGGCTGTCAAAACGGAATCCGTAGGAGTCGCCGGCGTGGTGCTGCAATTTGGGTGTGACGTTGAGGCCGTCGATGTAGTGGGGCTTGTCCGGCGTCATCAGCTGAAACTCGATGCGGGCACCTGCCTGTGCGTAGTCGACCGGGAAGTTCGGGGCCTGCATCTGCTGGCGGATCGACTCTTCCAGCTTCGGGTGGCAGCCGTGCACCACGATGCGGTTGCCCGGGATGTACATGGGGGCGAAATACGGGAAGCCCATCAGGTGATCCCAGTGCAGATGGGAAATGAAGATGTGATAGGTCTGCGGATTCGCCACGCCGAACTGGGAGATCTTGGCCTGGCCGAGCGGGCGGGCGCCGCTACCCATGTCGCAGATGAAATGCTCGGGGCCGTCGCCGACGATTTCGACGCACGCCGAGTTGCCGCCAAAGGTGCCACTGATGGCGAAGGGCAGGGTGTCGACGAACTGGTCGAGGGCGGCGTGATTCTTGAATGTCTTTCCGTTGGCCGCGATCAGGGCGCCGATGATCTTCTCGCGAATGTCGCGGTAAGTCAGTGCAACCGGCAGGGAGCCGCGCGTTCCCCAGAAAATGACCTCGTTCATGCCCCCAGGGCCTTGCAGGCCGCGTCGACCGTGGCATGGCAGGGAACGATCAGGTTGAAGCGGCTGATGGCAAACACTTCCTGCACCATCGGCTGGAGGGCGGCGATGGCGAAAACACCCTGCTGCACCTTGGCGCGACGGGAAGCCATCATCAGCACGCGCAATCCGGCACTGCTGATGTAATCGACACCGGAGAAATCGAGCAACAGGGGAGGATGTTCCCGGGCGCAGCAGACCAGCAGGGGTTCCAGAGCCTGAGTGAACTCTTCGCTTGCAGTGTGGTCTATGCGGCCGCTGACGGAAACAATCAGGACGCCGGCCTGTTCGCGTGTGGGTAGATGCATGAGCGTGCAGGGGGGACGAATGCTTGAGACTTTGAGTATGCCATGGCCGTCAGCGCACTCGGGTAAAATACTGCATGAATTCGAATCAGCTTAGTTTGGCTCAAACGCCGCGTTCTCTCTTCTCTTACCGCAAGTTCTGGGCGCACCGCTTCGGGCCGGCCCCCTTCCTGCCCATGTCGCGCGCCGAAATGGAAGCGCTGGGCTGGGATTCCTGCGACATCATCCTGATTACCGGCGACGCCTATATCGACCATCCGAGTTTCGGTATGGCCCTGATCGGTCGCCTGCTCGAGGCGCAGGGCTTCCGCGTCGGCATCATCAGCCAGCCGGACTGGAATTCGGCGGCCGACTTCCGCAAGCTCGGCAAACCCAATCTGTTCTACGGTGTTACCGCCGGCAACATGGACTCGATGATCAACCGCTATACGGCTGACCGCAAGATCCGCTCCGACGACGCCTATACGCCCAACGCCGAGCCGAACAAACGACCGGATCGTGCGGTCACCGTTTACGCCCAGCGTTGCCGGGAAGCCTATGCCGGGGTGCCGGTCATCGTCGGCTCGATCGAGGCCAGCCTGCGCCGCATTGCCCACTACGACTACTGGTCGGACAAGGTTCGTCGTTCCGTGCTGCCCGATTCGA
>ERZ1645189.311-NODE-311-length-10833-cov-3.784190_pt1 | contig 10833 bp, 9 predicted proteins | sample MGYA00575350_ERZ1645189 | MGnify/ENA primary metagenome ERZ1645189 (study PRJEB40845, sample SAMN11283421) | freshwater sediment metagenome | isolation source: river sediment | host: Sediment | place: India: Jajmau, Kanpur | collected 2015-12-17 ...
ACCACCGACCCGCAGAAGGTGCCGGTGACGGTGCTCTCGCGCTGCCTGCAGTTCAACCTGCGGCCGATGGCGCCCGAGACGGTGCACGAACACCTCACCCGCGTGCTGCAGGCCGAGAACGTGCCCGCCGAGTCGTCCGCGCTACGCCTGCTCTCGCGCGCGGCGCGCGGCTCCATGCGCGACGCGCTGTCGCTGACCGACCAAGCCATCGCCTTCGGCGGCGGCCAGCTGCAGGAAGCGACCGTGCGCCAGATGCTCGGCGCCGTGGACCGCAGCTACGTGCTGCGCCTGATCGACGGCCTGGCGCGGGCCGACGGCGCCGCGGTGGTGGACACCATCGATGCGCTGCGGGCCAACGGCCTGAACGCTGCTTCGACACTGGAAGAGATGACCAGCCTGCTGCAGCGCATGGCTGTGTTGCAGGCGGTACCCGAGCGCGAGGCGCTGATGGCCTCCGACGACCCGGACACGCCCGAAATCGTGCGTCTGGCCCATGCCCTGCCGGCCGACGAGACCCAGTTGCTCTACAGCCTGTGTCTGCATGGGCGTGCCGAGCTGGGGCTGGCGCCCGACGAATACGCCGCGCTGACCATGGTGCTGCTGCGCCTGCTGGCCTTCAAGCCGGCCGCAGGTGCCACGGCGGAAAAAAAAACTCTGAAAACCGGGGCTGAGGCTGCTCGCCCGGCGCCGGTGGCCGCCGTACCAGCGGCCATCGCACCTGTTGCTGCGGCGCCTGTCGCAGTTGCGCCCGTGGCGGCGCCACCGGCCTCTGTCGCTGCACCCGTGGCGCCGGTCACTTCCCCGTCCGCCGTTGCCCCAGTGCCGGTTGCGAAGGCGCCCGCGCCGGTGCGTCCTTCCGAAGCGGTCGCGGCCGTGAACCCTGCCCCGCGCAACCGGCCTTCGGCCGACGAACTGCTGCCGGTCGACGACTCCGAGGATGTGCCCTGGGAGGACGCGTCGCCCGAGGCGCCGCCGGAAGAGGGCGTCATGACCTCGCGCCGCGTGGTGCCAGTGCCGGTGCGGGACCCCGGACCGGCCACGCGCCTGGACCGCCTGCGCGAACCGGGCGAGTCCACGCCGGTGCGTGAACCGGTGCGCACCGCCGAGGGCGATTTCTGGTTCGACACCGTGACGCAGATGGTGCGCGCCGAGCTGATCAACGCCCTGGTGCGCGAGCTGGCGCTGCAGTCGCAGCTGGTGGCGCGGGACACGGACCAGTGGCTGCTGCGCGTGGAGCGCGAGTCGCTCAAGCAGGGCAACATCGCCGACCGCCTGGCCACCGCGCTGCAGACCGCCGGTCATGCGGTGCGGCTGGTGGTGGAGATCGGACCGGTGGACGATTCCGTGGCGTTGCGCAACGCCGCCGAGGCGTCGCGGCGTCAGCGCGAGGCCGAGCGGATCATTCGCGATGACCCCTTCGTGCAGCAGATGATGCGCGACTTTGGCGGCACAATCGTGCCCGGCTCGCTCAAGGCAACGTCTGCCTGACGCACTGGCACCGCATTCAACGAATCACCGCACACAAGGAAGACCATGTTCAACAAAGGACAACTCGCCGGCCTCATGAAGCAGGCCCAGGCCATGCAGGAAAACCTGAAAAAGGCCCAGGACGAACTCGGCAACATCGAGGTGACGGGCGAATCCGGTGCCGGCCTGGTCAAGGTGGTGATGACCTGCAAGCACGACGTGCGCCGCGTCACCATCGACCCCAGCCTGCTGGCCGACGACAAGGACATGCTCGAAGACCTGGTGGCTGCCGCATTCAACGCCGCCGTGCGCAAGGCCGAGGAAACCTCGAACGAGAAGATGGGCAAGCTCACCGCCGGCATGCCGGGCCTGCCCGGCGGCATGAAGTTCCCGTTCTGATCGCGCGCTGACGCGGCGTGGCCGACACCCATTCGCTCGAACTGCTGGTGCAGGCGCTGCGCTGCCTGCCCGGCGTGGGGGTCAAGTCGGCCCAGCGCATGGCGTTTCACCTGCTGCAGCACGACCGCGAGGGCGCGCAGCGCCTGTCGCAGGCCCTGCAGCACGCCTGCAGCTCGGTGCGGCACTGCACGATGTGCCACACCTTCACAGAAGACGAGGTCTGCGTGACCTGCCGCGATCCGCGGCGCGACCAGGGCCTGCTGTGCGTGGTCGAGACGCCGGCCGACCAGGCGGCGATGGAGCGCACTGGCGCCTACAAGGGCCTGTACTTTGTGCTCATGGGGCGGCTCAGTCCGCTCGACGGCGTGGGGCCGCGCGACATCGGACTGCAGAAGCTGTTCGAGCGCATCGACGCCACCGAAGGCGGCGAGCGCTTGGTTCGTGAGGTCATCCTGGCCACCAACTTCACCGCCGAGGGTGAAACCACCGCGCACGTGATTGCGCAGGCGCTCAAGGCGCGCGGCGTGGCCGTCACGCGGCTGGCACGCGGGGTCCCGGTGGGCAGCGAACTCGAATACGTGGACCTGGGCACTATTGCCCACGCCCTGGTCGACCGGCGCTGACCGCCGTTGCGCCGCTGGGGCCCTTTCCGAAAGACCTCCGATGACATTCGCCGGACTCACCGTGGCCTACTGGGCCGTGCTGGTGGCGGCCTTGCTGCCCATTGCCTGTGCCGGACTGGCCAAATGGGGCATGTTCGGCGTACCGCGCCGCCAGGGCGGCTACGACAACCACGACCCGCGCGCCTGGCTGGCACGGCAGACGGACTGGCGTGCGCGGGCCAATGCCGCGCAGGCCAACAGCTTCGAGGCGTTGCCCTTCTTCATCGGCGCGGTGATCATCGCGCACCAGTTGCAGGCCCACCAGACGCGGCTGGACCTGATGGCCTTCCTGTACGTGACGCTGCGCATGGTCTACATCCTGCTCTACGTGGCCGATCTGGCCACCCTGCGCAGCGTGGTGTGGGTGCTCGCGCTGGCGGTGAACATCGGCATCCTGTTCGTCTGATCCCGGGGCTTTCCGGCCTCGGGACATACCCGCTCGGGACTTCACCCGATGCGCGCCGGGCGGCGGTGACATAGCCTTGCGTGCTGAATGTCACAGCACAGAAAAGGGGATGGGCATGTGGAGCCGGCGGGATTGGGGACGCATTTGTGCAGCAGCGGGGCTGTCGGCGCTGCCGGCTGCGCGTGCACAGACACCCACGTCCGCCGTGCTCACCCCGCGGCCGCTGCGCCCGCTGGGGCGTGTGCTGTTGTCGGTGGACCACAAGGCTTCGTTCTGCCATCTGCCCCTGACCATCGCGGACCGCAAAGGCTACTTTGCCGCCGAGGGTCTGGACGTGCAGGTGCGCGATTTCAACCAGAGCGGGCAGGCGCTGCAAGCCCTGCTGGGCGGTTCCGCGCAGGTGGCGGCCATTCCCTACAGCCAGGTCATCAGCCTGCAGATGCGGGGCCACGACCTGCGCTCCATCGTGCTGCAGGGCCGGACGCCGCAGCTGGTGCTGGGCGTTTCCCGCGCGACGCTGGGGCGTTTTCGGACGCTTGAGGATTTGCGGGGTAAACGGGTGGCTGTCACCGAGCTGGGGGCCGGCAGCCACCGTGTGGCGCGCATGCTGCTGGCCCGTGCGGGCCTGGAGTCACAGGACGTGCGCTTTCAGGTGTTCGATGGGCCTGCGACCACGGCAGCAGCCTTCCGAGCCGGTGTGGTTGATGCGCTTTGCTACCACGACCCCCTGATCACCCAGTTGGAGCAAAGCGGGGACCTGCGCGTGGTGGCCGACACCCGTACCGTGCGCGGCAGCAGCGAGGTGTTCGGTGGTCCCATGCCCGCGGCCTGCCTGGCGGCACCGGCCGAATGGGTGGACGAGCAGCCGCGCCTGTGCCAGGCCCTGGCCAATGCCATGGTGCTGGCGCTCAAGTGGCTGCAGACGGCTGGTCCTTCGGACCTGAACAAGATCGTGCCCGAGCCGTACTTCCAGGGGGACCGCGCCCTGTACCTGGCTGCCTTCAGCCGGGCCCGAGAATCCTGGGCGCCGGACGGCCTGATGCCCGAGGCCGGCCCTCGCATCGCGGCGCGCACCCTGGCGCAGTTCGAGGACGCGCAGCAGTTGCAGAAGGTGGTGCTGGCGCGGACCTTCACCAACGAATTCGCCAGCAGCGCCAAGCTCCGTTTCCGGGCCTGAGCCGCTGACGGCATCCGCGTCAGCGTTTGCGGGCTTCCTTGTCGCGCAGGGCAACCTTGGTGCCGGCCTTGGTATTGCCCTTGGCGCGCTGCGCCACGCGGTTCTTGCGCTCGGCGGTTGCCTTCTTGGCCGTGACGCGCGGTGAGCCCTTGGCCTGCTGCACCCTGGCCTTGGGCTCACGGGTGGATGTGGCCTTGGCCAGCGACACCCGTTGCGGCAGCATCAGCGTGATGCGCTGGCCGGGCTTGAGGCGGGCGTTGACGGCCAGCTTGTTCCAGTCGGCTGCGCTCACCGCGCTCACGCCGTAGCGGCTGGCCAGCTTGGCCAGGTTCTCGCCCTTGCGCGCCCGCACTACGGTGCGCTTGAGGATGACTTCGGGCTGAAGGCTCAGCTGGCCGTTGTCGGCCACGTGTTCGGGCACGTCGGCGTTGTGGCGGTCGCCGCGCGGCACCAGCAGGCTGGAGCCGGCGCGCACCAGCATGCGCGGCGGGATGTTGTTGACCTCGCGCAGTTCCGCCTCGCTCATGCCCACGCGCCGGGCCGCCTCGGCGGCGCTCATGGTGCTGGGCACCACCCAGGCGGTCCAGCTGGCCAGGGGGCCCTTGTGCGATTCGAGCCGGCGCTGGAATGCGGCGGCGATGTCCCAGGGCAGCAGGATGTTGGGCGTGCCAGAGGCCATCACCACGGGCTGATTGATCGAGGGATTGAGCGCGCGAAAGTCCTTCTCGCTGATGCCGGCCAGGCTGGCGATGAGCGCCACATCGACGTCACGGTTGAGTGTGATGGTGTCGAAGAAGGGCCGGTTGCCAATCGGGGGCAGTTGGGCACCGAAGGTATCGGGCCGGGCGACGATGTTCTTGACCGCCTGGAGCTTGGGTACGTACTGCCGCGTCTCCAGCGGCATGTTCAGGTCGGTGTAGCGGGTGGGCAAACCGGCCTTCTGGTTGCGTGTGATGGCGCGGTTGACGTTGCCCTGGCCCCAGTTGTAGGCAGCCAGCGCCAGGTGCCAGTCGCCGAAGCGGTCGTACAGCTGTTGCAGGTAATCCAGGGCTGCGCGGGTGGAAGCGAGCACATCGCGCCGGTCGTCGCGGAACACGTTCTGCTTGAGGTCGAAGGACTGGCCCGTGGCGGGCATGAACTGCCACATGCCGGCCGCGCGGGCGCTGGAGACCGCCTGCGGGTTGAACGCGCTCTCGATGAAGGGCAGCAGCGCCAGCTCCATCGGCATGTTGCGGCGCTCGATCTCCTCGACGATGTGGAACAGGTAGCGCTCGGAGCGCGCGGTCATGCGCTGCAGGTAGTCCGGACGGCTGGCGTACCACTGCTCGCGGTCGCGAACCAGTTCGTTGTCCAGGTCGGGCATGGCAAAGCCGCGCCGGATGCGGTCCCAGATGTCGGCCGGTGCCGACAGGAAGATCACCGGGGCCTGCGAGACAGTGGCCGGTGCAAGCGCGCTGAGGGTCGGATCGTGCTGCCCGCCGGCAGCGTGGCGGACCACCGGAGCCTTGCCTTGCGGGCGGCCGCTGCGGGTGTCAGCTTGCGGATCGGAGGCGCCGGCGGGCGTGCCGGGGGCGGTGGCGCAGGCGCCCAGCAGCAGGCTCAGCGCCAGGGCGCCCCACAGGCGCAGGCCGGACGTCAGGGAAGGGACAAGGTTCATGCGAAAACGTTTTTCCAGGCGCGCAGCGTCGTGAAGACGCCGAGCGCATCGGGTGGGGTGGCGGGATCGTGCGCCAGGGCAGCAGCCCGGAGGGCGGGTTCTGCGCTGCGCAGAAAGGGGTTGATCTGACGTTCCAGTCCGATGGAGCTGGGCAGCGTCGGTTGGTTCCGCTCGCGCAACTGGCGGCAATGGTCGACATGGGCCGCCAGTGCCGCGTTCTGTGGGTCCACGGCCTGGGCAAAGCGCAGGTTGGACAGGGTGTACTCGTGTGCGCAGCAGACCCGGGTTTCGGCGGGCAAGGCGCTCAGGCGGGCGAGCGACTGCAGCATCTGCGCAGGGCTGCCCTCGAACAGACGGCCGCAGCCGCCGGAGAACAGCGTGTCCCCGCTGAACAGCACCGGCTGGCCGTCCACCGCGGGCAGGTAATACGCCACGTGGCCAGCGGTGTGGCCGGGCACGTCGATCACCTCGACGCGATGACCAAGCACCGTGAGGCTGTCGCCACCGCGAACGCCCTCAAAGGGGGTGGGGATGGCTTCGGTGGCCGGCCCGACGACGCGGGCACCGGTGGCTGCGCGCAGGGCGTTCACGCCGCCGGTGTGGTCGCCGTGGTGGTGGGTGATGAGGATGGTGTCCAGCGCCAGACCCTGCTGGCGCAGCCAGTGCAGCACACCGTCGGATTCACCGGGGTCGACCATCAGGGCGCGCTGGCTGTCGTGCAGCACCCAGATGTAGTTGTCGCTGAAGGCGGGAAAGGGGTGCAGGATCATGGGGGCACACGGCGATGGGAGGTGGACTGTCAAGGGTGCGTGTAGAGTACGTCGGCCATGTGGACGACCCGCGGCCGTGGTCGGCACGGATTCGCTAGCTCTCCCTCTCCATGAAGCCACCGATTATAAGTTTGCAGCAGTGGCTGGGCACGGCGCCCGGCCGCTACCTGCTGGCCTGGGAACAGGCCCAGCTCGACCTCGCGGTGGCCGACCTGTTCGGCTTCAACGCGCTGCAACTGGGGCTGCCGGAACTGCCCAGTCTGCGGTCCAACCGCATGCCGCACCGCTGGGTGGCCCTGCCCGAGGAGGCTCAGCCCTGGACCCTGCCGCCTGACGGGCTGGTGACGTTCGAAGGTGGGCAGACAGTGGACATGCCCCCCGGCGATCTGGATGAAGCCCGCCGAGCGCCAGACCCGGCTCCGCAAGGCCTGTGGGCGCCGCGTGTGGCCCTGGTGACCGATGCGGCGGCGCTGCCCTTCCCGGCGGCCAGCCTGGACTTGGTGGTGCTGCCCCACACGCTGGAACTCAGTGCCGATCCGCACCAGGTGCTGCGAGAGGTTGAGCGGGTGTTGGTGCCCGAGGGGCGGGTGGTGATCTGCGGTCTCAACCCGGCCAGCCTGTGGGGCCTGCGACAGGCGCGCGCGCATCTGGCACAGCGGGTGGGCCTGAGCCGGCTAGGTCTGGGTCGTCTGTACCTGCCCGATGCGGGCGAATTCATCGCGCCCTGGCGTACGCGCGACTGGTTGCGACTGCTGGGATTTGAAGTAGAGTCCGAGCGCTTTGGCTGCTACCGGCCGGCCGTGCGCACCGAGCGCTGGCTGCAGCGCACGGCTTGGATGGACCGCGTCGGCGCCCGCTGGTGGCCCATTTTCGGTGCCGTCTACATCTTTGTGGCCGTCAAGCGCGTGCAGGGTGTTCGGCTGCTCGGGCCGTCGTGGAAGCCGCGCCGCATGGCCGCTGCCAACCAGGTGCCGGTGGCGAACCGACAATAGCCACCGCGCGCCAGCCAGTCGGCCCGGGCGCTGCGGTGGCGTTCACCAACAACGGGAGCAATCTGTTTTGAATCATGTGGTGATGTACACCGATGGCGCCTGCAAGGGCAATCCGGGCCCTGGCGGCTGGGGTGTTGTTCTGCAGTCCGGCGGTCATGAAAAAGAGCTGTGGGGCGGCGAGCGCGAGACGACCAACAACCGCATGGAGCTGACCGCGGTGATCGAAGGCCTCTCGGCGCTCAAGCGGCCGTGCAAGGTCTCGGTTTATCTCGACAGCGAATACGTGCGCAAAGGCATCACCGAGTGGATCCATGGCTGGAAGGCCAAGGGCTGGAAGACCGCCGCCAAACAGCCGGTGAAGAACGCCGACCTGTGGCAGCGCCTGGACGCGCTCACGCACGACGGGGTGCATCACATCGAGTGGCACTGGGTGCGCGGCCATGCCGGCCATCCGGGCAATGAGCGGGCCGACGCCCTGGCCAACCGCGGCGTGCCCTGAGCGCCTGGCGTCCTGGGCCATGCCGGGTTTTCCGGAACTTTCGCCGGCATGCTTTCCTCTGGCTTGTTACATTGGGTTCCCTCTGAGCACTGACCGGTCCCGGCACGGGTCGTCAGCGCCGCACACCGACTCCACCGTTTGACACAGCAGATGGCCCGCAAAACGCTTTACACCGGCATTGCCGTTGTCGGTATCGCCCTCGCATCGGGCCTGGCCTGGTGGTATCAGAACAGCGCTCCGCGTGGCGCTGCTCCTCAGGGGCCTGCGGCCGCCGCGCCCGCGGCCGGTGGCGCGGGGCCCAATGCGGGAGGGCCGGTGTCCGTGGAAGTGGCGAAGGTCCAGTCGGTGACGCTGCAGGACGATGCGCAATCGGTCGGTTCGCTGCGCTCGCGCCAGAGCGTGATGTTGCGGCCCGAAGTGGCGGGGCGCATCGCCCAGATCGGTTTTGTCGAAGGTCAGCGGGTGCGCAAGGGGCAGCTGCTGGTGCAGCTTGACGACGTGCTGCAGAAGGCCGAACTCAGCCAGGCACAGGCCGCGCTGTCGATTGCCCAGGCCAACCTCAAACGCAACGAGGAGTTGGTGGCGCAGGCCTTTGTGGCCCAGCGTGTGCTGGACGAAAGCCGTGCCGCCCTGCAGGTGGCGCAGGCCCAGGTGGCCCTGGCGCAGGCGCGGCTGGCCCGCATGCGGGTGGTGGCGCCGTTTGATGGCACGGTCGGCCTGCGCAACATCCACCTGGGCGACTACGTCAAAGACGGGGCCGATCTGGTCAACCTGGAAGACACGACGCAGCTGCTGGTGGACTTCCGCCTGCCCGAGCGCTACCAGCCGCGCATCGCGCCGGGTCAGTCGGTTCGGGTGGAGCTGGACGCGCTGCCCGGGCAGACCTTCAACGCCCGTGTGCAGGCGGTCGATCCGCTGCTCGATGCCAATGGGCGTTCCATCGCGGTGCGTGCAGCGCTGCAGGCGCCGCCTGGCAGTGCGCTGCGGCCCGGCATGTTCGCCCGTGTGACCACCGTGTTCGCCACCCAGGCGGCGGCGCTGATGGTGCCCGAGGAAGCCATCGTGCCGCAGGGCGGCAAGCAGTTTGTCGTGGCCCTGGCGCGTGAAGGCGAGGGCGATGGGGCCCGTCAGGTCTCGCGCCGGGTGGAGGTGCAGCTGGGCGTTCGCCGGGGGGCGCAGGTGCAGGTGGTCAGTGGCCTGGAAGCGGGCGAGACGGTGGTGATCGCCGGCCAGCAGCGACTGCAGCGGGACGGCACGCCGGTGCGCGTGGTGGACATGAACAAGCCCGCGGGACCGGGTGGCCAAGGTTCGGGTGCGGGCGGTCCGCCGCGCGCGCCGGCGGGCTGATGTCACGCGGGAGGCCCTGAGATGCAACTGCCCGAGATTTCCATCCGCCGCCCGGTCTTTGCCAGCGTGCTGTCGCTGCTGATCCTGCTGGTGGGCTGGGTGTCCTTCCAGGGGCTGACGGTGCGCGAGTACCCGAAGATCGACGAACCCACCGTCTCGGTGCAGACGCGATTTGCCGGCGCTTCCAGCGAGGTGATGGAGTCCCAGGTCACCAAGACGCTGGAAGACTCTCTGGCCGGCATCGAGGGGGTGGACGTGCTCACCTCCACCAGCCGGCAGGAGCAGAGCAACATCACTGTGCGCTTCAAGCTGGAGCGCGACCCCGACGCCGCGGCCGCCGACGTGCGCGACAAGGTCAGCCGCGTGCGCCAGCGCCTGCCGCAGGGCATCGACGAACCGGTGATCGCCAAGGTCGAGGCCGATGCTTTCCCGGTCATCTGGATCGCGCTCAGTTCCGACCGCTTCAGCCGCCTGGAGCTGTCCGACATGGCCAACCGCATCGCCAAGCCGGTGCTGCAGACGGCCACCGGCGCGGCCGATGTGCGCATCTATGGCGAGCGGCGCTATTCCATGCGCATCTGGATCGACCCGGACCGCCTGGCCGCCTACCGGCTGACGGTGCAGGACGTCGAGGACGCGCTGCGCCGTTCCAACCTGGAGGTGCCGGCCGGCCGCATCGAAAGCAGCCAGCGCGAGTTCAACGTGACCGCGGCCACCGACCTGCAGACACCGCAGCAGTTCCGCGAGATCACGCTGCGCAATGTCAACGGCCTGCCGGTGCGGCTGGGCGACGTGGCGCGTGTCGAGCAGGGGCCGCAGGACGAGCGCAGCTCGGTGCGCCTCAACGGCCGCGATTCGATCTCGCTCGGCGTGATCCGCCAGGCCACGGCCAACCCGCTGGAGCTCTCGGCCGGCGTGCGCCAGCTGCTGGAGAAGGTGAGAACCGACCTGCCGCCCGGCGTGAACGTGGACATTGCCAACGACAACTCGGTGTTCATCGACCGTTCGATCAAGGCGGTTTACACCACCATTGCCGAGGCCGTGGTGCTGGTGGCGCTGGTGATCTTCGTGTTCCTGCGCACGGTGCGGGCATCCATCATTCCGCTGGTGACCATCCCGGTGTCGCTCATCGGCACCTTTGCGCTGATGGCGCTGTTCGGTTTCTCGATCAACACGCTCACGCTGCTGGCGCTGGTGCTGGCCATCGGCCTGGTGGTGGACGACGCGATCGTGGTGCTGGAGAACATCTACCGCCACATCGAAGAAGGCATGAAGCCCTTCGACGCGGCCATCAAGGGTGCCCGGGAAATCGGCTTTGCCGTGGTGGCGATGACGCTGACCCTGGCCGCGGTGTACGCGCCGCTGGCCTTCACGCCTGGCCGCACCGGCCGCCTGTTCGCCGAATTCGCGCTGGCGCTGGCCGGTGCGGTGGTGGTTTCGGGCTTCGTGGCGCTGAC
>ERZ1645189.313-NODE-313-length-10816-cov-7.086981_pt1 | contig 10816 bp, 3 predicted proteins | sample MGYA00575350_ERZ1645189 | MGnify/ENA primary metagenome ERZ1645189 (study PRJEB40845, sample SAMN11283421) | freshwater sediment metagenome | isolation source: river sediment | host: Sediment | place: India: Jajmau, Kanpur | collected 2015-12-17 ...
AATATGTGCAAAGCGAGTTGCAAAAGCAAAAGAAGCGACTGGAAGGATTTCATTTTCCAGGAGCATCGGACAACAAGGAGGAACGCTCATGAGACAATCCAAGACACGAATTCTTTGTTTTATTTTACTATTTGTCTCTATGATGATGCAGGTTTCTACACCGATTTCTGCGCAATCGCTACAGGGTAACGCGCAAGTCCATCGATTGGAATGGACCAGACACCTTGCCGAAGAAGGGGAGGACTCTTTTACTCTGGATGCTGTACATATAGAGAAAGGGGAAAGCCAGCAAGCGATGGGTTTCCTCACGGCGCAACTCAATGGGAAAATGATAGGGTTGCATCCTTTGGCTTTACCCGATGCAGCAGGAATGTATCGCATCGGCGACATCGCTTGGACGTTACAAGGCGACCCACAACTCTATAAGATTAAGGTAATCTTGCTGCAAAATCTGCAAGGCTTATTACCCATGAATCGGATGTATCAGCTTGGCGAACGCTCTGCCCCGGAAATCGTGACCATCGCTCCAGATCAAGGCAGCTTTGGCACATCTGTCTTATTGACAGGACAGGGTTTTGCCAGCACTCCGGAGCGAAATATTGTACGGTTCATCCAAGCGGATGGCACAAAACTGTCTGCCTCGGTGGTTTCGGTAGGGAGCAATTACCTAGAGGTGCTGGCTCCGGTGCTCAATGCCGGCATTCATCAGGTTGAAGTCGAGGTCGAGGGGCGTATAAGTAATCAGAAGAGCTTCAACGCCGAAGCCCTTCCAGCAGCTCAAGGAAATGAAACACGACAACTCATGCAGGTTACACAATCGTTGTTGACCACTGCCGAGGAGGTGTCCGATACACTACAGGTGGCGAGTTTACCACTTGCTCTACAGAGTCAAATGGTACAGTTGTTGGGAGAAGCAGAACAACAAATGAATCATGCTCAGACCGAGCTGATGCAATATTCCCCTGAAGCCCAAGAACTAATCAATCGTATGCTACAAAGTAGTGGAGTGCCAGAGCAGATCGCTCCCTTGAATAAAGATCCCGTGGGACTCTTGGCAGAAACAGGTCAAGATTATACGATTGGAGACCGTTTGGAGAAAGTTGACCAAATCACAAACGACGTGCGTAATGCCAGAGACAAGATTCGCAGTCTCGACCGAAATCTGAAAATAATGGAAGCATCACTCACTGTAGGCGGCATTGCCGGATTGGTTTTTGGAGGTTCGGGAAGCGGTGCTATTGCCTTGGCTGCCGAAATTGAAAGCTTTCGTCAAGCTATCATTCAACCGATACTGCTTAGTTTACGAGCCATTTATACAGTACTCAGCTGTAGCACCAGCAGTGCCGTTGCAGGGTCGTTGCGCTTTGAGTATGTGGATGATGTTCACATCGAGCAATACTTTGGCCATGCTCAAGAACCAGCACTTCCCGAGTGGCAGAATGAATCTTTGCTAAGCAGCTTGAGCAACGTGTTTGTGGGTATAGAAGAACTGCAATATCTGCACGATGACGTACTGCACTTGCTGCAGCAACCCTATGGAAGCACAAGCGAGACCATGCCCGAAGGCTTTAGCACCGATATGCTACGTGCGTTGCAGCAGATTTCTTTATATGAGGACAACTGGAGACGACTAACGCAACAAGCGGATCAGACTTTTTTGCCCGGTGAAACCTTAAGAAATAATGCCGGTGAGATAGAAGTGTTAATGAAGCAGTATCGCAGAATCGCCAACCAAATCCGTTCGGCGGGAGATAAGATGCTGCAGGATTTGATGTATGCGCAAATCAATCCGCAAATGAGTTTTGATCACGATTGGTACCAAAGTATGAAGTATGCTATTGGGGATTTGCTGCGAGAAGCCAACAGCCTAAACAGTGTACTAAATGCATTGATTTCTGAATTTCACGAACCGGAACAACTGAACTTTGAAGAAGAATCGCCCGCTTATGGGGGATATATCGATACGCCAGGAATCTTATTGGCAGGACAATCCTACACAGCACGAGGAAACATGGACTTTAATGTCGGTTTGGACGAAACCAGAGGTCTCGACAACATGTTAGACGGCATTGGTACTAGTTTTATTGTCGATTTAGTGGGTGGATTGGTGGATCTGGAGTTGGAACTGGAAAACGTTGATGTACGACTCTCGGCGGTATCGTCAGATGAGAGTGTGTTGCGAACCGAATGGAGCGACAGCATCGGGTTGCGCTTGATTCCACTCAAACCAGGCTTGGTGACCGTAACGATTGTTCCAAACATTCGCCTCGTTAAGGAAGGAAAGATAAAAGCAGAGTATATCTCGGTGAGTAAACCTTTCCGTGTTATCTCTGCCAATCAGATAGCAGAGGAGTATTCGGTCAATGCTCCATTGGGCCCAAACTTGGAACATGTGACAGATGAAGCGGGGTTGGAAACTCGCCAAGTTTATTTGGGAGAGACTCTACATGTACAGGGACTGGGTTTTGCTTCTTCGAGTCAGTACATGAACGTGTATACCGCAGGTGTTCCGGGGATTCATATAGATGGTTTGTTACCTGACTTTCTCTATAATGGTGTGGGTAGTGAACAGCAACGCCGAGAAGAACTTTGCATGGAAGTGCCGGACACCTTGTCCGGGCAGCTAAGAGTGGCAGTGCACTTAAAGCAAGCCATGGAAGGCGGAGCGCCTATCGATCGTTCAGCGGGATTATCCAATGGAATAGACCTGCAAGTTTTGGCCCCCGTCATCGACTTTATGCCGCCGAATCTCATCGATGGCGAAAGTTATCCAGTTTTAGGTCGTGGCTTCTCGCATACTCCATGGATGAACAAGATTATATTCGATGACTTTGAAGCAACGAATCCCCAAAGCCAGTCACAATACTACGCAATTGTTGAACCAAGTCTGGAAGAACCATTTACTCAACCCAAAGAATACAATGAAGTCACCGCCGAAAATCACCCGTTATTACACGTGTTGCACGAACGCCTTACTTTTTTGGCAGACGGACAAACCTCCAGTTCACTGAACAACCGTATCAAGGTGCTAGAGCAGGAAGATATGAGTGACATAGCCGGTGGTAGTTTGGTGCAAAGCTGGGGATCCGAAATTGTATTTTCGCAAAATGGCATCACCTCAATGCGACCACTATTGGCCGAGGATGAAACCAGCGGCTTACGCATGGCTGCTTGGGTTGCTCTAAACGAACGTGGCGCAGCTCAGTGGATTGCTGCTGAAATCTATGCGAACGGGAATATGGCTACACCTCAGCACATCGCCTCCAATTTAGGTTCCATGGAGACCGCACCCGATAAAGGTTGTTTAGTCGCTTATCGTAACCGGTTTTACTTCGTATACACCGGTCGTGATGGAGAGTTAGATCGATTGTATTGCAGTATTTATGATGGAGGAAGTTGGTCCATACCCGTCCCTTTGACGGGAGGAATGAGTTCTGCTTTGAAGCCGGTCGCCTGGGTAGGTGATTGGCAAGACGACAATCAGGCTGAGTTGTTTTTGGCGTACATTGCTGACGATGGCATGGTCGGCCAAACCATTACGGCGTGGTACACCTTGCCTTCATCCGGAGCTCAATTACTAGATCAAGTGGTTTTGTCGGCTAACAGCATATCGCGCCCTGCATTAACCAAACATGAAAATGGATTTTACGTGGCATATCAGGGGATTCACTTAAGACAGAGTGATCTCTACCTATGCCATGTGCAAATCTCTGAAAATTCAACATCCTTGCTCCCGGCTGCATCTTTGAGACTAAGTCGCAACAGTGGCGAAGCACAAGCCGAGAATCCTTCCATCGTCATCGGTCGACACCCGGTCAGTGCGGCTGAGCAAGTTGTGGTAGTGTGGGAGAACTCTGCACCTGCCTCTGGAACCATGAACCAGCGTGAGGAGGTGTATTTGGCGACTGTAACCGGGGGAGTCGTCAACGAACCGGTGAATCTAACCCATTCTGAAGGTCATTCGCAAAGTCCCACCTTAGCACTGGGTAAAGATGGTAGCATTGCTCTCCTTTTTTTGGAGATCACACCTGCGGGGATATCGGAGAATCAGACCCTGGGCTATACGTCGCAAGTCTGGTTTACTCGTTCTTTCGATGGAGGAACTCATTTCCAAAGACCCTATTACCCGCTAACCAGTCGTATTCAAGGCGTGCGATTGGGTCATCCCGCTTTGCTTAACCGAGGTGATGGCAAGGTCAACATGACATGGCAAGCCGGCGATCAATTGTTTTGGCGAAGTAGCGGTGAAACAATCATCCCACCGAGCGAATATCCGGCGAATCTACTTACTCCTCGCAAACAAACCTTTGGGTATTCCAATGACGAAACAGGTGTTCGTTTGCTGAATGGAGCAGGAGAGCCCTTGCGTAGAATAACAACTGCTACGGGGTGGATGCAAGCATACCCTAGTGAGATGTTGCGTCTCGCTGTTTCGCCATCGGGTCGTTATGTAGCATTGCCAGGATATTGGTTACAAATAGCCGAAGCGGACGGCTCACATCCGTTGGACATTGCTCTACCGCATGACATAGAAGAAGAAATGCCCAAACACATTGCTTGGGGATTGGATGAACAGGAACTTCGCGTATCGTATGTGGAATTTGGCATCAACAACGCACAACCTCTAGGAACATGGCAACGGGAAGCGGTGGAAGGCGAGGTGGCTCGTTCTTACGGTTTTTCATGGGATCGTCAGGAACGCTACATTCTGCAAAGAGAATGGTTGGACAGCATACCCACTTTGCACCGGGACTTTTATGTGGTCGATAGTGTAAGTGGAGAAGAGAGGTATGTAACATCGCTACCGAATCGTTTGTTGGCAATATCTCCTGATGGAACCGCAGTGCTCTTACACGATAATCAAGGAGCTGGTAGAAATCGGGATGGCTTGGTCCTGCGACAACTCGGAGGAGCCTCAGTGGTATTGTATGAAGGAATTCCTGAAGCAGCAGCGTTTTCATTTAATGGTCGATATGTTGCTGCTGTTATGCGACAAACCGGACAACAGGCCGTATTAAAAGTCTGGGATCTCCATAGTGGAACCTGCTGGGATTTGGCACTTCTGGTGGATAACATCGAACGGCTTTCGTTTAGCCCCGATAACAATCGAGTTTTCTGGCAGACCACGCAAGCAACCTGGCATACACAAACAGCAGGTGGTGACTCGCAAGTCGCGGAAACATTTATACAGAATTTTGTTACAGTGGGCCAGACGAGTGAAACTATGCACGTTTCTACCGCTGCCAGTGTGTGGAAAAATCGTGCAGGAAGCGAGATAGGCATCACGCTGCGTCAAACACCTACAGCAGATGTCACGGTTCAAGTGGTGGTCCCAATGGGGTTGGTTGCATTGCCACAAAGCGTTTCGTTTGCTGCCGGAGAAGTACCGATTGTGAGAAAAATTAGTATCTATGCTCAAAATTCGATGGTAGCAGGGCTGAACACCATTGCGTTACGACTGCATTCCGAGGATTTACGATTTGAAGGAGTGGAGCAACATGTATCCGTGATCACATCGGAAGCAGTGCCATTCACATCCGGTTTGGGCTACAGTACTGCCGATTATGGAGAAGATTCGGTATACCCGATTTTACATAACTGGAATAGACAAGTACCGATTGCAGCTGCTGATTGGGAACAACCGTTGTGGCAGGCCAACCCCAGCTTCAATGACGTGAAGGTGTTGCAGGCCGGAAATGGTGTCACACTGATGTATGGACGCGAGTACATGTACCATGTACAGGCGTACAGCAAAACGGGGCAATTGCTCTGGGAAACCGATGGGAAGTCGCCTTTGCTACAGGGTGAAGACGCTGTTTTCTTACGTGGAGACCATATGTTAATCCGGAAGAATTTGCTCACTGGGGAAGAGAATCCGCTGATTTTGTATCGAGCAGATGGCACAGAGTGGAGATTCTGGACGAGTGACTTGTTCTATACTGATACGCAGGGGAACATGTATGCTTTGGCACAACGCATGTGGGGTGAGACATTCTTGCATGTATTGCGAATCGAGCCAAACGGACGAGTGAGTGATCATCTTATCGACGAGGCGCAGTATTGGCAAGGCGACATTCCGGTAGTGACTCAAGACGGCAAGCTACTTGTTGCTCATAATCACACCATTGATGTGATGCGTTTGGATGATTTCTCGGTGGAACAGACGCTGTATGGGGTAGATCATTTGTTGTCGGCAGCCATGTTGGATTTTGTTTCACCACAATATTCAATCTTTTATGTGATGAACGACCAGGGTGCCTCCACGTTGCTGACCGCTATGTCAACCAAGAATGCATCGCCGTTGTGGCAACGAGTTTTAGCGGGAACGTGGAACCAAGTGGGACAACCGGTTCTACATCCACAAGGTATGATGATGTTGCCTGTGGGATCGTCGATGCTGGCATTGGGGAGCCAAGACGGCAAAGTGCTATGGCAACAGGATTTTGAGGAAGAAATATCGGGAGCACCGGTCCTGGATGCCAGAGGTGATATATATGTAACAGTCGGTGATGACCTACTGCGCTTGTCAGGAGAAGGAGTGCTACTACAACGCAAGAGCTTTGGAGTGGGAGGACGCTTCGCAGTGAATACTTGCATTGGCCATGAGGGTCAAGTGATCTTTGGCGGAGGTATGACTGCAGATCAAACGAGGTATCCGATATTTGCATGGGGTGTAACCATGGAAGAACCCTTGGTCAGCGATGTAGTACTAGCCGATTCTTTGCTGCGCGTTCGCGAAGACGAAGGGGAACTGCGTGTACGGTTGCTGGATCGATCCTCAGGTGAGAAAGGTGGCTTTGAAGTGGAGGTGCAGCTGTTACCTCTCACGGCAATACAGGGTACGGATTATCAGCTCAATTACAAAAACAGCACCGGACGAGTTACATTCGCCGAGGGTGCAGAGGAAGCGTGGCTGTATATTGATATATTCGATGGGTACGATGTACAATCGAGCCGAAATTTTGTAGTGAAGATTGTAGGTGTGACGGGTGGAAAGACCTTTGCCAGCAATGTGACTACGGTGCAAGTGGAAGATGTCAGTGTGGCACCGGAGCAACGTTCCCGCGTAGGTTGGGGAGCAGGAGAATTGCTGTATAAAGAAGGAGAAAGTGGCAACATGGTGCTGAAACGTTCTCCAAACAGCATAGGAACCCTGCCGGAGTTGAATGTACGGGTGCAAGTTGGTAACCCGGGAAGCTATTTCGCCTATACCGAGGCACTACAAGGGGTGGATTATTCCGCACAATGGGCTCCCGATAGCGCTGGGCGGGTGACGATTTTGTTTGCCGAAGGGCAGAGCGAGGTTATCATACCATGGCAGGCATTGACGCGGGAAGGGATGCAAGGGCTACGCAAATGGGACGTTCGGGTATTGATAAACTCTGCAGTAGACCCCGACTTTTCTATGCCGCAGACCTATGTCAGCGAGCTCAAATTATACGTGGCAGAGGGAGACTTTGTGGTTCCGGAACCTAGAATCAAGCAGGTCGGCGAGGCAGAGTGGAAGGTTTCCAATATACTATATGGTGGATGGTTCAAAGTGGAGAGCTCCGATGGCACTGTTTTGCAGCACACGAACGGATACCTTCAGTCGCTCGATGGGGAATACTCGGTGTATGATTTACCCGCCGGTAATCCACTAATCTTGCGTTCCGGCTTCGCCAACCAATCTACCACTCTGACATTTAACACACCCTAATGAATGACTAGCAAGAAAACGAGGAATTTCATTCCGAATGAGGGGTTCTGTTTTGTAAAATAAAAGGATAATGTCGACAGAAAACGAAATAATTGGTATTCAACAAATTTTGTGCGGAGGTGACAATATGCCCCCTACCGATGAGATGCTGAACAGAAACCCGTTGTTGTTGAAACCCAATGAACGTTTTCCGACCTACCAGTTCTATGCCACCATGGCCGGCAAAGCGTCTCCCGAGCAAACGTTGCTTACGGGCATACTAACCACATTTTCCTGGTTGCGCGAACGCTTTCGCGAGTTAGAGGTCCCGGCGGATCTACAGTTGCCATCCGCGAGCAAAGTTGCTACCGTGGGCTTGGAGTGCTTACACTCGTTCCGCATTGCCGTGGGTTACACGGTAGAGGTGGTCTGGATTGCCGAAAAAGGGGTATGGGCCATGCAACTTAGCGAGCCCGACTTGGGTGATGGTCATCAAGCCGGTCGCACTCCAGTCGCCGGACGGATTTTTGAAACCAACATTGCTTTTCGTTTGACGCACGATAAAGTGGAAATGGGGTTTCGCACCCTGGTTTCTCAGCCATTGGGCACCATGGAGCCTTGCGAAGTGTATCGCCCGGCGGTCATTAAGGAATTGGTGCGTAATTCTGGGTTGAAGTTCTTTAGCGAGTGGCCCATAGTGGAATCGTGCTGGAGCGTTTCCAAAGGAGAGGTCCATAAGCTGATGCTGTGGCTCAAAAACAAAAAACGCAACTTGCCGGCAGTCGTGACACGTATGACCAACCCACGCATGACGACGATGAACCGTGAAACAGTGTTGAAGATCGCTCAGATGCCTGAAATGATTGCAATACAAAGACCAGGCAGTCTACACATAAACCTTCCTTTCGTTGACCCTAATTCGTCATCAAAACCGGTATCTACATACCCGTTTTGTGGGCTACTAGACGATGTTCCCCGATTGCGCATGGGATATGCCCAGTTTTTCCTGTTTGCCGAGGATTCTGCCTACGAAACGGCTCACAAGCTTGGCTTGGAACTGACAGAGAATGAGATTAGAGTCTATCCGGTTTGTAAACCAGATGGTTTAGTGACTCCGCATTCGTTTCACATCACGAGCAAGAACCAGAAACAGGTCAAAGATGAGTTGCTGAAGGAGCTACAGGATGCACCAAAGAACCATCCGAATGAGTTTGGTAACGTGGTTTTCTTGGCGGAGGCAAAGCGTTTGGAGCAGAGTCGCTTTATGGATTTGGCCAAGTCGAAAGAAGAACTACAACTGCGATGGATGGAAAAGTGGGATGAGCGAGAGAACGGCATTGAAAACGAACGGGCCAGTTGGCGTCGCCAGCTGGTGGAATGGAAAGAGGATTTGGCACGATTAGAAGAGGAGCTGGCAGAAGCGCGTGCCGATGCCAAACGCTGGGAAGAAGAATACCTTGAGCTCGAGCGTACGAGTAAATGGCGAAACGAGGAGGACCAAGGACTCATCGATTGGCTGAAAGCACAACGAAATTGGCCAAATGAGGTGGAAGAAGTGGCGGCCTGGGTAGAACGAACCCAAGCAGGGAAGCTGATTCTACACCAAAAAGCGTTGAGTTTACTGAAGAGCGTAGAGCTTCAGGATCTCGATGTCTTTCCGCTTTGTTTAGCACTGGAGTTTTTAGCGAATGAACAACGCGATTGGTTGTTAAAGAAGATAGACGATGTGCAACTTCGTTTGCGATGCACCCGAAAATATGGTCGGCCTTTTGAAGTGTCTACCTCATCGGAAACAACCTTGAAGAAATATTGGGATGAGTACAAAATCAAATACGGCAAATCAGAAAAAGGGAAATCGCATGAGCAAGCACTGACCTATCACTTAAAGGTAGGTAATAACTCGGAAAAAATGATTCGTATTTACTATTTATGGGATGCAGAGAAAAAAATCATTGTGGTGGGGTCGTTGCCCAAGCATTTGCCAACGGTATCGGATCCACATTAAAAAAAACAGCAACAGGTTCAAAAGGGAATGCTCCCTTCGGAAATCTGTTGCTGTTTTGTTGTTCGGGGTCAGAAGCTACAATTTAACCCAATGGTTTGACGGCGACCAGCTCAATGTAACCACGTCCGCCGGTGGGTTCCAGTTGAATGCGAGGGTTCTCGGGGTCCCAAGCGTATCCAATAAACTTGGGGTTATACTTTTCTATGGCATCTTGAACTTCGTCAATGGCTCTGCAGTATTCTTCCTCAGGGAAGGGTTCCCCTTGAAACATCAAATACTTGGTGGCGGGTAGTTCCAGCACATCGAATCCTTCGGGTACTTCTCCTGCGTATTCTAGGGGTACTTCTACACCTTGCACATACTCCGAAGTACCGGGCTTGCGGTCGCGCTCCGAAAGCCACATCGAGACGGGTTCACTGCCTGCGGTCGCCATGCTCAAGAGCAGCCCCCAGATATCGCATCCGATTTCTTCGCAATATTCAAAATAATGAGTGGCCTTCACACCTCGGCGGATGAGCACTTTGCGTTGCGGTTTTTCTAGTATTTGCACAAAAACATGTTTTACAGAATTCATGGTCGGGCTCCTTTCCGGTTTGCTAAATTTGACACCGTACGGATTGAACAAATACAAAGGGGTGGGGTGGGCGGCATAGTCACCGGGATTACGGCCGAATTCCCGATAAAAAGCGCGCTGATACCCATCGACGCTGCCAAAGCCCATATCAAATGCTACTTCGGTAATCCTAACGGCTTCGTCGCGCAACTTGAGGGCGGATTTTGATAACCGCAGCTTGCGAATGTAGTCTGCCGGGGTCAAACCCAGCCATTTGACGAACAAACGGTGTGAATACCAGGGGGAGAAGTAGGATACCTTACTCAAATGAGTTAAGTGGATTTCTTCGTCCCAATGGGCGGCAATGTAGTCTTGCATGCGTTGCACTGCGTCGATTTGCTCTTGCACTTGGTTCACCTCCCTACATTAGGTATTATAGAATACTCGCCAAAATCCTGCTCGACTTTTTTTGCACATCGGATTTACCACTTAGGGGACAGTCTCGCGTTTCGCAACAAAACGCTTACCCTAAGTGGTAAATAATAATTGGTGTTGTAATTACTTTGGTGCTGTTGTATAA
>ERZ1645189.314-NODE-314-length-10816-cov-5.958740_pt1 | contig 10816 bp, 9 predicted proteins | sample MGYA00575350_ERZ1645189 | MGnify/ENA primary metagenome ERZ1645189 (study PRJEB40845, sample SAMN11283421) | freshwater sediment metagenome | isolation source: river sediment | host: Sediment | place: India: Jajmau, Kanpur | collected 2015-12-17 ...
CAGATAATTTGTTCTGAAATTATCAGCCTCTTGCATTTCAGGAGTATCATGATATTTTCCATCAACTTCAACAATCAATTTTTTAGTCAAACATACAAAATCAACAATATACTCACCTACGATGTGTTGTCTTCTGAATTTATCACCTAAATTTTTCCCACGAAGCATTTGCCAAAGTGCACTTTCAGCATCTGTTGAAAAGCTACGCATTACTTTAGCGTTTTCTTTTAGTAATTCGTAACTTCCACTTTTCGAAGTCTGATAGCCGTAGCTACCAGAATCCCCCTCTTGGGGGGTGGGGGGGCTTTCTACAATTTTATAACGCAAATAGTACAACTTTCCATTCACTTCTTTGTGAATAACTTCTTCGTCGGAAATGGCTGTAAGTGCTTTTGGATCCCAGTTAACCATCCGTACACCACGGTAAATCAAGCCTTTTTCGTGCAAATCGCAGAAAACTTTAATCACGCTTTCAGAACGAATTTCGTCCATCGTGAAGGCTGTGCGTTCCCAGTCGCAAGATGCGCCGAGTTTTTTCAGCTGTTCCAGGATAATTCCGCCGTGTTCGTGCGTCCAGTCCCAGGCGTGTTTCAAAAACTCATCGCGAGAAAGGTCGGTTTTTTTGATCCCTTTTTCAGCCAGACGAGCCACAACTTTTGCTTCGGTAGCAATGGATGCGTGGTCGGTTCCGGGTACCCAGCAGGCATTTTTTCCCTGCATACGCGCACGGCGCACAAGTACGTCCTGAATGGTATTGTTGAGCATGTGCCCCATGTGAAGCACGCCGGTTACGTTTGGTGGCGGAATTACGATGGTGTAAGGTTCGCGCTCATCGGGCGTGGAATGAAAAAATCCATTGTCTAACCAATATTGATACCATTTGTCTTCAACAGTTGCGGGGTTGTATTTGCTTGCAAGTTCCATGTTTAGTTTTTAGTAAGCAGTTAATAGTTTGTAGTAAATTGTAAATCAGAATTTTACAATCACAGTTTATTCTTTCAGAATTTCTGATTTCTGATTTCTGATTTCTGATTTTTAAAAGCGCAAAGATAGTGAAAATGAATTTTTTATAGAAATTTAAATTGGAAAGAATAAGTATTGTCAGCTTAATTCATTAAATTTGTGAAAGAATAGAACTATGCAGGCAAAAACCACAGGCATCATACTTCATCAAGTAAAATACTCGGACAGTCAGAGCATTGTTAGTATTTATACGCGGGAATTCGGGCGAATGTCCTATATGGTGCGTGGTGCGAACCGGAAGAAATCAGCCACTCGTTCGGCTCTGCTTCAACCGCTTTCTATCGTGGAAATTGATGTATCTCACAATCCGAAGAAGGATATTCAGACCATTAAGGATATGCGGATAGCCATTCCTTTTTATCACATTCCGTATGATCCGGTGAAGAATGGGCTGGCGCTGTTTATGACTGAATTGCTGCAAAAAACGCTGAAACATTCGGAATGTGACGAAAATTTGTACTTTTTCATCGAATCGTCGGTCTGCAGGCTGGATGAATGTGATGAGGGCGTGGGCAATTTTCACCTGGTTTTCATGGCGCAGCTTGCCGGGCGGCTTGGATTTTTACCCGATACAACAGAAGCTCCAACTGCTCAGTACTTTGATCTGTTGAACGGTGTTTTTGAATATAGCAAACCGGCTCACACACATTATCTGATACCCGAAACAGGGGATGTTTTCAGAAAACTAACGATGATGGATTACAGCATGCTGAGCCAACTGCCCATGACAAGAAAACAAAGGGGTGAGATGCTGAATCATTTCATTGAATATTACAAAATTCACCTGCCTGATTTTCACACACTTCACTCGGTGGAGGTGCTTCATAAACTTTGGGAATAATACTTTCAACATTTTATCCGTATGTTTGTTTTGTATTATGGAATGAAATTTTACAAATAAAAAAAACAACTTTAATCTGACTTTTTTAACAAAATACACAATCATGAAATCAATTCGATCAATTCAAATGACAAATCTCGCGAAAACATACTGCGTTCTGTTTGTTTTTTTTATCGGATATCAGGCCCTAAAAGCTGAAAATAAACCATTTTCACAGTTGCAGGATACTGCTATAAATGTATTTTCAGGTGTAATTACAGGTGAAAAAGGCGACAAAATGCCTTACGCAGTGCTTTCGGTTGAGAAAACAAATATCTCTACCGTAACCAATGCGGATGGTGAGTTTTTACTCAAAGTACCAAAATCAGAAATGGACAAAAACGTACTGGTTTCATTTCTCGGGTACGAAAATCTGCGTATTCCGCTGGCAGCAATGATGCCTCGTGGAAACAAATACTCGATGAGGCCACTCCAGTTTACACTTCCACCGCTTGAAGTCATATCAAAAGACCCGGAGTCAATCATCCGGAAAATGATGGAAAACAAGGACAAGAATTACAGCAACAAAGACATGATGATGACGGCATTCTACCGTGAGATTATCAAAAAGAGAAACACGAACGTATCACTTTCGGAAGCCATTACCGAAGTTTACAAACGGGCTTACAACAGCAGCCTGCACGATATGGCATCACTGTATAAATCCCGCAAAAGCACTGATTACAATAAACTCGATACGTTGGTTTTCAAACTGATGGGAGGGCCTTTCAATAATATCTATCTGGATGTAATGCGTTATCCGGATTATATTTTTTCGGAAAATATTTTTGAAAATTATGAATTTAAGTTCCTCAAAACAGACCAGATAAACGATCGTATTGTTTATGTGATTGACTTCAAACAACTCAGACACATTGTGGAACCTTTGTTTTACGGCCAGCTGTATATTGATGCCGAAACTTACGCACTGGCAAGGGCCGAATTTGATATGGACCTGACTAACAACGATGAAGCTACCCGGATATTTGTACGCAAAAAACCGATTAATGCCAAAGTGAGTACCTACAAGGCACATTATCTGATTGATTACAGATTGAATGACGATTTATGGTACTACTCTTACAGCCGGATTGATCTGGGATTGAAAATTGACTGGAAAAAACGGCTTTTAAACACCTATTACAATTCAATCATCGAAATGGCTGCCACCGATTGGTCGGACGATATGGACAGAAGAACTTTCCGCTCCAAAGACCGAATTAATCCTACTGTAGTGATTCAAAATGAAGCATCGGGATTTTCGGATCCCGAGTTTTGGGGAGAATACAACATAATTGAACCCGATAAATCCATCGAAAACGCTATCAACAAAATCAAAAAACAGCTGGATAAATAGCAAAAAAAGTAATTGACTTCCAGGATCAACTCTTTTTATAATAATTCCACTAACTTTGTGGTGGAATTATTATTATGTGCAAAAACGAAACTCAACCGAACGATTCACAGACAGTCGGATTCGAAAAAACAAATCACTTTTTTTTATGAAAAAAACCGTCGTCATCTATTGCAAAAACACGCAGGATTACCATTCCTTCCCATTGGGCACATCGTTGCTTGAAATATACAATTCGCTGAATATCACGCTAAAATACAAAGTGGTTGCTGCCCGGGTAAATTACAAGGTAGAAGACCTGAATTTTTTAATCTACAAACCGAAAGACATCGAATTTATCGACAGCGGCACTTCATCGGGCATGCGTGTTTACGTTCGAACACTCTCTATGGTGCTCTCAAAAGCAGTTTCGGAGCTTTTTCCACATTCAGTTATCCGGATTGAGCACCCCATCTCCAAAGGATATTATTGCAACATCGAAAACACGGAAGAACCGGTTACCCCTGAAATGGTGAACCGGATAAAGACAAAAATGCAGGAAATCATTGACAGCAATGAACCTGTCATTCTGGAAGAAAAACAAACCGAACAAGTAAAGGAATTATTCCGTAATGGCAACAACAACACCTCGAAAGATTCGCTTTTCGACAGCCTGGCTGAGCCCTACCTGCGCTATTACCGCATCGGAAAATTCATCGATTATTACACAAGCATCCTGCTGCCCTCTACCGGATATCTGGATGTGTTCAACCTGATACCCTACTACGACGGAATGCTGCTGCAGGTACCCGACAGAGAAAATCCAAATGATCTTGAGGAAATGGTGCAACAGCCCAAAATGTTTGAAATATTCAAGGAATTTCTGAGCTGGAATAAAATCATGGGGCTGAATTCGGTTGGTGAATTCAACAAAGCCTGCCTGGACAACCGCGCTTTTGATCTGATAAAAATTGCCGAAGCGCTGCACGAGAAAAAAGTAGCATCGATAGCCGATATGATACAAGCCCGGCCCGAGGTGAAAGTAATACTGATTTCGGGGCCTTCATCGTCGGGTAAAACCACTTTCAGCAAACGATTGTCCGTGCAGCTGATGGTGAGCGGACTCATACCCAAAAGCATATCGCTCGACAATTACTTTGTGGATCGAGAAGCTACTCCCCGCGATGAAAACGGCGACTGGGACTTTGAATCGCTCTATGCACTCGACCTCGATTTTTTTCACCTCCAGATGCAGCAATTAATTGCCGGAGAAGAAATCGAACTGCCGTTTTTTAACTTCGAAAGCGGAAAACGATATTTCAAAGGCGAAAAGCTGAAACTGGAAAAAGATACGCTCCTCATCCTGGAGGGCATCCATGCACTCAATCCGGAACTCACCAAAAGCATTCCGCCGGAAGCTTTGTTCAAAATATACGTATCGGCACTCACCACCATTTCCATCGACGAACACAACTGGATACCCACAGCCGACACACGTTTGCTGAGACGCATCATCCGCGACTACCATTACCGCGGATACTCAGCCCGCGATACCATCGGACGATGGAGCAGCGTGCGTAAAGGAGAGGACAAATGGATTTTCCCTTTCCAGGAAAATGCCGACATTATGTTCAACTCGGCACTGATTTTTGAACTTGCCGTGCTGAAACGTCACGTAATGCCCATCCTGGAACAAGTGCCGAAATATTGCGATGAATATACCGAAACTCACCGGTTGCTGCGGTTTTTGCGTTACTTTGTAGCCATCAACGACAGCGAAATTCCACCCACATCGCTCCTGCGCGAATTTGTAGGCGGTAGCAGTTTTACGTATTAAAAAAATATATCGGTCATTTTGTCATACTCACAAAAGGGATCCTCGGCATCGGAAACAGCGTTTAACTATTTGGAATAATAATATTCGTTTTCAAACATGCCATTTTGTCAGTTTTTTCCTGTTGGTATTTTATTTGTATTAATGAGGTCGTAAGACAAAAAAAAACAAATCATTAAACAAACTAAAAAATAAGAAAGGAAAACAACTATGACACTCGTAAGATTTACAGGCAATCCGTTGATTGACCGTTTTTTCGACACCGATTTATTCGACTGGACTTCAAAAAACTATTCCAGAACAAACACAACATTACCTTCGGTAAATGTGAAAGAAAGTGACAACGAATTCAGCATTGAAGTAGCTGCACCGGGATTTGATAAAACTGACTTCAAAATTGAAGTTCACAACGATGTGCTGACGGTTTCGTCTGAAAAACAAACTGAAAACGAAACCAAAGACGAAAGCGAACGTTACACAAAACGCGAGTTCAGCTATCAGTCGTTCAGCCGTTCGTTCAGTTTACCACTTACCGCTGATGGCGACAAAGTGGAAGCCGTATACGACAAAGGTATTCTGACTGTTTCAATTCCGAAAAAAGAAGAAGCCAAACCGAAAGCTCCACGGGCTATTGAGATTAAGTAACTGAATTTCTAACTGTTAAAGGGAGGACGGAAAGTTCGTCTTCCCTTTTTCTTATATCATACTTTCATGGAAACATTCAACGATATAATTAATTCCGGGAAACCCGTTCTGATAGACTTTTACGCTACCTGGTGCGGTCCGTGCAAAGCCATGTCGCCCATCATAGAGCAAGTGGGCAAAGAAGTGCAGGGCAAAGCACGCGTGCTGAAAATAGATGTGGATAAAAATCAGCTGCTGGCTGCCAAATACCAGATTCAGGCTGTACCTACATTTGCCATTTTCAAAAACGGCCAAATCGTGTGGAGGCAACCCGGCGGAACCGACAAACAAACACTTCTGAGAACACTCCTGTCGCATCTCTGAGAAAATCAATGTTTTTCGGTTGATATTTGTTACTAAACAAATTAATTTCCCTTTTTTTTCGTTTCTTTGCACCATCAATTATTGAAACACAAAACCTATGAAACAATTTCTTAAATTTACTCTGGCCACAATTGTTGGCATTATCATTACATCCGTTATCGGAATGCTATTGATGTTTGGAATAATCGGAGCTATAGCCGGTTCTGCCGAAAAAGTTGTAAAAGTACAGCCTAATTCTGTTTACGAACTTGAGTTGAACGGTCAGCTGATTGAACGCTCAAAAGACGACCCGTTCACCGAGATTTTCTCAAATGCATTCGGACAGGATGCAGCTAAAATCATCGGGCTGGATGATGTGCTGGCCAACATCCGCAAAGCGAAAGTCGACGAAAACATAAAAGGAATTTACCTGAAAGGCGGCATGCTGACAGGTGGCTATGCCTCTGTTAAGGAAATACGTGACGCTTTGGCCGATTTCAGGCAATCGGGTAAGTTTATTGTGGCTTACGCCGATACGTACAGTCAGAAAAACTACTACCTCTCATCCATAGCCGACAAAGTGTATCTGAACACGCAGGGAATGCTTGAATTTCAGGGAATTGCTGCCAACACCACTTTCTTCAAAAATACGCTCGATAAATTAGGTGTGGAAATGCAAATAGTAAAAGTGGGAACCTACAAATCTGCCGTAGAGCCTTACATTGACACCAAAATGAGTGAAGCCAACAAGGAGCAGGTAACCGCTTTTATCAACTCCATCTGGAAAAATGTGCTGGCAGAAATTTCTCAATCGCGCAACATCCCCGTGGACTCGCTCAACAGGTACGCCGATGCTATGATGACTTTTCAACCAACCGAAATGGCACTGAAAAATAAGCTGGTTGACTCGCTTGTGTATTCCGATGGCATGAATGAAGTATTCAAAAAACTCACAAAACAGGAAGATTTCAAGGATATTCATTTTATTTCGCACTCCGATATGAACAAAGTACCTCACTCTGAAAAAATGCAAAAACAAAAAGTTGCAGTTATCTACGGCGTGGGAGGCATTGACATGGGTCAGACTGACGAAATTACTTCCGAAGACCTGGTAGAAACCATCAACGAAGTGAAAGATGAAAAATCTGTCAAAGCCGTGGTTTTCCGGGTAAATTCACCGGGCGGCAGTGCTTACGGATCGGAACAAATATGGCACGCGATTACCGAACTGAAAAAAGTGAAACCGGTAATCGTTTCTATGGGCGACTATGCAGCTTCGGGCGGTTACTACATCTCGTGCGCTGCCGACAGCATCATTGCACAGCCAAATACACTGACCGGTTCGATAGGAATTTTCGGAACCATTCCGAATATTGAAGGACTGAACAAAAAAATCGGTCTGACACACGACGGAGTGAAAACGAACAAAATGAGCGATGCCATCTCTCTGAACCGCGCATTCACACCCGATGAACGAAACATAATGCAAAGCTACATCAACCGCGGTTATGAGCTGTTCACAAAGCGCTGTGCCGACGGCCGCGGAATGAATATCGACTCGCTGAAAGCCATTGCCGAAGGGCGTGTATGGACCGGTGAAGATGCAATGAGAATAGGATTGGTGGACAAACTCGGAGGACTCGGCGATGCCATAAAAATAGCCGCCGGAAAAGCAAAACTGGAAAATTACATGGTAAAAGAATTCCCCGCCAAAGAAGATATCATGACCCGTCTGTTCAAAGACATGAACTCCACGGTAGAAACCAAAATACTGAAATCCAGGCTCGGAGACGAAAACTACCGACTGCTCAAACAAATTGAACAAGCCAAATACTTCAACGGAATTCAGGCACTGATGCCCGTGAATATCACGCTGAACTAATACGGAGACTTGAAAATCATTCAAAGAAAGGTATCGCAGCATGTTTGCGATACCTTTCTATTTGTATCAAGCCGAAAATCCAATCTGCGAACTTATAAAACTGAATTTCAGAAAACTCAGTTCTCACTACCCAACACCTCGTTCAAAATACGAAAACATTTTTTATCTTTGTAGATACAATGGCAAAGCCGCACAAAAATATTGTATTTTACCTTCTTTCGGTGCTTTACGGTATCGTTACAGAGGCACGAAACCGGATGTTTGATCGGGGAATTTTGAAACAGCATTCATTTGATTTGCCCATCATCAGCATCGGAAATCTGGCAGTGGGGGGCACAGGAAAAACGCCGCACACTGAATTTATTATACAACAATTAAGCAAAAACATTAAGATTGCTGTATTAAGCCGCGGATACAAACGTGCGACAAAGGGTTTTGTTCTTGCCGGAAAAGAAAGCACCGCCAAAACCATAGGCGACGAGTCATTTCAGATTTTCAGCAAATTTCCGGAGGTGACAGTAGCAGTGGACGAAAAACGTGTGCGGGGAATCGGACGGCTCATGGAGCAATGCCCTGAAATTAAAGCGATTATACTCGATGACGCGTATCAGCACCGTCATGTAAAAGCCGGACTGTCCGTTTTGCTGACCGATTACTCCGCATTGTATGCAGATGATTTTATACTGCCTTATGGCAACCTGCGCGAGCATAAAAATAACAGCAACCGGGCGGATATCATCGTGGTAACAAAATGTCCCGATGAAATCCAACACGAGGAATTCAGCAAAATTGAGCAAAAATTAAACCCGGCAACACATCAGCAGTTGTTTTTCTCCCGGTTTGAGTACGGAAATATTTATCCGGTTTTTTCGGAAGGTAAAAACTTGTCATTAGAAAAAACAGGGGAGGGAATGGCCATTTTGCTGGTTACAGGCATTGTGAGCCCAACTCCCTTGCTGAATTATCTGAAGAATTTCACCACGAAAATCACGACAAAATTTTTTCCGGATCATCATGATTTTTCAAAAAATGAACTGTACGATATTGAAAAAGAATTTGAAAAAATGACTGGATTCAAAATAATTCTTACGACCGAGAAGGACGCAGCGCGCTTAAAGTCAAATCCATATCTCACTGAAAAGCTAAAGAAAAACCTCTATGCACTGCCTTTAGAAGTGAAAATATCAAACAACGAACAAGATAAATTTATCCAAAAAATTCAAGATTATGTTAGAAAAAATTCAGGAAACCGCTGATTTTATCAAATCAAAGGTACAAGTACTTCCCAAAACCGGCATTATTCTGGGAACCGGCCTGGGCAATTTAGTGACACAAATAACCGACAAACAGGAAATTCCGTACGAAAACATCCCGAATTTCCCGGTATCGACCGTTGAAGGTCACAGCGGAAAACTCATCTTCGGAAAACTCGGCGATGTGGATGTGCTTGCCATGCAGGGACGTTTCCATTTCTATGAAGGATACGACATGAAACAGGTTACCTTTCCGGTGCGTGTGATGAAAGCGCTGGGTATCCAAAATCTGATGGTTTCGAATGCCGCCGGAGGCATGAATGCCGACTTTGAAATCGGTGATCTGATGATAATTACCGACCACATCAATGTCTTCCCGGAACATCCGCTGCACGGAAAAAATTACAAGGAGCTCGGCGTACGCTTCCCCGATATGAGCGAAGCCTACAACCGTGAATTCATCGCTAAAGCAAAAGCCATTGCCAAACGCAATAACATCCGGGTGGTGGAAGGCGTGTATGTGGGCACTCAGGGACCAACTTTCGAGACTCCTTCGGAATACAAGTATTTCAAAATTATCGGTGGCGATGCTGTGGGTATGAGTACCGTACCTGAAGTAATTGTAGCCAACCATGCTGGAATGCGGGTTTTCGGGATGTCCATCATCACCGATCTGGGAGTGGAAGGAAAAATTGTGGAAGTTTCGCACGAAGAAGTTCAGCAAATAGGCAACGCCGCGCAACCGTTGATGACGAAAATTATGATGGAACTGGTGGCGGAGATAACGGTCCCCTAGTGGCCCCTAACCCCCTGAAGGGGGAATGAAGAATTGTTCCCTATACATATTTATAAACTGACGATGTCAAAAAAATTCAAAAGCAGTATCTCCAACTCCCCTTTAGAGCCTGTCCCTGCCAGTCCCGATTTTATATCAGGAAACTTGATTCGGGAGGTTGGGGGTATTCTAAACAATCCTTCTTTCGAACAAATTGAGGTAATTGAGCATTCGAACTTCAAACCATTTCTCCGTCGTGAGATTGCAGGAAATCAGGGATGGGGGCTGATTGCGAAAATGTATCAGGGCATAGGGCTTCTGCTTGTCGGTTTCGCATTGATAAAAGCGTTTGCTCCGTACATGACACGGCGCGACACCGCGTCGCTCGAAGGGTTGGGAATGGGTGTTCTGTTTACATTTACCATACTGATTGTGCTGCACGAAATGCTGCATGCCATTGCTTATCTTTCAGTTGGGGCAAGAAAACTTTCGTTCGGGATGAATTTGAAGAAATTCCTGTTTTATGTGCAGGCAGACAGACAAGTGCTTAATTATAAACGATTTATGATTGTTGCACTCGCTCCGGCTGTAGTTGTAGCGACAGTTTCGCTTGCAGGAGCTATTTACTTTTACGGTCAGCCGCTGTATTATTTTTTCATGGTCCTGTTCGGACTTCACGGATTGTTTTGCGGAGGTGATTTCGGGTTGCTGTGCTTTTTCGAAAATCGGAAAGACGATGAGATTTACACTTTCGACGTAAAAAGCGAAGGGAAGACGTATTTTTATAAGAGAAAAACTACCGGCCCCCAACCCCCTAAAGATTAGCCCACCAACCCCCTGAAGGGGGAA
>ERZ1645189.315-NODE-315-length-10807-cov-3.995629_pt1 | contig 10807 bp, 8 predicted proteins | sample MGYA00575350_ERZ1645189 | MGnify/ENA primary metagenome ERZ1645189 (study PRJEB40845, sample SAMN11283421) | freshwater sediment metagenome | isolation source: river sediment | host: Sediment | place: India: Jajmau, Kanpur | collected 2015-12-17 ...
GGTCCCAGCTGATGCGCTGGTACTTGCCGTTGACCAGCTTCATCGGGTAGCGCAGACGGTATTCGCCGTGGCCGTGCTCGCGCAGGGCGGCACCCTTGGCGCAGTGCGCACCCATGTTGATGGGCGAGTCGAACACCGGCTCCTGGCGCACCCAGACACCGTTCTCGACGATGGCGTCGGTCGCACAGCCCACCGAGCAGTGGGTGCAAACGGTGCGCTTGACCTCGATCTTGCCGGTACCGTCGATAGAGCCGCCGGTGGCGGCCTTGGCTTTTTTGACCAGGGTCAGCTGGGACGCTGCCAGGCCGACACCCACGCCCAGACCCGAGCGGCGCAGGAACGAGCGACGGTCCAGCGTGGGCAGTGCCGCCGACAGTCCGCGCTGCAGGCTGTGCACCAGGCGCGACGCACCGCTGCCGCTGGCAGTGGTGGAGGATTTTTTGGTGAGCAACATCGTGGGGCTCCTCAGTCGATCAGACCCGGGCGGTCTTGTAGTAGTGCTGGACATGCTCGCTCAGGCGGTAACCGCCGCCACGCTCGGGGGCGGGCTGGGGCTCCTGGGCGGTGGGGGCCTCGGGCGTCACCGAGGGCAACAGGGCGGTGGCCGCGGCAGCGGCACCCACGACGCCGGCGCCGGCAAACAGGCTGCGGCGGCGCAGGGTGGAGGATTCCGGACGAGGGGGCTTGCTCATGTGCATGTCTCCTGGTTGAACATGGTCGGCCGTGCGCGGGAACGGGCACTTGCGGACTTCTTGCATATGTTGAATCTATCGCCCATCGCCACCCCATGACAAGCGCACATTCCCCGCCCCGCGTGGCGGCGGCTTCGCTACGCGGGACATGGCGCCGCCTGCCCATCTGCTCAAGACCCAAAGGGCCGCCCGCTTAGCCAGATCCATGCCATAAGCAGCCACTTATGCGACTGCTTCCGATGTGCACTTCTGGACCGCTGCAGTCCACCGTGCGCGCAGCAGGCAGCGCGCACGGTGGACTGCAACGCCAGCTTGTCGCTCCCCGTCGCGACAATTTGTCGCGCCCTGCCACCGCACGAGGCACGTGGTTTTCAGGCGATTAACCGAGCGTTTCACTCGACTTCATCCGTAGAATCGCCGCCGGTGGAAACGCCCTTTTTCAATACCACCCCCGACAAGAGTCTCGAAGGCTGGCCCGACTGGTCCATCCTGATCGTGGACGATGAGCAGGGCATGCTCAACTTTCTGGTCAAGACCCTGGCCCCGCGCTGCCACTTCGTGATGAGTGCCGGCAGCGCCGAAGAAGGGGCCGAGTGGCTGCGCGGCCACCATGTGGACCTGATCATTCTCGACATCTCGCTGCCCGGGCAGAACGGCGTCGCCTGGCTCAAGGAACTGCGCGAACAGGGCTACACCGGCGAAGTCATCCTGATCACCGCTTTCGCCGACCTGGACACCGCCATCGAGGCGCTGCGCGCCGGCGCGTCGGACTTCATCCTCAAGCCCTTCCGCGTCCCGCAGATCCTCAACGCGGTCAAGCAGTGCCACGAGCGCGCCCGCCTGCGGCGCGAGAACTACGTGCTGCGCCGCGCCGTGGCCGGCACCCGCCGCCACCGCGCCGCATTGGTGGGCGACTCGCCCGCGCTCACCGCCTTGCGCGCCTCGGTCGAACGTGTGGCCGCGGTGGACAGCACCGTGCTGCTGCAAGGCGAATCGGGCACCGGCAAGGAGCTGGTGGCCCGCGAACTGCACGCCCTGAGCGCACGCAGCGAAGGCCCCTTTGTGCCGGTCAACTGCGCCGCCATCTCGCCCGAACTGATCGAGAGCGAACTCTTTGGCCATGCGCGCGGCGCCTTCACCGGCGCCACGCGGGCACGCGAGGGCCTGTTCCACTACGCCCAGGGCGGCACCCTGTTCCTGGACGAGGTGGCCGAGCTGCCGCAGCCCATCCAGGCCGCACTGCTGCGCGCCATCGAAGACCTCAAGATCCGCCCCGTGGGCAGCGAGCAGATGGTGCCGCTGAACCTGCGCATCATGGCGGCGAGCAACCGCCGCCTGGCCGACGAGGTAGCGGCCGGGCGTTTCCGCAAGGACCTGTATTTCCGCCTGCAGGTGGTCGAACTGAGCCTGCCGCCGCTGCGCGAACACAAGGCCGACATCCCGGCGCTGGTGCAGCATTTCGTGGAGCAACTGGCGCCCGCGCTGGGCGTGGCACCGCTGCAGATCAGCGAACGGGAACTGGGCTTTCTGGCCCAGTACGACTGGCCCGGCAACGTGCGCGAATTGCGCAACCTCATTGAGCGCTCGCTGATCCTGGGTGAACTCAACGTCTCCGCGCTCTACCCCGGCAGCACGCCGCGTGCCGTGCGGGCGCCCGCGGAGCTGCCCATGGACCTGGCCACGCTGGAGAAGCTGCACATCCTGTCGGTGCTCGACTCGGTGCAAGGCGACAAGACCCGGGCGGCCGAGCTGCTGGGCGTCTCGCGCCGCACGCTGGAGCGGCGGGTGGCCGAGTGGAGCCACGACGTGCCGGAGCACGGCCGCTGATGAAGCTGCCCACGCCCCGCTGGCTCGCCACCTCGGTGCGCAACAAGCTGCTGGCCATGGCGCTGCTGCCGCTGCTGGTGGTGTTTCCGCTGCTGGTGCTGGCCATCGCCGTGTGGAGCAGCGTTACCTACGACCGCCTGCTGATCACCAAGGTGCGCAGCGACCTGGCGGTGGCGCGCGGCTATTTCGACCAGACCCTGGCCGAGGTCGGCAGCGGCACGCGCGGCGTGGCACGCTCGCAGCGCCTGCTGCAGGCCATGGCGGGCGGCGACCTGCAAGCGCAACTGGCCGCCGACCGGCAGGAGCTGGGGCTGGACTTCCTGCTGCTGGTGCGCCACGACGATCCGCGCCCGGCCCTGCCCGCCAGCGTGTCGGCACTGCTGCCCCGGCTCACCGGCGCACCGGGCCGCGCCGCGCAGATCGTGCGCCTGTCCCGCGACGAACTGGCCGCCCTGGCGCCGCAGCTGCTGCCGCGGCTGAACATTCCGCTGGTGACCACACGCAACGCCGCGCCCGACGCGCGCAGCGTCGAGGACCGCGCCCTGGTGCTGCTGGCGCTGCAGCCGGTGCAGGACGCATCGGGCCAGCCCCTGGCCCTGCTGGTGGGTGGTCTGCTGCTCAACCAGAACCTGGATTTCATCGACCACATCAACCGCATCGTCTACCCCGACGGCGCCCTGCCCTTCGGCAGCGAAGGCACGGCCACGCTGTTCCTGGACGATGTGCGCATCACCACCAACGTGCGCCTGTTCCAGGACCGGCGCGCCATCGGCACCCGCGTCTCGCAGACCGTGCGCGAGCGCGTGCTGACCCAGGGCCAGACCTGGCTGGACCGCGCCTTCGTGGTCAACGACTGGTACGTGTCGGCCTACCAGCCGCTGCTGGACGCCACCGGGCAGCGCGTGGGCATGCTGTACGTGGGCTTTCTCGAATCGCCCTTCCGCTGGGTGCGCCACGCCATGCTGGCGATCATGGGCCTGATCTTCCTCGGCGTCATGGCCGTGTCGGCCCTGCTCTCGGTGCGCTGGGCGCGCAGCATCTTCCGCCCGGTGGAGCAGATGAACCGCACCATGCAGCGCGTGGAGGACGGCGACGCCGCCGCCCGCGTGGGCCAGCTGCCCGCGCGGGACGAGCTCGGTGCGCTGGCCGGTCACCTCGACCAGCTGCTGGACGTCATCGACGACAAGACCACCGCGCTGCGGCGCTGGGGCGAGGAGCTGGACCACAAGGTGGCCGAACGCACGCGCGAACTGGAGGCGAGCAATGCCTCGCTGCAGCGGGCGCAGGAGCAACTGGTGAAAAGCGAGAAGCTCGCCGCCATCGGCCAGCTCACCGCCAGCATCGCGCACGAAATCAACAACCCGATCGCGGTCATGCAGGGCAACCTCGACCTCATCCGCGACACGCTGGGCCAGCACGCCCAGCCGGTGAAGGCCGAACTGAAACTGCTGGACGAGCAGGTCGAGCGCATGCGCCTGATCGTCACCCAGCTGCTGCAGTACGCCCGGCCCACCGAGTACGCCGGCTATGTGGAAACGCTGGACCTCAACCAGACGGTGCGCGACTGCCTGGTGCTGGTCGCGCACCTGCTGGCGCAGACGCGTATCGAGATCGAGCGCGATCTGCAGGCCACCCAGCGCGTGGGCTTCAACCGGCAGGAGTTGCAACAGGTCATCATCAACCTGCTCATCAACGCGATCCAGGCCATGCCGCAGGGCGGCACGTTGCGACTGATCGCACGGGACTGGACCGACGAACAGGGTGCGCGGGGTGCCATGCTGCAGGTGCAGGACTCCGGCCCGGGCCTGGCGCCCGGCGTGGCCGAACGCCTGTTCCGCCCCTTCTTCACCACCAAGAACGACGGCAACGGCCTCGGGCTGTGGATCAGCCTGGGGCTGGTGGAACGCTATGGCGGCAGCATCGGCGCCGGCAACCGCGAGGACAGCCAGCGCGGCGCCGTGTTCAGCGTGCGCCTGCTGACGGAGCCGCGGGTGCCCGACGCAGCGCCCACCCGTGACGGCCGGCCGGGGCTGCTGCTGCCCTGAAGCGCTGCGCGACCGCCCTCAGGCCAACAGATCAAACCCCTGCGTTTCCACGCTGATGAACGCCGCCGTGAAGCCGGCCAGCGCGGCATAGAACCGCGCCTTCGGGTGGGCGTTGATGGCCTCGCACATGGCGGGCACCCAGGGTTGCACGTGGGCACTGAAGAACTTCTGCTGCTGCGTCAGGTTGGCCACCTCGACGTCGTCGCCCGCGATCAGGTAGCGCATGACTTCGCAGATGCAGGCGAAGTGGTCTTCGGTTTCGGGCAGGGCCTCGTCGCGCGCCAGACCCAGGGCGGCCAGGTCGCCGCGCAGGGCGGCGAGCGGCTTTTCGTTGAGGAAGCCGCTGAGGTAATACGAGCCGAACAGGAACACCTCCGGCTTGCCCACGCCGCCGAACAGCGCGTCGTACTCGCTGGCGATCTGCGCGTCGCTGTATTCGCGCGCCGCACCCACGAACTGGCGCCAGGGTTCCTCCAGAAAACCACCGGCCGCCGGCGCTTCGGTCACGGCCACGCGCAGCTGGGCCAGCAGTTCCGCGCTGGGCGGCGCATAGTAGAGCGCCGCCAGCAGGCCGTAGACCTCGGCGCGGGCGGTTTCCTCGTCGAGGGCGGAAGACACGGGAATCGGCTCGTTCATATCGTTGTTCAGTTCGGTTTGCTCATCACCACAAAAGCTGGATCGCCAAAGACCCGGCAAGACACGCCGTGGATCTGGCTTTGCCAGGCCACAGGCGTGGTCCCCTTGGGGGGAAGACGCGCAGCGGCGCAGGGGGGTCAGATATCCGTGATGCGGGTCTCGCCCGGGTTGGAATAGATGTCCACCACGCGGCAGTCGCTGCACATTTTCAGGCGCTCCAGCGCCTCGCCCTGGAACATGGCGTGGCCGCTGAGCTTGGCGATCATGACCTCGATGCCCTTGAGCGTGCCAAAGGGTTTGCCGCAGCGCACGCACTGATACGGCTGCGCTTCGTTGAGCACGCGCGGCTGACGGCGTTCGTCGCTCAGCAGCAGGCGCGGCTGCAGGGTGATGGCGTGCTCGGGGCAGGTGGTGGCGCAAAGGCCGCACTGCACGCAGTTCTTTTCGATGAAGCGCAGCTGCGGACGCTCGGCGTTGTCCTGCAGTGCACCGGCCGGGCAGGCGCTCACGCAGCTCAGGCAGAGCGTGCAGGCGTCGCGGTTGACGTTGAGGCTGCCGAAGGGCGACGCGGCGGGCAGCGCGATGGCGGCGTCCTTCGTGCGGGCAGCCCGGCTGGCGCTGTCCTGGATCAAGTGGTCGAGCGCGAGGTCGAGCGTGGCGCGCTTTTCGGGCTGCACCGCGAAGCTGGCGGCCTTGGTGACGCCTTGCGCGGGCGCTTCACCGAGTTCGGTGTCGAGCAACGGCAGGTCGCGCGCGTCGCGCACCTCGATGAGCTTGAAATGGCGGCCGCTGTAGCCCAGGGCCTGGACGATGGATTCGGCCACGGCCATCTGCTCGCGCAGGGCCTCGTGGTACTGGGGCGCTTCTTCGCCGGTCATCAGCACCCAGACCTGGCGGGCGCCGTAGGCGAAGGCGGTGAGCCAGAGGTCGATGCCGGTGGAGGCGGTGTGCCACAGCGGCAGCGGAATGACGCGGGCGGGCACGCCGCGCACGGTCTTGTCGAGCTGGGCCATGCGGCCGAGGTCGTTGACCAGGGCGGCTCCGGCTGCCTGGCTGTGCAGCAGCAGGGCCGCGTCCTGGCCGCCGGCCTTGGCGTAGGTGGCCAGCAGGGTCCGCAGTTTCACACCCTGCTCACTGGCACGCGGGTAGGCGTAGCTCAGCGCCCCGGTGGGGCAGACGGTGGTGCAGGTGCCGCAGCCCACGCAGAGGTTGGGGTTGACGACGATCTGGTTGCGCTTGAGGTCGCTGCTGATGGCCGAGGCCGAGCACACGTCGATGCAGGCGCTGCAACCGGTCTGTTCGTTGCGGCCGTGGGCACAGACCTTCTGCTTGTAGGTGAAGAACTTGGGTTTCTCGAACTCACCCACCAGGTCGCGCAGTTGGGTGATGGCGCGCACCTGGGCCATGGCGTCGGCGGCCGGTGGCAGGTGCACATAGCCCTGCGGCAACGCGTGCTGCGTGAAAGCCGGTGCGTCGCGCAGGTCGAGCACCAGGTCGAAGCTCTCCTCGCGGGTCTGTTCGTCGCGCTGGAAGTTGATCGCACCCACGGCCTCGCAGGCCTTCACGCAGGCGCGGTGCGACTGGCAGCGCGACAGGTCCACCTGGTAGTCCAGGCCGATGGCGCCTTCGGGGCAGGCCGCCACGCAGGCGTTGCAGCGGGTGCACAGGTCGAGGTCGATGGGGTTGCGGGTGCTCAGGGTCACCTCGAACGCGCCCAGCCAGCCGCGCAGCCGCGTCAGCTGGCCGGCCAGCACCGGGTAGCGCCGCTCCTGCTGGCCGCTGCCGCCGGTGGCCAGCAGGGTCACGTCCAGCGTGTCGCTGACCAGCGCGGCCAGGTTCTCGGCCCGCTCCAGCGGCCCGATGATGAGCAGGCGGCCGGCGCTCTTGTAGGTGACGGTGGGCACCGGCTCGGGATCGGGCAGGCGTGCCGCGGCCAGCAGCGCGGCCATCTTGGGCGTGGCCTGCTTGGCTTCGCGGCCCCAGCCCCCGGTCTCGCGCACATTGACGAAACGGATGGGCCGCACGTCCAGTGGCACGGCTCCCTCGGTCTGTCCGGCCAGTTCGGTGAACAGGCGGCTTTCCTGCGTGCAGGCGACCACCAGGTCGTCGCGGTTGCGGCTGGCCTTCTGGAACGCCGGAGCGTCGCGCCGGCACAGCGTGGTGTGCAGGGTCAGGTCTTCATCCAGCGCCTGGCCCAGGGCCTTGGCGTCCAGGGGCATGGTCCGGTTGCAGTTGCAGATCAGCGTGGTCATCGTGGGCGGTCTCTTCGGGTGCTGCCGCGTCTGGCGCGCGGGTGTCTTCGGTGGCCCCGGCCCCGTCGGCAGCGGGCGCCGGCGCGGTGGGGGCAGAGGCTTCGGGGGCGGCGGTCTCGGCCGCCGGCCGTTGCGGCTCGTCGGGGTCTTCGACGAGCTTCAGGAACCGGGCACTGGCCATCTTGGCCAGCATCGCGGCGGGAATGGGTTCGGTCTTGGTGTAGTCGTCGATGTAGATGTCCAACCCGTCCATCACATTGAAGTGCGGGTCGGCGAACAGCTTCTTGACAGCAGCGTTGCGCACCTCGGGCGACACGTCGCGGGCGACAAAGCGCCGGAAGTCGGACGCGGGGGTGAGGTCCTGGGTGTCCTCCAGCGTCGGCGGCGGTGGCGCCGGCTCGGCTGCGGCGGAAGCAAGCACGGCAGGGGCCGGGGGAGCCTGGACGGCCACCGGCGGGGTGCTCGCCGCCGGCGCCTCGGCTGGCACGGCCAGACCCGCGCGGTCCTGCGCCTTGCGGCGCGACCAGCGCGAGAAGAAGCTGTCGCCCTCGTCAGCCGCCATGTCCACCTCCTGACGACCCTGGCCCACGCTGGAACTTCTGGGTGGAAATGCGCACCGGTTGACCGAAACGGTCGGTCAGCGGCTTGAAGCTCTCGGGCCGCTTGCGGCGCTTGGGTTCGATCTGGTGGTGTTCGGCGACGAACGCGCGCAGCCATTCCACCACCGCGGGCGGCGCCGGCACCTGGTCCACCCTCTCCTGCGCGTCCAGCCAGCGCCCGGCATCGTGGTAGCTCAGGGTGGCGATTTGCGGCACGGCCATGGGCTCGTCGTCGAGCAACTGTTCCTCGTCGGCGCGCCAGAAGACCCAGAAGCACGGCTGGGGACTTTCCAGGTTGAGGTACAGGCCTTCGGCGTCGTCGCGGTACAGCGTGACGTGCAGGCCCTCGTACAGCCAGTAACGGGCACCGGCCACCTCGGGCGCCCCCGGCAGGGGCTGCACTTCCACCGGCGCGGCGGCCACGGGCTGCGGTGCGCTGGCAGGCAGCCACCGGGGCTCGCCGGTGGGCAGCACGTCGGCCAGCACCCAGCGCCAGGGCTGCCAGCGCGCCATGGGGCCGGTCACCGGCTCGCGCCGCATGACCACGGCAACGTCCAGTGCGGGGCGCCCCGAGGCCGGGGGGGTGGGGTAGGAACTCTCTTGCATAGAGGGGTGAGACTGTACGCCAAGGCCATACCCGGGCCGCTACGTGTCGGCCCTATGCCCGCATGGCGCGTCGGGTCGGCCGGGTGTTCAAACCGCGCCGGGCCGCGGCCGGCCGGAGCGTTCGCGCGCGGCGTCCAGAAAGGCCTGCATCATCGGACCGCTGTCGAGCAGGCCGCGCGCACGCTCCTGCGCCGACAGGTGGAACTCGGGGTGCCACTGCACGCCGAGCACAAAACCGGGGCCGGGGCGGCGGATGGCCTCGACCACCCCGTCGTCCGGCGAGCGCGCCTCGACCACCAGCCCCTGGCCCAGCCGGTCGACGCACTGGTGGTGGATGCTGTTGACGCGGTGCCCCGTGGTGCCGCCGTACCAGGTGGCCAGGCTGGACGCCGGCTCGAAGGCCACGTCGTGCACCAGGCGGTCGTAGTGCTCGGTGTCCTGGTGCGTCACCGCGCCGGGCCACTGGCTGGGAATGTCCTGCACCAGGGTGCCGCCGTGGGCCACGTTGATGAGCTGCGCGCCACGGCAGACGCCGAGCACCGGCTTGCCGGCCTCGATGAAGCCGCGCAGCAGGTCGAGTTCGTAGTGGTCGCGGATCGGGTCCCCCGCCCACTCGGGGCGCAGCGGCTGACCGCCATACATCGCGGGGCTGATGTCCACCCCACCCTGCAGCACCAGGCCGTCGAGCAGGTTCACAATGTCCTGCAGCGGCACACGACCGGGCGGCAGGTGGGCCGAAGCGTCGACGAAAGGGACCATGAGCGCGATGGCGCCGTGCGCCATGATCCAGTGCGCCATGGAGCTTTCGAGGAACTGCAGGCGCTTGAGGGGCAGCCCCAGGCCGGGGGGCGGGTCGTGCAGCAGGCGGGCGGTGATGCCGATGCGAAGGGGCATGGGGTGCGTTCCGGTCCAAGGTCGCAAGCCCCATCCTAGCCCGGTCTGCGCGCCGGGTGGGTCACCGGCGCGCAAGACCTTGTGTCGTCAGTACGTTTCCAGGTGCAAACGCCCTTCGCGCTTGAGCGCGGCGCCCACGGTGTCCCAGTCGAGGCCGGCGCCGGTGGCAATGTCGCGCAGCGCCAACACCACGCCCTCCTCCATGGCCTTGAGGCCGCAGACATAGAAGCAGGCGTTGGGGTCCTGCAGCAGCGGCACCAGGTCGGCCGCCCGCTCGCGCAGGGCGTCCTGTACGTAACGCTTGGGCTGGCCGGGGGTGCGGCTGAAGGTGAAGGTCGTGTCGATGAAGTCCTTGGGCAGGTTCTGCAGCGGGCCGAAGTACGGCAGCTCTTCCTGGGTGCGGGCACCGAAGAACAGCATCAGCTTGCCCGACTCGAACTTGCCACTGGCGCGCAGGCGGCGGCGCCACTCGGTCATGGCGCGCATGGGCGCCGAACCGGTGCCGGTGCAGATCATGACGATGCTCGACTTCGGGTGGTTGGGCATCAGGAAGCTGGTGCCGAACGGGCCGATGACCTGCACCTGGTCGCCCACCTGGAGGTCGCACATGTAGTTGCTGGCCACGCCGCGCACCGGCTGGCCCGAATGGTCTTCGAGCACGCGCTTGATGGTCAGCGACAGGTTGTTGTGGCCGGGGCGCTCGCCGTTGCGCGGGCTGGCAATGCTGTACTGGCGCGCATGGTGCGGCTTGCCATTGGCATCCACGCCGGGCGGGATGATGCCGATGCTCTGGCCTTCGAGGACCGGGAAGGGCATGGACCCGAAGTCGAGCACGATGTGGTGGGTGTCGTACTCTTTGCCGACCGCGGTGACGCGCAGGTTGCCGGTGACGGTGGCGGTGACGGTCTTCTGCGCGGCCTTGGGGCCGTAGAGGTTGGTGTAGGCGTGTGCGGCGCTCCAGGGCGGAATGGTGGCGCCGTACTGGGCGGAGTTGAAAGCGGTCTGGCCGGTGGGGTCGACAGCCGGCGCCGGTTCGGCCTCCACGACCGCCTCAGTGGGTTCGTCGCCCTCGGCCTGCGCAGCGGCGATCTCGGCTGCCGACAGTTCGGCTGGCAGCACGTCCCAGCCCAGTTGCTCCTCGATGCTGTAGGCCAGGGCCTTGGGCACGCGGCGGTAGTTATCGATCGAACCGGTCGGGCAGGGCGAGATGCAGTCGTTGCACCAGTTGCACTTGCTGACATCGACCACGTAGTTGC
>ERZ1645189.319-NODE-319-length-10746-cov-3.404452_pt1 | contig 10746 bp, 10 predicted proteins | sample MGYA00575350_ERZ1645189 | MGnify/ENA primary metagenome ERZ1645189 (study PRJEB40845, sample SAMN11283421) | freshwater sediment metagenome | isolation source: river sediment | host: Sediment | place: India: Jajmau, Kanpur | collected 2015-12-17 ...
TTAGCGACGGAAATCGTATGTCAACCGGATGAGGAACGATAATGACGAAGATCGAATTACCCAAGAATCAAACCGTCCTGTTACGCAAAGCCAGTGTCGTGGACGCTTCGGCGATGATCGACTACCTCAACATCGTCGCGGACGAAACGGATAACCTAACCTTCGGCAGCCAAGATATGCCGATCACCCTCGAAGGGGAAATCGAATACCTCAAAACGCTTGAAACATCGACGAGTGCGGCGCATTTCGTGGTGGTCGATGGAGATCGGATCCTTGCGACCGCCAACATCACTTCGAAACCCCGGCCCCGATTGGCGCATGTGGCGACGATCGGCATCAGCGTCCTGAAAGAATACTGGCACCAAGGGATTGGCAACCATCTGATGCGAACGATGATCGACTGGGCGAAAGCGACCGGGGTCATCACGAAAATCAATCTGACGGTCCGCAGCGACAATCAACCCGCGATCGCGCTCTACAAGAAGTTCGGTTTTACCTATATCGGAACCTATCATCATGAAATGCGCATCAAAGATCGTTATGTGGATATCGATGCGATGGAACTGATCTTGCATGAAGACATAAATCATATTCTTTCAAAAATCGCGGCGTTGTTTAATGCGAACAAGGTTCGCTGGTGGGTCGGCGGATCGAGCTTATTGAAACTATCGGGGATCAATATCGAGCCTCATGATCTCGATCTTTTCGTCATACCCGAAGATTTCGATGTCGCTTTACACTTATTGATGCAACACGGTGACTTTCTTGAATCCGGACCGAAAGGCATCTTCCGGTCCTCAAGGTTTGCCCGAGGCACCTTCGATGCGTGTCCGGTCGATCTGATTGCCGAAATGAAAGTCGTTAACGGGAACCTCGTGTATGAGTATCGTTTCGATCCACAACATGCGACAACGGTCTTGATCGAAGACCAGATCATATACTTAGGTAATCTTCAAGACTGGCTTCAGCTCTATTTAGTCATGGGGAACGGACAAAAAGCGATGCTGATCCAAGATCATCAACATCGCTCCAATAAGTAACCATAAAAAAATCAATCTTTCGATTGATCGTTTTTAGATGGACGCTACGAGTTTGGCCAAACGTGATTTCTGACGGGCTGCGTAGTTTTTATGATGAATACCGCCGGTAACCGCTTTGTCCAACTTCGAGTTCGCGAAATCCAGAGCGGTTTTGGCGACTTCGACATCTTTCGATTCGACAGCCTTCAAGACGTTCTTGATCGCGGTTTTCAAAGCGGATTTTTCGGATGTAACGGCGACACCGCGCTTTAAGTTGGTAAGAGAGCGTTTCTTTTGGGATTTGATTTGTGGCATGCGTGCACCTCCTTGTCCTTTGTACCGTCTGATTATAGCAAACCCCTGTTTAAAAAGCAAGGAACAAAGCGCAGAATGACGCCCCGGCAGGGCAGACAAACGCCGAAAATATGCTATAATATCGAACGAGAGGTGGACTTATGACAAAAAAACGAATCATCTTCATGGGTACGCCTGAATTCGCGGTGCGGATGCTCGAAGTTCTCAAGGAAGAAAACTACGAAATCGTCGCCGTCGTGACCCAGCCGGACAAACCGGTCGGGCGCAAACAAGAAGTGATGCCTACGCCTGTCAAGGCCAAGGCCTTAACCTATGGAATCCCGGTATTGCAACCGATCAAGATCGGGGAAATCACCGAAGAGCTTTTATCGTATCAAGCCGATTTGATCGTGACCTGCGCCTACGGTCAGTTTATTCCGGATCGAATCCTCAATCTTCCGACCTATGGCAGTATCAACATCCATGCTTCGCTCTTACCGAAATATCGCGGCGGAGCGCCGATCCATAAAGCGATCATCGACGGAAATAAAACATCGGGCATCTCGATCATGCGCATGGTTAAACGCATGGATGCCGGGGATGTGATGGCGCAAACCGAAGTTGAAATCTCGGACACTGACACGATGGGATCGTATAGCGAAAAGCTGATGGTGGCGGCGGCGCAACTATTAAGAACCAGTTTATCGTCGATCTTCGATCATACCGCAAGCTGGACATCCCAAGATGAAAGTCAGGTTAGCTTTGCGTACAATATCTCGAAGGAAGAAGAATTCATTTCGTTTCACCGCGATGCCAAGATCGTCTACGATCATATCCGAGGTCTGATTCCTTGGCCGGTCGGATATGGAATCCTGCAAAACAAGAAGATCAAGTTCCATAAAGCATCGTTGTTGTATGGCGAGATGAGAGGCAACATCGGTGAAGTCCTCGGAATGATCGAAAATTCATTGGCTGTCCAAGCGCAGAACGGCATACTCTTACTCAGTGAATTGCAGCTTGAAGGAAAAGGAAAGGTCAACGCAAGCGATTTCTACAACGGTGTCGGTAAGACACTCGTTCACGCCTGCTTCAGTGAAACAAATGAAAGTTAAAACGTTAAGCATCACCGCGCTGTTGATGGCGATGGTCTTGGTCGTGACGATGTATATCGGATTCCCCATTTTCGCCGGTTATCTCAACCTCGGCGATGTCATGGTCATGGGCATGGCCGTGTTGTTGCCATTACCATTCTCGATGTTGGCAGGGTTAGCCTCGATGTTGGCGGATTTGCTTCTGGGTTATGGCGTCTATGCGCCCTTTACCTTAGTGATCAAGGCGATCGAAGCGTTATTGATCGGATATTGGGTCCAACGCCATAAGGGAACAGACGTACCGTTTTGGGTATTCTTGGTCGGTGGCGCATGGATGGCTTTCGCCTACGGGATCACCGATGTGATCATCGCGCAAAGCGCCGGCGTCTTCATCTTATCCTTCGGATACAATCTTCTTCAAGGCGTCGTCTGCGCATTGATCGCGTTTGTTCTCTTCCGTAAACTTCGGACCTTCCGCGACAAAATCTAGGTTGACCGGTACCTTCGGGTACTTTCTTTTTCCACCGATTCTCGGTATACTACGTTTACTCAAGGAGGACGCAACATGGATCAATCGAAAATCCGTAATTTTTCAATCATCGCGCATATCGATCACGGGAAATCCACCCTCGCCGACCGGATTCTCGAAATGACCGATACCGTGGCATCCCGCGATATGGTCGAGCAGATCCTCGATAGCATGTCGTTGGAACGCGAACGCGGCATCACGATCAAACTGAACGCGGTGCAATTAAAATATAAAGCGAAAGACGGGGAAGAGTATCTTCTCCATTTGATCGACACCCCGGGACATGTCGACTTTACCTATGAAGTATCGCGTTCACTGGCCGCCTGCGAAGGCGCCGTCTTGGTCGTCGACGCGTCGCAGGGCATCGAAGCGCAAACCCTCGCCAACGTTTACCTGGCGCTTGACAACAACTTGGAGATCATCCCGGTCATCAATAAGATCGACCTGCCGTCCGCGATGCCCGATATGGTCATCGAAGAAATCGAGAACGTCATCGGTTTGGAAGCCAAAGACGCGCCGCGTATTTCCGCGAAGAGCGGACTCAACGTCGATCAAGTCCTCGAGGAAGTCGTCAAACGCATTCCCGCCCCGCAAGGCAAGCCCACCAATCCGCTTCAAGCCTTGGTGTTCGATTCGATTTTCGACGCGTATCGCGGGGTCATCTCCTATGTCCGCATCAAGGAAGGGGAAGTCAAGGTCGGCGACAAGATCCGTTTCATGGCCACCAACGCCGAATACGAAGTCACCGAACTCGGGATCCGTTCTCCCAAGGAAATCAAAAAGGATAAACTTAGCTGCGGGGAAGTCGGGTGGATCGCCGCGACGGTCCGATCCGTCAAAGACGTCCATGTCGGGGATACCATCACCTTGGTCGAAAACCCCGCCGACAAACCGTTGCCCGGATATCGCCAATTGAATTCCATGGTGTTCTGCGGACTGTATCCCGTCGACACCAACAAATACAACGACCTGCGCGATGCCTTGGAGAAACTCCAACTCAACGACGCGGCGTTACGCTTCGAAGCGGAAGCTTCGCAAGCGCTTGGCTTCGGTTTCCGTTGCGGTTTCCTGGGACTCTTGCACATGGATGTCATACAGGAACGGCTCGAACGCGAATACAACCTCAATCTGATCGCGACCGCGCCGTCGGTCGTCTATCATGCCTATTTGACCGATGGCACCAAACTTGAGATCGACAATCCGTCATTGTTGCCGGACGTCCAGCGCATCGAACACATGGAAGAACCCTACGTCAAAGCGACGATCATGGTTCCGAAAGAATACATCGGCGCCGTCATGGAACTAAGTCAGAAAAAACGCGGCATTTATCGTGACATGAGTTATATCGATCCGACCCGCAATACCCTCATCTACGATCTCCCGTTAGGCGAAATCGTTTTCGATTATTTCGATAAGTTGAAGTCCGCCACCAAAGGCTATGCTTCCTTGGATTATGAAATCATCGGCTATCAAACGTCGGACTTAGTGAAGATGGATATCCTGTTGAACTCGGAACCGATCGACGCCTTGTCGATCATCGTGCACCGCGACTTCGCGTATGGACGAGGCAAAGTGATCACCGAAAAACTGCGCGGATTGATTCCGCGCCAACAATTCGAAATCCCCATCCAAGCCGCCATCAACCATAAAATCATCGCCCGCAGCGATATCAAAGCCTTGCGTAAGAACGTCTTGGCCAAGTGTTACGGCGGCGACGTTTCCCGTAAGAAAAAATTGTTAGAGAAACAAAAAGAAGGCAAGAAACGCATGAAGATGGTCGGGTCCGTCGAAGTCCCGCAAGAAGCGTTCATGGCGGTCTTGTCGATGGAAGAAAAGTAATGGAAGAACTCATCCAACGCATCCAACAGATGCGGATCGCGAAGGGTTGGGACAAGACCGATACCCCGGAGATCTTGGCGAAATCCGTTTTCGTCGAAGCGGGTGAACTTTTGGAGTGTTACCTACGTACGCCGAATCTGGATGAAGTGAAGTCCGAGTTGGCGGATGTCTTAATGTACGCCCTTTCGTTGTGTCATGATTTAGGGTGGGATCCCCAAGAGGTCGTGGAATCCAAATTCCCCGACATCGATAAGCGTTATCCTTCGCTATGATCCAATCGATGTACATCCATGTCCCGTTTTGTGAGGACATTTGCGGGTACTGCGACTTTACACGGGTCAAAATCCATCCGATCTTGGTCGAGCGTTATTTATTCACCTTATACGCGGAAATCAAGGAAATCCCCCCGCGGATCATGAACACGCTTTATATCGGGGGCGGAACACCGACCTCCTTAAGCGTTGACGAGTTGAGTTCGTTGTTATCCTTTCTAAACGGCTACCACGATGCCTCCACCGAATTTACGGTGGAAGCGAACCCTGAATCCATCGATGACGAAAAAGCCGCTCTAATGGCTTCGTTTGGGGTGAACCGTGTCAGTATGGGTGTCCAAACCTTTGATCCGGATGAGTTGCGTCTGCTTAACCGTACCCATACCCCAACCGATATCCAAACCGCGATCTCGACCTTGCGTCGCCATGGCATCACGAACATTTCGATTGATTTGATCTACGGTTTACCGACGCAAACTTTAGAATCATGGCAACGAACCTTACATACCGCTTTAAACCAAAGCATTACGCACATTTCGCTCTACAGTTTGACCATCGAGGAACATTCGGAGTTCGGGCGCAAGGGTGTCCAAGCCGCCGATCCGGACCTGGAAGCCGCCATGTATTTCGAAGCGGTCAAGATCTTGGAGTATGCCGGATTTCATCGCTATGAAATTTCAAGCTTTACGCAAGACAAACCGTCACGACATAATTTGGCGTACTGGCGTTACGACGACTTCTACGGGTTGGGCCCGGGAGCGACCGAAATGACCAACCACCGACGCATTCTGAAAACGACCAACCTCGAAGACTACGCGCATCGTAACGTGATCCAAGAATCGATTCTATTATCGGTCGAAGACGAACGGTTCGAATTCGTGATGATGGGCTTGCGGCTTACCGAAGGAATCCAACTCGATCGTTTCAAACAACGCTTCGGTGCCGATTTGACGGAAGTTTTCGCCCAAGCCATCGAAACCAATATCAAACGACGCAACGTGGAAATCGTCGACGGATATCTTCGGACTACCCATGAAGGAATGGCCTTGTTGAATGATGTGTTGGTGGAGTTTGTGCCGTTATAAAAACGACCCATAATCAAAAAAGGCGGATCGCTTCGATCCGTCTTCATTTATTTCTTCGTATATGTTTTATACAATGCCTGCGTCCCTAAGTTTCCGTCCCCTTGATTCACAAGACGTTGGTAGCGCTCCAGCACCGTCGATAGGACCGGAAGGTCGATGTCAAAGGCTTTCGCTTCCTCCAACACCAAGTTCATGTCTTTCACGAAGTGGTGGATGTAGAACCCGGGTGCGACATCTTCCTTTAGGATCTTGGGTCCATTGTTTGAAAGTTGCCAGCTTCCGGCGGCCCCGGATGAGAGGACTTCCAAGGTTGAAGGAAGATCCAATCCTGCGTTTTGGGCATAGAGGATCGCTTCGGTGGTCGCGGCGATCGCACCGGCGACCGCGATCTGATTCGCCATCTTGGTATGTTGGCCAAAGGAGGCCGGTCCAAGATGACGGATGTTTTTACCGAGTAATTGAAACAGTGGAAAAACGATTTCGAAAGCATTTTTGTCTCCGCCGACCATGATCGCCAAGGTCGCGTTACGCGCCCCGATGTCGCCGCCCGAAACCGGAGCGTCCAAGACAAAGACATGACGCAATTGACCTTCAGCGTATAACTTTTTCGCCAGTTGCGGGGAAGAGGTCGTCATGTCGACGCATATCGTATTCGAGTTAACGTTTTGGAGAATTCCTTTGTTGCCGAGATAGACTTCTTCCACGTCTTTGGGATAACCGACCATCGTAAACACGATTTCCACTTCTTTGACGCACGAAGCAAGATTGTCGTGCCAAATGGCGCCATTATCGATCAGCGATTGCGCCTTGCTCGGCGTCCGTGTAAAGACGTGGACTTCGTAACCGCCATCCAACAGATGCCGGGCCATGGCGCATCCCATCACGCCGGTGCCGATCCATGCGATTTTTTTCATAGTTTCACCTCCTTGACAGTATATCACGGGATGGACTTGCTAAAAAAGGCAGGATGTGATATTCTATCCATGCTTTTGGTACTGGGTCTACGGATTTCCTCATCCGTCCACGCGGTCCAGAAGGACTCAAACAGGAGGAGTACACACATGTTATTGAAAGATGAAAAGACAAAGATCATCAAGGATTTCGCCCGTTTCGAAGGCGATACCGGATCGGTCGAAGTCCAAGTCGCCGTCCTTACCGCTCAAATCAACCGTTTGACGGAACACCTCAAAGAACACAAGAAAGATTTCCACTCGCTTCGCGGATTGATGAAGATGGTCGGTCGTCGCAGAAGCCTGATGGTTTATCTGCGTGACGAAGATCTCAATCGCTATCGCGATCTGGTCGCACGTTTAGGCTTGCGCAAGTAGTCGGACAAGGCAACCTTCGGGTTGCTTTTCTTATGGTTTCGTGAGCGAAAACAACATTAGTATTTCCAAACGACCTGTGATAGAATAATAGAGTTAAAAACATAAGGAGAACACATGGCAAAACAAGTATTTAGTTTGGATTTCTGTGGAAGAAATCTAACTGTCGAAACGGGAGAAATTGCCAAACAAGCCGGCGGATCCGTATTGGTCCGCTACGAGGACACGGTCGTCTTAAGTGCCGCGACCGCCAACAAAAGTCCGAAGGACATCGATTTCTTTCCGTTAACCGTCACGTATGAAGAAAAACTCTACTCCGTCGGGAAAATCCCGGGCGGCTTTTTGCGTCGTGAAGGACGTCCGAGCGAGCATGCGACCTTGATTTCGCGCATGATCGACCGTCCGATCCGTCCGTTGTTTGCGGATGGTTTCCGGAACGAAGTTCAAGTCGTCAATACCGTCTTGTCCGTCGATTACGACTGCACCCCTGAAATGACCGCGATGTTTGGCGCGTCGTTAGCGCTTTGCGTCAGCGATGTTCCGTTCAACGGTCCGATCGCCGGTGTCCAAGTCGGTCGCGTCAATGGCGAATACATCATCAATCCGACCGTGGCGGAAGCCGAAAAATCCGACATCAACCTGATCGTCGCGGGTACCCGCGATGCCATCAACATGGTCGAAGCCGGGGCGAAGGAAGTCAGCGAGGAAGCGATGCTCGAAGCGATGTTGTTCGGACACGAATTCATCCGTAAACTCTGCGATTTCCAACTTGAAATCGCCGCGCAGGTCGGTAAGGCAAAAATGGAGATCAAACTCTACGAAGTCGATCCGGTTCTGAACGCGGAAGTCCGCGAATTCAGCCAAAAGCGGTTGGAAGAAGCCGTACGGATCCATGAAAAACTGGAACGTTACGGAAAGATCGACGAAATCGAAGCCGAAACGGTTGCCTTATTCGAAGGTCGTTCCTACGCAAGCGATAACATCAAGTCCAAAACCTTGAAACAAGTCAAAGAAATCACGCATACGATCGTCTCCGACGAAGTACGCCGCTTGATTTCCATCGATAAGATCCGTCCGGACGGTCGTGCCGTCAATCAGTTGCGTCCGCTCAACAGTCAGATTGATCTGTTGCCGCGTGTCCATGGCAGCGCGATGTTTACCCGCGGTGAAACGCAGGTTCTGTCGGTTTGTACCTTGGGTCCGTTGGGCGATAATCAAATCATCGACGATTTGACCGAAGTCGAAACCAAACGCTTCATGCACCATTATAATTTCCCGCCGTATTCGGTCGGTGAAACGGGACGCATGGGTTCTCCGGGACGTCGTGAAATCGGTCACGGTGCCTTGGGCGAACGTGCGTTGCTACAAGTTCTTCCCAGTGAAATCGAGTTCCCGTACGCGATCCGCTTGGTTGCGGAAACGCTTGAATCCAACGGTTCCAGTTCGCAAGCTTCGATCTGCGCCGGTACGATGGCCTTGATGGCCTCCGGGGTTCCGATCAAAGCGCCGGTCGCGGGCATCGCGATGGGTTTGGTCACCTATGGCGACCACTACACCGTCTTGACCGACATCCAAGGCATGGAAGACCACTTCGGCGACATGGACTTCAAAGTCGCCGGTACCAAAGAAGGCATCACGGCGATGCAGATGGATATCAAAATCGCCGGACTTAACCGCGAAATCCTAAAAGAAGCCTTGGCGCAAGCCAAAGTCGGACGTCTGGAAATCATGGAAAACATGTTGGCCGTCATCGGCGAACCGCGTGATCACGTCGGTACGTACGCTCCGAAGATCAGCATGTTGACGATTCCGACCGATAAGATCCGCGACGTCATCGGCGCCGGCGGGAAAATCATCAACCAGATCATCGCCGACTGCAATAACGTGAAGATCGACATCGAAGACGACGGCAGAGTCATGATCTATCATCAAGACCAAGCTTCCATCGATAAGGCGCGTGCCAAAATCGAAGGAATCTGCCGTACCGCCAAAGTCGGTGAAATCTATGACGGAAAAGTCGTCCGCTTGGAAGCCTTCGGCGCCTTCGTCGAATTGTTCCCGGGCACGGACGGCATGGTCCACGTCTCCAAGATCGCCTATGAACGCGTCGAGAAACCTTCCGACGTGTTGAAAATGGGACAGATCGTCAAAGTCAAAGTCATCGAAGTCGATGAAAAGGGACGTGTCAACGTCTCCATCAAAGACCTCTTACCGAAACCGGAAGGCTACGTCGAACCGGTACGCGCTCCGCGTGAACGCTCGGAAGGCGGCGAACGTCGTCCGTACCACGGAAATCGAGACAAAAAGTAAAACGGCGCAAGCCGTTTTCTTTTCAAGGTAGACCAAGGATATGGTAAAATAAACGTTAAGAAAAGGAGACTTACCATGGATTTCTATCAACTTGCGAAAAAATATGAAAACGAACTCGTCAACGATGTACGGGAAATCGTTTCGATTCCCAGTCTGTCGGACGTTTCAACGATTACGGAGAACGCTCCGTTTGGGAAAGAACTACGGAAAGCATTGGATTGGTTCCTCAATAAAGGTGAAAAAGAAGGGTTTACAACCGCTGATTTCGACGGGTATGCCGGATATGTTTCATGGGGCGACGGCGAAACCTCGATGGGGATGCTAGGACATTTGGACATCGTTCCGATCGGCGTGGGTTGGTCGAAAGATCCCTTCGGCGGAGAGATCGAAAACGGCGTCATTTACGGTCGCGGGACCGGGGATGACAAAGGTCCGACCGTCGCGGCTTTCTACGCGATGAAACTTCTGAAAGACGCGGGATTTACCCCGAAAAAGAAAATCTATCTGATCGCCGGCTGCGATGAAGAATCCGGCATGGCTTGTATGAAGCATTATAAGAAAGTCGGTCCGATCCCTGATTTCGGTTTTGTTCCGGATGCTTCCTTTCCTGTCATCTACGGTGAAAAGGGGATCATGAACATTTTGATCGAAGGTCAAGCCGACAGCGTCATCCAATCCCTAAAAGCCGGCGAACGTCCGAACATCGTCATCGGCGAAGCCGAAGTGACGGTGTTGGGAAAAGCGATGGAAAAGGAATTTGCGTTCTATTTAGCGACCCACGATGTCAAAGGAACGCTTCGCTCTGACGAAACCACGACGACCTATCATTTCGACGGTGTCTTTAGCCACGGATCGACCCCGCAGGAAGGCATCAACGCGGCTTGGCATGCGCTAAACTTCATCGGCGCTAGCTACGATGATGTGCTCTCGAAACGATTGGCAGGATTGCTTTCCGATTATCGCGGGAAACACCTCAATATCA
>ERZ1645189.320-NODE-320-length-10707-cov-3.689730_pt1 | contig 10707 bp, 8 predicted proteins | sample MGYA00575350_ERZ1645189 | MGnify/ENA primary metagenome ERZ1645189 (study PRJEB40845, sample SAMN11283421) | freshwater sediment metagenome | isolation source: river sediment | host: Sediment | place: India: Jajmau, Kanpur | collected 2015-12-17 ...
TCGCCGGTGCTTACCGTGGGGCGGGCCAGTACCGCTTTCAGGACACGGTGCGCAGCGTCGGGATCTTCATGGGCGGCACCGATCCGGGTGGCGTCTCGGCGCGTGTGCTGTTGGCCTGCCGCTCGGCCGGGTTTGCCGGTCCGGTGGAGGTGGTGTCCACCTCGGCCAACCCGCAGCTGACCGCCCTGCGCGACGCCTGCCAGCGCGACGGAAGCACCACACTCTCGCTCGACCAGCCCGATCTGGCCGCGTTCTTCGCCCGCCACGACCTGCAGATCGGCGCCGGTGGCGGCGCCACCTGGGAACGGTGCTGCATCGGCGCCCCCACCGTGGCCCTGGCCCTGGTGGCGAACCAGTCGGCTGTGGTACCGGGGCTGGCGACCCTGGGCGCGGTGCGCGCAGCCGATGAAGCCACGCTGCCCGGTGTGCTGCGCGAACTCATCACCGATCCGGCCGCGCGGCGATCGCTGGCGGAACGGGCCGCGGCGCTGGTCGATGGCCGTGGCGCCCAGCGCGTGGCCCTGGCCCTGTTGCGCGACCAGCTGCAACTGCGCCCTGCCACGGCCAACGACGCGGAGCTGTTGCACGGCTGGCGCAACCACCCGGCGGTGCGTGCGGTGTCGGCCACCCAGGACCCGATCGACTTCGATGCGCACCAGCGCTGGCTGCACGCCGTGCTCGCAAATTCCGCGCGCTGCTTGTTCGTCGCCCGCGTCGGCCAGTTGCCCGTGGGCAGCATCCGCTTCGACCGGCTGGACAGCGGACACCTGGAAGTCTCGCTCTACACCGACCCCGAACTGCAGGGTCTGGGCCTGGGCCAGCGGCTGCTCGCCGCCGGCGAACGGGACATGCTGTCAAGGCTCCCTGAAGGCTTCACCGTCGATGCCCAGGTGATGCCCGACAACACCGCATCGCAACGCCTGTTTCAGGCCGCTGGCTACCATGGGGGACCGCTGCAGTTCCGCAAAGCCGTCCGCCCCATGCCGAACACGCACCACACCGCACCATGAAGATCCTCGAACGCGCCATCGGCCCTGGCCACCGCCCTTACCTGATCGCCGAGATGTCGGGCAACCACAACCAGTCGCTGGAGCGCGCGCTGGCCCTCGTGGACGCCGCCGCCGCGCACGGCGCCGACGCCATCAAGCTGCAGACCTACACGGCCGACACCATGACGCTGAACCTGCGCAGGCCCGGCTTTGTGATCGACGATCCCAAGAGCCTTTGGGCCGGTCGCCAGCTGTATGAGCTGTACCAGGAGGCTCATACGCCCTGGGAATGGCACGCACCCATCATGGAACGGGCTGCCCGCCACGGGGTGCACTGCTTCAGCACGCCCTTTGATTTCAGCTCGGTGGATTTCCTCGAATCGCTGAACGTGCCGGCCTACAAGATCGCCTCGTTCGAGAACACCGACCTGCCGCTGATCCGCCGCGTGGCGGCCACCGGCAAACCCATCATCATGTCCACCGGCATGGCCACGGCCGGCGAGATCGACGAAGCGGTGCGCGCGGCGCGCGAAGCCGGCTGCCGCGATCTGGTGCTGCTCAAGTGCACCAGCACCTACCCGGCCACGGCCGAGAACACCAACATTTCGACCATCCCGCACATGCGCGCCCTTTTCGGCTGCGAAGTCGGCCTGTCGGACCACACCATGGGCTGCGGCGTCTCGGTGGCCGCCACGGCGCTGGGCGCCACGGTGATCGAAAAGCACTTCACGCTGCGCCGGGCCGACGGCGGCGTGGATTCGAGCTTTTCCATGGAGCCGCACGAGTTACGCGCGTTGCGCGAGGAAACCGAGCGCGCCTGGCAGGCCGTGGGCCAGGTCAGCTACGGCCCTACTGCAGCCGAGATGAAGTCTTTGGCCTTCCGCCGCTCGCTTTACATCGCACAAGACCTCAAGGCCGGTGATGTGCTGACGCGGGAAAACCTGCGCTGCGTGCGCCCCGGCTTTGGGCTGCCGCCCAAGCACCTGGACAGTCTGCTGGGTCAGCGCATCGGCCGTGACGTGGCCGCCGGCACTCCCATGGCCTGGACCCTGCTGTCGCCGGAGTCCGGCGCATGATGTCCAGCGCCTCTCGCTGGCTGCAACTGCCGGTGGACCTGGCCCTGATCGCCATCGCCTGGTGGCTGGCCTTCTGGCTGCGCTTCAACCTGGACACACCCGACGAGTTCCAGGCCATGATGGTGCAGACGCTGCCCGCGCCGCTGTTGGCCTATGCCATCAGCCTGACCGGCTGGCGTGTCTACCGTCACATCTGGCGCTACACCAGCGTGGCCGAGCTCATGCGCCTGGTCTACGGCGTGGCCGTGGGCGGGCTGCTGGCCGCCGCCGTCGTGCTCATGCTGCGCGTGCCCTATTTTCCGCGCTCGGTGCTGCTGCTGCACCCCATGCTGGTGCTGCTGGCCCTGGGTGGTGTGCGGGCCGCGGCCCGTCTGCTGCTGGGTGGCAGCCCGCAGGGGCTGAACTCGGGCAAACCGCTGCTGCTGGTGGGGTCGGTGCAGGACGCCGCCTCGGCGCTGCCCGCGCTGCGCGGTGCCCGCCAGTGGTCGGCGGTGGGCATCGTCAGCCCGCTGCCGGCCGAACGGGGCCGCTCGCTGCAGGGCATCGAGGTGCTCGGTTCGCTGGACGAGCTGCCGCAGGTGGCGCGCGAGACCGAGGCCGCCGCCGCGCTGGTGGTCAGCGCACCGGGATCGGACGCGCGGCGCGAAGCCCTGGTGGGTGCCAGCGACGCCGGTCTGCCGCTGCTGACCATGCCCCGGCCGGACGAATGGCTGCGCGCCGAAGCCGGTGCCCTGCGCAAGGTCGAACTCGATGACCTGCTGGGCCGCGCCCCGGTGGCGCTCGACGAAAAGGGCCTGTCGCAGCTCATCGCCGGGCAGACCGTGCTGGTCACCGGTGCGGGCGGCTCGATCGGCTCCGAGCTGTGCCGGCAGATCGCGCGCTTCGGCGTCACGCGACTGGTCTGCGTGGATGTGTCCGAATACGCGCTCTACCAGCTGGAACAGGAACTCCGCGCGGCCCACCCGCAGATGCAGGGGCTGTACTACACGGCCAACGTGCGCGAGGCCGACCGCCTGCTGGCCATCGCCACGCAGCACATGCCCACCGTGGTATTCCACGCCGCGGCCTACAAGCACGTGCCGCTGATGGAATCGCTCAACGAGATCGAGGCCCTGCGCACCAATGTGCAGGGCACGCTCAACGCCGCCCGAGTGGCCGGCCAGGTGGGGGCGCGGCGCTTCGTGCTGGTGTCCACCGACAAGGCGGTCAACCCGACCAATGTGATGGGCGCCAGCAAGCGCCTGGCCGAGCTGATGGTGCAGGCCGTGGCCCGCGAACACCTGGGCACGCAGTTCGTGGCGGTGCGCTTCGGCAACGTGCTGGGCTCCAGCGGCTCGGTGGTGCCGCTGTTCACGCAGCAGATCGCGCGTGGCGGCCCGGTGACGGTGACGCACCCGGACATCGTGCGCTACTTCATGACCATTCCCGAAGCGGCCCAGCTGGTGCTGCAGGCCGGCCTGATGGGCCGCTCGGGCCAGATCTTCGTGCTGGACATGGGCGAGCCGGTGAAGATCGTCGACCTGGCCAGGATGCTGATCCGCCTGTCGGGACAGACCGAACAGGACGTGCCCATCACCTTCACCGGCCTGCGCCCCGGCGAGAAGCTGTACGAGGAATTGCTGGCCGACGACGAAACCAGCCTGCCGACCCCGCACCCCAAACTGCGCATCGCCAAGGTGGCCGCCCCGGCGCTGGATCCGGGCGAGATCAGCACCTGGATCGCCCAGGCCGGCCCGGCGCCCGATGCGGTGACCACCCGCCAGTGGCTGCGCTCGCTGGTGCCCGAATACACGCCGATGGGCTGAGGCCCTCCCGAAAGCAGAAAGGCCCGCATAGCGGGCCTTTCTTTTTGCGTCGAGGCGGGTTCAATGCCCGAGGTAAGCCTCGCGCACCTTCGGATCGGTCAGCAGATCCTTGCCGGCACCGGTCATGGTGATCAGGCCCGAGTCCATCACGTAACCGCGGTCGGCGATCTGCAGCGCGCGCTGGGCGTTCTGCTCCACCAGCACGATGGTCACGCCCTGGGCGGACACGTCACGCACCACCTCGAAGATCTTGTCCACCATGATGGGCGAGAGGCCCATGGACGGCTCGTCGAGCAGCAGCACCTTGGGCTGGCTCATCAGCGCACGGGCCATGGCCAGCATCTGCTGCTCACCGCCCGACATGGTGCCGGCCAGCTGGTCCTTGCGCTCCTTCAGGCGCGGGAAGATGCCGAACATGCGCTCGATGTCGTTGGCGATGCCCGCCTTGTCGCTGCGGATATAGGCACCCATCTGCAGGTTTTCGGTGATGGTCATGCGGGTGAAGATGCCGCGGCCTTCCGGCACCATGGCCAGGCCCTGCTTGACCAGGTCCCAGGCGCCCTGGCCCTTGATGGTCTGGCCCAGGTATTCGATGGTCCCGCCTTCGATGCCCAGCGAGCCGGTGATGGCCTTCATGGTGGTCGTCTTGCCGGCGCCGTTGGAGCCGATCAGCGTGATCAGCTCGCCCTCGCGCACTTCCATGTCGATGCCCTTGACGGCCTTGATGCCGCCGTAGGAGACCTTCAGGCCGCTGACTTTCAGGAGTGTGTTTGCCATGTTCTTGTCCATCCTCGATCAGTGGCCACCGGTGCCGAGGTAGGCCTCGATCACCTTCGGGTCCTTCTGCACTTCGGCCGGCGTGCCGGACGAAAGCTGCTTGCCGTAGTCCAGCACGGTCACGCGGTCGCACAGCCCCATCACCAGCTTCACGTCGTGCTCGATGAGCAGGATGGTGCGGTTGTCCTTGCGGATCTGGTCGATCAGCTCGCGCAGCTGCACTTTCTCGGTGGCGTTCATGCCGGCCGCCGGTTCGTCCAGCGCGATGAGCTTCGGATCGGTGGCCAGGGCGCGCGCGATTTCCAGCCGGCGCTGGTCGCCGTAGCTGAGGGTGCGCGACTTGTAGTCGGCAAACTTGGCAATGCCCACGTACTCCAGCAGCTCCATGGCTCGCGCCTTGATCTCGGCCTCCTCCTGCTTGAAGGAGCCGGTGCGCAGCACCGCGCCGATCAGGCCCGACCGGGTGCGCACATGGCGACCCACCATCACGTTCTCGAGCGCCGTCATTTCGGGGAACAGGCGGATGTTCTGGAACGTCCGCGCGATGCCCGCCTTGGCCACTTCGTGCACGGCCGTGGGCGTGTAGGGCTTGCCCGCGAGTTCAAACGAACCGCTGTCGGGCGTGTACAGACCGGTCAGCACGTTGAAGAAGGTCGTCTTGCCGGCGCCGTTGGGGCCGATCAGGCCATAGACCTGGCCGCGCTCGATGGTGATGCCCACATCGCTGAGGGCCTGCAGGCCGCCAAAGCGCTTGGACACGTTGGCGACTTTGAGAATGGTTTCAGACATGTCTTGGTTCTCCACTCACTTCGCCAGGGACTTGCCGTGCTCCGGTGCGGGCCACAGGCCTTTCGGACGGATCAGCATCACCACCACCATGGCCAGCGCGATCAGCAGCTGGCGCAGGATCTCGGGGCCCAGACGGCCGCCGGTCAGCTCGACCAGCGGGTGCGCCACGTGGCGCAGCACCTCGGGCAGCCCCGCCAGCACCAGCGCGCCCAGGATCACGCCCGGGATGTGCCCGATGCCGCCGAGCACCACCATGGCCACGACCATCACCGACTCCATCAGCGAGAAGGATTCGGGCGACACAAAGCGCTGGAAGGAGGCGAACAGCACGCCCGACATGCCGCCGAAGGTGGCGCCCATGCCGAAGGCCAGCAGCTTGAGGTTGCGGGTGTTCAGGCCCATGGCCTTGGCTGCGATCTCGTCCTCGCGGATGGCCATCCAGGCGCGGCCGATGCGCGAGTCCTGCAGCCGGTACGACAGGATCACCGCCAGGATGACGAAGAACAGGAACAGGTAGTAGTACAGCGTGACGGGCTGGAAGGTGTAGCTCCAGTCGCCGATGCTCAGCGTGTGGCGCTGGCCCATGTTGAAGCCGAACACCGTCAGCGGGTCGATCTGGCTGATGCCCTTGGGCCCGTTGGTGATGTTCACCGGCCGGTCCAGGTTGAGCAGGAAGATGCGGATGATCTCGCCGAAGCCCAGCGTGATGATGGCGAGGTAGTCGCCGCGCAGCTTGAGCGTGGGCGCCCCCAGGATCATGCCGACGATGCCGGCCACAAAGGCGGCCGCGATCATCACCAGCCAGATGTTGACGTGCAGTCCATTGGGGAACATGGCCTGGATGGCCGCGAAGTTCTCGGCCAGGTGAGGCGAGGCCAGCAGGCCGTACATGTAGGCGCCCACCGCGAAGAAAGCGATGTAGCCCAGGTCCAGCAGGCCGGCGTAGCCGACCACGATGTTCAGGCCCAGCGCGAGCAGCACGTACAGCAGGGCAATGTCGACGATGCGTGCCCAGGAGTTGCTGCCGGTGGCCTGCAGCAGGATGGGCAGGGCCAGCAGCCCGATGGCCGCAATGATGAAGACGATCAGCTTGCCAGTCTTGTTCTGTGTCATGTCAGCTCTCCCCGCTCAGGCACGGTCGGCCACACGCTCACCCAGCAGGCCCGAGGGGCGCAGCGTGAGCACCAGGGCCAGCACGATGAAGGCAAAGATGTCGACGTACTGGCTGCCCAGCACGCCACCGGTGAGCTGGCCCAGGTAGCCGGCGCCCAGCGATTCGATCAGGCCCAGGGCGATGCCGCCCACCACGGCACCGGCGAGGTTGCCGATGCCGCCCATGACGGCCGCCACGAAAGCCTTCAGGCCAGGCATGAAGCCCATGGCGTGCTGCACCGTGCCGTAGTTGGACGCCCACATCACACCGGCGATGGCCGCCAGCATGGCGCCGATGATGAAGGTGGCGGAGATCACCACATCGGGCTTGATGCCCATCAGCGCCGCCACACGCGGGTTCTCGGCCGTGGCCCGCATCGCGCGGCCCAGGTTGGTCTTGTTGACCAGGTACATCAGCCCCGCCAGCGTCATGGCGGTGACCGCCAGGATGACGATCTGGGTCACGGAAATCACCGCGCCGCCCACTTCGATGGGTTCACGCGAGAGCATCGAGGGGTAAGCCTTGGGATTGGGCTCCCAGATGATCATGGCGAAGGTCTGCAAGAGCAACGACATGCCAATCGCCGTGATCAGCGGCGCCAATCGCGGCGAGTTGCGCAGGGGCCGGTAGGCCAGCTTTTCAATCGTGAAGTTCAGCGCCGCGCAGACCACCATCGCGATGATCGTGGCCAGCAGGAGGATGAGCCAGCCTGGCAAGCCGACCGACGCTTCCATCATCATGCTGATGATGGTCCAGCTGGTGAGGGCCCCCACCATCAGCACGTCGCCGTGCGCGAAGTTGATCAGGCCGATGATGCCGTACACCATGGTGTACCCGAGCGCCACCAGCGCATACATACTGCCCAGGACCAGACCATTGATGATCTGCTGCAGCAAGACGTCCATGAAGTTTTCTCCGTGGTTTTTGACAGGCCGGGCCACAACGACCGGGAGCCGGCATCCGGCCCGTTGTGGGGGCCGGGCCCCGCGTTCGGACCCGCTTCAACTTAGCAAAAAACCCGCCAGGCCCGGTCTCGTGGTCGCGACCGGCTGCGGGTAGGTGGCGGATTGTATCGAGGCGTTTTCGAGCCCCTGATGCGTGTAAGCCCTTATCAGACGCGGGTTTACCCTCAATCCAGACCCCGCTCACGGGGCAGCATCAGTGGCTTTGGGTACTCATTAGTTTTTTTGATCGTTCAGTCGCTGCAGCTCGCGCAGCTTATCGGCGATGCGGATTTCCAGTCCGCGCTCGACCGGGTGGTACCAGCGCAGGCCGGTCAGCCCCTCGGGCAGGTACTGCTCGCCGGCCGCGAATCCACCGGCCTCGTCGTGCGCGTAGCGGTAGCCCTTGCCGTAGTCCAGGTCCTTCATCAGTTTCGTCGGCGCGTTGCGCAGGTGCAGCGGCACCGGGCGGCTGCCGTCCTTCTTCACAAAGGCCTTGGCCTCGTTGAAGGCCTTGTAGACCGCGTTGGACTTCGGTGCCACGGCCAGATACACCACGCACTCGGCCAGCGCCAGTTCACCCTCGGGTGAGCCCAGGCGCTCGTAGACCTCGGCTGCATCCAGCGCCAGGCGCAGGGCGCGCGGGTCGGCCAGGCCGATGTCTTCGGCCGCCATGCGGATGAAGCGGCGCGCCATGTAGCGCGGGTCGGCACCGCCGTCGAGCATGCGCACGAACCAGTACAGCGCGGCGTCCGGATCGGAGCCGCGCACGCTTTTGTGCAGCGCGCTGATGGTGTCGTAGAACTGCTCGCCGCCCTTGTCGTAGCGGCGCATGCGCTCGCCCAGCACCTTCAGCAGCCAGGCATCGGTGACCTGATCGAGTTTTTCACGCCCCGCGGCCACGGCCAGCGTTTCCAGGGTGTTGAGCAGGCGACGGGCATCGCCGTCCGCATAGGCGATCAGCCGGTCTTCGGCCGCTTTTTCAATGGCAGGCACCGCACCGATGCCCTGGGCACGGGCCACCAGCTGGCGCAGGTCGTCCTCGCCCAGCGGCTGCAGCACATAGACCGCGGCACGCGAGAGCAGGGCCGAGTTCACCTCGAACGACGGGTTTTCGGTGGTGGCGCCGATGAAGGTGAACAGCCCGCTTTCCACGTGCGGCAGAAAGGCGTCCTGCTGGCTCTTGTTGAAGCGGTGGACCTCGTCGACGAACACGATGGTGCGGCGCTGCTCCAGGCCGTCGCGCGCGGCTTCGGCACGTTCCACCGCCTCGCGGATGTCCTTGACGCCGCCCAGCACCGCGCTGATGGTGATGAACTGGGCGTCGAACGCATCGGCCATGAGCCGCGCAATGGTGGTCTTGCCCACGCCCGGCGGGCCCCAGAGGATGCAGCTGTGCGGCTGCCCGGACTCGAACGCCAGGCGCAGCGCCATGCCCTCGCCCAGCAGATGCTGCTGGCCAATGACCTCACCCAGGCTGCGCGGGCGCAGGCGCTCGGCCAGCGGCTGGTGCGGTGCGGTCACCATGGTCTCAGGGCCGGACCACGCTGGCACCGGCCGGCGGCTGGAAGCGGAACTGCTCGGCCTTGAGCGGCGCGTTGCCCTGCCACTGACTGAAGGTCAGCACCGAGCGCTGCCCCAGGCTGTCGGCGATCTCCAGCAGGGCCAGTTGTCCGCCCTTGAAGCCCACCCGCACGCTCTGCAACTGCCCATCACGCGCCTTGGGCCGGGCCTCGACCCATTCAACGCCATCCCGGGCCGGCAGGGCCTTCAGGTCGAAGACCTCGCCCAGCGACTGGAGGTCGGTCCCCGAGGCGATGAGCGCGGCCGGCGTGCTGCCCAGCGCTTCCTTCTGCGCCCGCGCGGTCACCTGGTTGAGGTCCACGTCGTACAGCCACAGGGTCTGTCCGTCGGCCACGATGGTCTGCGGGAAGGGTTTGGTGTATTCGAAGCGGAAACGCCCCGGACGCAGGAACTCGAAGCGCCCGCTGGACGTCTTGCTGCGTGCCACGGTGTCGCCGGCGCGCTGCGGCGAGGTCACCACCTGGGTGAAGCTGGCCTGCGCGCTGCGTACCTCGCGCAGAAAGTTTTCGAGGTCTTGCAGTCCATCGGCCCGGGCGGTCCAGGACAGCAGCGCAAGGAGGGAAGCGATCAGGATCTTGTTCATGGCAAGGATGACCCTTCTGGGGTCATTCGGGTTCCGGGCCGGAGTCAGTCGCCGCGCGGCGCCACCAGGATGTCGCGCTGGCCGCTGCTGGTGAGCGCGCTCACCAGGCCGGCGTTCTCCATGTCTTCCAGCAGCCGGGCCGCGCGGTTGTAGCCGATCTTGAGCTTGCGCTGCACGTAAGAGATGCTGGCCTTGCGGTCCTGCAGCACGATGGCCACCGCCTGGTCGTACAGCGGGTCCTTCTCGCCGCCCTCTGCGCCCTCGCCGGCCAGGTCACCGCCATCGCCATCGCCCGCAGCGGCTTCCAGCACGCCATCGATGTAGTTGGGCTCGCCGTACTGTTCCTTGAGGTACGAGGCCACGCGGTGGACCTCGTCGTCGCTGACGAAGGCGCCATGCACGCGGATCGGAAAGCCGGTGCCCGAGGGCATGTAGAGCATGTCGCCCATGCCCAGCAAGCTCTCGGCGCCCATCTGGTCCAGGATGGTGCGGCTGTCGATCTTGCTGCTGACCTGGAACGAAATGCGGGTCGGGATGTTCGCCTTGATCAGACCGGTGATCACGTCCACGCTGGGCCGCTGCGTCGCCAGGATCAGGTGGATGCCGGCGGCGCGCGCCTTCTGCGCCAGGCGGGCAATCAGTTCCTCGATCTTCTTGCCCACCACCATCATCAGGTCGGCCAGTTCGTCGATCACCACCACGATGTGCGGCAGGCGCTCCAGTGGCTCGGGCTGTTCGGGCGTGAGGCTGAAGGGGTTGCCAATGATCTCACCGCGCGCCTTGGCCTCGTCGATCTTGGCGTTGTAGCCGGCCAGGTTGCGCACGCCCAGCTTGCTCATGAGCTTGTAGCGCTTTTCCATCTCGGCCACGCACCAGTTCAGGCCGTTGGCCGCCTGCTTCATGTCGGTCACCACCGGGCACAGCAGGTGCGGAATGCCTTCGTAGACGCTCAGTTCCAGCATCTTCGGGTCGATCAGCAGCAGGCGCACGTCCTTGGCGTCGGCCTTGTA
>ERZ1645189.322-NODE-322-length-10663-cov-4.212387_pt1 | contig 10663 bp, 8 predicted proteins | sample MGYA00575350_ERZ1645189 | MGnify/ENA primary metagenome ERZ1645189 (study PRJEB40845, sample SAMN11283421) | freshwater sediment metagenome | isolation source: river sediment | host: Sediment | place: India: Jajmau, Kanpur | collected 2015-12-17 ...
AGACCATGAATTCTCAACCATCACCGGCGTGATGGAAGACGTTACCGAAATCATCCTGAACCTGAAGCAGATACGCTTTAAGAGAATGGTAGAGGATGTCGATACCGAGAAGATCATGATCAAGATCTCCGGACAGGAAGTCTTCAAGGCCGGTGATCTGAACAACTCCCTTAGCAGCTTCGAGGTGCTGAACCCCGAACTCGTCATCTGCCGTATGGAACCGGATGTCAAGCTGCAGATAGAAATCAACATCAGCAAGGGCAGGGGATATGTGACAGCCGAGGAGAACCAGCCCGCAGAGGCTGAATTCGGACTGATCGCCATTGACTCGATCTTCACCCCGATAAGAAACGTAAAATATTCAATTGAAAACTACAGGGTTGAACAGAAGACCGACTATGAGAAACTGATCCTCGAGATCAGCACTGACGGATCCATTCACCCGAAAGACGCCCTCAAGGAGGCAGCCAAGATCCTCATTTACCACTTCATGCTCTTCTCTGAAGACAAGATAACCATCGATTACGAAGACAAGATGGCAAACGAGGAGTTTGACGAGGAGATCCTCCACATGCGCCAGCTGCTAAAAACCAAACTCGTTGACCTTGACCTCTCCGTCAGAGCCCTCAACTGCCTCAAGGCAGCCGAGGTTGAATCACTCGGAGACCTCGTCAAGTTCAACAAGAATGACCTCCTCAAGTTCCGTAACTTCGGCAAAAAGTCACTCACCGAACTCGACGAGCTCCTGGAGGCAATGAACCTCTCATTCGGGATGGATGTGGCAAAATACAAACTCGACAAAGATTAATAACAGGTAAGGATAGAGAGAAATGCGACATTTAAATGCTATAAACCACCTTGGAAGAAAAAGCGCCGACAGGAAGGCGATGATGGCCAACCTGGCAACATCACTCATTCTTCACAAGCGTATAACAACCACCACCGCCAAGGCACGCGCGCTCAGGAAGTACGTTGAACCCCTCATTACAAAGTCGAAGGAAGACTCAACACACTCCCGCAGGGTGGTGTTCAGTTACCTCGAAAACAAAGAGGCTGTAGCCGAACTCTTCAGGGAAGTGGCTCCGAAGATTGCCACACGCCCCGGGGGATACACACGCATACTCAAGACAGGAAGCCGCCCCGGCGACTCAGCTGAGATGTGCTTCATTGAACTGGTTGACTTCAACGAGAACATGCTTGCCGCCGAAGGTGCAAAAGCCAAGGCAACACGCAGCCGCCGCAGTCCCAGGAAAAAAGCAGCTGAAACCACTGCTGCAGTGAAGGAAAAGCCTGCAAAGGCAGCCGCTGCCGCTGAAGAAAAAGCTCCTGAAGCTGAAGAAACAAAAGAATAGCAGAACATGCTTACATACGGAAGGGATATTGTCTTTATGGCCGTATCCCTTTTTTTCTTATATTGCATTTAATTCTAATTAACATAAAATACAATGAGTCAGATAGTTAGTGTTCACGCAAGAGAGATCCTCGATTCGAGGGGCAATCCGACCATCGAGGTCGAAGTCATTACATCAAGCGGTGCATCGGGCAGGGCTGCTGTTCCTTCCGGCGCTTCAACAGGCGAAAACGAGGCTCTCGAGCTTCGCGACGGCGACAAGACCCGGTACCTGGGTAAGGGCGTCCTCAAGGCAGTCCATAATGTCAATAACGTTATTGCCGAGGATATTATGGGTATGGATGTCACCAACCAGATAGCCATTGACCAGAAGATGCTTGACCTTGACGGCACTCCCACCAAGAGCACCCTCGGTGCAAACGCCATCCTTGGCGTCTCCCTTGCTTGTGCCAAGGCCGCAGCAGCTTACCATGGCCTGCCCCTTTACAGGTATATAGGCGGAACCAACGCACGCGTCCTTCCTGTCCCGATGATGAACATCATAAACGGCGGTTCACACTCTGACGCCCCGATTGCATTCCAGGAATTCATGATCCGCCCTAAAGGCGCCACCTCCTTTGCAGAGGGTCTGAGAATGGGAGCTGAAGTGTTTCATTCACTCAAGAAAGTGCTCAAGGAGCGCGGTCTCAGCACTGCAGTTGGTGACGAGGGCGGTTTTGCCCCGGCACTCAAGGGTACCGAAGATGCACTCGAAAGCATCATCAAGGCTATCTCAGCAGCCGGATACAAGCCGGGTAGCGACGTTACAATCGCACTCGACTGCGCAGCAAGCGAATTCTTTGCAGACGGCATCTACAACTACGCCAAGTTCGAAGGCAAGGATGGCAAGAAGCTGACCCCCGCACAGCAGGTTGACTATCTCGCAGAACTGGTTGAGAAATTCCCGATTGACTCAATTGAAGACGGTATGAGCGAGCATGACTGGGAAGGCTGGAAGCTCCTGACTGACAAGCTCGGATCTAAGATCCAGATCGTTGGAGACGACCTGTTCGTTACCAACGTGCAATACCTCGAGAAGGGTATCACCATGGGCTGCGCCAACTCTATCCTTATAAAGCTGAACCAGATAGGCACGCTTACTGAGACCCTCAACTGCATCGAGATGGCACACAGGGCCGGTTACACGACAGTAACTTCACACCGCTCAGGTGAGACAGAGGACTCAACAATTGCAGATGTGGCCGTGGCAACAAACTCCGGGCAGATCAAGACCGGTTCACTCAGCCGCACTGACCGCATAGCGAAGTATAACCAGTTGCTCCGTATAGAGGAAGAACTGGGTGCCAATGCAGTTTACGGCTGCGAAGGCTGATACTTGTATCCACCTTTGTTAAAACTCCGCCTCCGCGGAGTTTTTATTTTTTATATTTGTACAAATCTGAGTCTTAATGTCGTTTAACGGTCTTGCTCATTTCGCCGCATTTCTTGAGTCCCGCGGCTGGCTGGCACGCGTCACGTGCCCGGTTAATCCTGAGCTGGAGATAACCGAGATAGCTGACCGCATGGTCAAGAGCGGAGGCAAAGCCCTTCTTTTCGAGAATACCGGCACCGGCTTCCCCCTGCTGATAAACGCCTTTGCCTCTGACGAGCGCATGGCGGCAGCCATGGGACGCGCTTCACTTGACGATGCCGGAGAGGAGATCTTTTCCGTCGTGGAGTCGTTAAGCCAGGCAGGCGGTCTGACTGGCAAGCTGATGCGGCTGCCCGGTATGCTCCGGCTGCTCACCCTCTCGCCCCGCAGGAAGACGGGAAGGGGAGAGTGCCAGGAGGTTGTGGAGCCTGTGGCTGACCTTGGCAGGCTGCCGATACTGAAATGCTGGCCGCATGACGGCGGCAGGTTCATCACGCTGCCCCTCGTGCATACAAGGCACCCGGGCACTGGAAGACCCAACCTGGGAATGTATCGCATGCAGGTGATGGGGAGCGATGTGACAGGGATGCACTGGCACCGCCACAAGACAGGTGCCCGCCACTTTGATGAATGGAAGAAAAAGGGAGGGAGGATGCCCGTCACCGTAACACTGGGAGGTGACCCCGTCTATACTTATGCAGCAACGGCGCCTCTGCCCGAAGATATCAGCGAATACATCCTCGCTGCATTCCTGAGAAAGAAGAAGGTAACCCTGGTCAGATGCCTTACAAATGACCTCTGGGTGCCGGCCGACTCTGACTTCGTAATAGAAGGCTATGTTGATACTGCCGAGAGCCCTGTGACAGAAGGGCCTTTCGGTGATCATACCGGTTTCTATTCACTGGCCGATCTCTACCCGAGGTTTCATGTCACATGCGTCACCCATAGGAAGAATGCCGTCTATCCTGCCACCATTGTCGGGGTGCCCCCGATGGAGGATGCCTGGATGGGCAAGGCCACCGAGAAAATCTTTTTTGCCCCCATCAAGCTGGCAATTGCACCGGAGATACGTGAACTGCATATGCCGGTCTCCGGAGTAGCCCATAACCTGGTGATTGTCAGTATTGACAAGACATATCCGGGTCAGGGTATGAAGGTGCTCAGCGCTCTCTTTGGTGCAGGTCAGATGATGCTCAGTAAATATATAATCGTTGTGAGCGGACCGGTACATGTTACTGATTACCATGCAGTAGCTGAGGCATTCTTTGCAAACGTGAGATTGGAGACTGACCTGCTGGTTACCCGCGGACCGCTTGATGTTCTTGATCATGCCTCCGACAGGTTCAGCATGGGCGGCAAGCTGGGCATTGATGCCACAGTGAAGCTTGCAGAGGAGCGTACTGCTGAATATCATTCGGTTCCGCTGCTTCTTCTCAGCGGAGAGGAGGTCACCGGCGGGGCCATCACCGGAATGCAGACCCTCGCAGATTATGCATTGCCTGTTGCTGTGCTGACAGTCAGGAAACCTCCTGAAGGACTGGACATGCACCGCCTGGCAGCCGCACTGCCTGCGCCGCTCACGGCCCCGGGCACTGTAGTTATTGCAGTTGATGAAGGCGCTGATGCAGATGATCCGGCCATGCTTACATGGCTCGTGACCGGCAACAGCGACCCGGCACGCGACCTGTTCCACCTTAAGGGCGGGGCAATCTTTATTGACGCCACCTCAAAAACCCGGTCACTGCCGGTATTCCCCAGGGATTGGCCAAATGTTGTCTGCTCTTCCCCTGAGACAATCAGCCTGGTGGACAAAAGGTGGAAAGAATATGGCCTGGGCCCCCTGGTTGAATCACCGTCTCTGAGACTTCTGCCACTCCTGAAACCGGGGGAAGCTTCTGTTGAGACTGTAAAGGCCACAGCCAGGTGAACAGCCTGATGTCATCAGCGCTGTCTGCTTCCATGGCAGAAGGACTGAGAGACAATCCGGTCATCAACTATGCCATAGCCGTGTTCATCGTTGTGGCCCTGATCTACCTTGCCATTCTGCAGTTTTGGGTGCTCCTGCGGACAAGAAAACACCTGTCAGAGATGAAGAGCGCCTACAGCGAGATTGAGATACAGCGGTCAGAGCTCCAGCTTCGGAACAAGGACCTGACTGACAGCCTCAATTATGCCTGCAGGATACAGGCTGCGTTGCTCCCGTCGGAGCATCATATCCGGAGGATTTTTCCCGATTATTTTATCTATTACCGGCCGAAGCATATAGTAAGCGGCGACTTTTACTGGTTCAGTGAGCGCGATGACAAGTATTTCATTGCGGCAGCCGACTGCACCGGCCATGGTGTCCCCGGCGCACTGATGTCGATGATCGGGCTGGAACTCATTCACAAGATTATAAATGATATGAAGGTGGATGACAGTGACCAGGTGCTGCTCACAATGAACCGCGAGCTCGAATCTGCTTTTTTCAAGGAGGAGAGCGGCAAACCCATAATAAAGGACGGTATTGAGATGAGCATCTGCATAATAGACAAGAAAACAAGGGTGATGGAGTTCTCCGGGGCGTTCCTGCCGGTCTATATAGTGCGTGATGACAAGCTCATTGAGATCAAGGGCGACAAGAAGAATGTGGTACAGTCATTTGCAATGGTATCATTCAACCGCAGCACATTCACACTTCAGGAGGGTGATCTGCTTTATCTCTTCTCTGACGGCTATGCTGATCAGTTCGGCGGGCCGGAGAACAAGAAGTTCATGTACCGACGCCTGAGACATATACTGCTTACAATAAGCAAATACCCTCTGCCTGACCAGCAGCGAATCCTTGACGAGACTATCGATTCTTGGATGGAGGGTCATGACCAGATTGATGACATGATGATTCTGGGTGTCAGACCTTTCTGACGGGCGGTTGCGGTGAATCAAGCTGAATTATGTAAGTGGCCGCCCGGGCCGCCCGGGCAGGATCCGGGGGGTGCTGCCTAATCCCGGTCTGTTTTCCTGTTCAGATCAGCGCAGTTATCTTTTCTATCAGGACATCCGGCTCAATCGGCTTGCTGATGTAGTCATCCATCCCCACGGCAAGGCACTGTTCCCTGTCGCCCAGCATCGCATTTGCTGTTATTGCAATGATAGGGATGTGGCCACGGGTGCTCATCTCCAGGTTACGGATCTTTTCTGCAGCCACCAGACCGTTCATTACAGGCATCTGCACATCCATAAGTATCATGTCATATCGGGCTGTCCCGAACATATCCAGCGCCTCCTTGCCGTTGCGGGCTATCTCGAGCCGTTTTACAAGCGGTTCAAGCATCAGCTGTGTGATGCGCTGATTGATCGGATTGTCTTCAACAAGCAGGATATTGAGGTCTTTCATCTCCTTCCTTCCCTTTTCAGGCTGCATCCCCTTTATGAGTGTGCTTGCGGCCGAAGGCTGGTTAAGTTTTTCAGCCTTGCGCATATTGATATGGAATACGAACCATGATCCGGCACCGGTGGTGGATTCCTGCCAGGTTCCTCCGCTGTCACGTATCAGTCTGCCTGCCAGAGGCCATGGCTGACGCCCCTCGCCGATGAACACAACGGGGTTGTTTGATGAAAGGGTGAACTCTACTTTCTGTTCTCCTTCCCTTACGCCAGCCTCCCTGGCCTGTATCTTGATTGAAACCTTGCCGGAGGTGCCTGAGATGGCAGCACTCAGAAGGTCTATGAGTATCTGCTTCAGGATGATTGGGTCACCGCTGTATTCCCCGGCTCCCTCTCCGCGGTCATCATAGATCACCACGCTCTGTTCATGACGCTTGTTCAGCTTCATCAGCCCGATGGTGTCCTGAATGATTGGCCCGAGCCTGAAGCGTATCTCACCCCTGCGCTCGAAGGTTATGTTTCCGGCCGTCTCCATTGTGAGCTCATTGACAACATCCACCATTGAACCGGTGGATGCAGTGAAGGTCTCGACAAGTTCCTGCTGCTTTGGTGAAGTGGTTGTCTCGCTGAGCATGTTTCCGAGAAGGACGAGGTTGTTGAGCGGCTCCCTTATCTTATGCGAGAAGGAGTTTATCACCTCCTCGTTTTTCTCTGCTATGTCTGCCAGCTCTCTGAGAATATCCCTGCTGTCGGATATCAGCCTTCTGAGCTCCGCTATTGCCACTGCCAGGGGAATCAGTGCCATGGCACCGGCCACATAAGGCACATAGACCAGGCCTGAAAGAGCTGTCACCAGCGCAATGATGACAAGCAAAAGCGCCAGTGCCACAGGCATGAGTATCCGGTCACGTGTCCTCCGGGTCATCAGATCCGAATGCGGAATCGGGGAGGGTTTTGTTCTGTTCGGCATAATATGAGCGCAGTAGATTTACGTCACTCAAATATACATCAATTTCAATAAAGATAAAGTGAGGGCTGGCTACAGTACCTATAAAAGATTATTTTTGCCTTACGGTATAATTTTTGATGTGAATCTGAAAAAGAGTGTGATGAAAAAGGGCTTATTGACACTGATCCTTGCCCTGGCTGCAGCAGGCATGGCCCGGGCTCAGCTGGGGGATACTCTTGTTCAGTATACTCCTGACTTCAAGTTCAGGGACGGGATATACCTTAATTTTGACATGGTGAAGACAAACAGCCCCATTCCCAAGGCAAAGCTGTTCACCTCAGTCGATTATAATGACAAGGATTTCTTTGACCAGGTGATCTCCTCTGAAAAGATCTACTTCTATGACAACCTTGGTGTCAGGAAGGAGATAGAGAAGGACAACATATGGGGCTTTGCACGCAACGGTGTGCTCTATGCCAAGGTACAGGGAAACTTTAACCGCATCACCTTCTTCGGATCAATAATTCATTTTGTGGCTGATGTAACCACCCAGTCGGGATACAACCAGTACGGCTATTATGATCCCTACTATTCACCGTACAGATCACTTTATTCCCCTTACTACTACAGCCCGTACTCGTCGCGGTACTATGACCCCTACTACAGCGGATACCCCTACCGGAACCCCGCACGCACAGATCTGAAGATGTTCATGATTGATTTCGAGACGGGAAAGACTTACGAGTACAACCTTGAGAACCTGGAGTTAATGCTGATGAGGGACCCGGAACTGTATGAGGAGTTTGTCTCGATGCGCAACAAGAACCAGAAAAAGATGATGTTCGTATACCTTAGAAAATTCAATGAAAGAAACCCGGTCCTTCTTCCTTCTGCAAAGTAACAGGTTCCTGGGGAACCTTTTGCTGACGCTTCTTCCTCTCTTTGTCTCAGCCACGGCATTGTCCCAGGAAAGGCCATGGCCAACGCCTGATGATGCTTCCAGGTTCCTGAAGTCAGTTACATGTGTTGTGAGGGAAGATGACCCGTTCTCCTTTTATAATGCGGAGATCAGGGATGCGGTAGACAAGTACTGGAAGGTCACCCCTGTAAAATATATATCAGGGGAGGAATTCAATGTGATGCGCATTGATCCGGCATATTCCTTCCTCGTTCTTACAATGACCAACTTCAGCAATGACAAATCAGGTTCAATATATGATTTTCTGAATCTTGTGCAGGGTGCTGACGTGGATGAGCTGGACCAGCTTCCGGAGTTCTGCGCTATACCTCTCTGTTTCTCCGGAGCCCCGGAGGAGGAGTACAGTTACAAGCTGGGCCTGATAATAAGGTTTATGGAATATCATGCCGAGCTGGTGATGAAGAATCCGTCCACAACGGCTCTCCGGTATCTCAAATACTATAACAAGAATGTTCCCGAGATCAGAAACAAAACGATCCTTGTGAGGGAAGAGGACCTGTCACCTGAGATTAACACCCTTGAAAGGATAGCGGTTCACTACCCGTACAGGGTGAGGATAGTTGATGAGGCTGAGATCATCCGCGCCATTGAGGAGAAGGATAAGGATGTCCTGATAGTTCACAAGGTAGGCCCTGACGGTGTCAAACAGACAGGTACGTGCATGAAGACGCTTATCGGCACCGATGATGCAGTGATGTATTACTATGACAGTCATATGGTTGACAGCAGGAATGCCAACGGTCTTCTCATAAGTGACCTTAAGAGGCTGGCGCGCTTCTGATCATGCAGCATTTCACTGAATGAACCGTCTTTAAGAAAAAAAGCAATGGAAGAGATTAAACCCTACACCCAGTCAGAGCGTGATTGGTCAATGTTCTGCCATCTGTCTGCATTCGCAGGCTACTTTTTTCCCTTTGGCGGGATTATCGGTCCGCTGATCTGCTGGGTATCCAGGAAGGATGAATCCGAATGGGTCAACCTGAACGGCAAGGCCTCATTGAACTTTCAGATCTCGATGCTGCTTTACACGATATTGCTCATTCCGCTCTGCTTCATCATTGTTGGGATACCCCTTCTGATTGCCCTCGGGGTTCTCGAGGTGGTCTGCGTAATTGTTGCCAGTATCAGGGCCGCAAAGGGTGAGGTGTTCAAATACCCGATCTCAATACCTTTTATCCAATAGATAATCTGTCATCGGTAGGGGGTAGCGACAGGTCTCAGACCTGTCGATACGTTCATCCCATATATAATAGGTCATCGTTATGGTGTTGCGACAGGTCTCAGACCTGTCGCTCCGTCATAATGATGCAGGATCTGCAAACGGGGATTATCATCCCCGTACGTCGTTTTTTCATATTTTTGTCGGGAAATCAATCCTGACATGTCCCAGAAACCTTCCATACCAAAGGGCACACGCGACTTCTCTCCCGCAGAGATGCTTCGCCGAAACCATATTTTCGGCATAATCCGCAGAAACTTTTCGCTTTGCGGGTACCTCCCCATTGAGACACCTGCAATGGAGAACCTCTCCACGCTGCTGGGCAAGTACGGGGAGGAGGGTGACAGGCTCATCTTCAGGATCCTCAATTCGGGTAATTTTCTTGCGGATGTTGCGCCGGATACGCTCTCACGGGCGGATACCCCGGCTATTACTCAAAAAATCAGCGAAAAGGGACTCAGGTATGACCTTACAGTGCCTTTCGCCCGTTACGTTGTGCAGCACCGCGACGAGATCACTTTCCCCTTCCGCAGGTACCAGATACAGCCTGTCTGGAGGGCTGACAAACCCCAGAAGGGGAGATACAGGGAATTCTTTCAGTGTGATGTGGACGTGATTGGGAGTGACTCACTCCTCAACGAAGCCGAGCTGGTTCAGATTATTGACCGGGTCTTTACTGATCTGAATATCAATATTATAGTTAAGATCAACAATCGCAAGATCCTTGCCGGCATTGCTGAGATTGCAGGTGCGGCTGACAAGATCACCGACATTACAGTTGCAATTGACAAGCTCGAGAAGATAGGCAGTGACGGGGTGAGGCAGGAGCTGCTGCAGCGGGGCATTGATTCTGATGCAATTGCCAGGCTGGAGCCGGTATTGAATCTTAGCGGGTCAGCCGGAGAAAAACTCAGCGAGCTGAAGAAGGTGATGGCTGCCTCGGCAGTCGGGCTGAAAGGTATCGGTGAAATGGAGGAGTTGATGGGTTACCTGGAGCTTCAGCCGCTGCGCTGCACGGTTGAGCTTGATCTATCCCTGGCTCGCGGACTGAACTATTACACAGGCACAATCATTGAGGTCAAGGCTGCCGATCTTCCTTTCGGAAGCATCTGCGGGGGCGGCAGGTACGATGATCTGACCGGTATCTTCGGCCTTCCCGGAGTATCAGGGGTGGGCGTCTCCTTCGGGGCAGACAGGATCTATGACGTCATGCTGCAGCTCACTCTTTTCCCGGAGCAGACAGGCTCCTCTACGGAAGTGCTTGTAATAAACTTCGGGAAGGAGGAACTGCCATCACTTATGAAGATTGCAGGATCACTCAGGGAGGCCGGCATTGCTGCCGAGCTCTACCCCGAGGCTGTGAAGCTCAAAAAGCAGTTCTCATATGC
>ERZ1645189.326-NODE-326-length-10594-cov-2.711832_pt1 | contig 10594 bp, 10 predicted proteins | sample MGYA00575350_ERZ1645189 | MGnify/ENA primary metagenome ERZ1645189 (study PRJEB40845, sample SAMN11283421) | freshwater sediment metagenome | isolation source: river sediment | host: Sediment | place: India: Jajmau, Kanpur | collected 2015-12-17 ...
TAATGCGATTTCGTCTGTTTCTGTCGATTCAAGTTTCAACCGTTCGATTTGTTGATCCAACATCGATGTCTTACATAACGTCAACGCGTCACGCAAGGCGGCTTCATTGTATTCTTTATAATAGATTTCCGAGTTACTGATATCGGTGATCAATTGGACGACCTCCGATTCGGCGATCGTATTGATGAAGTCCGCTAATACGATCTCGTTGTGATTCCGATAATAATCCAGGATCGTCATCGCACAGGCGTTATTGAGCGGTTGGGGCAAGAACCCAAGCTCATCCCGAAAGAGCAACGCCGCTGATCGACCGCTTAACATCTGACCCAATATTTCTTTTTCCGCCCAATCCAGTTTACTTAACCGCGAGGGCGCAGATCCGTACTTACGTTGGATCGGAGTTGCGTTTTGATCGCTTTTTCGCGGACTCAGCAAACTCATTTGTTCGTTGGTCAGCTTGGTTAAGATTGAAATCTTTTGGATCAACATTTCGCGATCAAACCGATCGTTCACCTTATCGATTTCGGCCATCATCACTTTGACGAATTCTTTCTTTTGCGAGTAATTGTCAAGGTCGACGGATTTTAGACGATATTCGATGAGGAAATCCAACCAAGAAATCCGACGGCGGGAAAACGCGGCCAAGGCTTCGGCACCGTGTTTTTGACAGAGTTCGTCGGGGTCCAGACCCATGGTGTTGGGAATGATTTCCAGTTTGAAACCGGCTTCCAATAAGAGCGAACCGATTTTATACGTCGCGTTTTGGCCGGCATTGTCGCCATCGTAACAGAGGACGGCTTTCTCGCCGAGTTGGCGTAGTAACCGGATCTGATCCTTCGTACAAGCCGTACCCAACGTAGCCAATACATTATAGACGCCTGCCCGATCGAATGCAAGCACATCGGTTACCCCTTCCACAATCAACATTTCACCGGCTTGGCGGGCAAATGTTCTCGCACGATGGTAGTTGAAAAGCAGTTTTCCCTTGGTATAGACCGGCGTTTCGGCGGTATTGACGTATTTCGCAAGATCCTTTTGAAGGGTTCGTGCGCTAAACCCGACCGGACGACCCTGCGGGTCATGGATCGGAAAAGTGATTCTGCCGGCGAAAACATCCCGTTCGCCATATTCGTTGATGCGGGTGACATTGGCTTTTACCAGGTCCTCGACGACATGCCCTTTTGCTTTCAGAAATCGCGTCAATTCGTCGTTTTCGGGATTATATCCGATGGCGAACTTCTCGATCGTCGCATCACCGATCCCGCGGTTCTTCAGGTAACTTTTCGCTTCGCTGGCCTGAACTGAGTTGAGCGTGTAATTGGTATACTGGATACTGTCTTTTAATACGTTATAGAGACGCTGGATCGCCGGATCGATAGCGATGGCAGGAGCCGCGTAATCGACGCTCAACTTGAACCCGACCATGTCGGCGACTTTGGCGACCGCTTCGCGAAAAGAAATCTTCTCATAGTCGCGGACAAAGGTGAACACGTTGCCGCCTGCGCCGCACACGAAACATTTGTAGATCTGCCGTTCGGTGTTGATATTGAGCGAGGGATCGTGATCATCATGAAAAGGGCAAACGGCGCTTAAGGCTTTGCCCTTCTTGACCAAGGACAGATAATGGCCGACAACGTCCGCGATATCCGCTTGGCTACGTAGACTGTTTAATTCTTCTTCACGGAGTTCGTGCAAACTGCCACCTCACGGTCTAAAATCTGCAGCGTTCTTCAAGATAAGCATGGAGATCGTCGACGTTGACGCGCTCTTGGCTCATGGAGTCACGATGACGGACGGTGACGCAATGATCGTTCTGGGTATCGAAATCGACGGTGATGCAGAAAGGCGTTCCGATCGCGTCTTGACGACGATAACGTTTACCGATCGAACCCGCTTCATCGTATTCGATCATGAAATCTTCCGCCAGTTTGGTGTAGATTTCGGTAGCCGTCGTCGACAGCTGTTTGCTTAACGGCAAAATGCAGGCTTTAAACGGAGCCAAGGCCGGATGGAGATGCAAGACCACCCTCATGTCATCTTCGCCGATCTTCTCCTCTTCATAGCTATCGCACAGAAACGCCAACATCAAACGTTCGACGCCGACCGCCGGTTCGACGCAATACGGGACGTATTTTTCGTTGGTCGCGGGATCGAGGTATTCCATCGAAGTCTTCGACGTATTCATATGCGCTTTCAAGTCGAAATCCGTCCGGTCGGCGATGCCCCAAAGTTCATCGAAGCCCCACGGATAACGGTATTCGATATCGCTCGTGCCTTTGGAGTAATGGGAAAGTTCTTTTTTCTCATGCTCGCGCAAACGCACGTTCTCATCTTTTAAACCTAAGGACTTCAACCAATCCATGCAGAACTTCTTCCAATAAGCGTACCATTCCAAATCCGTTCCGGGTTGACAGAAGAACTCAAGCTCCATCTGTTCGAACTCACGGGTCCGGAAAATGAAGTTCCCCGGGGTGATCTCGTTACGGAACGACTTGCCGATCTGTCCGACGCCGAAGGGAATCTTCTTGCGCATCGTACGTTGCACGTTGCGGAAGTTGACGAACATGCCTTGCGCCGTTTCCGGACGTAGGTAAATCGTCGACTTGCTGTCTTCGGTGACACCTTGGAAGGTCTTAAACATTAAGTTGAATTGACGGATGTCGGTAAAATCATGGGCGCCGCAGTTCGGACATGCGATCTTGTTGTCGACGATGAACTTCATCATCGTCTCGTTGGACCATCCTGCCGAGTTGACTTCCCCTTTACCGAACTCGTCGATCAATTTGTCCGCGCGATGACGGGTCTTGCATTGACGGCAGTCCATCAACGGATCCGCGAAGGTCTGGATGTGGCCTGAAGCGACCCAAACTTGCGGGTTCATCAGAATCGCGGACTGGATCCCGACGTTGTACGGGTTGGCTTGGATAAACTTTTTCCACCATGCTTTTTTGATATTGTCTTTTAATTCGATGCCGAGCGGGCCGAAGTCCCATGTGTTGGCCAAACCGCCGTAGATTTCGGAACCTTGAAACACAAAACCGGAATTTTTAGCGTGATTGACGATTGTTTCGAAACTTACATCTGACATAGTCGGTCTCCTTTATTGTTATCGATTTATTATAGCACTTTTTGCAGAAAAGCCCAACTTTTCAGGCGGATTTGCGCATGTTCGGTCAAGAAATCGCGATAGATTTCCATGACTTCCTTATCGACCTTGACAGCGTTTCTCAGCGCTTCGAATTGTTCGATGTTCGCTTTGGTCACATACCTAAACTGCTTCAATATTTCAGGCGGATATTGCGGACTATTGGTTTCGATGCGGCATTCCGGACAAACGAAGCCGCCTTCCGGAATCGAGATCCCGTTGACCTTTTCGTTTGAACAGATCGAACAACCGTCGACCATCGGGGAAAAGCCCAACAGATCCGCGATCCGGGCATAAAAGAACGCCAACACAAGATAAGGCTGATTTAGATCCCGAGTCGCTTCAAGTAGTAAACGAATTAATCGGTATAGTTCTTTCGCGCTATCCGAATCGATACCTTCCTTGCCTAGTTGTCGCGCCATTTCACATAGAACCGCGGAGACGGTCGACTTGATCAAGTCTTCGCGCAATCCGCGATTCGATTCGATCAGCACCGCTTCATGGAGAAGCTGAAAATCGCTGCCTTCCTTTTCATCGTAATGGAAAGTGGAAAAAGAGTAAGGTTGGCAAGCGAAGGAATTCTTACTTTCCAGTTTTCGTAATCCTTTGGCCAAGAAGGTACGTAATCCTTTTTCTTGACTTAGGACATAAACCAAGGCATCGTTTTCCTTATATTCCTGCTGATCCAACACGATGACGGACAACGAATCATTCATCCTTGATCTCCGTGTCCAAATAACCGAGTTGGTTGAGTTTGGCCTTGCGATTGCGCCAATCCTTTTCGACCCGGACGAACAGTTCGAGGAAGATCCGTTTTCCCAAGAGTCCTTCCAACTCGATGCGGGCTTCTTGACCGACTTCTTTCAGTAAGTTTCCGCCTTTTCCGATGACGATCCCCTTCTGCGAATCGCGTTCGACCAAGATCGTCGCGATGATCAGGATACTTTCTTTCTTTTCCTGAAACTGATCGAAGACGACCGCGATGGAATGCGGGATTTCTTCTTTGGTCTTCGAAAGTAACTTTTCACGAATGATCTCTCCGAAAATGAACTGCTCCGGATAATCGACTTTCATATCGTCGGGATAGTATTTGACACCTTCCGGGATATACGTTCTCGTCAACTCGAACAATCGATCGACATTGTCTCCGGTTTTCGCGCTGATCGGGATGATCTCTTTGAAGATCCCCGTCTCATTCAATTTCATCAAAAGTTCCAAAAGTTTCGCTTTCGGCATCGCATCGATCTTATTTACGACACAAAAGACCGGGGCTTGTTGGTTCTTTAGATATTCCATGACATACTCGTCTCCGGACCCTAAGGTTTCCCGACCATCGAAGAGATAATAGATCACGTCGACGCCGTCCAAGGAAGAATATGCCAGTCGATTCATTTGCCGGCCAAGCTCGTTTTTGGGTTTATGGATCCCGGGCGTGTCGATGAAAATCATCTGCGAGTTTTCATCCGTCATGATCGCCCGGATGCTGTTACGCGTGGTTTGGGCACGATCGGAAACGATTGCGACTTTCGAGCGCATGATTTGATTGATCAGAGTACTCTTTCCGGCATTCGGCCGGCCGATGATGGCGATAAAGCCGGATTTGAAGGTCATAGGACATCCTCTTTCGTAAATCGCATCGGTAATAATTGGTCGATCGTGGTTTCAACGGTTTCCTCACCGTTGGACAGAAGGATCGGACAGTCGGCTTCGAGCAGTTCGCTCAGAACTTGACGGCAGATTCCGCAAGGCGCAGCGATACGATGACCGTCGCTGACGATGGCGATCGCGGCGATGTCCGCTTTACGATATCCGTTGGAATAGGCCGCAAACACCGCGCTTCGTTCGCCGCAGTTGGTCGCCCCGAAAGAGGCGTTCTCGATATTGGCGCCTAAAAAGGTATGGTTGTCTTTGGTAAGCACGCATGATCCGACATGATAATCCGAATACGGAGCATAGGCGTTTTTCATCGCCTCGAATGCATGTTTCAAAAGTTCTTCTTTGTTCATGTTACCTCCTCAAAATAGATGACGCGCCACGAGGATCATTCCGATGATCGCCGCAAGGATCGCGCTGAACAAGACGGCGCCGGATCCGAGATCCTTCGCCTGTTTGGTTAAGAGATGCCAACTCGGATCGAAGCGGTCGATGATCGATTCGATCGAGCTGTTGATATATTCCATACTGATGACCAAGGCGATGCACATGAGCCAGATGCTCCACTCGATGTCCGAAAAACCGAAGAACGCCGCGATAAGAATCGCGATAAACCCCATCAGAAATTGGAGTTGGATACTGAAATCATGCAAGATTCCGTCGATCAATCCTTCGAAACCGAACTTGAACTTCAATAAGAACTTCATCCAGATTTTAGCGTTTTGCGATTTCAAGCAAGATCTCCTCCTGAAGCGCAAACATCTTTTCTTCCTCGGCAACATCGAGATGGTCATAGCCTAAGAGATGTAATAAGCCATGGGTGAACAAGAAACAGAACTCGCGTTTCAATGAATGTCCATATTCGGCGGATTGGCGTACCACCGCGTTTACGTTGATGAAGATGTCACCCAACTCACGGACATCGAAATCGATGCCGCTCGACTCCCCTTCTTCCATCGCAAAGCTGATGACATCGGTCGGTCGATCGATGTTGCGATAGGTTTGATTGATCGCATGGATTTCCGCATCTTCCGTCAAGATCACGGATAACGCGACTTCTTTTTCAACGGACAACCGTTTTACGGTTTTCGAGAGGATCGGTTTCAGGTAATTCCGATAGTTGTTCCAGCGTTTTTCCTGACTTTGGTTGATGAATCGTATTTCCATGGCAAGCCTCCGAACGTATTATACCACGTCTTGTTTTTCACAGAAAGAGACGGAAGAGTCGGATCCAGATCGAATCGGTTCGAACTTTATACGACGTTGAATCTGTTTGTAAGAAAGCAAAGAGAAGCCTTCGCTTCTCTTACTATGTATGGACCTTTGCTTATCCGAAATCGTAATGTTGACCGCGGACTTGGTAGATCAAGTGTTCGCAGATATTCTTGGTATGGTCACCGGCGCGTTCGATATTGCGCAACATGCCGACGGTCGCGACCAAGTGCGGAATGTCATCCCCTTTGGCCATGCGGTCTTCGATATATCGGATCAAATCCGAGAACGCCATGTCGATTTCGTCATCCAATTGCGGAACCTCGATCGCGGTCTTGGCATCTTTGTTTTTGTAACATTCGATCGCCTTGTCGAACAACAAGATGAACTTGCCGCCGATCTGTTTGGCATGATGGATGATTTGTGAATCCAGTTTTTCATTCTTGATGACATAGCGTGCCAAGGCTTTGGCGTAATCGCCGATACGCTCCAAGTCGGAAGCGATTTTGATGCCTGCGATGATGACGCGCAAGTCGCTGGCGACCGGCGCCAATAACGACAGGACTTCTAATCCGCGGTCATTGATTTCTTCTTCGGCGTTGTTGACGAACTCATCCAACTCGATGATGGCCAAGCTGCGTTCCTTGTTGCCGGTTTCCAAAACTTCAAGCGCCATTAAATACATCCGACGGACTTTGTCCGACATTTGGAGGATGGCTTCTTGAAACAACGCTAATTCCGTATCGATTTTTACCATGGTCCTTTTTATGATATCGAGCTCGATATCATTCTCCTTTCAAAAGTATACTCGATTTTTGGATCGAATTTAATGAATTATCCGAATCTTCCGGTAATATAATCTTCCGTTCGTTTGTCATGCGGAAATTGGAACAGTTTTTTTGTCGCGTTCACTTCGATCAGTTCGCCCAATAGGAAGAACGCGGTTTCGTCGCTGATCCGCGCCGCTTGCTGCATGCTGTGGGTGACGATGACGATCGTGTATTCCGTTTTGAGATCTTGGATCAATTCTTCGACTTTCGCCGTCGCGATGGGATCAAGCGCGGAAGTCGGTTCATCCATGAGGATGACTTCCGGTTCCATCGCAATCGCGCGTGCGATGCAAAGGCGTTGTTGCTGACCGCCGCTTAAACGTAACGCGTTCTGATTGAGACGATCCTTGACTTCATCCCACAACGCCGCTTTCCTTAGCGAACGCTCAACGACTTCGTCGAGATGTTTCTTATCGTTGACACCTTGGCAACGTAAGCCGAAAGCGACATTCTCATAGATACTTTTCGGAAACGGGTTCGGTTTTTGGAATACCATTCCGACCGTGGTACGAAGACTGACGACATCTTGCGATTTTTCATAAATATCGACATCGTTGAGTTTGATCGATCCTTCGACCCGGCAATGTTCGATCAGATCGTTCATGCGGTTCAAGCATCGCAGTAAGGTCGATTTTCCGCAACCGCTCGGTCCGATAAAGGCCGTGACGTGGTTTTTCTTGATTTCCAGGTTAATGTTGAAGAGCGCCTGCGCTTCTCCATAAAATAAGTTCAGTTGTTTGATTTGGAATACTGCTTCCATGGATCCTCCCGGCAAGAACAGATAGGGCTTGCCTGCCGTTACTATTTTACCAATGCAACATCAATTCATCATGATGAATTTGTTAAGATTCGGTTAACTTTGAGGCAAACGGATCGTAAACGTGGTTCCCTCGCCTTCGATCGACGTGACGGAAACACTTCCGCCATGCGCTTCGACGATTCCTTTGACGATCGCCAGACCGAGTCCGCTGCCGCCCGATCCACGGGACCGATGCTTCTCGACCCGGTAGAAACGATTGAAGATGTGGTCGAGATCCGCCTGCGGTATACCGGCACCGCTATCCTGGACATGAATCAACAAATCTTTCCCATCTTGTTCGCAATCGACTCTCACAAAGCCAAAATCGGTTTGATTGATGGCATTGGTGAGCAGATTGGTGAACACGTTATGCATTTTCTGCGGATCCAGTTCGACTTTGGCATCCATTTGCGTCGCATTGATGAACTTAATGCCTTTATTGGCGAACTCGGGTTTCAACGACGAGTAGCTGTTTTCGATGACGTCGTACAGGGTGACAGCTTGGGTGTGTAGGATGATTTTGTTGGAGGAGATGCGCGATAAGGTAAGCAGGTCTTGGATGATCGTTTCCATCCGTTGACTCTCCACTTCGATCTGCTGCATGAACTCATGCCGTGTCGCGTCGTCGTTGAATTCGGGACGATTCAGGATTTCGACCATGCCTTTGATCGCGGCCAACGGCGTGCGCAATTCATGCGACGCATCGGCGATGAAGCGTTTCTGCATCCGATCCCCTTCGAGGTAAACGGTGATGTCCTGAAACGTCAACATGCATCCCGAGTAACGGTTATTCTCCAAAAACGGAATCGATATGGCCATGTAATCACGATCCAAGATGTGGATGTTTTTGATGTCCGAACTTTTCTTCAAGTAACTATCTTTGATAAACATGCGGATTTCCATTTGGAGCGCATCGTTGAGATAATCGACGATCCCGGTCTTGGGTTTGGTGAAGAAATGCCCGAACGACGTGTTATGCATGACGATCTCACCTTTTAGGTTAACCAATGCCAATGGTGCCGGGATATTCTCGAACACGATCTCAAGTTGTCTTGTTTTCAACAAGCGTTCGTTATCGCTGACGCTTAGGTCGCGATGATATTTGGACTGGATGTTTTTTACGTTTTGATCATAGTCGCGACGGACGTTGAAAATCAAAAACGAAGTCAGGATCACCAGAATCAGAAACGCGATCCAAATCGGAAAGTCGAAGAACGTGGAGACGACAAACAATCCCGCGAAGATCGCCAATGCCAGATAGTAACGTCGGGTATTCATGGACTTTCCTCGAAAATATAGCCGATGCCGCGCGAGGATCTTATATTCAGCGAACTGGAGGCGAGTTTCGAGCGGAGCTTGAAGATATGGACATCGACGATCCGTGTGTCCCCGTCGTAATCGAAATTCCAGATTTCATTGAGGATTTGGTCGCGCGAGAGAACGACGCCGGGATTTTTGAGGAAATATTCCAAGAGGTCGAATTCTTTTTTCGTCAGCTCGGTCGCTATATCGTTGATCTTCACTTCGCGACGTGTCAGATCCATGGTCAACGCGCCGAACTTGATCACATTGGCTTGTTTCTGGTTGAATCGGCGCAAATGGGCCGTGATGCGGGCCATCAGCTCACGTGAGGAAAAAGGTTTCGTCAGATAATCGTCGACGCCGGCTTCGAAGGCTTCCAATAGGCTTTCTTCTTCGTCTTTCGCCGTCAGCATGATCAATACGGCTTGGTTTCCGTCACGCCGCAACCGTTCGACCAATTCGATCCCAGACATTCCCGGCATCATCCAATCGATGACGATGACGTCAAAGGCGACTTTACTGGCGGCGGCATACGCTTGGATACCGTCTTCGCATAAGGTATAGTCATGCCCTGCGGTTTTCAAATCATAACCGACCAATCGACGAAGGTTGTTTTCGTCGTCGACGTAGAGGATGCGGACGTCGTCGTGGCCCCGGGCCTTGGGCGCGGTGAGCATCCGGTTCATGAGTGAATGAACCTGCGCGCGGAGCGTCGTGTCCTTGATGTCCGTGACGTCGCTGATCATCGGGGCTCCTCCGGCGGAGCAGGAGACCATCCCCCGGGGCGGCTGTCACGCCCCGGTTGTGGCCTGCCGCCGCGCCGGGCCCCTGCGCCGTTGAGCCCACACGAACGAACCTGCTACGCAAGACCGATGCGAACGACCTCACCGAAGCTCGCCGCCCTCCTCGCCGTCGCCCTCCTCGCCGCCTGCGTCGCCCATGACAAGCAAGGGGACAAGTACGCCGCCGTCGGCGACTGGAAGAACGCCTACGCCAACTACCGGCAGGCGGTCGCCGACGAGCCGAACGACCCCGCGCTGAAGCAGAAGTACGAGCAGGCCCGGGCGCGCGCGCTCCAGGACGCGTCGGCCGCGGCCAGCGCGTGCGCCAGCCAGGCCCAGTGGGAGTGCGCCCTCAATGAGGCCGACTTCGTCCTCTCGGTCGACCCGTCCCGGACCGACGTCGCCTCGATCCGCCAGCGGGCCGCCACGGAGGTGGCCCTCTCGCGCCTCTCACAGGTTCAGGGAGAGGTGGTGGCCGGCCGGCTCCAGCAGGCGGCGGGGTTGATCCAGCAGGCGCGGCAGCTCTCCAGCGACCCGGCCGTGGAGGCCGAGGCGCGGCGCGCCACCCAGGTCTACTCGAGCGGCGTCGCCGACGAGTCGGACCGGCTCCGCGCGCAGCGGCGCTTCCCCGAGGCGGTGGCGCTCCTCCAGACCGGCGTGACCCTCGACCCGGGGCTGCGCGGGCGGCTCGACGCCACCTCCCGCGAGTACGAGAGCTGGAAGCTGGCCGAGCACGATCGCTTCGTCGCGGAGGGCGAGGGGCACCTCTCCGCGGGGCGCTGGGCCGACGCCCAGAAGAGCTTCCAGTCGGCGCTGCAGCTCCGGGGCAGCGACCGGGCCCGGGCCCTCGATCAGTACGCGCGCCACATGC
>ERZ1645189.327-NODE-327-length-10589-cov-6.189197_pt1 | contig 10589 bp, 8 predicted proteins | sample MGYA00575350_ERZ1645189 | MGnify/ENA primary metagenome ERZ1645189 (study PRJEB40845, sample SAMN11283421) | freshwater sediment metagenome | isolation source: river sediment | host: Sediment | place: India: Jajmau, Kanpur | collected 2015-12-17 ...
GGTCGGTGTAGGGATCGTGCGGCTTGGGCAGGTGCTGGTGCACGTAGCCCATCACTTCGTCGGCGGCGTGCGGGCCGGTGACGGCGAGCACGGCCGGGTGCGTGGTCTGCACGATGTCGCCCTTGGCGCCCAGGCAGCCGGTGACGATGACCTTGCCGTTCTCGTTGAGCGCCTCGCCGATGGCGTCGAGCGATTCCTCGACAGCGGCGTCGATGAAGCCGCAGGTATTCACGATCACCAGGTCGGCATCGTCGTAGTTGGGCGACAGGTTGTAGCCTTCGGCGCGCAGCTTGGTGAGGATGCGTTCGGTGTCGGAACCGGCCTTCGGGCAGCCGAGGGAAACGATGCCGACGGTCGGCACTTTTTGTTCAATAGTCATGCGAGGAAACCTTGTCCGGGGGGCCGGCGAGCAAAACGCGTATTTTACCGGGAGAACACCGAAACCTCGCCGCCGGCGATCAGGCCGGCAGGCGGGCGATGGCCTGCTTCAAGGCCTCGAAACAGACGGGATCAATGGCCGTGCCGACGTTTTCGGCCATCATCTCGAGCGTTTTCGGGATTGGAATAGCGCCGCGATAGGGGCGCTCGGCGGTGATCGCGTCGAAGATGTCGGCGGTGGTGATGATGCGGGTTTCCAGCGTGATCTGCTCCGCCGTCAGGCCGCGCGGGTAGCCCTTGCCGTCCAGCCGCTCGTGGTGGGCGGCGGAAACGACTGCCAGTTCGGCAAAGGCGCCGATGCGGATGAGGATGGCCTCGGTATAGGCGGCGTGGGCCTGGACGGCTGCCCATTCCTCGGCATCCAGCTTGCCCGGCTTGTCGAGCACGCTGTTGCTGACGCCGAGCTTGCCGACATCGTGCAGCAGCGCCCCGCGCTTCAGCCAGCGGCGGCGCTCCGGCGCCAGGCCGAGGGTTTCGGCGATCAGGTCGGTATACAGCGCAACGCGGGCACTGTGGCCGCTGGTGTAGGGGCTTTTCGAGTCGACCACCTGGCCGAAGGCGGCAGCGATGTCGTCGAGGTAGTCGTCGTCGAGTTCGACGACATGGCTGGCCGGCTCCAGCGCCAGTACGGCGCTCATCACGTCCGGCGCGGCCAGTGTCGCCCAGAAGGCGTCGTCGTCGGCCACGGCATCGAACACCTTGACCAGGGCCGGGTCGAACCAGCCGCCGGCACGCCCGCGCACCTCGTCCAGCGCGGCCTGCCGCCCGCCAGCGGTGTGAAACACATCGACCACCTGGGCCAGCAGGGCAATGCGCGAATAGAGCGGGATCGCCTCGCCAGCCAGGCCCTGCGGCCGGCCCTGGCCATTGAAATGTTCGTCGAGGCTGTAGATGCCGGCCGCCACGCTTTCCGGAAAGCGCAGCAGGCGGGCGATTTCGGCGCCGCGCTGGCAACGGGTGGCGATCAGTTCCTGGGCGATGTCCTGGCCATTGCGAAAAATGCTCAGCACGCTGCGGAAACGCTCGGCCAGCGGTGCTTTCAGGCCGGTATGGCCGAGTACGAAACCAAGCACCTGCGGCAGGCTGTCGCCGACCGTCTTGAAATCGCGCTTGAAACTGAGGTCGTCGGTCAGGTACAGCTCGCAGATGCGCGCCGCATTGCTGCTGCAGCCCAGATCCTTGAGCAGCAGCGTGTAGTACAGGTTCCACAGGTCGTCATCGTTGAGGCCCAGGCCGCGCCCGATGTGCATGCCGATCCAGCAGCAGCGCACGCAATGGCCTTCCGGCTGGCCCTCGGTGATGTCGAGCGCGTGGCTGAGCGCCGAAATCAGTTCGGACAGCTGAAGCCGGGCGGAAGGCGCAACGGCGTCGGTGCGGAGTAGGCGGGCAACCATGGCGGTCAATGATTCACCACAAACGATAAAAATTCAACGATGAAAAAAGCCGGCGCGGCCCGCCGGCCGGCCAGCCACGGGTGATCAGATCACCAATTGCGTACCCAGTTCGACCACCCGGTTGGTCGGAATCTGGAAGAAATCGCTGGCGCTGGTCGCGTTCTTGGTGAGCAGGGAGAACAACCTGGCCCGCAACTGGGTCATGCGCCGGGTCATCGACGGCACGATGGTTTCGCGCGACAGGTAGAAGGTGGTTTCCATCATGTCGAAACGTTCGCCCAGGTGCTTGCACTGGTCGAGCACGGCCGGGATGTCCGGGCTTTCCATGAAGCCGTAACGGACGATCAGGCGCATGAAACCCTTGCCCATGCGGTGCAGGTAGATGCGGTCGAAATCGTTGATGTGCGGCGTATCGGCCGTCTGCACGGTGACCAGCACGACCCGCTCATGCAGCACCTGGTTGTGCTTGAGGTTGTGCAGCAGGGCCGGCGGTACGCCCTCCTTGGAACTGGTCATGAACACCGCCGTGCCGTTGATGCGATGCACGCCGTCGATGGCCGTGATGAAGTCGTCCATCGGGATGCTCTGCTTGGCCATCTCCAGCGATACCAGCCGCCGGCCGCGCCGCCAGGTGGTGAGCACGGTGAAGGACACCAGGCCCATGGCGATCGGAAACCAGCCGCCCTCGGGAATCTTGATGGCGTTGGCGGCAAAGAAGGCGACATCCACCGCCAGGAAGAAGCCGGCGATAGCGGCGACCACGCTCCAGTGCCATTTCCACATCAGGACCATGACGAAGGCGACCAGGATGGTGTCGATCAACATGGTGCCGGTCACCGCGATGCCATAGGCGGCGGCCAGGTTGGACGATGAGCGGAAGCCGATGACCAGTGCCACGACGGCGAGATAGAGGCTCCAGTTGGTGAAGGGCACGTAGATCTGCCCCTCTTCATGGCCGGAGGTATGGACGATCTGCATGCGCGGCAACAGGCCCATCTGCACCGACTGGCGGGCCACCGAGAAGGCGCCGGAAATGACCGCCTGCGAGGCGATGACGGTGGCCAGCGTGGCCAGGCCCAGCATCGGGATCAGCGCCCAGTCCGGCGCCAGGTGGAAGAAAGGGTTCTGGATGGCATCCGGTTCGGCGAGCAGCAGCGCCCCCTGGCCGAAATAATTGAGCACCAGCGCCGGCATCACGAAAGCGAACCAGGCCAGGCGGATCGGAAAACGGCCGAAATGCCCCATGTCGGTGTACAAGGCCTCGCCACCGGTCACCGCCAGCACGACGGAGCCGAGCGCCAGGAAGGCCAGGCCGGGGTGGGTGCCGATGAAATGCATGGCGTAAAGCGGATTGAGCGCCGCCAGCACACTCGGATTGTGGATGATCTGCAGCACGCCGAGCAGGCCCAGCGCGGCAAACCAGCCGGCCATGACCGGACCGAAGAACAGGCCCACCGAGCCGGTGCCGCGTTTCTGGATGAAAAACAGGCCGGTCAGGATGGCCAGCGTCAGCGGAATCACATAGGGCTTCAGGGCCGGCGTCACCAGCTCCAGGCCCTCGACGGCGGAAAGTACCGAAATGGCCGGGGTGATCATGCTGTCGCCGTAGAACAGCGCCGCAGCGAAGATGCCGAGCAAGGTCACCACCCAGGCCAGGCGCGGGTTCTTGGCGCGCTCGGTGACCAGCGCCAACAGGGCCAGCGAACCGCCCTCCCCGCGGTTGTCGGCGCGCATGATGACCAGCACGTACTTCAGCGTCACCAGCAGCACGATCGACCAGACGATCATGGACAGGATGCCGAGGATGTTGTCCGGCGTCACCGGAATGGGATGGTGGCCGTTGAAGATTTCCTTCAAGGCATAGAGCGGGCTGGTCCCGATGTCGCCGAAAACGACGCCAATCGCGCCCAGCGTCAGCGACGACAAGGCCTGACGTGACTGCATGATTCCCCCTGACGACGCGGTTTGCGCCGGATTCTTATCAAGCTCTCCGGCATCCAGGCCGGGAGCAGGCCGGCAATCTAGCACTACCGGCTGGCCGGGATATGACCAAAGTCAAAGCGCCCAATCAAAAAGGCGGCCGCAGCCGCCTTGGGTCAATGCCGGCATGCGGCGCGCGGCTTAATGCGCCGGTGCTGCCAGCGGCTTTTCGACCCCCACTCCGGCAGCCGTCTTCTTGTGCCCCTCGTCCGGGTGCCAGCCGAGAACTGCCATGAGAACCATGAAACCGGTCACGTAGGCCACCGGCACATGCCAGCCGTTCCTGACCCACTGCACCGCCGACTTGGCTTCCGGGTACATGTTCGACAGCGCAACGCCGGCCGACGAGCCAAACCACAGCATCGAACCGCCGAAGCCGACGGCATAGGCCAGCACGCCCCAGTCGTAACCGCCCTGGCGAAGCGCCAGCGCAGTGAGCGGAATATTGTCGAAAACGGCCGAAATGAAGCCCAGCGCCAGGGCGGAAACCCAGGAGGCCGGGGGCAGTTGCTCGACCGGCATCATCGAGGCGCAGAGCACCAGCGAGAGCAGGAAAACGGAACCCTTGATGGTTTCCGGCATCAGCTCCCAATCGTGGCGGCGCACCGGTATGGTCAGGATGATCGCCACCCACACGGCAACACCGATGAAGGGGAAATGCTCGGCCAGCTCGGTGAACTTGAGGTTGACCGTGATGTTGGTGCCAACGGCGAATACGAGCATCAGGCCGACGATGAAGATACGGCCCCAGTCGATCCGGGTGTGTTCGTGCGCATGCTTGATGATCGGCGAGTAGGCATGCTGCTGCTTGGCGGCGAAGTAGGCCACGATCACCAGGGCAACGACGGCGGCGACGTAGGCATCGAGCACGATGAGCGGGCTGATGCCGTCGATCCACATCATGGTCGTCGTCGTGTCGCCGACCACCGAACCGGCACCGCCGGCATTCGAGGCGGCGACGATGGCGGCCAGGTAGCCGATATGCACGCGCGCCTTGAACAACTGGTGAGCCATGGCCCCGCCGATCAGCGCGGCGGCGATGTTGTCGAGGAAGCTGGACAGCACGAAGACCATGACCAGCATCAGGAAGCCGCCCTTCCAGTCTTCCGGCAGGTATTTCGGCAGGATGACCGGCACATGGCTCTTCTCGAAATGGCGGGCGAGCAGCGCAAAGCCGGTGAGCAGGCAGAACAGGTTGGCGATGGTCACCCACTCATGGCCGAGATGGCCGACGAAACCGGCAACGCCGACCCCGGTCTTGAAGCCGGTGAACAGCATCTTGTACAGGCTGATGGTGACCAGGCCGGTCAGCGCGACATGGAGCGTGGCATGGTGAAAGAGCGCCACGCCAAGCAGGGTCAGGGCGAACAGGATGAAATCGATGGGAATGCCGCCGACAGTCGGCAGGTCGCCAGCCGCAAAGGCGGATAGCGGAAGCAGCAGAAGTACGGGCAGTAAGCGGTGCATGGCTGATCTCGGGAAAGCGGATTCTTGGAAGTTATATCCCGGCTGTCCGAAAAGCGGAGGGCGGGAACTGAGCGCCCGGTATTGTCAACCCTTCAGCCCGTGCTTTCAACTTCGGATTATCCCTACTCGGCGGTTCGCCGGCCCGTTATCGCCGGGTTTCTGCAGATTGCCGCGACAAAAACTCGACGCCGCCCAGATATTGGTTATAATGCGCGCCCTTTCGCGTCCTTAGCTCAGTTGGTAGAGCGTCGCCCTTACAAGGCGAATGTCGGCGGTTCGACCCCGTCAGGACGCACCAGAATTTGATCTGTTGTAATACACAACAGTCCGAAGAACCCCGCCAACGCGGGGTTTTTCGTTGGTTCTCCAGGAATCAGCCGTTTTCCCGCTGCGCTCGCGTATCTCCACAACGCACAATCGCCCGTTCAGGGCATCCAGAACTTCGTGCGCTCGGTGACGGCGACAGTCGCGTCGGCAATGTCCGCCACATCGAAAGTGATCGCTGTGGCACCGCTGCCCGTCGCGCCGGAATCGGCCCTGACGACCGCCGTATGCGTGCCGATTTCGCCGCCGACGATGGTGAGCCGATCCTCACCGGCCAGGCGGATACCGTCGATCCCGCCAATCGTGATGCGGAAGGTACGCGTCTGGTCGCCGGTATTCATGATTTGCAAACGATAGATGTTCTCGATCGAACCATCATCAGCTTCCCGCGACAGGACATTGCGGTCCTTCAGGATATTGACCTTGAGCGGTATGCGGGTGGCGAGCGACCAGGCGGTGGCAACCGTGAGCAGGGTCAGGATGGCCGTGTAGATGATGACCCGGGGTCGGGCGGCGCGACGCAGTATCTCCAGCGGCGTGTAGCGCATGCTGACCGCGTTTTCCGTGGAGTAGCGGATCAGGCCGCGCGGATAGTTCATCTTGTCCATGACCTGGTCGCACGCATCGATACAGGCTGCGCAGCCGATGCACTCGTTCTGCAGGCCGTTGCGGATATCGATCCCGGTCGGACAGACCTGGACGCAGATGCCGCAGTCCACGCAATCTCCGAGGCCGAGTGCGCGCGGGTCGCTGCCCTTGGCGCGCGTCCCCCGCGATTCACCACGCACCGTGTCGTAAGCGATGATCAGCGTGTCCGGATCGAGCATCACGAACTGGAAACGGGCATACGGACAGATCTGGCGACACATCTGTTCGCGCAGGAAACCGGCATTGCCGTAGGTGGCGAAGGCGTAGAACACCATCCAGAAGGCCGACCAGGCACCGAGCGACAGGCTTGCCAGGTCGTGCATCAGTTCGCGGATGGGCACGAAATAGCCGACGAAGGTAATGCCCGTCCACAGCGAGAAGAGCCCCCAGGTTGCGTGCTTCGCACTCTTGAGGGCCAGTTTGCGCGCTGACCACGGGGCTGCATCGAGCTTGATGCGTTGTGGCCGGTCACCTTCGATGAGCTTCTCGAACCACAGGAAAATTTCCGTGTAGACGGTTTGCGGACAGGCGTAGCCGCACCACAGACGTCCGGCAATGGCGGTAAACAGGAAGAGGGCGAGCGCCCCGAGAATCATCAGCAGGACGAGATAGATGGTGTCCTGCGGCCACAGCACGAGATCGAAAAAGTAGAACTTGCGATTGTCGATATCGAACAACACCGCCTGCCGACCGTGCCAGGGCAGCCAGCACAGGCCGTAGAAAACAATTTGGGTCAGCCAGACGAAAACCCAGCGCCAGCGCGTGTAGGGGCCACTGATCGAGCGCGGGTAAACCTTGGCATCCGGATCGACGACCGGCTTGATTTCGATGACTTTTCTGGAGCTGGGCGGCTTGGACATGGGGGGCGATCATGACGGCTGGCGCTGATTGCAGCGGGTATTTGCCGTAGGGTATAAACGATAGGGGCCTTGATCCTAGCAAGCGCCTTCGCTATAAGCAATATATTAAATACACCTTATAAACCTCATGCGTTTAAGCACCTTTTCTGACTACAGCCTGCGGGTCCTGATGTACCTGGGTGCGCAGCCCGACCGCCTGGCCACGATTGCCGAGATCGCTGCCGGTCACGGCATTTCTGAAAGCCACTTGATGAAGGTGGTTCATCAACTGGGGCGCGGCGGGTTTATCGAGACAGTTCGCGGCAAGGGCGGCGGACTTCGGCTGGCCATGGCAGCCAATGAAATTGTGCTGGGCGATGTCATCCGCCATACGGAAAGCGATTTCAACCTGGTCGAATGCTTTGCCAGCAACGCGACCTGTCGAATTCAGGGGGCGTGCTGCCTGAACAGCATCCTTGACCAGGCGGTGAAAGCCCTCTTCCTCGTACTGGACCGCTACACCCTGGCGGATCTCTTGGTGAATCCGCAAGGGCTCATTCCGGTGCGAGCGGTTACCGCCGAGAGCAGATAGAGCACTCACCGGGGCGGTGGACATCCGGCCGAGCAGCGCATGATCGAATCGCGGATTCCCGGTCATTCAGCCGTTTCCGTCAAACCACGATTTTGCTGCTTTATCTTGCCAGGATGAATTTCACTGATACAATGCGCCCCGCTTCGCGCCGCGACGACCACTCGCTGCATTGGTAGCTAAATTCAATTTAGAAACCCGAGCACAATGTATCTGACGGTATTTCTGCCGGTATCGGAAATTTCGAACCGGACAAGACAATGCAGGCACGGGCAATTCAGCCGTTACTGCGCACCATCGGAACACCAGGTTGCCCATGTGGCTCAGTGGTAGAGCACTCCCTTGGTAAGGGAGAGGTCGGCAGTTCGATCCTGCCCATGGGCACCACCCCTTTTCTCCCATTTCAGTACCCGGACGCCACGCGTCCCGCGCCGCTGCTGCGGCCCCGCCTGACCTGGCCAGCTCAGGGCTTGGCGGCCACCATGCCGCGCTGTTTCAGCGCCGCCAGGAACTCACCGAAATTGGCTTCGCGCACCGATATGCCGCTCAGCGTATCGCGCAGGCTGAATACCTTGCCGTCGTCCTGGCCGGATTGCGCCACACCCTTGCCAACGGCGGCGTTAGCAGGCTGCGGGCTTAACGTCTTGAAGTGAGTGGCTGACATGATCTGGCCTCCTTGTTGGCTTGGGTTCAGTGTCGCGCAGATCGCCAAAAACCTCCGTGATGAAATTCACATGGAATTGCACATGGCGGAGCACAAGGCGGGCGATGTGCATGGCGCTTCGGGATCGTGCCGACCCTGTGTAAACTGCGGGCACCCCTCACCAACCCGGATCCGCATGGATAGCACCGACCTCGCCGCCGTCTGGCTGACACTGAAACTGGCTACGGTGGTCACGCTGCTGCTGCTCGTCGTCGGCACGCCGATCGCCTGGTGGCTGGCGCGCACCCGCTCTGCCTTCAAGGGCATGGTCGGCGCCATCGTCGCCCTGCCGCTGGTGCTGCCGCCGACCGTGCTCGGCTTCTACCTGCTGGTCACCATGGGGCCGAACGGGCCCATCGGGCAACTGACGCAAGCCCTCGGCCTCGGCCTGCTGCCCTTCACCTTCCCCGGCCTGGTCATCGCCTCGATCATCTACTCGCTGCCCTTCGTCGTGCAGCCCATCCAGAACGCCTTCGAAGCCATCGGCGACGGGCCGCTGGAAGTGGCCGCCACCTTGCGCGCCAGCCCGTGGGACAGCTTCTGGTCGGTGGCGGTGCCGCTCGCCCGGCCCGGCTTCCTGTCCGGCGCCATCCTCGGCTTTGCCCATACAGTGGGCGAATTCGGCATCGTGCTGATGATCGGCGGCAACATTCCGGAAAAGACACGGGTGGTTTCGGTACAGATCTACGACCATGTCGAAGCGCTCGAATACACCCAGGCCCACTGGCTGTCCGGCGGCATGGTGCTGTTCAGCTTCATCGTGCTGATGGCGTTGTACACCTTCAATCCCGCCAAGCGGAAAACACGGTGAGCAAGACGATCCAGGCCCGCTTTCGCGTCGAGCGCAGTGCATTCACCCTCGATGTCGACCTCGAACTGCCCGGCCAGGGCATCACCGCGCTGTTCGGCCACTCCGGCTCGGGCAAGACCACCCTGCTGCGCGCCATGGCCGGCCTGGAGCGGACACCCGGCGGTTACTTCGCGCTGCACGACGCGGTGTGGCAGGACGAGGCACGCAGCCATTTCCTGCCGCCCCACCGCCGCGCCCTCGGCGTCGTCTTCCAGGAAGCCGGGCTGTTCCCCCACCTGTCGGTGCGCGGCAACATGGAATTCGGCCAGCGGCGCAGCCATGCCAGCGCCCCGCTACCCCTGCCGGAGATGGCCGAACTGCTCGGCATCGCGCACCTGCTGGAGCGCCGGCCGCAGCAACTCTCCGGCGGCGAACGCCAGCGTGTTGCCATCGCCCGCGCCCTGCTCGCGGCACCGCAAGTCCTGCTCATGGACGAACCGCTGGCCGCGCTCGACCTCAAGCGCAAGCTGGAAATCCTCCCCTACCTGGAACGCCTGCATCGCGAACTGGCCATTCCGGTCATCTACGTCAGCCATGCGCCGGATGAAGTGGCCCGCCTGGCCGACCACCTGGTTCTGCTCGACAACGGCAGGGTCGTCGCCAGCGGCCCACTCAATAGCGTACTCAGCCGCATCGACCTGCCGGCCGCCTTTGCCGACGATGCGGGCGTCGTTCTCGACACCCGGGTCGCCGCGCACGAGGCCGACGATCTCACCCGGCTCGAATTCCCCGGCGGTGCCATTTTCGTATCGCACCGCCCCGAGGCCATCGGCACCGCGCTGCGCTGCCGCATTCACGCCCGCGATGTCAGCCTGGCGCTGGTGCCGCAAACCCAGTCGAGCATCCTGAACTGCGTGGCGGCCACTGTCATCGACCTGGCGCCGACCGACACCCCGGGCCATGTGCTGGTCAGGCTCGATGCCGAAGGCACCCCCCTGCTCGCCCGCATCACCCAACGCTCGGCGGCCAGGCTGGACATCCGCTCCGGCCTGGCGGTGCATGCCCAGATCAAGGCCGTGGCGCTGCTCGCCTGAACGGCGCGGGCCGGATTCTGCAGTCCCGGCCTGGCTGCCAGCCAGCGTACCCGCAGGTGCGACACTTTTCACAAAACCCGGGATATCCTTATTACTTTAGCGATAATTCAACTTGCATTTCGGGTAAATCAAAGGGAAAATCCCGTTACTGCAAAAATCACAAAAACAATATTTGTGATGGCACTCACTCCAAAATAACCATGAAGCACGCGACCCTTCTGACTGCCATCCTGGCCGCCTTTGCAGCGAACGCTCACGCCGCCGCACCGGCCATCGACGACCTGAGCCTGGAAGACCTGGTCAAGACCGACATTACCTCCGTC
>ERZ1645189.328-NODE-328-length-10581-cov-5.260403_pt1 | contig 10581 bp, 13 predicted proteins | sample MGYA00575350_ERZ1645189 | MGnify/ENA primary metagenome ERZ1645189 (study PRJEB40845, sample SAMN11283421) | freshwater sediment metagenome | isolation source: river sediment | host: Sediment | place: India: Jajmau, Kanpur | collected 2015-12-17 ...
GTTATCTTTATCCGGGAAGCTACTTGCTAGCTTTTTTCAATCCATTACGCCTCGTACTGCTGGATATGCTACCATCAACTTTGGAATGGTTGAACCCGAAACAAATCTAATCACAACACTTTTAATGTTTATAGGAGCGTCTCCTAGTTCCACAGGTGGAGGTATTAAGACCACAACCATTGCTACTGTGATTTTTATGTTGCTATTTATGATTCGAACAGGAAATGATCCCATTATCTTTAATCGGAGAATATCCCGTGAATCTATGGATAAAGCTGTATATATCATTTTAATTGGTGTTGTGGTAGTATCCATCTCTACAACATTAGTTCTTGTTGCGGAACCATATTCTCTGCATCAAGTTTTATTTGAAGTGGTTTCTGCATTTGGAACGGTTGGGTTAACCACGGGAATTACTCCAATGTTAACATCTTTTAGTAAGGCAGTCTTAATTATCACCATGTTTATAGGTCGAGTCGGGGGATTATCCCTGCTACTTTCACTCTTTAGGAAGTACGATACCCATAACGTTCAATGGCCTGAAGAAAATATACTAATAGGGTAGAGGTGTTTATAATATGGCAGATAGCCGACAATACGTAGTCATTGGGTTAGGACAGTTTGGAACAGCGGTAGCAGAAACGTTGTTGAGTATGGGTTATGAAGTGCTGGGCATTGATAACAATGCGGAAATCGTGCAGAATCTATCGACCAAATTGACTCATGTAGTACAATTAGATGCCGGAGATCCTTCGGCTTTACAGCGCATGGGCTTAGTAAATTATGACGTTGTCTTTGTCACACTTAGAGATTTGCAAGCCAGCATTATCTGTGCTTTAAACCTAAAAGAAATGGGCTGCAAATATTTGGTTGTCAAAGCCAATTCTGCAAACCATGCAAAGATTTTGGAGAAAATTGGGGTCGAAAAAGTTGTTCTGCCCGAACGAGATATGGGAGTACGAATTGCCCACAGCGTTGCTTCTTCGAGTTTATTGGACTATATAGACATGTCTCCGGAGTACTCCATTGCTGAAATCGTTGCTCCCGAGCAGTTTTTCGGAAAAAGATTGCGCGATTTGGACCTACGCAACAAGTATAATTTAAACATTATCGCTATTCATCACGAGAAGACTATAAACGTTACTCCTTCGGCAGACGATCGTATTTGGAGCGGAGACGTCATTGTTGTGGTGGGAAGCAAAAAGGATATCGCGAAGTTAGAAGTGTAAATTCGAGAAAATCATAACAAAACCGGCAAGTTTCACCCTTGCAAAACCTTCGTGGGTATGTTATACTTTCGTCAGCCCAAATGGAGAGGTGCCCGAGTAGGCCGAAGGGGGCCGCCTGCTAAGCGGTTATAGTGGTAAAACGCTATCGCGGGTTCGAATCCCGCCTTCTCCGCCAAGAAAATAAACCACCTATTGATTGTTCAATAGGTGGCTTTTTACATCATAGAATCGAATTTTCATGAGATGAGGGAGAATCATATGGTTTTGCTGGGGGTTATCGTCAATGCGGTTGCGGTTATCCTGGGAAGTTTCTTCGGAGCGTTGTTTAAGAAAGGCATCCCGGAGCGAATTACATCCACTGTGATTGGTGGCTTGGCCTTATTTGTACTTTATATTGGCATCAAAGGAGCCGTCACCATAGAAGGAACCGATGCGTTGATCTCCGTCTTTTCTTTGGTCATTGGAGCGGTCATTGGTAGCTTTTTTGATTTTGAAACCAAGTTGGAGCACTTCGCTAAAAGCTTGCAAGGGCGCTTTAGTATTCATGATCAAGGAAATTCTTTCGCTCAGAGCTTCATTTACTCATCCCTTATGATGTGTGTCGGTGCTATGGCAATTGTTGGCTCTTTTGAAAGCGGATTACAAGGAGTTCACGACACCTTGTTTGCAAAGGCAGTGATTGACGGTGTCTTTGCTATGATGCTCACCACAACCATGGGAATTGGCATAGGGTTTGCAGCCATACCGGTATTTTTGTACCAAGGAGCATTAGCACTGTTTGCCCAGGCCTTGTCGGGTTTATTGACTACGGCCGTCATCAACGAAATGTCGGTGGTGGGTTCACTCATCATCATAGGGATCGCTTTAAACATGTTGAACTTAACCAAACTGAGAATTGCCAATTATATTCTGGCACCCTTTATTCCCATTCTGTTTATGCTGTTCCGTCATTGACGGTTTTCACCATTTATGCCTACTTTCAAGTGCTGGATATCTTCAGCGATAATGAGATGATTGAAGTCGCTATCTTGGGCATCGAAAGGGAAGGCAATGAGGCGTACCCAGCGTATCGAGCCATCGGGACGAATGTAGCGCTTTTCTAAACGATAATTCCCCATATCTCCAGAGATGAGGCGTTGTTGCATCTCCATGTCCTTTGCGATATCATCCGGGTGAGTAATGTTCTTCCAGCCGATTTTCTTGAGTTCTTCTTTGCTCCGACCGGTAATCTCCTCATATTTCGGATTCACAAAGGGTGCGTTCTCTTTACTGCTACCAAAATAATCTCGAATGTTGCCAAGCAAAATTCCCACAGGAGCTTGCTGAAAAATAATCTGCACTAAATTTAACGTATCGGCCATGCGACGATTGGTCGCCATTAACTCTTTTGTTTTTTCGACCACCAGCTTCTCTAGGGTGCGATTGTTGCTTTCTAGGGTGTCCTGCATGTATCGTAGGTTTTCATGTAGGTGGATGCGAAATCGCAGTGTTTCAAAGCTCATGGGTTTTCTGACAAAATCGACCGCTCCTAAGCGAAGAGCATCAATTTCCAATTGGGTATCGTCGGTGCCGCTCATGACTATGGTTCTCAAACGGATCCACTGCGGATTCGTTTTTATTTTTTTAAGAATCTCTATGGAGTTTATACTTGGCAGAGAAACATCGAGGAGTAAAAAGCCAATATCGGGGTTGAGTTCTAACTCTAGAAATAGTTCTTTGTCATTTCTAGCATATTTCAATTCATAACCCTTGAGCATGCTACCAATAATCATACGGTCCACGCTGGATTGATCGGCTATGAGAATTGTTGTCATCATTTCTATACCGTCCCTTATGCATTCTCTGTATATATACTACACTTTTCTTCTATGTATGTCAATAAAACACTCAAAAATAAAAAAGATGTTAATGTTTGCCAAGTTCCTAACTACAGAAGGATTTTTGTTTCGTTTGTCGAATACATTAGTAATATTCTTGCAGGAGGCGATACAATGAGTAAACCCATTACCATCACCTGGTTAGGTCATTCTTGTTTCAGAGTACGTTTTGGTGATTACAGGATTATTTTAGATCCCTATAAAGATGGCACGGTTCCTGGTGTAAAATTGGCGATGCAAACGGCAAATGAGGTATATTGCAGCCACGAGCATGCAGATCATGGCTATGTGGAGGCTGTAAGTTGTATCTCCACAGAGCATACAGAACCCTATTACGTGGAAGTTCATGAAGCATATCATGACGATGCTGGGGGTAGCAAACGCGGGAAAAATAAAATTCATGTTTTCGTATATGACGACTTGCATTTAGCCCATTTTGGTGATCTGGGTGCACCTTTGACAGAAAAGCAGTTAAAGGAGATTGGTCCACTCGATGTGATTATGGTTCCGGTGGGAGGTCATTACACCATTACCGGGCAGCAAGCTTGTGAACTGGCGAAGCAAGTAGGAGCCAAAGTAGTCATTCCCATGCATTACCGCAGCGAGGAATTTGGTTTTCCGGTGCTTAGCACCTTGGAACCATTCTTGGCATGTGCAGGAGAGGTAAAGCATTATGATGGAAACCAATTTGAAGTGTCTTTAGACACTCCCCCACACGTGGCCATATTGAAATATGTGGAAGAAACGGTTCCTGAACTAGATGAGATTGAACTGATTTGAGATAAAGAGCAAGATCTGGCGATCTTGCTCTTTACTTAGTACAAAATAGTAATTCTAGAGTTTTCTTGGCTGGCATCTTGTAATACCCGAAAAAATCGCTCCCAAGCAAAAAAGGTGCGTTTTTCTTCATAACCACAATGAAGACAAAAGGCTAGGGGTGAATCGCAAGTGGTCAGTATGTCATAAAGTGCGTCTAAATTTTCTCCATAGTAATCCGGGAGATTCAAGGTATTCTTCAAAAAACTATGGACTTCTTGTAATGAAGAAAACTGATTCGGCGCTAAGCAAATGGTTTTCATGGCCCCTCCACATGGACTTGTTCAAATGTTTTGTAATGGTCTTTGGTATAGTATATCAAGCCATCGTTTGAAAAAACAAGACGTTCAGCACCCCGATGTCCGCCTTTGTAGTTGATATCGCACTCTGTCCAGGTTCTGCCTTTGGCACTGGGTAGCAAACCTTCGTAATTTCCAAAACGATTTCCTCCAATACTTTTACCCGGAGCGACTTCGTCCAAATTCCCTTTACTGCTAATCCATCCTAATTTTTCTGCTTCGGCTTTGGTGATAAAGTTCGCTGGAAGTTTCTGATACGTTTGGATATATAAGGCAACTTCCTCTGTGCTAATATAACTGCCCGTCTCGACCACGCTGATTTTAGTAGGATTATCCGGAGCAGGGACCTTTTGCTCTGCATCCGGTGCTTTGCATCCAGCTAGGAGTAGCAGCAAGGCAGCGAGAACCAAGCCAAAGAGTAGACCTTTGCGTCTCATACAAAAATCAGTCCTTCCATATCATGCTTACATTGTAAAAGAAGATATGCCAAATGGCAATAGGAATTCCGCCATTACACAGCGAAATGTAAGTATAAAGGGTATTGTGTATAAAAAGTTAGGAGGAACGTCATGTTTTTTGAAGACAAACTGTGGATGGCAAAGAATGAAAACCGAATCTTCTTGTTGCCTCACATGGCAAATCGACACGGATTGATCTGCGGTGCTACCGGGACAGGGAAGACGATTACGTTAAAAGTTATGGCAGAGTCGTTTAGCGATTTAGGGGTTCCGGTTTTTTTAGCGGATATCAAAGGGGACTTAGCCGGGATGTGTCGTCCAGGACTGGACACCGATGGGATGCGCAAACGCATAGAACGATTTGGGCTAGAGGGTTTCCGCTACACAGATTATCCTACTCGCTATTGGGATATTTTCGGTGAATTCGGGCACCCCGTGCGAACCACCATATCGGAAATGGGCCCCCTACTTCTTTCACGACTTTTGGGTCTTAACGAGACTCAAACAGGTGTGTTGAACATTGTGTTTCGAGTAGCAGATGAGAAGCAAATGCTACTTATCGATATGAAAGACTTACGTGCCATGCTGCAATACGTTTCGGATCACGCCACAGAGTTTAGAACTCAATATGGCAATATTTCTGCAGCCAGTGTAGGGGCTATATTGCGTTCACTCTTAACCATTGAGGATCAGGGAGGGCACTTATTCTTTGGTGAACCGGACTTGGATGTTTTGGACTGGATGCGAACCGACCACACCGGTCGAGGAGTGATTAACATTTTACACTGTGTGAAGTTGTTTCAGACACCCGCACTGTATTCGACCTTTTTGCTTTGGATGTTGAGCGAATTGTTCGAAATCCTTCCGGAAGAGGGAGATGTGAAGAAGCCAAAGATGGTCTTTTTCTTCGATGAAGCCCACTTGTTGTTTGACGAAGCACCGAAAGTATTGCTTCAAAAAATTGAACAGGTTGTGCGTCTGATTCGCTCCAAAGGCGTAGGAGTTTACTTTGTCACTCAGAATCCCATGGATGTACCGGATAGTGTTTTGGCTCAATTGGGCAATCGTATACAGCATGCACTGCGAGCGTACACTCCAGCGGAACAAAAAGTGGTTAAGACCGCGGCCAATACCTTCCGGCAAAATCCGGCATTTAGTACCGAGGAAGTCATTACCCAATTGGGAACGGGAGAAGCTCTGGTCTCCTTTTTAGATGAAGCAGGTAGGCCTTCAGTGGTGGAACGTGCCTTCATTTTGCCACCACAAAGTCTCATGGGCACCATAGGCGATGACGTGCGCATGCAAGTGATTTCGCAAAGTGATTTACGTCATAAGTATGGACAAACCGTGGATCGTGACTCCGCCCATGAAATGTTGGAACGCTTAAAAGAAAAACAAGTTCAAGAGGAAGCCTTACTAGCCCAACGAGCTCAATACGAGAAAGAGAAACAGGAGTTAGAAAAAGAACGAGCCAGATTGGCGAAAGAAAAAGAAAAAGCAGCCAGCAGAACCAGCTCGAGAAGCAAGAAAACCGTCATAGAAAAGATTACCGACTCTGCCCTGAATACCGTGGGTAGAGAAGCCAGCCGAGCATTGATCAGAGGGCTTTTTGGCAGCTTAAAACGATAAAAAAGAGAACCGGACTTTTTATGAAGTCCGGTTCGTTTTTATAAGACCATCATGCCGATGGTATCCAAAAAGAGATTAACTGCTTCGGGATCAAATTGTGCACCGCTACAGCGCCGTAATTCGTCAATGGCTTGCATCACCGATTTCTTTTGCTGATACGGTCTTGCCGAAGTCATGGCATCGAAACTATCGATGACAGAGAGAACTTTTGCTAAGAAGGTGATTTCATCACCCTTTAGCTTATTTGGATAACCGGTGCCATCGTGACGTTCGTGATGCTGCAATATGATGGGCAATACTTCTTTCAAAGAATCGATGTTGCGAACGATTTCTGCGGCATTGTGAGGATGGTTGCTCATTATATCCCATTCGTGTGGGGTTAATCGATCGGGTTTCATGAGTACATCTTCTGGCACGTTAATCTTGCCAATATCGTGCAAGTAAGCAGCGTATATTAGGTTACGTTTATCTTTTTCGCTAAAATTCTGTTTATCGGCAACCAAGGAACAGTAATACACGACCCGCTCAACATGACGGAAGGTGTAGCGATCTTTGGCATTGATCACAGCAATGAGTGTCTTTATGGAGGTCAACATTTCTTTGGTGGCATCATCGGCATTTTTTTGCAGATCTTCCAATATAGAATAGTACGCTTCCACACGGTTCTTACGCATAAATTTTGCACGATAACAAGCGTCATCGGCATATTTTAACAAGTCTGTTTCGCTCTTGGCTTTATCGGGATACGAGGTTACTCCCACCGATACGGTCAATGATTCACCGGGCATATTTTCTTCTCCTTCGAAGGCATACGCGTGAATCTTCTGGCGTATGTCTTCGGCATAGACCATAGCCACATCAATTTTTGTATCGGGAAGTAAAACCGTGAATTCTTCTCCGCCAAAACGGGAGATAATGGCGTGCTCAGGCGAATTTTTGCGAAGAATATCGGCAATGACACGCAGAACTTCATCCCCGGTCACATGACCATAGAGCTCATTATAGTACTTGAAATCGTCAATGTCTAAATACATCAGGGAAAGAATATTCCCTGTTTCATCGCTGATGTCTACTTGATCGGCTAAACAATCGTAGAAATGCCGATGATTATACAATCCGGTTAAACTATCGGTTTTCACCAACTCGTTCAAGCTGGCGATATGCCGGCGTTCCAAGTTGACATAATAACCAATGGTCCAGGCGATGATTAGAAAAATACTAACCAAAACTAGGTCACTTTCAAAGTACGAGTTGATACTACCTGCAGGAGCATAAAAGAGGTCGATGCCCAGTATGATAATCGCTGATACTCCAGAAACAGTCAAACTAACCTTTGTATTGCTTTCCATACTACAGGAAACAATCGCCAATAAGAAAAGATACTTATAATTGCTTAAGTGGGCACCCGTCAACATGACCGAAATGTAAGCAATAAACAAAGAAACAAGAGGATTAATCCATGGCTTGAGCTTGGAGTGATTGCTCATTTTCATTTGAACATAAAACAATAGAGAATAGATGGATAACATCACTAACAAAGCCGAAGCAAGAAGAAAACTGTGGGTTAAGAAGACCGAGGCAGGTTCTTGTTTTGAATAATACTGAAAAAAAGCAATCGTTGGAAATGCCAACGAGGCAATTTTGACAATTTGCAAAATTTGATTGATTTGAATTTGCTTATCTCGATCAAGATTGAACATCATTTACCTCCTGCCTGTGGATGAAATATCGCATAGGAGAAACTCCTATGCGATATTCACCTACTCGTTTCTTAGTGAAGCGGGTTCTTCCGGCTGATAAAAGAACCACCAGCATGCAGAGGTTGCCAGCATTGCAGCCATGACGGTTGAAACAGCAGCAACGATACCATAGAATTTTTTCATTCTTGTGTCACCTCCTTTTTATTAGGTTTTTATCAAGGTTGCTCAGTAATAGTAGGCCTAGCGGGGTCATCGTAAACGTTTGCCATAAAACCCCAAATACTAGACTATACCCAAATGACCTAAATGTCAACCGGTCGCAACCTATAATAACTAAAAAAAGATACAAAGCGGTGTAGAACGCCATAACAGCAAAGCTCCCACGACGCATGCGCTGTTTTTTTGGTATGCTCCGTATTGGTTTGTTTGGGTGATCTACCGGTGCTCTTTGCACAATAGTGATCCAGGCAATCACAAACGATACAACTCCCACTCCAAAAGGCAGCCACGGTTGATGGAACTGATGCGTTAAGGTGAGCGACAAACGAGCAAAGGCGATGCTATAAACGAGCCCAACAAGAGTGCACATATTAAGACTGCTGGCATGTGCACCACCGGAAAAGCGTCTCAATAGACTAACCGAAAAACTAAGGAGTAATGCTTGACCAGGAACACCAAAGATGAAACCCAACAAAAGAGTTAATCCAATATTTGAAATCAACTGAAGAATCCCTAACAACCCATAAGCAATCACGGCTTCTTTTTCGGCATCGTACTGCAAGGTTTGCGATATTTCTTTGGCAATTCCTTTACTGAGACTTTCCATGTGTAGCTTTCCTATTTTCAAAATGCTTCATCACACCATATGACAAAAAGATAAACGCAGCAAGTAAAAGGGTTGAAGGAACTGTAGCCAAACTCTTTACTAGTTCTGAAGTGCCACCTAGCAGTTCATAGGTCTTATCTCGACCGAACCAAAGGTGAAGCAAAAGATAATTTATGGTCTCGGCAATGACAACCATGGTCATCACTGCAAATGCAGTAATGATGGATCGAACAACGACATCGAGCTGTGCTTTATATGTTATATTGAACGAAATAATGAGAGCAAGTAGCGATAGAATGGTATTTACGCCAATATTGATGGGTAAGAATCGAATAATGTACGTAATAAAGATGTTAATAAAAGCAAGCCCGGTAAGTTTCTTCCATTCTATCTTTGTATTCGTAAACAAATGGAATGAAAGTGTCATGAGAAACCCTTCTGGCACACCTTTGAATAACAATTGTACTAGACTAATCGATATCCCATTCATTGGAAATCACCTCGCATGTTGTTCGTTGTATTTAACATTCGCTGACTTTATTGCTTGATAAAGCATAATCACACTAAACAAGTGGATGAACAAATCTCCGGGGCTGAGCACAGAATACCCTACGTCAATATAATCGGATAACCATTTCCACCGGGTTGCAGCGCTTCCCAAAACGTGAAGTCCATCGTCATAACTAAAAGATTGAGCGGTAGCATAACCGGTTAAATACGATAAACTTGGGAAAACAGGCATTCTGCCGTTGTTTTGGGCGATGACAAACTTATTCATCACTGTGCCCAAAAGCACCGATACCGACCCAACAATGGCGGGAAGGTACAACTGGTAGTGTAAGATCATAAACAGGAAAGACAAAATAACCGAATTGCTCACATAAGGAGCGAAGCGGATGAATACCGTTGAGCCCATAAAAATGCTGGTTTGAAACAAGAAAATGAGTCCCTGAACCACAAGAAAAGGGTATATGGTCCACGATTGGAAGAGATATCGTACCTTGTAATGACGCCACTTTGCTAATCCAATGGCCAGTAGGAGAGTTAGAATCAAAACGAAAACCTCCTACCCCACCAAATAATACCATTATATACAATTTATCTGACGAATACAAGATATTTTACACAAAATGCAGATTTTTTTTAGCATATGGGTTTAAATGAGAATCATAATTACTTAAAGGCGAAGAAATTTGCTGTATTTATGACATAAAATACGACGGTTATTGACGGTCCCATATTCAATACGCGCCATAATTAGGTAATAATGGTGTGTTATTACCAACGATTTATGCCATAAAATTCCATAAGAGGGTGATAAGTTCAACATAAAAGCCGCCCCCCATAAAGAGAGCGGCGAATGCAAAAACTAAACAGCAGAAAGATCCTTTTTGCGGAAGTTGACAAATGCAAATTGCATAGCCAACGCACTCACGAGAAGAGCAATCAGCAAATGAGTCCATGAGAATAGGGAAGCCAAAATGTCATGGGCTGTGAAATAGCGCATTGGCGAAAGGAGCTGAATAAGTTTTGGAGATTCCAGCATGTCGTAGATAATAGCCAGAACGTAAAAGCCCATTAACGCATAATTACCCACTTTGATGCCGGTTTCTGCTCGGGCAAACAAGGTAGACAGGAACACAGATAAGGACAAAAAGAACACACCAACGATGTAATTCGCAAAAGAGAAGTAGAAAAGATCGGAAGAGCACACGTCTGAACTCCAGTCACATCACGATCTCGTATG
>ERZ1645189.329-NODE-329-length-10561-cov-5.459357_pt1 | contig 10561 bp, 9 predicted proteins | sample MGYA00575350_ERZ1645189 | MGnify/ENA primary metagenome ERZ1645189 (study PRJEB40845, sample SAMN11283421) | freshwater sediment metagenome | isolation source: river sediment | host: Sediment | place: India: Jajmau, Kanpur | collected 2015-12-17 ...
GTTAGCCTGAAGCAGTCAGCCCACCGCACATAAGCCACCGGCTGCTTCTGGCCGATGTCTGCCTGAGTGCGCGCTGGTCAAAATATCGATATTCCACCCTTCCTATTGCAGCGCCGAAGGGGGGCATTTCAGCGCATGCGCTGCCGCAGCCACGCGCTGGCCTGGTCCACGGCGATGGACAGGGCGAGCATGGCGATGATGACGGTCGACGCCTGGGCGTAATGGAACAGTGACAGTTCGAAATAGAGCAGTTGTCCCAGCCCGCCGGCGCCGACGAAGCCGAGGATGGCTGCCATGCGGATATTCATTTCCCAGCGGTACAGCGTGTAGGCGATCAGTTGCGGGGCGGCACCGGGCAGGGTGCCGTAGAGGAAGGCCAGGCCGTTGCCGGCGCCGCTCAGGCGCAGCGCTTGCGCCGGTTGGGCGGGGGCGTTGGCCAGCGCTTCGGCGTACAGGCGGCCCAGCACGCCGGCTGTGTGCAGGGCCAGGGCCAGTGCTCCGGCGAAGGGGCCGAGGCCCACGGCCAGCGCGGTGATGGTGGCCCAGACCAGTTCCGGTACCGAGCGCAGCGTATTGAGCAGGAAGCTGAACGGCGCGCGTGGCCTGGGCAGCGCGAGGAGCAGGCCGGCGATGGCGGCGAGCAGGGTGCCGACGACGGAAATGGCCAGCGTCTCCCAGATGCCCCGGCCCACCTTGCCCAGCCACTCGGCCGACAGATCGGGCGGGAAGAAGCCGGTGACGAATTCACCGATGCTGCGGGCGGCATCGGCGCTCAGCAGTTCGCCGAAACCGATGTCGAGGAAGCGGTAGCTGGCGATCATGCCGCCGCCGATCGCTGCGGCAACGAGCAGGCTGCGCCAGCCGAACGGTGAAGCCTGGCTGGCGGGCGCGGTGTCGAGCGCGCTGCGCAGCCAGCCGGACAAGCCATCGGCCACGAAAACCAGCAGCATGAAGGCGAGCAGGATGCTGGCCGCCTCGCCGCCGTTGAGCATTTTCATGGCCTGGTCCATCAACTGGCCGAGGCCGCCGGCGCCGACGAATCCCATCACCACCGAGGCGCGGATGGCGCATTCCCAGCGATAGACGGTGTAGGAAGCGAGTTCCTTGGCGGCCTGGGGGATCAGGCCGTAGAGGATGGCCAGTGGCCGGTTGGCCCCGCTGTGGCGCAAGGCGTTTGCCGGCGCGGCATCCACCGATTCGACGATTTCGGCATAGACCTTGGCCAGCATGCCGCCATAGGTGAGGCCCAGGGCCAGCACGCCGGCGGCCGGGCCGAGGCCGAAGACGCGCACGAAAACCAGCGCCCAGACCAGCTCGGGAATGCCGCGCAGGATGGTGAGCAGGCTGCGGGTGAGCGGGTTGAGTGCCGGTTTTTCCCGCCCGGCAGCGGTGGCCAGGTAGGCCAGCGGCACGGCGAGCAGGAAGGCCAGCGCCATGCCGGCGGTGGCGATGGCCAGGGTTTCCAGCGTCGCCCTGGCCAGGTAGCCGAGGAACTCGGCCCCCGTTTCCGGCGGCAGAAAGGCCGCCAGGAAATGGCCGATGACCTTCAGGTTGCCGGCATCGAACAGCGTGCCCGGCTTGACCTGGGCGGCCTGGAAGAGCGGCCACAGGATGACCAGTGCACTCAGCGTGCCAATCAGGCGGCTGCGGGCGGCGGGGTCGCGGTCGGGGGCCGGGCGGGCCATGGCTGTCAACAACAGGCCGCCCGCGTCGCGGCATCGTTGGCCGCGGCTACCGTCAGAAAACGCGGCTCATGGGCCTGGGTCGGCAATTCGCTGCCTTCGCTGGCGTACAACTCGTGGAGCAGGGGGCTGCTGACCTGGTCGGCCGGCAGGTCGAAAGCGATGCGCCCACTCTTGACGCCGACGATGCGGGTGAAATTGCCGAGTGCCAGGTCGACGGCGTGCAGGCTGGCAACCAGCGTCGCGCCGCGCGTTTGGGCTTCGTCGACCAGCAGGCGGATGGTGTTCAGGGCCAGCGTCGGGTCGAGGGCGGATACCGGTTCGTCGGCCAGGATCAGGTCGGGCTGCTGGTAGAGCACGCGGGCGATGCCGACGCGCTGCAACTGGCCGCCGGAGAGCTGGTCGCAACGGGCGAACAGCTTGTCGGCCAGGTCGACACGGTCGAGTGCTGCCCGCGCCCCAACGACATCGAGCGGGTAAAGCAGGGAGGCCAGCGATTTCCACGCCGGCCATTGGCCGAGCTTGCCGGCCAGCACGGCGGTGACCACGCGCTGCCTTCCGGGAAGGGGCGGCGCCTGGTGTACCGTGCCGATGCGGTGGCGCAGGGCAGCGGAAGCACCGGCCGGCAGTGGTGTGCCGAGGATTCGGGCCTTCCCGGCAGTGGGCGCCAGCGCGGTGCCGAGCACCGAGAGCAGGCTGGTCTTGCCGGCACCGGAAGGCCCGATCAGGGCGATGCGCTCGCCCTGATCAGCCTGCAGCCCGATGTCGGCCAGCGCCGGGAAGCCGTTGGCGTGGGTCAGCCCCACGCCGTCGAGCTGGAAACTCACTTCAGCAGGCCGGCCGACTGGGCGGCCTTTTCGATGCCGTCGTAGTTTTCCTTCTTGGTCGGGATGAATTTCGACGCACGCTGCAAGGCCATGATTTCCTTGTGCTCCGGGTTGGCCGGGTCGAGCTTGAGGAAGGCGTCGGTCAGCTTCTTGACCAGGGCCGGGTCGAGGTCGCCGCGTACCGTCCAGTTGTAGTCGAAATAGGGCGGGGTGGTGGCGAAGACGCGCACCTTGTCGGTATCGACCTTCTTTTGCTCAACCAGCTTGTCCCACACCGAGGCGTTCAGTACGCCGGCGTCGGCCTTGCCGGCGGCGACGAAGGCCACCGTGGCGTCATGGGCGCCGGAGAAGGCAACGTTCTTGAAGTCCTTTTCCGGGTTCAGGCCGGCCTGCTGCAGGAAGAAGCGCGGCATCAGGCTGCCCGAGGTGGAGGACGGCGCGCCGAAGGCGAAGGTCTTGCCCTTGAGGTCAGCCAGTGCCTTGATGGCCGGGTCGGCGGTGATGAACCGGGAGGTGAATTTGGCATCCTCCTCGCGCTGGGCGATGGGGATGGCGGTGCCATTGGTGCGGATCTTTGCCTGTACGTAGGTAAAACCGCCCAGCCAGGCAAGGTCGATCTTGCGCGTGGCCAGCGATTCGACGACGGCGGCGTAGTCCGACACCGGGGTGAACACCACCTTCATGCCGGTTTGCGCTTCGAGGTATTTGCCGAGCGGGGCGAACTTGCGTTGCAGTTCGGTCGGCGCTTCGTCGGGAATGGCCGAAACGCGCAGGACGTTGTCGGCGGCGAGGGCCGGGAAGGAAACAGCGGAAGCGAAGGCGCAGGCCAGCGCCCCCTTCAGCGCCAGACGGCGCGTGGCGGACAGGGTCATGTAAAGCTCCGGTTTTGACATCAACTGCCGCCGTGCGGATATCACGGCAGCTTACCAAGGCGCTTGCGCGCCACTCGATTCAATGCGGTGCACAGACCGCGGGCGGTATTTTAGCTGTTTCTTCTGCATCGGCAGGCGGGCGCATCGCTGCCGGCCTGCCTGTTTCTGACCCGATGGGGCGGCTGAACTGACGCACGCGCCGAATCCCAAGGCGTGCGAAAATCGGCGCAAACGATTCGATAAAGCGGTTGGGCGGAGACATGGAAGAAAACGTGGCGGGCGAGCACGCGCCCTGGTCGGAATATTCGGTGCTGGTGGTCGATGACGAGCCGGGAATGCTCAGTTTTTTGCAGCGGGCCCTCAGTTCGCGCTGCGGCGTGGTCGATTGCGCGGCCAGCGTCGAAGCGGCGCGGCCGCTGATCCAGCGCAACCTGTACGACCTGGTGGTGCTCGACATTGCCTTGCCGGGTTGCTCCGGCATCGACTGGCTGCACGAGTTGCGCCATGACGGCTACGCCGGCGACGTGGTGCTGATGACTGCCTACGCCGATCTCGACACCGCCATCGACGCGCTGCGCGCCGGGGCGGCGGATTTCCTGCTCAAGCCCTTTTCACTGGCCCAGGTGCTGAATTCGATCCAGCGCTGTTTCGAGCGCTCCCGTCTGGCCCGGGAAAACTTCGTGCTGCGCCGGGAAATCAGCACCCATGCCGCCGATATCGAGGGCGTGGTTGGCCAGTCGGAATTGATGATCAAGGTCTGCGAGCGGCTCAAGCGCATCGCGCCAACGCCGGCCACCGTGCTGCTCTGTGGCGAGTCCGGCACCGGCAAGGAGGTCGCCGCCCGTGCCCTGCATCGCATGAGCAAACGGGCGCACGGCCCTTTCGTGCCGGTCAATTGCGCCGCCATTTCGGCCGAGTTGATCGAGTCGGAACTGTTCGGCCACATCAAGGGGGCCTATACCGGCGCCCAGCAGAACCGCGAGGGCCTGTTCTACTACGCCCGGGGCGGTACGCTGTTTCTCGACGAAATTTCCGAACTGCCGCTGGCCGCCCAGGCCAAGTTGCTGCGGGTGCTGGAGGAGCGGCGTATCCGGCCGGTTGGTTCGGAGCAGGAAATCGCCGTCGATGTGCGCGTCATCGCCGCCACCAATCGCGACCTGAAAACCGAAGTCGCCGCCCAGCGTTTCCGCCAGGATCTCTATTACCGCCTGCAGGTGCTGGAGGTCACGCTGCCGCCGCTGCGCGACCGGCCGGAGGACATTCCCCTGCTGGTCCGCCATTTCATCGGCCAGTTGGCGCCCAGCCTCGGCCTGCCGCCACTCGGCCTCGATCCGCGCACGCAGGCCCGGATGGCCGATTACGACTGGCCGGGCAACGTTCGCGAGTTGCGCAACCTGGTCGAGCGTTCGCTGATCCTCGGCTGGTTCGACATCGGCCCCGAGCCGGAGGGCAGGCCGGTGCAGGCGCCAGCCGGTCTCGACGAAACCCTGGAGGCGGTCGAGAAGCGCCACATCCTCGCCGTGCTGGCGGCGGCTGACGGCAACAAGTCGGAAGCCAGCCGCCGGCTGGGTATTTCGCGCAAGACCATGGATCGCAAGTGCCAAGCCTGGGGACTCTGATCCCGCCGGCGCGGCGGTCGATCCGCACGCGCCTGCTGCTGCTTGCCCTGCTGCCGCTGGGCATCGTGCTGCCCTTGATCATGGCGGCGCTGGCCTATTGGGGCGGCGACTATTTCGACCAGTTGCTGAATACCAAGGTGCGCAGCGACCTGGCCGTGGCCAACAGCTACTACGAGCGGGCTGCCGAGGGCGTCGGGCGCTCGGTGGCCGGCCAGGCGGCGGCCAACCGGGTGGTGCGCGCCGTGGTGGCCGGGCGCGGGCGGCAGACGCCGGCGGTGGCGGCCATCCTCGAGGAGACCGTGAGCGCGCACAAGCTCGATTTCCTGCGCTTCATCGATGTCGACAGCGGCCGCCGCATGGCTGCGGAGTGGCCGGTGGTGGCGGCAGCGCTGGCCGGCAGCGAGCGCACGGAAACCGAAATTTTCACGGAGCCGCAGCTGGCCGCCATTTCGCCGCTACTGGCCAGCCGTGCGGCCACCCCGCTGATCGCCACGCCCAATGCCGTGCCGACCGAGCGCGCAGCGGAGGAGCGTGGCTTGGTCATCCACTCGGCGGCGCCGGTGCACGATGCCGCCGGCAACCTGCTCGGTGTGCTCGAAGGGGGCGTGCTGCTCAACAAGAATCTGGATTTCATCGACAACCTGAATGCCGTCGTCTATCCGGACGGCACCCTGCCGCTGGGCAGCGCCGGGACGGCAACGCTGTTCCTCGGCGACGTGCGGGTGGCGACCAATGTGCGGCTCTTCGGCGATACGCGGGCCATCGGTACCCGGGTATCGGCGGTGGTGAACAATGCGGTGCTCAAGCAGGGCGTGACCTGGCTGGACAGCGCCTTCGTGGTCAGCGACTGGTATGTGTCGGCCTATGCGCCGCTGGTCGATAGCCGGCAGCAGCGTATCGGCATGCTCTACGTCGGCTTTCTCGAAGCCCCGTTCGCCAAGGCCCGCTGGCACGCCTTCTATGCCGTGGCCGCCTTCTTCGTGCTGGCCATGCTGCTGGCCGGCGCCTATGCCGTCCTCTCGGCGCGCCGGGTGTTCAAGCCCATCGAGCGCATGCATGCGACGATGACGGCCATCGAACTGGGTGACGACGATGCCCGCGTCGGCCCGGTGGCCGGGCAGGACGAGCTGGGCGTCATGGCCACCCACTTCGACCGCCTGCTCGACCAGTTGCAGGCCCAGGCCGATTCGCTGAAGCGCTGGGGCGCCTCGCTCGATGCCAAGGTGGCGGCGCGCACGGCAGAGCTGGAGCAGGCGGTGGCCGACCTCAAGGCCGCCCAGTCGCAACTGGTGATGAACGAGAAGCTGGCCGCCATCGGCCAGCTGACGGCCGGCGTGGCGCACGAAATCAACAACCCGATCGCCGTCATCCAGGGCAATCTCGATGTGCTGCGCGATGTGCTCGGCCCGCGTGCCGAGCCGGTCGAGCACGAGATCCGGCTGATCCACGAGCAGGTGCAGCGCATCCGGCTGATCGTTGCCAAACTGCTGCAATTCGCCCGGCCGCAGGATTATGTCGGCTACCTGGAGCCGGTGGAAACCGGCCAACTGCTGCAGGATTGCCTGCTGCTGGTCCGCCACCTGCTCACCAAGGGCGACATTGCCATCGAGCAGCACATCGATTCCCGCCGCCGCATCACCTGCAACAAGAACGAATTGCAGCAGGTCATCATCAACCTCTTCGTCAATGCCATCCAGGCCATGCCGAATGGCGGGGTGCTGCGCATCGCGGTCGAGGATTGGGACGAGGCCGACATGCCGGTCGGCATTCGCCTGGAAGTCGCCGACTCGGGACCGGGGATCAGCGCCACCGACCTGGCGCAACTGTTCAAGCCTTTTTTTACGGCCAAGAAGCCGGGCGGCAACGGCCTCGGCCTGTGGGTCAGCCAGGCGCTGGTCGAGCGTTACGGCGGGCAGATCACGGCCGAAAGCGAACTCGGCAAGGGCGCCCGCTTTACCGTGTGGTTGCGCCTGGAGCCGCAGGGGCTCTAGTGCCGGGCCGGGGTCACGGTGGCATTTTTCCCGGCCAGGCGGTATAACGCCGCCACCCATCCCTTGCCGCGCGCGCCGTTATCGATCATGTCCTTCGCCCATCGCATCCGTAAAACTCTCATCACACCCGGCCTTGTTGCGCTCGCAGCCTTGGCGCCGGTCGCCACCCTGGCTGGTGATCACGGTGGCGGGGCGCCGGAGCCGATGGTCCTGACCGTCAATGTCCGCGGCGACGCCTATGCGCAGTTCGGCCTGCTCTTCGAGACCGGTTCGCCGGAAGCAACGCACGAACTGGTCGCCCATCGGCCCAAGATCCAGCACCAGATCATTCTGCTGATGTCGGACAAGGAGCAGGCCAACCTGCGTACCCTGGACGGCAAGAAGGCGCTGGCTGAGGAAATCGTCGACCAGGCCAACCACATCATTCACGATGACCGGAAGACCGGGGTCAAGGAGATCCTGTTCACGAAATTCCTGATTCATTGATGCGTGGGGAGAAGCAGAGCAATGACGACCGATGACACCATCAGCGCAGTGGCGCGCCACCTGGCGCAGGCGCGGCGCATCCTGTTCATCACCGGGGCCGGCATTTCGGCCGATTCCGGGCTGCCGACCTATCGCGGCGTGGGTGGGCTGTACGACAGCGATCTGACGGCGGAGGGGCTGCGCATCGAGGAGGTGCTGTCCGGCGAGGTATTCGCGTTGCGCCCGGATCTGACCTGGAAATACCTGATCCAGATCGAGGAGAACTGCCGGGGGGCACAGCCGAATGCCGCACATCGGGCGATTGCGCTGCTCGGCAGGCATCTCGAGCGGGTCATGGTGTTCACCCAGAACGTCGATGGCCTGCACCGGGCTGCGGGCAGTGCGGACATCATCGAGATCCACGGCAATCTCCAGGCCTTGATGTGCACCGTCTGCGACCACGAAGAAACTGCCGACGACATGAGCGGCCGGGAAATTCCGCCGCGCTGCCCGGCCTGTGGCGGCGTGTTGCGGCCGAAAGTCGTGCTCTTCGGCGAGGCCTTGCCGGAAGACGAGCTGGAGCGCTTCATCATCGCCCTGCAGGAGGGCTTCGACATCGTTTTCAGCATCGGCACTTCCAGTGTCTTTCCCTACATTGTCCAGCCGGTCGTTTATGCCGCATCGGCCGGCATACCGACCGTGGAGATCAACCCGGCGCGTACCCAGTTGACGGACATCGTCGACTACTACCTGCCGCTGGGGGCCGCCGAGGCGATGACCCGCATCCTGGGCGAGCTGGGAATGGACGTTCCGGAAAACGTCTGAAGCCGGAAAGGGGCCCGTATTTCCGGGAATTGGTGCAATGCACAAAAGGTGTTGACATTCTGTTCTGGTTGAATAGAATCAAGTCATGCTGCGGTGCAACATAAATGCCGTGGCACATAAATCACCCCAACCCCAGGAGAAACACCATGTTCACCAAACCCGAAGATTTCACCAAGTCCGGCTTCAACTTCGCCCTGTTCTATGCCAACACCACGTTCGAAGGCATCGAGCGCCTGGCCCTGCTGAACCTGGCCGCTGCCCGTTCGGTTTTCGAAGCCAGCATGTCCAACCTGACCACCCTGCTGGGTGCCAAGGATGTCCAGTCCTTCGTCGCCATCCAGAAGGAACTGGCCGCTCCGTCCATCGAAAAGGGCATGGAGTACTCGCGTAACGTGATCGCCATCGCGTCCGAAACCAAGGACAAGATCGCCAAGGAAGTCGAAACCCACGTTGCTGAAACCAATGCCAAGGTCTCCGGCCTGGTCGAAAAGGCCCTGGAATCCGCTCCGGCTGGTTCCGAAGCCGCCGTTGCCGCCGTCAAGACCGCCATCAAGACCGCCAACGAAGCCTACGAAGGCCTGAACAAGGCTGCCAAGCAGGCTGCCGAAGTGGCCGAAGCCAGCGTTGCCGCTGCCACCAGCGCCACCCTGAAGGCTGCCAACGTCGTTGCCGCTCCGAAGGCTGTTGCCAAGAAGGCTGCCTAAAGTACCCAATCGGTAGCGGTTCGCCGCTCGCCGTCAAAAAGCCCTTGGCGATCCCAAGGGCTTTTTCATTGAAGGAATCTGCGATGCCCCACACGCACGCCCACAGCAAGGCGGAAGCGATCCACGAAGCGATCGAACATTTCGCCGAGGAACACCATCACCAACCCGATACCCACGAAAAGGCCCGCCTGGTTTCCGATGCCATCAAGGAATGGGAACACGAGGAAGTGGATATCAGGCACGAGGCTGGCACCGCAGCCTGAGTTCGACGCGGTTACATGAGAAAGCCGAGGCCCACGACCTCGGCTTTTTGGTTTTGGGGCGGGCGGAGAACGCTACTTGCGTGGCGCCTTGACCGGTTTGCCCTTGCCGCCCCGGTTGCCGCGGCAGGATTCAAGGCGTTCGCCTTTCAGCTTGCCGGCAACCTCGTCGATAACGGGCAGGATCTCGTCGAGCGCCGTCTTGCCGGGGGCCGCGTCGATCAGCTTGAGGCCGCGGCCCTTGGCCAACTGGCGGATTTCGTCGATGGCGAAGACCAGGGCGCGGCCATCCTTGGTGAATACGGCGATTTCACCGGCAACGGGGGCGGTCTGGAAGATGGCCGGTGCTTCGCCATCGTCCAGGGTCAGGAAAGCCTTGCCGGCCTTGCCGCGCGAGACGAAATCCTCGCCCTTGACGCGGAAGCCGTAGCCGCCTTCGCCGGCGACCAGATAGAGCTTGTCGGCCGAAACGGCCTGCGCCAGGCAGAGCTTGCCGCCATCCTGGAAATCGACCAGCGAGGTGGCCGGTACGCCATCGCCCTTGCCGCCGGGAATGTCTGCCGCCGGAATGGAATAGACGCGGCCGAGGTGGTCGAGAATGATCAGCGCATCGACGGTGCGGCACGGAATGCAGGCGAGCAGGCTGTCGCCGGAGCGGAAGGTCAGTTGGGTCGGGTCGATGTTGTGGCCGGAGCGTGAGCGCAGCCAGCCGTGCTTGGAGACGATCAGCGTGGTCGGCTCGTCGGGGATCGACAGGCTCTTGGTATCGGACAGCGTAACCTTGGCATCGGCCTCGATCAGCGTGCGGCGGTCGTCGCCGTATTTCTTCGCATCGGCTTCGATTTCGGCGGCGACGCAGGCGCGCAGGGCGTCTTCGGAATCGAGCAGCTTGTTCAGGCCGGCCGCTTCTTCACGCAGTTTGGCCAGTTCCTCACCGATCTTGATGCCTTCCAGTCGTGCCAACTGGCGCAGGCGGATTTCCAGGATGTCTTCGGCCTGGATGTCGGACAGCTTGAAGTGGGCAATCAGGTCGGCCTTGGGGTCGTCCGATTCGCGGATGACCTTGATGACCTTGTCGATGTCGAGCAGGATGGCCTGCCGGCCTTCGAGGATGTGGATGCGCTTTTCGGCGGCACTCAGGCGGTGACGCGTGCGGCGCTCGACGGTCGCCAGGCGGAAGCGGCACCACTCGGCGATGATCGAGTACAGCGAGGCCTGGCGCGGGGCGCCGGCGACGCCGAGCACCGTCAGGTTGATCGAGGCGTTGGTTTCCAGGCTGGTGTGGGCGAGCAGCAGGCGGACCAGGTCGTCCTGGC
>ERZ1645189.331-NODE-331-length-10534-cov-5.912015_pt1 | contig 10534 bp, 11 predicted proteins | sample MGYA00575350_ERZ1645189 | MGnify/ENA primary metagenome ERZ1645189 (study PRJEB40845, sample SAMN11283421) | freshwater sediment metagenome | isolation source: river sediment | host: Sediment | place: India: Jajmau, Kanpur | collected 2015-12-17 ...
GTATTAAAAGAGGGCACTATCGATCCCCAAACAATGAAAATATTCTGGGATAAATAAACAAACAAAATATTAAAAAAATTGAGTATGAAAAAATATAGAATAACCGGGTTGATCGTATTAATGGCTGCTCTGACGGTTGGATTTTCTTCCTGTCTGAACGATCCAAACATCGAAGATCAAAAATACGGTCTGATAAACCTGAATGCCAATAAAATTATTGAACTACCTGCTGATGCCAGTCACACGATAAGTTTATCGGTGCTTGACGAAGGAGTAAAAGAATTTACCTATGAAGTAAGACTGGCTGCAGAAAATCCAGCTTCAGAAGATATAGTGGTAAATCTTGGAATAGTAAGTGACAGAGCTGCTTTGCTCAAAGCCGTGAGAACTTATCAGGCTGATAAATATCCGACAACCGGTGACAATGCTGTTCCGGATGCAGATATTTTAAGTTATCCCGTTGCCGGAATTACTCTTCCTGCATCGGTTACCATTCCAAAAGGTAAAAGATCGGTTCCATTGAAAGTAAAATTTGATACACATCAATTTACTGTAGAAACACAATTCGGACTGATTGAAATAAAAAGTGTATCGAAACCGGAATATATCATTAGTGGTAACTTCAATCAACTGTTATTCAGCTGTAAAGTTCGTCATAAATATGCTGGAAGATACGTTTTGACCGGTACTATGGAACACCTTCCAAATCCAAGTTTGTATTTCCATGTGACGAGAAATTTCGCGACATTATATCCGGGTGAGGATTATACAGTTCAGCTACAGACCTGGGATGGTCAGTCTCTGGTACTATATGATGAATTACTATTTGAAGATTACATCTATCCGATGTCAACTGCTACCGGATTAAGCGGATGGGGTTCATTTGCACCAATTTTCAAATTTGACGCAAACGGCAACGTTATCGAAGTAACCAATGCATACGGCCAACCGGCACCAAGTAACACACGTTCAGCCAAATTAGATCCATCGGGAGTGAATAAATATGATGAAACAACAAAATCTTTCACTGTTTCTTACTGGATGGTTCAGCCTTCTGTTGTTGCAGCAGCTCCTCATTATCGCTGCCACATGGTTGACACTTATACATTCCTGGAGGATTTATAATCATTCAGAAATCTCTTATAACAAAGAAACCGCTCTAAAAAAGCGGTTTCTTTTATTTTTAAAAAATAGACATAAACCGTTGTTGCGCTTCACTTCACCACCCTGTACATTCCTCCCGGCAGGCATTTTACCAGTCCCTTGAATTCCATTTCGAGAAGCTGCGATGAGAGGCGGCTGTAGGGCTTATTGAGCTGTACGGTGAGTTCGTTGATATTGATTCCGTCCGGAAAGCGGCGCAGGCTGGCGATAATGGTCTGCTCATCATCCGACAGATTTTCGAAAAGCTGGGTTTGAACAGCCATTTTGGAGCCCGGTGTGGAGGTATCTTCCCAGTTCATAAACCGCTGCACATCCTCAGCCGACTCGATGAGCGAAGCTTTGTTCTGCTTGATAAGCATATTGCAGCCGGCGGAATATTCATCGCCAATGCGGCCCGGAACAGCAAAAACATCGCGGTTGTAATCGTTGGCCAACTGAGCGGTAATGAGCGACCCTCCTCTCCTGCCCGATTCTATCACAATAAGTGCATCGCACATGCCGGCAATGATGCGGTTACGCATCACAAAATTCTGCTTATCAGGATTGGTTTCGCTCATGTATTCGGTAAGCAAACCGCCATGCTGAATCATCCTGACGGCCGTAGAACGATGTACCGACGGATAAATGCGGTCCAGCCCATGCCCTAATACACCTATTGTGGCTGTATGCACGTCCAAAGAAGATTTGTGGGCACAGATATCCACCCCGTAAGCCAGTCCGCTCACAACGGTGATATTACCCGCTTTTTCCGACAAATCGGCAATGATATTCTTACAGATGTCCTTACCGGCTTCGGTGGCTTTGCGGGTACCTACAATGCCTATGAATTTGCCTTCATTCAGGTTAGCGGTGCCCTTGTAATAAAGCATCACCGGCGAATCGGGGCACTCTTTCAGACGGTAAGGATAGGATTTTTGAGTGAAAAAATAGGTTTCGATTTTATTTTTGAGAATGAATTCCACTTCCATTTCGGCCCTACTCATCACATCCTGCGAGGTAATTTCGGCGGAAAGAACATCACCAATTCCGGGAATTTTGGCGAGGTTTTGCTTTTTTTCTTTGAAGACTGCTTCCACACCGCCCAGATAGGCAATCAGATTTTTGGCCAGATTAGGTCCAATCCCCTTTATCAGCGTTATTCCAATCTGGTATTTAAGTAAATCATTCATTGGAGGTTAAGTAGTAAATTTGTTTCGCATGGAATGTATTTATAACGAATCCGGGGTACAGATAATCGGGCAACTGAATTATTTTTATTCTTTTCTCCCAAACAACAACCTGCCCGCTCCGAGTCCGGCGGATAAACCAATAATATCGGCTATCCAGTCGGCCAGTTCGGCAGTTCTGGGTTTGAGAAGAGTACCCTGCAGAATTTCAATGACTCCACCGAAAAGAACAAGCGAAATAAATACAAACTTTAGCCAGTGTTTATATTTTACTTTGAAAGTAGTATCTTTGGTATATTCGAAAAAGGCTACCACACCCAGGGCTACATACATCAAAGCGTGAATAAGCTTATCGCTGTACTGAAACCGGGCAGCTTCGGGGATTGACTTAAATGTAACTGAAGACAACACAAATATAATGAAACACAGGAGGATTGATTTCCAGTAAGTACGTAAAAAAATATTGGGCATAATAATTGTTTTTGTTTCAATTATATTTATCTTTACAAAGATAATTTATTTTATCAAAACCATATCATTTTTTTTTAACTGAATAAACACATCAATCATGAAAAAGGTAATTCCAATTTTATTAGTTGTACTTACACTGACATCCTGCTCCACCGTGTTGCTTACCGGTAGGAGGCAATTAAATCTGGTATCTGATGCAGAATTAAACCAAATGAGTTTTGCAGCATACAAAGAACTGAAAGATTCAGTTCCTCTTTCGGCCGACAAGGTAAACTCGGCGATGGTAAATCGTGTGGGTGATAATCTGAAAGCAGCTGTTGAAAAAATACTGGTTGCAAACGGTGCTGAAAGCGAAATTCAAAATTTCGAATGGGAATATAACATGTTTAAGGTCAACCAGGTAAATGCATTTGCAATGCCCGGCGGAAAAATTGCGGTTTACGATGGTATTCTGCCCAAAACGATGAATGAAGCCGGAATGGCCGTAGTGGTAGGTCACGAAATAGCCCACGTAGTGGCAAAACACAGCGCCGAAAGACTCAGTCAGCAGGTGATGGCTCAGTATGGTGGCGCTATACTCGGTGCAGCCGTGGGAGGCAAGTCGGCAGCCGTTCAGCAGGGAATTGGTGCGCTCTACGGAATAGGAGTTCAGGCAGCCGTGCTGCTCCCTTACTCACGCAAGCAGGAGTATGAAGCAGATATGCTTGGTCTTTACATCATGGCTGTAGCCGGCTACAATCCCGATGAAGCACTTACATTCTGGCAACGAATGACAGCTGATAATACACAATCCTCATCGGACTTTATGAGTACCCACCCATCGGATGATAAACGTATTGCACAATTGCAGGTTGTGATTCCCGAAGCGAAGAAATTTTATAAAACAGGGCTGGTTCCTGTTTTGCAAAAAAAATAACAGGCTGTATGTTACAACAAAAAAGAGAGAATCGCTTCTCTCTTTTTTGTTTATCACAGTTTCTCTCCGTAGGCAAGATCTCCGGCATCGCCCAGTCCGGGAATGATGTAGGAGTGTTCGTTCAGCCCCGGATCAACAGCGGCAGTCCAGAGCGTAACATCGTCGGAAAAATGATTTTTCATGAAATCGATGGCCGGCTGGCTGGCAATGATAGTCGCAATAATCACTTTTTTCGGTTTGCCTTTGGTAAGCAATGCACCGTGGGCCAACTCCATCGAACTGCCCGTAGCCAGCATCGGATCGGTAATGATGAGGGTTTTACCGTCCAGTTTCGGAGAGGCTATGTACTCTATGAAAATATCGAATTTCAGTGCATCTTTGTATTTTCTGTAGGCCGATACAAAGGCATTTTCGGCAGTATCAAAGTAGGAGAGAAATCCCTGGTGAAATGGCAGTCCGGCCCTGAGTATGGTCGAAATTACAATTTTTTCGTCGAGTTTCATCGATTCAAGCGTACCGAGCGGAGTTTTTATCTTATCGGGCTTGTAATTCATGGTTTTGCTTATTTCATAAGCCATTATTTCACCCATCCGTTCCATGTTCCGGCGAAATCGCATGGAATCTTTCTGAATATCCACCGAACGGATTTCTTTGAGAAACTGATTCAGAACAGAGTTCGTTTCTGATAAATTGACTACTTTCATATTGAATGGTATTATATTCTTTTGTATTGATTAACAGAAGAGTTTATATGATTTTTTGAACTACTCAGCCCCCAACCCCCAAAAGGGGGATTTTGGTGCGACAAACAACATTTATGCATTTGAATTTGGCAGTTCTATTGTAAGTATTATAATTTTTGCATCTGCAATTGTTCTGAAAATGCTAAATAAATTACTTATCGATGTGCTGAATAGTTACGATTATTTGGCAGCATTATCCTTTGCCCTTATCTCTGTTCTCCGGATTTTCCCGCTGATTGTTTTCGGCAGTTCATCTACAAATTCGATGATTCGCGGATATTTATACGGTGCCGTGACCTGTTTTACATGATTCTGAATCTCTTTTATCAATTCTTCGCCTGCTTTGTCCCTGTAATTCTGAGCCAGAATGATGGTGGCTTTCACCACCTGCCCGCGTATCTCGTCGGGAACGCCCGTGATAGCACATTCTACCACTGCGGGGTGGGTCATCAGAGCACTTTCCACTTCGAACGGACCTATTCGGTAACCGGAACTCTTAATCACATCGTCGGCACGCCCCACAAACCAGAAATAGCCGTCTTCGTCTTTCCATACCACGTCACCTGTGTAATAAATGTTGTTGTGAAAGCATTCATCCGTCAGCTGTTTATTTCGGTAATACCCTTTGAAAAGCCCAACGGGATAAGATTTATCAGTTCGGATGATAATCTGCCCCTCCTCACCTACTTCAGCGGAGCGTCCGTCGGGTGTCAGTATATCAACGTCATACTGCGGGCTGGGCAGTCCCATGGAACCGGGTTTGGGCTCCACCCAGGGCGTGGTAAGCACCGAAAGTGTGGTTTCGCTTTGTCCGTAACCTTCACGCAGTTTAATTCCCGTAAGTTTATAGAACTGATTGTAAACCTCCGGGTTCAGAGCTTCGCCGGCTATGGTGCAGTACTCCAGCGACGAAAGATTGTATTTCGTCAGGTCTTCGCGAATGAGAAAACGGAATATGGTAGGTGGTGCACACAGGGAGGTTACCTTGTATTTCTCAATTTTACGAAGTATATCTGCCGGTGCAAATTTTTCGTGATCATAAACAAATACACACGCCCCTACTATCCACTGTCCGTAAAGTTTGCCCCATACGGCCTTGAGCCAGCCGGTATCGGCTATGGTGAGGTGCAGACTTTTTTCGTGGAGGTTGTGCCAGTATCTGGCCGTAATGATGTGCCCGAGCGGATACAGGTAATCCAGTGCTACCATTTTCGGATTGCCGGTGGTGCCTGAAGTAAAACTGATGATCATGTTGTCATCATTTTTATTTACCCGGGGATTCGGTACAAATTCAGGTGCGTTTTGTTTTCCTTTGTGAAAATCTTCCCAGCCCTGCGGAACCAAAGGCCCAATAGAAATCAGGTGTCTGATGGTTGGAGATTCGGGCATTGCATCGTTGATGGCGTTCAGTATTGGCTCTTCGCCTACAGCTATGATCGCGGTAATGTCGGCAGCATTATTTCGGTACACGAGGTCCTTTTTGGTAAGCAAATGCGTTGCAGGTATGATGGTTACCCCGATTTTGTGGAGGGCAATGATGGTAAACCAGAATTCGTAGCGCCGCTTAAGAATAGCCATGACGATATCGCCTTTTTTAAGCCCCAGTGTCTGAAAATAAGATGCTGTCTGATCGGTGTGTGTTTTTATTTCACCGAAAGTAAACTCGCGGCATTCGCCCTGATCGTTGGTCCAAAGCAACGCTTTTTTGTCCGGCTCCCTGGCAGCCCATGCATCCACTATATCGTAAGCAAAGTTGAACTGATCGGGCACAATCAGCTTGTAGTTAGTTTTGAAATCTTCAAAACTCTCAAAATCAGTTTGTTGTAATAATTTCTCTATCATGATTTTTTGAAATGATTAGAGTATAACAGCCAGAAATACTACCTTTTCGCCATTCAACGCTTTCATGCCATGAGGTTTTGAAGCGTCGAAATAGATGCTGTCGCCTTCGTAAAGCACCAGATCATTGCCGGCGATGTGCAGCTGCATAGTTCCCTGCAGGACGTAGTTAAACTCCTGACCTGTATGCGAATTGAGCGAAATTGCCTTATCACCGGGTTCTACAGTAACTTCAAAAACTTCCGATTTGTTTCCTGTAAAACCGGCTCCCAATGCCTGATATTTGTATGCTTTTCTCCTCTCCACACTTATCCCAGTACCTTTTCGGGTAACAAAAAATACCGATGCACGGGCAGTTTCACCCGCCAGAAGTTCGGTAGTATCAATTCCAAAAGTCTGAGCCACTCCAAAGAGCAAACTCATGGGAATATCAAAGTTGCCGCTTTCGTATCGTTCGTACTCGGTTTGATTCACTCCTGCTCTGGTGGCAAACTCTTCGGTATTCATTTCGAGGGCTTCGCGCAAACCCCGAAGCCGTTCGGCAATCTGCCTGATTTGATCATTCATATTTTTTTATTTGAATAAAAAGTTATAAACTATTACCGGAATAAAAACGCATGCGAAACCCAGAAAAAACCCTCCAATGACCTGCGATAGTGTATGGGCTTTGAGTAAAATGCGTGAAATGGCAACCAGACCCGCAATGATTATGGCTGCTGTAATAATCCACACCGGATTAATGGCCGCCACAAAAGCTACTCCAAAGATGCCCCCGATCAAACCTCCCATTCCGGCAGTATGGGCGCTTATTTTCCATTTCAGGTTGATAAAAACCATCAGCACAACCGACACGATGGAACCGATGGCAAGTAAAACAAATTCCATGGGAAACTGCAGCGTACGCCACAGGAAAAGCACCCAGAAAATATAAGCCAGCAGCGAAAACAAATAAGGCATGGTACGCTCCTCCCGTTTAGAAATGAAAATATCACTTATCTGCCGGTTTTTCATCATAAAAAGTATAGGCAACGATGGTAATATGCACGTAAAAAGCACTGTCCCGGCAATGGCAAATAAGCGATAAGAGGTGGGAAACAGCTGAAAAAGAGAAAGTTGCATGAGAAGGATTATTCCGTAAGTGGGAATGAGAAGCGGCTGAAAAATATAAGTGATTATTTTGAAGAATGTATTCATTTCGTTTTTTTTATTTACCCTTTGGGTATTTAATTAGTGGCAATCTGGCTGTGTAATAGCTGGAAAAATGAAAAAAATGAAATTTTTCCGGATATTTTGATTCAAAAGTGCACGACGACTATTGAAAAATTATGAAATCAACCGGCAAAGCCGATTAAGAAATTAAATTTCTTTACGCAGCCGGGCTACCGGAATGTTGAGTTGCTCCCTGTACTTGGCTGCAGTGCGCCTGGCTATGAGATACCCCTTCTCTTTCAGCACCTCTACCAGCCGGTCGTCGTTGAGCGGGTTTCTCTTATCTTCTTCATCAATGCACTCCTGCATGATTTTTTTTATTTCTCTGGTTGATATTTCCTCGCCCGAATCGTTTGTCATTGATTCAGAGAAAAAGAATTTGACGGGAAATATTCCAAATTCTGTTTGCACATATTTGCTGTTGCTTACACGCGAAATGGTAGAAATATCATATCCGGTTATATCGGCTATATCCTTCAGTACCATTGGTTTGAGGTAAGTTTCATCGCCTTCCAGAAAGAATTCGCGCTGAAAATCCACAATGGCAGTCATGGTAGTGAGCAGTGTTTGCTGCCGCTGCCTGATGGCGTTGATAAACCAACGGGCGGCATCAATTTTTTGCTTCACAAACATCACGGCGTCTTTCATTTCGCGAGTCTGATTGGATTTATTGTTCGTGTAATCTTCAAACATTTCGTTGTACGTGCTGTTAATTCTCAGTTCGGGCACGTTTGAATTGTTGAGCTGTACGGTAATGACTCCGTTGTCATTTTCAATAATAAAGTCAGGTACGATGGTCGAAAAAGATTTTTCGAGCACATTACCGCCCCACGCATTTCCGGGTTTGGGGTTGAGGCGTGTAATCTCTGCCAGCGCATCTTTCAGACTTTCTTCCGTCATACTCATCGAGCGTATGATTTTGTCGTAATGTTTTTTTGAAAATTCCTCAAAGTAATCGCTGATAATTCTTCTGGCATTTTTTACCGGTTCGGATGGTTCCTTCCTTTCGAGCTGGAGCTGGAGGCATTCCTGCAGATTGGCAGCTCCCACACCGGCGGGATCAAGTTGCTGTACAATTTTTATCAACTGCTTCATCTCATCGTCATTTGTTTCCACGCCGGCCTGAAATACTATATCATCTGCCATCGACCCGGCATCGCGACGCAGGTAACCCTCTTCGTCGATGTTTCCGATGATGTATTCCACCAGTTTTCGCTGCTGGTCGTTCAGATGCAGAAGCCCCACCTGATCAATAAGGTGTTCATGAAAAGTAAATCCGGCAGAAAAAGGAATGTCCTCATGTTTATCATCACGTGATACATTGCTTGCAATGAGCTTATAATCAGGTATATCATCGTCCGACATATATTCATCCAGGTCAAAATCATCGTTTGAATCCGCTTCATCAGCCTGGTTTGTATCCTGGTCATCGTTCGTTTCGGCATTTTCGGAGCCTTCTTCCAACACCGGATTTTCCTCTATTTCCTGGCGAATGCGCTCCTCCAGTTCAAGAGTAGGAATTTCCAGCATCTTGATTACCTGAATCTGTGCCGGTGAAAGTTTTTGCTGTAGTTTCTGCTGTAATTGTTGTCTTAACATAAAAAAAAGTAAACAAGTAAACGAGTTGACAAGTTAACAAGAATTTAAGATCGCTCCCTGTCAATCCGATTAGATCGTACAAAGATACATTTTTTCATTTAAAACTGAAGTTTGAACGTTGAAAATAAAACAAATCTCATGTATTGCGGTTCACGAAAGAACCGATTTTTATTGAAAATTTCTCAAAGCTTTCAGCTTCTCATCTTTGAGAAAAAGAATTTATTGAGTAGTTTTGCAAGTTGAGAAATAAAACTCTGCCTCTGACTCAAACTGTGGCAAAGCGACCATTCAAGCATGTACAGCAAAGACGAACTTAAACAACTTAAGAAAGATTTTTGGGAAGGATTTGGTCTGTTCTGTGCCAATCATCCGGTTTTGGGTAAGCGAAAAAGCAAATTTATGCTTTACAATACCAAAATGAAGGGGGTGGAATTGAAATTCGATGCCAACAGGGAAGGTGCTTTTGTTATTTTGGAATTCAATCATTCAAGCGAAACCGATAGGCTTTCGAAATACGAGCAGTTTGAGCGTTACAAAGTGCTGATGGAAGAGGAATTTCCCGAAGGGCTGATTTGGGATTTTGCTTATCGGCTCGAAACAGGAAACGAAGTTTGCCGGATCTACAGCCAGAAAACGGGCATCGATATTCACCGCCGTATTCAATGGATGGATTTTTACCGGTTTATGGCCGAAGAAATGCTAAAACTGGAAAGGGCGTTCCGGGAAGTGAAGGATGTGATTGATTAGACATCATCTCTCAGAAAAAAGACAGAAAAATGAACCATTTGCTCAACCAAATCGAATTTATCCGGGAAATTGATAAACTTAAATACATTTTCCGAAAAACGAAACTAATTAACAGCGACCGGCCGGAGAATGATGCCGAGCACAGCTGGCACCTGGCAATGATGGCGATTGTTCTTGCCGGGCACGCCAATGAGCCGATAGACCTGGAAAAAGTGATGAAAATGGTGTTGATTCATGATATTGTGGAAATTGACAGCGGCGATGTGTTTGCGTATGACACGACAAAAAGCCACGATAACTTTGATGAAGAACTGAAAGCTGCCCGTCGTATTTTTGGGATTTTACCTGAAGAACAAGCTGAAGAATTTATTAATTTGTGGATTGAATTTGAAGAGATGAAAACGCCTGAAAGTAAGTTTGCAAGAGCACTCGACCGCCTGGAACCATTGCTTCAAAACGCATCCAACAACGGCGGAACCTGGCGTGAATTTGATGTGAAATACGATAAAGTGATTGAGAAAAAAAAGGCAATTAAGGACGGATCAGAGGAACTTTGGAAATTTGCCGAAAATCTGATTGATGAAAGCGTAGAAAAAGGTATATTGAGCAGCCCCCTAACCCCTAAAGGGGGGTAAAAAGGAGCAATTTTCAAATGTTTTCTAAAATTCAAAATTGTGTTT